>Ga0209751_10000021_pt1 | contig 158767 bp, 149 predicted proteins | sample RifCSP13_1_FD_184019 | JGI IMG/M metagenome (GOLD analysis project Ga0209751, IMG submission 184019) | Soil microbial communities from Rifle, Colorado - Rifle CSP2_sed 13_1 (SPAdes) (version 2) | ecosystem: Environmental > Terrestrial > Deep subsurface > Rock core/Sediment | place: Rifle...
CGTCGGCAGGGCGCACATAATAGACGGCAGGGTCGAGCACGCGGTACTGCTCGAGGTCTTCACTGACGCGGGCGTAGGCACGGCCATAGGGCTGAAGAAGTAACAGGTTAATTTAACAGGTTACCGAAAAACCCAAATATTATTTCAGGCTGCTCAAAAAGCTCCATATGCGAGGCGTCGAGGAGCGAGGAATGAGGCGTACTCTTCATGTACGTCGCAATGACGAGCGACGCTGACAACAAAGCAGATGGACTTTTTCAGCAGCCTGCTAAAACGAGAGGTCAAGAATTTGTCAAACGTTGATATCATAGGCCTTACCTCAAAGCACGTCGCAAATACCTACGGCAGGTTCCCGATTTCTATCGTAAGGGGCAAGGGCACAAGGGTTTGGGACGCGGACGGCAGGGAGTACCTTGACTTTGTCTCTGGCCTGGCTGTCTGCAACCTCGGCCACTGCCACCCGAATGTGGTGAAGGCCATACAGCAGCAGGCCGAGAAGCTGATACACGTATCGAACCTTTATCATATAGAGACACAGTCGGAACTGGCTAAGCTCCTTACAGACAACTCGTTTGCCGACAGGGTATTCTTCTGCAACTCGGGAGCTGAGGCGAACGAGGCGGCCTTGAAGCTCGCCAGGAAGTACTTCAGCAACAAGGGCGAGAGCCGTTACCAGATTATCACGATGGAGCAGTCCTTTCACGGGCGCACATTCGCCGCGCTTGCCGCGACAGGACAGAAGAAGTACCAGGCCGGTTTCGAGCCGTTATTGGAGAAGTTCGTCTATGTGCCGTTCAACGACATAGAGTCCGCCAAAAGGGCTGTGAACAGCACGACCGCCGCCGTGATGGTCGAGCCCATACAGGGCGAGGGCGGGGTCAATGTGCCATCTGAGAGCTATCTAAGGGAGTTGAAGGAAGTCTGCAAGAAGGCGGGCGCTCTCCTCATATTCGACGAGGTGCAGGTCGGAGTCGGCCGAACAGGCACGCTATTCGCCTATGAGAACTATGGCGTGGCCCCCGATATAATGACCCTTGCGAAGGGCCTTGCGGGCGGGGTCGCCATAGGCGCGATGCTCTCTACGGAAGAGATCATGTCTGCCTTTGTCCCCGGCACGCACGCGTCGACCTTCGGCGGAAACCCGCTTGCAACTGCGGCAGGCATTGCCGCGTTAAAGACGATCATCAATGAAGGTATTCTTGATAACTGCAGGAAGTCCGGCGCGTACCTTACTGAGCGGCTTAACGGTCTCAAGGCAAAGTACGCCTTCATAAAAGAGGTCAGGGGCAAGGGCCTCATCATCGGTATGGAACTGGCCGAGGACATAAAGGGCGGCGATATCGTCAAGGAATGTCTTGCCAAAGGCCTTCTCATAAACTGCGTTGGCGACAAGGTGCTGCGCTTTATCCCGGCGCTGGTCGTGACCGAGAAGGAAGTGGACGAGATGCTCGGCATCCTCGAGCCGCTTTTGGCTCAGGCCGGGGCGCAGGCAAAGGTATAAATCTCAGATAGAAGGAATCTCAATGCACCTCCTTACAATTTCCGACCTTGCTAAAAATGACATCGACCATCTGCTCGATACTGCCGCCACCCTGAAGGCGCGGCACAAGAAGGGCATACCGCACAACCCTTTGAGGGGCAGGACGCTCGGGCTCATATTCGAGAAGTCGTCGACCAGGACGCGCGTATCCTTTGAGACCGCGATGTACCAGCTCGGCGGTGACGCCATATTCATAAGCCAACGGGATTCGCAGATTGGCCGCGGCGAGCCCATAAAGGACACCGCGCGCGTGATGTCGAGGTATGTCGACGCCATCGTCATAAGGACCTTCGGACACGGGATAATAGAGGAGTACGCGAAGTATTCTACCATCCCCGTGATAAACGGCCTTACCGACACGCACCACCCATGCCAGGTGTTGGCGGATATCCTCACTATCGTCGAGAAGAAGGGCGGATACAAGGGCATGAAGGTCTGCTGGATAGGCGACGGCAACAACATGGCCAACTCATGGATAGAGGCTGCGATGGTATTGGGCTTTGAGCTTACGCTCGCCTGCCCGAAGGGTTTTTGGCCGGATGAGATGATATTGAAGAAGGCCGTTGCCGCCAATCCGAAGATACGCGTCATCGAGAGCGTCGAAGATGCTGCCCGTGGCGCGGACGTGCTCAACACCGACGTATGGGCCAGCATGGGGCAGGAGGAAGAGGCTCTTGAGAGGAGAAAGGCCTTCAAGGGTTATCAGATAAATTCAAAGTTGCTCGGCCTTGCGAAAAAAGACGCGATAGTCATGCACTGCCTTCCTGCGCACAGGGAAGAGGAGATAACCGAAGAGGTGCTCGAAGGGCCGAACTCGGTCGTCTGGGACGAGGCAGAGAACAGGCTTCACATACAGAAGGCGATACTTGAATGGCTTCTGGTCGAAGGCGCTACCAGATAAAGGATGAAGGAGAAGGAGCAGAAGATGGCAAAGGGTGTAAAAAGGGTCGTTCTCGCCTATTCCGGGGGGCTTGATACCTCGGTCATAATGAAGTGGTTGATCGAGACCTACGGGTGCGAGGTCATCGCCTTTTCAGCCGATATCGGACAGGGGCACGTCGAGATAGACGGCATAAGGAAAAAGGCATTTGCAACAGGCGCGAAGAAGGTCTTTATAAAAGACCTTAGAGAGGAATTCGTAACTGACTTCGTATTCCCCATGCTCAGGGCCTCGTCCGTTTATGAAGGAACCTACCTCCTCGGCACATCGATAGCGAGGCCCCTTATAGCCAAAGCCCAGATGGAGATTGCGGCAAAGGAGAGGGCTGACGCCGTATCCCACGGCGCGACCGGCAAGGGCAACGACCAGGTAAGGTTCGAGCTTGCGTACTATGCCATGAACCCGCACATCAGGGTCGTCGCGCCCTGGAGGGAGTGGGATATGAAGGGCAGGGCAGACCTCGTGGCCTATGCCAAAAGACACGGCATCCCGGTCCCTGTCACCAAGAAGAAGCCCTACAGCTCTGACAGGAACCTCTTCCATATAAGCTTCGAAGGCGGCATACTCGAAGACCCCTGGGCAGAGCCGCCGGAAAGCATGTACACGCTTAGCGTCTCTCCTGAGAGGGCGCCTGCGAAGGCCACCTATGTCGAGATAGGCTTCCAGAACGGCAACCCGGTATCGGTCAATGGAAAGAGGCTCTCCCCGGCAAAGCTCCTTGCCCTCCTGAACGAAATTGGCGGAGCCAACGGCGTGGGCAGGGTCGACATGGTCGAGAACCGCTATGTGGGCATGAAGTCCAGGGGCGTATACGAGACCCCGGGCGGCACGATACTCCACGGCGCGAGAAGGGCCGTTGAGTCGCTCACGATGGACAGGGAACTGCTGCACCTGCGCGACAGCCTCTCGCAGAGGTACGCGACCCTCGTATATAACGGTTACTGGTTCTCGCCTGAGAGGAATGCCCTGCAGTCCCTCATAGACGAAGCCACATCCGGCGTAACGGGTGTCGCCAGGATGAAGCTCTATAAGGGCAGCGTCGCGGTCGTCGGCAGGAAGGCCGAGCAGTCGCTCTATCACCCTGATTTTGCCACCTTCGAGGAAGACACGGTCTATGACCAGAAGGACGCCGAAGGTTTCATCAAGATAAATGCCCTGAGGCTCAAGATAAAGTCCATGATAGACAGGGCTGCCTCATCGAAAGCCAGGCCGAAGGCAAAAGCAAAGGCAAAGAAGGTTAAAAGAGGTGCTGCGGTGCTGAAGGCCGCGGCAGTATCAGCCAAAGGAGGCAGGCGTTGAAGCTCTGCAGGTTCCTGGCTTCTGAAAAGGTCCATTACGGCATAATCGAAGGCGAGAGCGTCTTTGAGATAAGCGATGACCCCTTTTCAGGCAGTTTTGCCGGAAGCGTAAAGAAGTCCGGGCAGCGCGCCTTGACCGATGTAAAGCTCCTGGCTCCAGCCGCGCCCTCGAAGATAATCGCCATCGGACTCAACTACAAGGCGCATGCCGCCGAGTTCGGCAAGCCTCTTCCCGAGGAGCCGATGATATTCATGAAGCCATCGACCGCGGTCATAGGGCCGGATGACCAGGTCATATATCCGGCACACATGTCTCACAGGGTCGATTTCGAGGGCGAGCTCGCCGTCGTGATCGGCAGGACCGCGAAAGAGGTCTCGTCAAGGGACGCCAGGGACTATATCCTGGGCTATACCTGCGCCAACGACGTAACGGCCCGCGACCTGCAAGGCAAGGACATACAGTACACGAGGGCAAAGGGCTTCGATACCTTTGCCCCGCTTGGGCCTTGCATTGCGACGGATATCGACCCCCTCGATGTCACGATTCAGACCTGGCTTAATGGAGATCTCAGGCAGAATACATCTACAAAAGACATGATCTTCAATGTCTACGAGCTCGTGAGCTTCGTCTCTCATGTAATGACCCTGCTGCCCGGCGATGTCATCTCTACCGGCACGCCCCCAGGCGTCGGCAAGATGAGGCCCAGGGATGTGGTCGAGGTCAGGATAGAGGGGATAGGCTCTCTCAGGAACACCATTGCAGAAGGAAAAGCCTTTCGCAAGATCTGGTCACATTCTTAACAGGGCATTGAAATCTGCTTTTTAATCGCCAGATGGCCGATTTAAACATCCTTGGTCTTGCGCCGGAAGGCGTTTTGATTTATTATACCGGGTCTACCAGTAGGAACAAGGAGGCAGTGAACCACGATGTCTGAGGATTTCATCCAGGGTCTTTTTGCGGAGAGGATCGGCGGCAAGCTCTTCGGAAAGAGCCAGAAGATCTATAAGTTCGAGAAGATAAAGAGGGCAAAGGCAGAGGCCAAGAAGCAGAGCCCCAATACCGAGCTCCTTGATTTCGGCGTAGGTGAGCCGGATGAGATGGCGTTCCCGCCTGTCGTCGAGGCGTTGAAGCTGGAGTGCGCGAAGCCAGAGAACAGGGGCTATTCCGATAACGGCATATCTGAATTGAAAGATGCTGCGGCAAGGTACATTGAGAAGGTCTACGGCGTTGCCGGCATCGACTCGGTGAAGGAGATAATCCATTCCATCGGCTCCAAGCCCGCGCTTGCAATGCTGCCGGACGCCTTTATCAACCCCGGCGACGGCGTGCTAATGACGGTCCCCGGTTATCCCATCCTCGCGACCCACACCGAGTGGAACGGCGGCCGGGTGGTGATGCTCCCTCTTAAAGAAGAGAACAATTTCCTGCCCGACCTCGATGCCCTGACCCCTGCGGACTTGAAAGGCATCAAGCTCCTCTACCTCAATTACCCGAACAACCCCACGGGCGCAACGGCCACCCCGGAATTCTTCGAGAAGGTCGTCGCGTTCGCCAAAAAGAATAACATAATCGTCGTGCACGACGCGGCCTACGCCGCGCTCTCGTTCGAATCCAAGCCCCTGAGCTTCCTCTCTGTCGACGGCGCAAAGGATGTAGGCGTAGAGATACACTCCTTCTCAAAGGCCTTCAACATGACCGGCTGGAGGCTCGCCTTCGTCGCCGGAAACGAGAAGGTCGTCTCAGCCTACGGCCATGTGAAGGACAACTACGACTCAGGCCAGTTCATTGCAATACAGAAGGCGGGCATCTATGCCCTGGACCACCCTGAGATAACCGAGAAGATATCCGAGAAGTACAAGAGAAGGCTGAAGCTCATGGTCGAAGCCCTCAACTCCTGTGGCTTCTCCGCCACCATGCCAAAAGGTTCCTTCTACCTCTATGTCGGCGCGCCGAAATCGGCGAAGAAGACCAATGCCGTATTCAACTCCTCGGAGGACGTCTCCGAGTACCTCATTAAAGAGGCGCACATCTCGACCGTGCCCTGGGACGACGTGGGCCAGTACCTGCGCTTCTCGGCCACCTTCATCGCCAAGAACAAGGACGAAGAGTACAGGGTAATAGAGGAGATGAAAAAGAGACTTAAAGGCCTGGAATTGGTCTTTTAACTATGCCATTGCACGGCGACTTGACCGGGCCTGGCCGCTAATCAAAGAGCGGTTCAGGCCTTTTATATTTGAGCAGCCTGAAATAACCTCGTGATTTTAGGCAATCTGTTAGAATCTGGGATACGTTTGGCAGACAGGGTATTCATAGGCATCGGTTCCAACCTTGGTGACAGGGAGGGGAACCTGAGTGAGGCCATCCGGCTGGCGGAGGATGGCAAAGGGCTCTCTGTCGTGCGGGTTAGCTCTTTTTACGAGTCAGAGCCGTGGGGCGTGGCACGTCAGCCGAGGTTTGTGAACGCTGTCTTTGAGGCGCGTACAGTCCTTGGCCCGAGAGAGCTTCTCGGATATCTGAAGGGGATTGAGGCAAAGATGGGCAGGTTGCCGACTGAGCGCTGGGGTCCCCGACTCATAGACATGGATATCATCTTCTATGGAGACAGGGTCATAAAGGAAGCGGATTTCGAGGTCCCGCACCCCAGGGCGCAGGAGCGTTCTTTTGTGATGGCGCCGCTCTCCGAGATTGCGCCTGATCTGGTGCACCCTGTCTTGAGACTGAAAGTCTCGGAGATAGCCCGGCGGATCGACAAGACGGGCCTCAAGAGGATAGGCGATTGAAGAACGTAATCATTCTTCTGATAATCTTTTTCCTTATAAGGGCTTTGAGAAAGAGCCTCGTTGCAAGGCGGGAGCGCAAGCAGAGGATAGCCGGACAGCAGGCGAACTATCAGAAAAGGGAGCCGTCGGCAAAGGGCGAGAGCGAGGAGATGGTGCTCGATCAGGTCTGCGGCAGCTATGTGCCCGTTAGCGCTGCGATAGTGTCGGAATCAGCAGGCAGAAGGGCCTATTTCTGCTCCGAGGAGTGCCGGGATAAAGCCGGGTCGCCGTCATAGAAAGCCCGCTTGAATTAAGTTGACGCGGGGCAAGTTGCTTGTTATCCTGATTTTTTGGAATCCAGGGCAAGTTTGACTGGAACTGCCTGTTTTAAAAAGAGTTTTGACTTGCATAAAAATTACGAGGACCTTTCAAGGAGGGCACTATGGACTGGGGAATGAGTAATCGTCTCTCGAGGATAATACGCCCGGAGACAGGCCGCACCGTCATGCTTGCCGTTGACCACGGATATTTTCTCGGGCCCACGAGCGGGCTTGAGGAGCCTGCGAAGACCATAGCCCCTCTTGTCGGATACGCGGATTGCCTGATGCTCACCCGCGGAATACTCCGTGCCTGCGTCGACCCGAGCGTGAATGTGCCCATAATGCTCAGAGTCTCCGGCGGCAGGAGCATACTCGGCGAGCTCTCCGATGAGGGCACGACCGTGTCGATAAGGGATGCAATGAGGATGAACGTATCAGGCGTGGCGATGTCAATTTTCGTCGGCGCGGAGCTTGAAAGGAAATCCCTCCTGGGCCTGGCTGACCTCATAAACGAGGCAGAGGAGTTCGGCATCCCGGTGCTCGCGGTCACTGCCGTCGGCAAGGAGATGAACAGGGACGCGAGGTACCTTAGCCTTGCGTGCAGAATAGCGGCCGAGCTTGGCGCGCATATCGTGAAGACCTACTACTGCGACGAGTTCGAGAAGGTCGTAAAGAGCTGCCCGGTGCCCGTCGTCATAGCCGGCGGCAAGAAGATTCCAGAGAGGGAAGCTATCGATCTGTCATATAACGCCATAACCAGGGGCGCCGCGGGCGTTGACATGGGCAGGAACATATTCCAGTCAGATCACCCGGTGGCAATGATAAAGACCGTGAGGGAGATAGTCCACAAGGACCTCACGCCTGACAAGGCATGGGACCTCTTCAACACACTTGCGAACGAGAAGAAGGCTAAGGTCTAACAGGATGTTGAAAAAGTCCATCCATGGCTTTTTCAACAACGGCTTGTCCGAAGTGAATTCGGCCAAGCCTCACAAATTTGCTCGACTTTCAAGTCTCGCAATTTGGCAATCCATCCCTGGATTGCCAAGCAGGTTGTTTTTTCAACAACCTGCTAACCGTCAGGAGCTTGGATCTTGAGGGCAGCTGTCTACTATAATAATAAAGATGTCAGGGTCGAGGATAGGCCAAGGCCATCCATCGGGCCTGGCGAGGCGCTCGTCAAGATTGAAGCGAGCGGCATCTGCGGCAGCGACGTAATGGAGTGGTACAGGATTAAGAAGGCCCCTATCGTGCTCGGCCATGAGATAGCAGGCACGATAGTCGAGACAGGCGCGGGCGTTACACGCTTCAAGGCAGGGGAGAGGGTGACGGTAGCGCACCATGTGCCTTGCAATACCTGCAAATACTGCCTTGCCGGGAACCACTCCGTATGCGATACGCTCCGCACGACGAATTTCGACCCGGGCGGGTTCTGCGAGTTCGTGAGGGTGCCTGCAATAAATGTCGACAGGGGCACGTTCATCCTTCCCGATAACGTCAGCTTCGAGGAGGGCACATTCGTGGAGCCCCTCGGCTGCGTTGTCCGGGCATTCCGCATGGCGCGATTCTCTCCTGGCATGAGCGTCCTTGTAATAGGAAGCGGCATGTCAGGACTTCTGCACATAAAGCTCGCGAAGGCATTTGGCGCTGGAAAGATAATATCGACCGACATAAACGATTTCAGGCTCAAGGCTGGCAGGGCGGCTGGCGCGGACCTGACACTCCGCGCTGATTCGGATGTACCCGGAAGCGTAAAGGCAGCCTTAGGCTCTTTTGCAGACCTTGTCATTATATGCGCTGCAAGCGACTCGGCCATAAGCCAGGGCTTAAAGAGCGTTGACAGGGGCGGCACAGTGATACTCTTCGCGCCCAAGGAGCCGGGAGCGACCTATCCCATGCCGCTCTTTGACCTGTGGAGGGACAACATCACGATAATCAACTCCTATGCCTCCCCCCCGTACGATACTCAGGTCGCGCTCGACCTTATAGCGTCGGGCAGGGTGGCGGTGACAGATATGGTCTCGCACAGGCTCGGCCTTGGCGAGGCGGCCACTGGTTTCAGGCTCGTTGCAGAGGCGAGAGAGTCGATAAAGGTAATAATAGAGCCCCAGAGGTGAAACCGAAAAGAATTGGCGGAGGAAGATTGAAAAGGTTCGGCCTAATAGTAAAGGTCAGCAACCCCGAAGCGATAAAGCTCGCCGGAAGGATTGCCGAGTGGGCGGCTGAAAGGGGCGGCAAGGTCTTTACTGACGAGGGCCTTGCCCTGATGATAGAGAACGTCCAGGCCGCGAAGATAAAGGATCTCCCGGACAACATCGATGTCATGATAGTCCTGGGCGGCGACGGCACCATGCTCCACGCGGCCAGGCTCATCGCCGGCAGGAAGATACCCATACTTGGCGTCAACATGGGGAGCCTCGGCTTCCTTACGGCGATTACCGTCAAAGAGGTCTTCCCGCTCATCGAGAGGATAGCGAAAGACGACTACATCATCGAAGAGAGGATGCTCCTTTCCGTCGAGCACACGAGGGCAGGGGAGAGCCTCTTCGCTCAGAAGGTATTGAACGACGCTGTCATAAAGGGCGAGAGCGCCAGGCTGGTTCGCCTTGAGACCCGCATAAACAAGGAATACGTAAACACTTACAGGGCCGACGGCCTTATCGTAGCCACGCCGACCGGCTCTACCGCATATTCGCTTTCCGCAAACGGCCCCATACTCTATCCGACAATACATTCCATAATCGTCGCGCCGATATGTCCCTTCAACCTCACGAACAGGCCGGTTGTCATACCGGACTGGATGACGGTCGATGTCACTGTGAGCCCGGAGCAGGAGTGGGTGGACCTGATACTCGACGGACAGGTGCACTATGAGCTCAAAAGCGGCGACGTCGTAAAGATAAAGAGGGCCGAAGAGAGCGTCTATCTCGTCAAGTACGAAGGCAAGAGCTACTTTGACATACTTAGAGAAAGGCTGATGTGGGAGGTGAAGACTGTACGGGACTAGCGGTTTTGCCTTCGACAGGCAGGCATGAAATAAGTCCATCTGCTTTGTTGGCTTCAGAAGCTCGTCGCTGCGACGTACATGAAGAGTACGATTCACTCATCAAACGGCGAGAATTGCCTTGCATATGGAGCTTTTTGAGCAGCCTGTATCAGAACGGAGTTCAGTAATCTAATATATGCTGCTAGAACTTAGCATAAAAGACTTTGCGATTATCGAGTCCCTCTCCATCGGTTTCGGACCCGGTCTCAATATATTCACGGGTGAGACCGGAGCCGGGAAGAGCATCATATTGGACGCAATCGCCCTCATTTTGGGCGACAGGGCTTCAAATGAGCTCATAAGGGAAGGCCGCGAAGAGGCCCAGGTCCAGGCGCTCTTCGATATATCAGGCCAGAGAAAGAGTATCAATGGCGTCCTGTCTGAGGCCGGGATAGAGCCGGCAGACGAGCTTATAATAAAGAGGGTCGTACAGAGGGCTGGAAGGAACAGGATATATATAAACGGCAGCCTCGCAACCCTCGTTACGCTAACCGAGATAGGCAGGAGGCTCATAGACATATACGGCCAGAGCGAGCATACTTCGCTTACCAGGCCTGAAGAGCACATAGAGGTGCTCGATTCTTTCGGCGGCTTCCCGGCGCTGCGCTCGTACATGGCACAAACCTGTAAAGAGTACGGGGCAGCGAGGAAAGAGCTGGATACTCTTTTATCAGAGGCGAGAAGCGCGAGCGAAAAGAAAGATTATCTCTCTTTTCAGCTCAACGAGCTTACAGAGGCCGACCTCAAGCCGGGTGAGGAAGAGGCGTTAAAGAAAGGCAAAGAGAAGCTTGCGGCATCGGGCAAGCTGAGGTCAGCCGCTGAAGAGGCGCACGAGGCCATATACTCCGGCGCAGGCTCTGTTACCGAAAGGCTCGGCTCGATCGCGAGGTCGTTGAAGGAGCTTTCGTCAATCGATCCGAAGCTCTCGGATGTCGCCGGCAGGATAGAGGCAAGCCTTTTTGATATGGAAGACGCAGGGGGGTTTCTTCGCGATTATGCCTCATCTATTGAGGCAGACCCGGAGGCGTTGGAGGCCGCCGCAGACAGGCTCGACTTCATAGGGCGGCTCAGGAAGAAGTACGGCGGCACGATAGAAGAGATAATAGAGAGGAAAGATAAGCTCGAAAAGGAGCTTTCGATAATAGAGAACCTCGATTTCAGGCAGGCCGAGCTTGAGGCCAGGGTAAAGGCCAGCCATGACAAGGCGCTTAAGGCGGCTGAGGGCCTGACAGACGCAAGGAAAGCGGCATCCAGGGAGCTTGAGTCGAGGATAGACGAAGAGCTCTCTACGCTTGGAATGAAAGGCGCGGCATTCGAGGTCTCGATTGAACCTGAGCTCTTCCCTGACGGCACGGCGAGGCTCACTGAAAAAGGGGCCGAGAGGGTCAGCTTCATGATAGCGACCAACAAGGGAGAGGGGTTAAAGCCCCTTGCGCGCATCGCCTCAGGAGGCGAGCTCTCTAGGATAATGCTCGCCATGAAGAGCATCATCGCCTCCGGCAGGGTGCCGACGATGATATTCGACGAGATAGACACAGGCGTAAGCGGGTCTATTGCGCAGGTAGTCGGATTGAAGCTCAAGGAAGTATCAAGGACAAACCAGGTGCTCTGCATTACGCACCTGCCGCAGGTGGCGGCCTTTGCGGACAGGCATTTTGCCGTTTCAAAGGCCCAGCAGGGCGGCAGGACGACAACCAGTGTCGCCGAGATTGCTGGCGACGAGAGGGTCGGGCACATTTCATTGATGCTCGGCGGGCTTAAAGTGACTGACACTACAAGGAAGCACGCGAGCGAGCTCATCGAGGCTGCAGGCAGCCTCTCCAAAAAGAAGTCGCAGCCCCAGCCAAAAAAACAGGCGCAGACCGTCAGGGAGGAAAAAAAATAGAGTTGGTAAGGAAGGCCCATCTTTCAGACGTACAGGCCATCTGTGAGATCGTCGAGACTTTCGCCAAGAGAGGGGAGATGCTCCACAGGTCTGCTTCCGACATCTGCGGCGCATTGAGGGATTTTTTCGTATACGAGGAGAACGGGAAGATAGTCGGCACGTGCGCGCTCCAGATATCGTCGCCTGAAATCGGCGAGGTGAGGTCTCTCGCGGTAAGGAGCGGCCACACCGGACGGGGCATTGGCAGAAAACTCGTTGCCGCGTGCCTTGAAGAGGCAACGGAATTAGGCATAAGGAAAGTCTTCGCGCTTACATACAAGCCGGGTTTTTTCAAGAAGCTCGACTTTCGCTGCGTCAGCAAGGAAGTCCTTCCGCACAAGATATGGGGAGACTGCATAAAATGCGTAAAGTTCCCCAACTGCGACGAGAACGCCGTCATAATCGAGCTCAGCGGGAAGAGCGAACCTAAAGGGAGGCCGGTATGAAAGATATCCTCAAAGATGCTGGCTGTGACGAGACCGTAGGGCGGCTTGGGAAGCTCCTGAAAGGCAAGGTCGACTCGTACGAGATATATTTCTCAGTGAACAAGGGCTTCAGCGCAGAGGCAAAGGACGGCGCAATCGACGCGCTAAAGGTCCGTTCGAGCGCCGGGGTGGGGCTTCGCACCATAAAGGGCCGCAGGTCCGGCTTCGGGTTCTCGAGCGTGTTGTCCGTTGAGGCCCTTCGCGATATGGCGGAGAATGCCGTTGCCGGCAGCAGGGCTGTCGCCGAAGACGAGTACCTTAAATTCCCCGCGCCCGGGAAGGGCCTGTCCGAAAACGGGCTCGATTTAATCGATGAGTCCTTCGGCAAGGTCGCCGAAGAGGAAATGATAAAAACCGCCATAGAGATAGAGGCTGCCGCGCGCTCGCATGACGAGAGGGTCAAGAGGGTGCGGAAGGCCTCTTTCTCTGAATCACTCGCGGCAGACCGGGTCGTCAACTCGAACGGCGTGGACATAACCCACGCGGCTACTTATTACAGCGGAAGTGTCACCGCGGTCGCCGAAGAGAATGGTGTCTCTGAGATGGGCTGGGAGATGGGCATGGGCCACCATAGAGGGGCTGTCCGCAGCTCTGAGATAGGCAGGAAGGCTGCCCTGAACGCGGTAAGCCGTCTCGGCGCCCGCGCCATGAAGACCATAAAATGCGGCGCGGTGATAGAGAACATAGTTGCCTGCGAGCTCCTCGAAGCCCTTGCCTCGTCTTTCCTCGGAGATAACGTAATCAAGGGCAAATCCATGCTCATCGGCAAGAAGGGGCAGAAGATCGCGTCAGGCGTGCTTAATATCCGGGACGATGGTATAATGACTGGCGGCTGGGCTACATCGGCATTCGACGCGGAGGGCACCGCGTCGAGGAAGACCGCCCTTGTGCTCGAAGGCTTGTGCCAGGGATACCTCTATGATACTTATTGGGCCGGCAGGGCAGGGACCTCGTCCACCGGCAACGCCTCAAGGGGCGGCTTCAAGTCAACGCCCGGCATAGGAATAACCAACCTCTATATAGAAAAAGGCGCGAAGGGGTTTGACGAAGTCATAAGGGAGCTTGGAGACGGGCTTTTCATAACCGAGCTGTTAGGCGTACATACGATCAATACCGTGAGCGGGGACTTCTCGCTCGGGGCAGCCGGGTTCCGGGTCGAAGGCGGGAAGATCGCCTATCCGGTGCGCGGCATGGCCATAGCGGGCAACCTGCTTGGGCTTTTCTCAAACGTGGCAGAGTGCGCAACGGACCTCAGGTTCATAGGGTCTATAGGCGCGCCGAGCCTCCTCATCCATGAAATAGAGGCGAGCGGAACATGACGGAAATAAAGGAAGACGCTAAGAAAATAGAAGAGGGACTCTCCCGAAACCCGCTCTTCAACGGGCTCGAGGACTTCTATCTCAAGGACATCATCGCCAGGGCAGAGGTCAGGACCTGGCCTGACCGCATACAGATAATAACCGAGGGCGAGGCCGGCGACGCCGTCTATTTCATACTCTCCGGCAGGGTCAAGGTCACGCTTTACGGCGAGGAGGGGCGCGAGATAGTCCTTGCGGTCTTGAAAGAGGGGGACATGTTCGGCGAGCTCTCCATAATAGATGACAAGCCGAGGTCCGCGAACGTCGAGGCCATAGCAGACCTGCAGTGCCTGGTAGTCAGCAAGAGCGCATTTCTCGAATACCTCTCCCGCCATCACAAGGTCTACATGAGGTTCTTCGCCTATCTCACCGGAAGGCTCCGTGAGGCGACCAGGAAGATAGGCGGGCTTGCGCTCCTCGACGTCTGCGGCCGCATAGCCCATACGCTCATGGGCATGGCAAAGGTGGGCGAGGACACCAATGAGAAGGTCATCTCGATAGAACGCCCCACCCACGAGGAACTCGCGGCCATGATAGGCTCTTCCAGGGAGGTCGTAAGCCGCGCGCTCAAAAAGATGACTCAGGAAGGCTACATAAAGATAGAAAAGGACAGGATACTGCTTTATCTTACCGAGTGACCGCCGTCACTGCCATTATACCCTGCCTGAATTATACTCTCCCCAACATGAGGGGCTTGCATCGCTGCCCTCGAACAACCGGCTCTTAATTTGTTTTTCTTTGCCTACTTTCTTTTTTAAAAAGAAAGTTGGTCTTGACTCAAGGCCCGGCCTTGTGTTAATCAGTAAAGCCCTGAAAAAAGAAGCCTGCTCCAAGGCTTTCCAAGGACTTGAACGCTGTTTCAAGTTTTCCACTGCCGCTCCGATATGATATGTCGGAACCCAGCGGCCCTGCCGTGAACGGCAGGACAGGACCACCCGGAGCGGAACAAAAGTTCCGCGGCATCAACAGGGGCTGCTCATGCCGGCCCCAGGCAATCGGAAGAGATTTTAGACAGAATACTCACGGGAAGGAGGAAACTCACTTTGGACAGGCGTTTTCTTACCCTCTTCGTACTTACAAACGACACCGCAAAGCCCAGGCAGCTCAAGATCCCCTTCAGGATCCTCAAGATAGCCGGAGTAGCATCCGCTGTCTTTACCCTTGTCATGGGCGTCATGCTATTCGATTACGCAAGGCTCAAGATGAACAGTTTCGCGTTCGGCTCCTATGCCGACCAGAAGCTCGCGCTCCAGGGCTTTGCCGAAAAGATAAAGGAGCTCGATAGCCAGGTCGCGAGGCTTAACCTGTTTGACAGGAAGCTCCGCATAATCGCCAATATAGAAGGCGAGCCCAAGCCGGCCGGGGCGCCTGAGCAGGTGCTCGGCATCGGCGGCGACTCCCTTGTGGATGATGACCTCTTCTCCAAGCCCGGCGCAAAGGTCGAGGAACTGGTGGATGAGATGCGCTCGGACCTCCTCAATCTCGAGCACCAGGCATCAGGGCAGGAAGAGAGCTTCAAGGAGCTTACGAGCTTCCTTGTGAACAAGTCCGTGAAGCTCGCCTCAACGCCATCCGTCTGGCCCGCCAAGGGCTGGGTTACTTCGAGGTTCGGGGGCAGGATATCTCCCTTTACCGGACATCCCCAGCACCATTCGGGCATCGACATCGCGAACCGCATAGGAACGCCTGTGGCGGCCCCGGCGGCCGGGGTAGTAGTCAAGGCCGGCAGGGACTCAGGCCTCGGCAATATGATCGAGATATCCCACGGCTACGGTATAAAGACCACCTTCGGCCACCTCGAGCAGACCTTCGTCAGGGTAGGCCAGAGGATAAAGAGGGGCGAGAAGATAGGCGCGATGGGCAATACGGGGCGCTCCACCGGGCCGCACCTGCACTACTCGGTTGCCGTCAACGGCGTCTCTGTAAATCCCGAAAAATACATACTGGATTGAGCAGCACGGCACTTGACCCCCAAGGCCCCCGGAGCGCTCCGCGGGGCTTTTTTATTTTCCGGTTGAAACCGGCCTTTTCAACGGCATCTAAAAAGATTCCTTAGGGTATGGAAATACCTGTATTATTATGCTATCATAAATGTTTACTAAACCATCAGGCGCCGTACAATCCGGCCGATAAACCCACGAAAGGACTGCAAAATACAGTTCACAGATGATAAATAATTTGCTTAAAAAGGTATTTGGCTCCAAGAACGACCGCGATATAAAGCGGATACTGCCGATAGTCGAGGAGATAAACGCGCTTGAGCCTGAGATGAAGGCATTGAGCGACGAGGGTTTCAAGGAGCTTACGGCCAGGTTAAAGGAAGAGCTCTCCGGCGGAAAGACGCTCGAAGACATACTGCCCAGGGCCTTTGCCGCCGTGAGGGAAGTGGCGTGGAGGAAGGTCAAGATGCGCCACTTCGACGTCCAGCTCATTGGCGGGTACGTCCTGAACCAGGGCAGGATATCCGAGATGAAGACAGGCGAGGGCAAGACCCTCGTCGCAACGCTTCCCCTTTACCTGAACGCGCTCACCGGCAAGGGCGCGCACCTGGTCACCGTGAACGACTACCTGGCCAGGAGGGACAGCCACTGGATGGGCGCGGTATATAACGCGCTCGGCCTTACTGTCGGCGTCATCCAGCACGAGGCGAGCTATCTCTACGACCCTACCTATACCGAGGGGGCGGGCAGCTTCATCCACTTCCGTCCCATCACGCGCAAAGAGGCCTACAACGCCGATATAACATACGGCACCAACAACGAGTACGGATTCGATTATCTGCGCGACAACATGAAGTTCTCTCTCGAGGAGTATGTGCAGAGGGAACACCACTTCGCCATAGTGGACGAGGTCGACTCCATCCTCATAGACGAGGCGAGGACGCCGCTCATCATCTCCGGCCCGACCGAAGACTCGATCGACAAATACTACACAATCGACCGCATCATGCCGGGCCTCAAGAAGGAAGAGCATTATACCGTCGACGAGAAGGCAAAGCAGGCGATGCTTACCGAAGAGGGCGTCAACAAGGTCGAAGAGCTCTTGAAGCTAGACAACCTCTACGACCCGGCCCATATAGAGACGCTCCATCACGTGAACCAGGCGCTCCACGCGCACGCCTTGAAGCACAGGGACGTGGATTATGTCGTCAAGGACGACCAGGTAATCATAGTTGACGAGTTCACGGGCCGCCTCATGCCCGGAAGGCGCTGGAGCGACGGACTCCATCAGGCGGTCGAGGCAAAGGAAAAGGTCAAGATAGAGAGCGAGAACCAGACCCTTGCGACCATCACCTTCCAGAACTATTTCAGGATGTACGAGAAGCTCGCCGGCATGACAGGCACCGCCGACACAGAGGCCGCCGAGTTCAGGAACATATACAACCTTGACGTGATCATTATCCCCACGAACAAGCCCCTTGCCAGGGTAGACAACACCGACCTGGTCTATAAGACAAAGAAGGAGAAGTTCAAGGCCGTAATAAAGGACATCGAGGACTGCCACCAGCTCGGCAGGCCCGTGCTCGTCGGCACTATTTCCATCGATGACTCCGAGCGTCTCGCCAAGATGCTCGTAAGCCACAATATCCCTCACCATGTATTGAACGCCAAGCAGCACGAGCGCGAGGCTGAGATCGTCGCGCAGGCCGGAAGGCTCCGCGCGATCACCATATCGACCAACATGGCCGGAAGAGGAACTGACATACTCCTCGGCGGCAACCCCGAGTACCTTGCGGCTGCGCGCGCGGGCAAGGACGACTCCAGCGAGCCGTACCACGCGGCCCTTGAGAAGGCCAGGGCGCTCTGCGAGGAGGAGAAGCAGAAGGTCCTCGCGCTGGGCGGCCTCTACATTCTCGGAACCGAGAGGCACGAGTCCAGGCGAATAGACAACCAGCTCCGCGGACGTTCGGGCCGCCAGGGAGACCCCGGCGTCTCAAGGTTCTATCTCTCTCTCGAGGACGACCTGCTCCGCATATTCGGCTCAGACAGGATAGCCTCCATAATGGGGAGGATAGGCATGCAGGAGGACGAGCCGATCGAGCACGGCCTCGTGTCAAAGGCCATTGAGAACGCGCAGAAGAAGGTCGAGGGCCACAACTTCGAGATAAGGAAGCACCTCCTTGAGTACGACGACGTCATGAACCAGCAGAGGGAGGTCATCTACGGGTACAGGAAGCAGATACTCGGGCAGACGGGCCTTCGCGATATGGTCAAGGAGTTCTCCGCAGAGGCCGCGAACGAGCTTGTGGGGACCCATGTCGACGAGAAGGGCCATCACGAGGACTGGAACCTGAAGGCCGTTAACGACGCCACGATGGCCCAGTTCGGCGTATCTTTCGGTGGATCCGACATGGATGGCGTTAACACCCGCGAAGCCCTTGCCGCGGCCATTGCCGGGAAGGCATGGGCATCCTATCAGGAGAAGATAGGCCTTGTCGGCGACGAGCCGTTCCTGCAGTTCGAAAAGGTCATCATGCTCCATACGCTCGATACCCTCTGGAAGGACCATCTCCTTTCGATGGACCACCTGAAGGGCGGCATCGGCCTCAGGGGATACGGACAGAAGAACCCGCTCCAGGAGTACAAGAGAGAGGGCTTCGATATGTTCGCCGGCCTCATCGGCAGGCTCAGGAGCGAGGTCTGCGAGCGCCTCTTCAAGGTCCAGATAAAAAGGAACGACGAGGAAGAGGCAGCCCAGAGCGCGCCTCCTCCCCAGCAGACGCAGAGGGCGCAGAAGGTAAGGTACTCGCGCGGCGAGGAAGCGGAGCCTGAGAAGGAGCAGCCGGTTACCAGGGCCGGGGACAAGGTCGGAAGAAACGACCCGTGCCCGTGCGGCAGCGGGCTTAAATACAAGAGGTGCTGCGGCATGACAGCCGCAAGATAAGACAAGCTCAGGGAAGAAGGGTAAATGGCGGATCTCACAAAGCCCGGCAGACAGTTCGAGCTCCGGGTGCCTGGTTTCAGGGCAGCGGGCATAGCCTGCGGAATCAAAAAGAACGGAAAGAAAGACCTTGCCGTAATAGTGAGCGACACTCCGGCATCCGTTGCGGGCGTCTTCACCACCAACAAGGTCAAGGCAGCCCCCGTGCTCCTCGATATGAAGAGGATAAGGAAGGGGGTCGCAAGCGGCGTCATCGTGAACAGCGGCAACGCCAACGCCTGCACCGGAGCCGAAGGCATGAAGGCCGCCGAGGCAATGGCCAACGCCGCTGAAAAGGCCCTTGGTCTCAAGAAGGGCAGCATCTTTGTCTCATCCACCGGCGTCATAGGCGTGCCGCTCCCGGTGGGCAAGGTCGAAGCCGGTATGCCGAACATCGTGAAGACGCTCGGGTACGACGGCCTGCATGCCGTATCCGAGGCCATAATGACCACCGACGCATTCCCGAAGAAGGCTGTGGCCAGGCTCAAGATAAACGGCAATGAGGTGACCATGGCGGGCATAGCCAAGGGCGCGGGAATGATCTGCCCCAACATGGCGACCATGCTCGCCTTCTTTCTAACCGACGCCAACATCAAAAAGGCCGCACTTTCAAAGGCCCTGAAGGCAGCGGTGGACAATTCCTTCAACAGCATCATCGTGGACAACGACACATCGACCAACGACACGGTCCTTGTCTTCGCCAACGGCAAGGATACGGACGAGATAAAGGAAGGCACAAAGGAGTTCGTCGCCTTTACCGGGCTTCTTACCTCTCTTGCGACGGAGCTTGCTCACCTCATCGTTAAGGACGGCGAGGGCGCGACCAGGTTCGTCGAAATAGAGATCTCAGGCGCGGCGAGCGCGGCAGAGGCGAAGAGGGCCGCGAGGACCGTCGCTGAATCGTTCCTCTGCAAGACCGCTTTCTTCGGCGGCGACCCGAACTGGGGGCGCGTCATAGCCGCTATCGGCAGGGCAGGAGTCAAACTGAACGAAGCGAAGGCCTCGATATCCTTCAACGGCGTCGAGATGGTCTCAAAGGGCCTCGATACAGGCAGGGAAAAAGAGGCCGCGCGCGCGATGAAGGCGAGGGAATTGAAGGTGCTCGTCGGACTCGGAGCCGGAAAGCACGCGTCGCGCGTCTGGACATCGGACCTTACCTACGAGTACGTCAGGATAAACTCAGCATACAGGACATAAGGAGGACTCCATGGACCCATTTCTCAAAGAGGCGGAAAGATGGCTCAGGCAGGCTGAGTACGACCTCAGGGCAGCCGAATGGAACCAGCAGGGCGGGTTTCACGCGCAGGCCACTTTTTTTGCGCAGCAGTCTGCGGCCAAGTCGCTCCGCTCCTTCCTGTTCCTGAACAAGGAGGACGCGAGAGAGACCCGCTCCGTGGTAGAGCTGCTCGACAGGGTCATAACCTATGAAGAGGAATTCAGGGACTTCGTCGGCTCTTCAAGGAGCCTGGACATCTACTATAAGACCTCGCGCTTCCCCGACGCCATACCGGGCGGCATACCGGCCGAGATAATATCGCAGAAGGAATCGGTAGAGGCGATAAGACAGGCAGCCGACATCATCGCCATAGTCGAAAAGAAACGGAAGGCCTACCTTCCGGAGAGCCTATAAGCAGCGGCCCGCTTTTGCGGGGCGCTTTACGCCGGGTGTCTTTAGCTAAATGCCATTAGACCTCATACTGATCATCCCCTTTGTCTTCGGGGCTGTAGTCGGCAGTTTCCTCAATGTCTGCATCTACAGGATCCCCAAGGGGCTCTCAATAGTTTCTCCCCCTTCAAGCTGTCCCAATTGCGGTTCAAGAATACCCTTTTATTTAAATGTGCCGATACTTGCATATCTCGTCCTCAGGGGCAGGTGCTCGAAGTGTTCAGAGCCTTTCTCGGCGAGGTACCCCATTGTAGAGGCGCTCACCGGCGTCTTCGCCGTGTTCACCTTTATCCGGTTCGGCCCTTCGATAGAGACGCTTGTCTATTTCGCGTTCCTCTCAGCCCTCATAGTCATCACCTTCATAGACCTGGATCTCAAGATAATACCCGATGTCATAAGCCTGCCGGGCATCGTCGTCGGGCTCGCCGTCTCGTTCTTTCTGCCCTATCCGGGAGTAGTCGATTCGTTAATCGGCGCTGTGGCCGGCGGCGGGATACTCCTCCTGGTCGCGTGGGGATACCTGTTGGCGACCGGGCACGAGGGCATGGGCATGGGAGACGTCAAGCTGCTTGCCATGATAGGCGCGTTCTTAGGCTGGAAGGGCGTCGTCGTCACGCTCCTCTTCGGTTCGTTCATAGGCGCGCTCCTGGGCGCCGTCCTTATAATCGCGTTCGGCAAAGGCGGCAGGTATGCCATCCCCTTCGGGCCGTTCCTGGCCCTTGGCGCCATAGTGCATCTCTTTTTCGGAGAGGCAATGATAGCATGGTACATAGCGAAGGCAACGGGCGTATAGCATGAGGAGAAGCGGCCTGGGCATAAGGTTCCAGCTCACGGCAGCCATCGTCATAATGACCCTGGCGGGCATCGGGCTCATCGGCCTTTTGAGCGTCAAGATAGTCGAGAGGAGCGCCCTTTTCTGGAAGACGAGCCAGGCCTCTGACATGGCGGCGGTCGTGAGGGCCGCGCTCAAGATGGAGAAGGACAGCGCCTTTGCCGCGGCCTTTGCGGGCGCGGCCTTGAAGGAAGCCGGGATAACCGATTTCACGCTTATTGGCCCTGCCGGGAATATTGTCCTCAAATCCGGCTCTCTGCCCGCCGGCCCAGGAGAGAGGTTCGCTTCAGCCGACGGCATCGAATCATTTACATACGGCGGCGGCTGGTTCAACGGCGCGGGCGAAAAGCTCCGTATAAGCGCGCCGGTCGAATGGCCCTCCGGAGCGGGCTCTCTGGATTTCGTACTCAGCCTCGATGAGATAGGCCAGGACATGCTGGGCGCGAAGAGGTTCCTCCTCTTCTACGCCCTCATCGATTCGGCCATCATTATTGCCTTTGGCCAGCTTTTCCTTTCCCGCTCGGTAGTGAGCCCCTTGAGGCGGCTTGAAGAGGCCGCGACCAGGATAGCCGGAGGCAAGCTCTTTGAGAGGGCAAAGGTCGATATCGATAACGAGATCGGGAGCCTCGCGGCATCTTTCAACACAATGGCCGCCCGCCTCGAAGATGAGATAAGGAGCCTCGAGAGGGTCAACGTCGATCTCATGACAGCGCAGGAGGAACTGCTGCGTTCTTCCACTCTGGCTGCCGTTGGAAGGCTCGCGGCGGGCATTGCCCACGAGATAGGAAACCCGCTCGGAGCATTGAGGGGATATATCGACATCCTCGGAAGCGACAGGCTCGATGATGGCGAGGGGAAGGAGATAGTCGAGCGGGCATCGCGGGAGGTCACGAGGATAGATTCGATCGTACGGGAGTTCCTCGACGTTGCCAGGCCCTCGAAGAAGGCGCTTGCGCCCGTGGATGTAAATTCGCTTTTGCGGGATACCGTGGCAACCCTCTCCGTGCGGGACGACTTGAAGGAAATAGAGATCAAGCTCATTGCCAATGAGGCCATCCAGGAGGTCATGGCGGACGAAGGGAAGCTGAGACAGGTATTCGCCAACCTCCTTATAAACGCCGCCCACTCGATGGAGGGCTCTCCTATAAAGTCAATAGAGGTGGCGACGGCTGTTGAAAAGAGGCCGTCGCCCATAATGGCAAGGAGGCGCAAGGACGATCCGCCTCTTGCCGGAGAGCTGCCCGAAAGGGAGTTCGTCTGCGTAAGCTTCTCTGACACGGGCGCGGGGGTATCAGTTGAGGACGCGCCCAGTATATTCGAGCCGTTTTTTACTACGAAAGAGGCAGGCAGGGGGACAGGTCTTGGCCTGTTCGTATCGGATTCAATCATAAAGGCATTCGGCGGCGAGATAACTCTTAAGAGCGCGCCGGGCGAGGGATCGGTCTTCACGGTAGCCTTGCCCGCCGGGGTGAGGCATTGAGGATACTCATAATAGACGACGAAGAATCGATGCGCCACATGCTCTCGGTCATCCTCCGCAAAGAGGGATATGATACGCTCTCTTTTGGAGATGCCGCGAAGGCGATCGCGAGTCTCGAAGGCGAGGACTTCGATTTCATACTCTGCGACATCCGCATGCCGGGCATGGACGGGATGGCGTTTCTCAGGGCGCTCCGTGAGCGGGACGCAGAGCGCACGGTCATAATGATGAGCGCGTACGGCTCGATGGACTCTGCCATCGAGTGCATGAAGCTCGGCGCGTACGACTACATATCGAAGCCCTTCAAGGCGGACGAGATAATCCTCACGGTAAAGAAGGCGGAGGAGAGGGAGAGGCTCAGGAAGGAGAACCGGAGGCTCAAGGACGAGGCCGCCGAGGAGTACGACATATCGGGCATCAGGACCCAGGACCCGAATATGCTCGAGATATTAAAGCTCGTCAGAAAGATCGCGGACTACTCTACTTCCATCCTCATAACCGGCGAGAGCGGCACCGGCAAGGAGCTTGTAGCCCGAGCCATACACTACAGCGGAGGAAGGGCAGGAGGGCCGTTCGTCGTCGTCAATTGCGGAGCCATTCCAGGCCCGCTCCTCGAGAGCGAGCTCTTCGGCCATGTGAAGGGGGCCTTTACAGACGCGCACAGGACAAAGACAGGGCTATTCCAGGAGGCCAGCGGCGGCACCATTTTTCTTGATGAAGTCGGCGAGCTCCCGCTCGAGCTGCAGGTAAAGCTTCTCAGGGTGCTCCAGGAAGGCGAGGTGCGCAAAATCGGCGACAACAAGTCCGTCAAAATAGACACCCGGGTCGTGACGGCGACCTTGAGGGACCTCAAGGAAGAGTCTCAGAAGGGGAGCTTCAGGGATGATCTCTACTACAGGATCAACGTAATAGAGATAAAGCTACCTCCTTTAAGGGAACGGCCCGCGGATATACCCCTTCTTGCCGCGCATTTCGTGGGCAAGTATGCCCGCAAGTTCGGGAAGCAGCCAAAGACGATATCGGATGATGCCAGTGCCGCCCTTTTGGCATATAGCTGGCCCGGGAACATAAGGGAGCTTGAGAATGTCATAGAACGGGCCATGATACTCGAAGAGACCGGGACCATAAGGACCTCAACGCTGCCGCTTTTTGACTCTTCTGCTCAAGAGCCCCAGCCACAGGGCCTCTCCATCAAGCAGGCAGAGGAGGCTATTGAAAAAGAGCTTATAAAAAAGGCGCTTGAGAAGACGAACAACAACCGCACAAAGGCCGCTGCCCTCCTTGAAATAAGCCACAGGGCGCTCCTTTATAAGATAAAAAGTTATGGACTATGAAAAAAGTGCATAGTTTCATGACACCCCTCCAATTCTGACCTTAATAAAATCAACAACTTAGCTTTTGGCATGGGTTTTGCTACTTTTAGGGACAAAGTCTCTGAAGGGATGTCCATGCTGAAAACAAGAAGGTCCACAAAAGGTTTTTCCCTGGTCGAGCTCCTTATAGTCATAGCCCTCATGGGCATCCTTGTGGCCATAGGGACCCCTTACATCGTCTCGCAGCTCTCCCATGTAAGGCTCAGCAGGTCCGTGAGGGACGCCGCCATCGAGCTCAACGCCGCAAGGATGAAGGCGATAGCGCAGAATATGCCAATGAAGGTGGATTTCAGCGGTGGAAATACCTTTAATCTCGCAATGTACACCGGCGGCGCCTGGGCCGATCATCCGACCAGGGGCGCTGGAACGCTTGAAGCCGGTATCTCCATAACCTCTCCGGGCGCTGCTTTTTCGGTGCAGTTCTATCCGAACGGGTCGGCTACTTCCACCACCATCTGCATCAATAACCCTCAAATATCAGGCGACAGGATGCGGATAGTCATTACCGGTCTGGGCATGATAACAGTCGTTAACGGGTGTTGATAAATGAGACTGCGGACTAAAGACGGCTTCACGCTCGTAGAGGTACTCATCGCGGTGACCATCCTTTCAATAGGGATACTCGGCATCGCGGGCCTGGCAGGCACTGCCATCAAGAACTCGGGGTACAGCCAGGCGGTATCCAGCGCCAACAATCTCGCGCAGGAGAGGATCGAGGCGCTCCTCGCCGTCCCGTACGCGAACATCCAGGTTACGGATACGGTCACGGCGCGCACAGACCTGAGAAGGACCTGCGTCCAGACAGACGCAACGGCGAGTAAGCCGGTTTTCAGCTGCACGCCTTCGACAGTGACGATACCCATAGGCAACAGGAACTTCGATTGGTCTTACACGGTGACGTTCATCGACCTCTCCGGCGACGGCGTTGCCCACGCGACCCTTGACGGGCTCAAGGAGGTCTCCGTTACAGTCTCATGGGCAGACCAACTATTCAGGGCCACAAAGAGCATCACACTTGTAACCATGAGGGCGAGGAGTTAGGACGATGGCTGGAAAATCCGTATCAGCAACGAAGAAGCGGCGCAGGGGCGAAGGGGGCTTCTCGCTTGTAGAGGTGCTAATCGCCATAGCGGTAACGGCGGTCGTAGCTGCCGCCGTATACTCGGTGTACAACAACTTCTTCAGGCAGTCCACCAGCCAGGACATTACGGTCGAGGCGCAGCAGAACGCCAGGGCGGCCATCAACATGATGGAAAGGGAGCTCGTGAACGCGGGCTACGCGGCGGCAACGGCTGACGTTATCACCGAAGCGACCGCTAACTCGGTGGAGTTCATCTACACCGACCCTGAGACCGACACAACGCTCTCCGCCACGGCCGGCGACAGGCTCAAAGTCAAGTACTGGCTCCAGACCACAGGCGGAATACAGTACCTCGTCAGAAAGGCTGACAACCTCTCGGACGGCGGAGTCGGCCCTACGGAAGAGGTAGCCCCTTATGTCAACAGCCTTGCCGTCACCTACTACGATATCAACGGAAGCCAGGTCGCCGACACCTCGACGCAGGCTAACAGGAACACGGTCAAATTCCTGACAATAAACCTCGTTACCCAGACCAGGATGGATATCCCCGGCACCACCGCGCCCGGCACCTTCATGCTGGAGACCCATGTGCGCCTGCGCAACATCGGCGTCGGGCAGGTATCGAACGACACTGACGCGCCTTCCTCGCCGATGGCCGTCCAGGTAAGGGACCCGGGCCTGTGCGGGCGGCTCAAGGTAAAATGGACCAAGAACACCGAAGGCGACGTCTCCGGCTACAAGATCTATTACGGCGTGGCTTCAGGCACCTACGAAGGCGTGATCAATGTCTCGAACAACATCCTCACCGGGAGCAATTACTCCTGCTCGGACACGGGATCCGCTTACGAATGCACGATTATACCGACCCTGCCGACGCTTGCCTACACTCCGTCTGACGGCAGCTCGACTACCATTTATTACCTCGCGGTGAAGGCTTATGACAACGCCCTCAACCACAGCAATTTTTCGACAGAGGTGAGCGGCAACCCTGCCACGAGCAACTCCGCCTTCGACAGCGGCACTGATGATTCTACCCTGAACCCCGTGAAGCCTTCCGCTGTTGCCGGGTTTTCCGGCTCGGACGGCGCGACAGACGGGCAGGTGAGCTTGAGCTGGACCGCTTACAATACCTCCACTGACCCGGACGTCACGGGCTTCAGGATCTACAGGTCGACCTCCCCGTTTTCAACCTATCCCGTCGACCCGTTGCAGGCAGGCGTTGACTGGATAGCCGGAGAGCCGGGCAGCGGCAAGCCCGAGGTCGCAGTGGGAGCGACGAGCTATACGGACCCGGGCCCGGACCTCAAGGGCTGCTACGTATACTATTACGCGATAGCCCCGGTAAAATGCGACGCTACGCTCATATCCGACGCGGGCGGCGATTCAAATGACAAGAAATACGTGCAGGCGGACTATGATGCGACATGCGGAGACGGCTCCACGGCCTGTTCCGCCGGAACCGGCTTCGGCTCATCGACAGGCTCTGATACGGCGCCGGCAAAGAGCGCCTCCCCTGCCGCGCCGACCATAGACGCCAGGGCGGGATGGAAGAGGGTCGCGCTTTCGCTTACCCAGCCCTCTGACCAGGACCTTTCACGCACCTGCGTTTACGTGAACGAAAGCGCGACATATCCCGAACTCCTGACAGACACGGGGAGCTACCCCCTGGTAAGCACCTGTTACCAGGTGAACCTCGGCTCGACACCTGACGCGAGGCTCATACCTGACTCCAACGGCAGCTTCACCGCGGCAGAGATCGCGCCTGCCCAGTCCACCTCTTTCTGGCACGATTCTCTTACTGAAGAGGACCCGGCAGCCCCGGCTCTCGCCGATACCGGCACCTATTCATACAGGGCCGTCTCGTTCAACCTCTGCGGCAACGGATCGAACATATCGGCGGCCCAGGCAACGACAGTTCTTTGCGGCGAAGACCCGGCCTCAGGCGAGAAGCCGCCGGCTGTGACCGACGCGTCAGCTTCGTGCTGCTCATCTCCCGTGACGCTCTCGTGGACGCCTGTGCCCAGCAACACGGCATTCCCGTCGAGTATTTCCAACCCATACGACCTTGCCGGCTACAGGATTTTCAGGTCTACGAGCGTGGACTTCTCGGCCTCGACCCTGGTGTCAGGCGCGGCGCCTTTCTGGGGTTCCTCGTACAGCGACAATACCGTGGCCGAAGGCACGACCTATTACTACAAGATAGTATCGACGGACTGCCCGTACGAGAGGACAAACCCCAATGAAGGCACCCTGCGCGCAGATATGATCTCGGGATACCTCAACTCCGTCACGATAGGCCCCGTGCGTCCCGGACGCATTGACAGGGACGAGAAGTGCCCTGGCGCGGGCGGCTGCACAAAGGATGCCCACAGGGAAGCGCTTACGGGCGTGGATATTGACAGCTCGTCCGGCAACGGCAACGGATCGAGCTCTGTCGTATCGACCCAGAGGCACAATTCAGTTACCATGTTCTTCCATAACACCAGCTCGGGCACCCTGACCATAACAGGGGCTACCGTATATTGGGTGAACTCCGCGGCCTACCTGAGGGAGGTCAAGATAGGCGGCGGCAGGAGCGGCATGGGTACCATTACCACGAGCCTGGCCGCGGGCCTTACGGCAGCCACCGGAAATTCGCCTTACACGAGGGTGGTCTCCAACGCCTCCCTTGCCTCATCGACCGTACCGGCGGGCGCAAGATACGTGCCCATTACGTTCACATTCAAGAATGCCAGCGATAACCCGGTAGATATGAGGGATGACCAGTTCCTCGTTACCCTTCAGGTGACGAACGATTCGACCTCGACTACGGGCTGCGAATCGTATCTGACCGTCTCAATGTCCTCCGAGGGCATAAGCGTCCCGTTCGGCCCGAGCATATCCGCAACACAGCAGAACCAGCCGGCGAGCCCGACTTTCGGATACCCGGTGCCTGGGTCAACGGGGCTCAACACCGTGCCCTCCGGCTCAAACGGGTCCATAGTCGTGGACGGCGGCGCCACTGTCACGATCACCGCGAACATAGCTGGCAACACCACGGATGCCTCGACGGGCACCAAAGTGGCCGTCTCCTCGGCGACGCTCTATTACATTGCGACCGCAAAGACGACCACGACTGCGCCCGCCGCAGGCTATACGGCGGTCTCCATGACCAACCCCGGCGGCAATACCTGGACTGCGGCAATACCGGCCAATGATGACCTGCGTGTCTGGTACTACATAATCGCTGCCGACAACGACGGCAACTGGGACCGCGACCCCGAGGCTGAGCACGGCGCGTATGTCTATGACCAGAAGCTCTTTAATATCTGCGACGCCACTCCGAGCGCGCCCACAGGCGTCACGGTCGTGGCTACCGGAAGCGACGTGGCCGTCAACTGGAGCGCGGTGACGACCTATACCAGCGGCGGAACGGTCGACGCCACGGACACGATAAAGTACAGGATATACAGGAACGGCGTGCAGATAGGCGCTGACCAGGCAGGTCTGTCCTATTCGGATACCGGACTCGCCACCAGCGTTTACAGCTATTATATCAAGGCTATAAACGCATGCGCGAGCCCAGGGCCAAACGTCAGCGTCGCTTCACAGACCGCCGCGACCTGCGTGGGCAGCAGCAGCCAGGCATTACTCAGCGTATCGCCTGCCTCCATATACAGGGGCGGAAGCTTCACGGCCACCATAACCGACTGCCTTGCGATGAGGAGCGATTCGCCTTATACCTATAACACAACGGTAGAGACCATAAACTCATCAGCGGGCTTTACCGGATTCTACACCTCCAGCACTGCCCCGGATACCTTCGCGCCTACCATAGCGGAGACCGGCGCCGCTACAGGCACCTTTACGAAGGTGATAGGCACGACCGATGACGTGACCGATTCTACCAAGCTACTGACGCTCCCTGCGGATACGGTAACGGTCTACTATCCGTACGCTTCGCCGACCACAAAGACCGTAAGCGTGGTCGTGGACCCGTGCACCAATACGCCAAAGGCGCCGACCGGCTTCACGGGGTCTGCAACGGGCTCGAACATGACCCTGTCCTGGAGCGCTGTTACCCAGAATACCGACAACTCTGCAATTACGGACCTTGCCGGGTACAAGGTATACGAGAAGGTCTGCGCCAAGAACAAGCCCAACTGCACGGGCGGCGACATAGTGGCCGACTGGTACCTGCGCACTACGACGACAGGCGCTTCGGTCACGGTGAGCGCCGACCAGGGCAACCTGAACCAGAGGATATACTACTTCAAGGCGACCGCTTACGATACCTGCGGCACGCCTGAGGAGAGCGGGTACTCAAATGAGTGGAATGAGACGAACTGATATGACGCCTAATAAGGACGAGTCGGGCTTCATACTGATACTGGCGCTTGTGACCATGCTCGCCATGACCATAATTGGTCTCAGCATGGTGATGAACATGTCCACCGACGTCCAGCTCTCAAGGAACGAGCGCGACGCGAAGACCGCGTTCCAGCTCGCAGAGGCCGGGGTGAACGAGGCGATGGCGAGGCTCAAGCTCGCGTCCGGCAATGCCAGGTACATAGGAGAGATAACCGGAGATGCGGGCGGGCCGCCGAACAGGAACAATACGTGGAACAGCGGCGGGACCAAGGACTTCGGCTTCGGCATGGGCGGCGTAAGGGAGAGCGCAGACGGCCTCAACTACACGGTCGCAATACGCTACCTTGACGAGACCAACCCAGAGGGCTTCTGCGACAGCAATAATAATACGCAGCCGAACGTCGATGCAAACGCCGACACCTTCGGCGACCCGGCCTGGCCTTGCGTGGCCGGCGACCAGGAGGTCGTGATGTTCGGCAGGGATTTCAAGCTGGCCGATACGCTCACTTTTACGAGCTTCGGCAGGCATCCGGTTTACGAGGTGACCTCTATCGGCACCTCGAACGGCACGACCAGGACCATAGTGGCCTATGTCGGCGCGACCTCCCTCAACACTGATACGGAGGCGGGCATCAACACGAACTCGACGATCGGATGGAACGGCGGCAGCTGCAACGCTTCAGTAACGCCGTCAGGCAGCTGCATGGAGTCGCAGGGAAATAACTATAATACGCACCTTGGCGAGCAAATAAGTTCGATCAAGGAAATGGCCAATGAGAAGCACCAGTGCTCTACCAACACCTGCAACGGCGCAGGCGACGACATCCCGTCAAACGGCGGACTGGAAGGCGTGGTGCAGGACTGGGGCGATTACGCGGGTGACGGCTGGTCGACTATGATATACATAGCCAACGCGAGCCCCGGCAGGGCCGTAAGCGTGAACGGGCTGGAGGGCAGGGGCATACTGGTGATCGAGGGGGACCTGGAGCTTGCCGGAAATGTGGACTATGAAGGGCTGATATACGTCCTCGGCACTTTGACCATAAGCGGCGGCGGCTCGTCGACCAAGAATATCACGGGCGGAATAATGGCCCAGAACGTGGTGACTCTCAACGGAAGCAATCTTACGATAAATTACGACCAGGCTACGCTTGAAGAGGTCGCGAAGCAGAACAGCAAGCCGGCGCTTGTCTTGTGGAAGCGGCTCTAAGACATTAAATAAGTCCATCTGCTTTGTTGTCATCGACGCGGCAGAAGCGGCGTACGAGAAGAGTACGCCTCATTCCTCGCTCCCCGATTTAACCGGGGCCTCGCATATGGAGTTTTTTGAGCAGTCTTACACAAGGTTTTCTCAAACTATTATGGTATGCAGGCGGCCTGCCGGGGGGCGGACCGGAATCAAGCAAGAAAAAAATCCTAAACTAATTTTTTTTTGAGCCGATATTATATCTAATTATATGTGAATTATGAGAAATGTATTGACAATTATGGATCAATGTCATAGATTTCATGTTAATTCCTGCATAGATTGCAATAAAATCAATACTTTCAGGCGTAACATAAAACCTTAGGAAAGTTGTGACTTATGTGCTTGTGCCATGACTAGAAATCATCTAAAAAAGATAAGAGAGGGCATGCTTCTAAGCAAATCCGAGCTTGCCAGGAAAGCCGGCGTATCCCCGCTTACCATCGACAGGATAGAGAGGGGATATCCATGCAGGCTGGAGACCAAGCGCAAGATAATCCAGGCGCTGGGCTTCAAGGTAACCGAGAAGGGCAAGATATTCCTGGATTGACGGGGGTGAAATGAATCTTTCGATGTTTTCAAGGAAGAAGGAAGCCGTAGCGTTCGACATCGGCTCTAATTCCATTAAGCTTGTTCAGATGAACCAGACCAAGAGGGGCTGGGAGCTCGTGAAGATGGGCATGGCTGAGCTTCCGCCCGAGGCGATAGTGGACGGCTCCATCATCGACTCCATGACCGTCACGAACACCCTGAAGGACCTGGTAAAGGAGCACGGCGTCAAGGTAAAGGATGCCGTATCGTCTTTGACCGGCCATTCCGTCATCATAAAGAAGGTCAGCTTCCCGGCCATGACCGAGGAGGAGCTGGCCGACTCCATCCAGTGGGAAGCCGAGCAGTACATCCCGTTCCCGATAACAGACGTCAACATCGATTTCCAGATACTCGGCGCGGACACCGACGGCAGGGGCCAGATGGACGTGATGCTCGTCGCAGTCAAGAAGGACGTCATCAACGACTACACCAACGTCATTAAAGAGGCGGGACTGAACCCTGTAGTGATAGACGTGGATTCGTTCGCGCTCGAGAACATGATGGAGATAAACTATCCGATTGCGCCGGGCGAGAATATCGCGATGGTCAACATCGGCGCGTCCATCACGAGCATAAGCGTAATCTTCGGCGGGCTCACCATATTCACCAGGTCGATACCCATGGGCGGCAACCAGTTCACCGAGGAGATACAGAGGCAATTGAGCATCAGCTTCAGGGACGCCGAGGACCTCAAGAGCGGCAGGAAGCACTCTGCCGAGCACTCCGGCGATCTTGCCGGCGCGATGGATTCGGTCGCCACCAACCTGACCTTCGAGGTCAAGAGGTCGCTGGATTTCTTCCTTGGCGGAGCCCAGGGTTCGTACGTAAGCAAGATATACCTCTCTGGCGGCGGCTCCAAGGTCGCCGGGCTTCAGAACATGATGCAGGAGAAGACCTCCATTCCGGTCGAAGTAATCAATCCATTCAAGAGCATCGAGGCCAATCAGAAGCAGTTCGATAGCGAGAGGCTCAAGGATGCCGCGCCTTTCTTCGGCGTTGCGGTCGGCCTTGCAACAAGGAGGTTTGCCGACAGATGATTCGCATAAACCTGCTGCCCGTAAGGGCAGCCAAGAAAAAAGAGTCCATAAGGTTCCAGCTCACCGTAGCCGGCCTGGCGACGTTTTTTGTCTTCGCGGTCTCTGCCGCGGCCTTCCTGATAGTCCGGAGCGAGGCAGGAAGCATCTCCGACCAGATAACATCCGGCAACCAGGAGCTTGTCGAGCTCCAGAAGAAGGTAGGCGAGCTCTCGAAGATTAAAGAACAGAAGAAGATAGTCGAAGAGAAGCTGAGGATAATAACCCAACTCGAGGCTGACAGGACGGGTCCGGCCAAGCTCTTCAGGAGCATCGGCACGGCGATACCGGCAAGGGCGTGGCTCAAGAGCATAAAGGACGAGGAATCCGTGATAATCCTCGAAGGCTATGCCTCCGATGACGAGGTCGTAGCCGAGTTCATGAGGGGCCTGGAGAGGGCTGCCATAGGCGCGGCTGTCGAGCTCGAAGTCGCCCAGAGGCTCGTGGAGCAGGAGTCCGCGATGGAGGTCGTGAACTTCATCGTGCGCATAGAGAAGCGAAGACCGGTCCGCCAGGATAAGCCGGCTAATCAGAAACCGGCGGCAGGGGGGAAAAAATAATGGCCCTTCCGAAGATAAACCTTGACGCAGTACTGAAGCTTCCCCTCTCGAAGAGGATACTTATAGTCGCCGCGGTGAACCTGGTCCTTGTCGGCCTCATGTACACGTTCCTCATCGGCCCCAAGTACGACGAGATAAAGGCCCTCGGAGCCGAGCTCGAAGCTCTCAGCGTGAAGCTGAACGAGAGCAGGCTCATAGCCGCTGACATACCGAAATTCCTCAAGGAAAAGGAAGAAATGGAGATGAAGCTCGCGGCTGCCATCGCCCAGCTTCCCAATGCCAAGGAGATACCGGACCTTATCGACGGAATCAGCAAGTCCGGCGAGAAGGCCGGGCTGAAGATACTCATTTTCAGGCCCGGCAAAGAGGTTGCAAAAGGCTTCTATGCCGAGGTCCCGGTCAAGATGACAGTCGAAGGCAAGTACGAGAGCTTCTATGACTTCAGCTTGAAGATAGCCGGCCTGCCCAGGATAGTCAACCTTGGGGGCATGGACGTAAAGTCCCAGGGCCATAGGAACCGGGTGCCTGTGCTGAAGGCCGATTTTGTGGCCACCACGTTCAGGTTCATACCCGCTCAGGAAGAAGGGGAGCAGAAGAAATAATGTCACGGATCATTTTGACCATCATAGCGCTATCGCTCGTCCCGGCGCTTGCATCGTGCGGAAAGAAAGATGCCGGGCAGACCGAGACTGTAACGGCAGTAAAGAGGCCTCCTGCCGCCCAGGTTCAGTCCCCCATAGAGACATCGGCGTCCATAGCCTCCACTGTCGATGTCAAGCTCAGGAACCCGTTCCAGAGCCACCTGATAGTAATGAGAGGACTTGAGACCGGAAAGAAGATCCGCGGGCCTCTGGAGTGCTGCGATCTCAGCACCTTCAAGCTCCTTGCGGTCGTGGTGGGCAGTTCCGATAGCGAGGGCTTCGGGCTCCTGCAGGCGCAGGACGGAAAGAGGTATATAGTAAGGCGCGGGGACTCGATAGGCTCCAGGGAGGGCAAGGTCGTTAAGCTCACCTCCAGGAGCATTGTAATCCGCGAGGTCCAGAAGGACGACGAAGGCAAGATCAAATCAAGCGAAGATATAGAGCTCCGGCTACCTGAAAAAAGCAAGCAGTAAGCGGAAGAAGTTTTAGAGCCCATTAAAGCGGCAATGAGTCATAACGGAGGTCTTTATGAGTTTGAATGATGTTCGGTTGAGGCAGGCCCTCTTCGGTGTGGTGCTCGGAGGCGCGCTGGCCGTTACAGGCTGCGCTTCGACCGGTCCGAAGCCCGTTCAGGAGGACCCGGCCAAGGCGGCCCAGGCAGCGCCGGACGCACCCGCGGAGGCCAGGCAGACCTCTGTTGAGTACATAAACGTCGTAGGCGACGGGGACAGGGTCCTCATAGGCACGACGGGCCCGGTAAAGTACACGGTCTTTAAGCTCTCGGACCCTGCGAGACTGATAGTGGACATGCCCGGCATAAGCCTTGAGAATGTCGCGCCGTCCATCGCGGTTGGCAACGACTTCCTCGGCGAGATAAACTCCGTGAGCTACGGAGAGGACAAGGACATCGGCCGGATTATAATAGGCATCAGGGAAGGCGTCGACCACGAGGTCAAGGCGGGCGAGAACAGCATACTCGTGAGCCTGAAGAAATCCGACGGTGAAGAGGCCGCCTCGGTCGTGAAGGCGTCGAGCGAGACGGTAACTGAAGAGCCGATCGAGAACCAGGCCCCGGCCGAAGAGGCTCAGGTACAGGCGGAGCCGGAAGATAAACCGGCCCTTGCTGTCCAGGCCCGGGATAAAAAGCCGGCTGCATCTGCCACAAAGGTGACCGGCATAGAGTCCTCTACCGAAGGCGGGAACACGGTAATAAGGGTTCTCACCGATGGATTGGCAGGCAACCTTACATCGTTTACGCTCGCCAAGCCCTCCAGGATAGTCGTCGACGTCTGGGGTGTCGCCAACTCGACAGGCAAGGGCGCGGCGCGCCTCAAGGATAAATACATAAAGGGCGTAAGGATAGGCAGCTACGCCGATAAGGCCAGGCTCGTATTCGACGCAGGCGCTTCAAAGCTGCCGCCCCATTCGATAACGGCCGAGAACGGCGCTATCGTCATAACCATCGGCCCCAATGTGGTCGCGTCGGTCTCAAAGCCTCCGGTTGCCGCGGCCCAGCCCGCGCCAGAGGCAAAATCGGCTGAAAACGTTATAGTCGCCGCACCGGCGGCCCCGGCGCTCGTGGCAGCCAAAGGCATCGATATAGAGGCGGTCGACTTCAAGAAGGTAGGCGACAAGGGCAGGCTCACCATAAACAGCTCTTCAAAGATCGAGTACGCCGTAAAGGAGAGCAAGGACGGAATGACCCTTGCGATGGACCTTAAGGGCGCGGTGCTCCCGGATTCGCTCGTGCGCACCTTGGAGGCCTCGAAGCTCGCGACCCCGGTTGCAACCGTCAGCTCTTACCAGGATTCAGTGAGCCCCAGCTCGGTGAGGATCCTCGTGAAGCTCAAGGAGAAGGCGGCCTACAGCGTGCAGGAGTCCGGCAATTCGCTGGTGGTCGACTTCGCGAAGGCCCCTGCCGTTGAAAAGGATGACGCTGCGGCGGCCAAGGGCGACGGCATTATCACCGACAAGAACGTTACTGTCCCCGACAAGAGTTATGCCGGCAAGAAGGTCGACCTCGACATGATGGACGCGAATATCACCGATGTGCTGCGCCTGCTTGCCGAGATAAGCAACATAAACATCATAGCCTCCGACGAGGTCAAGGGAACAATCTCCCTGAGGCTCAAGAACGTGCCGTGGGACCAGGCCTTTGAAATCATCATGAAGACAAAGAACCTCGACAGCATCCAGGAGGGCAATGTCATAAGGGTGGCCCCTGAGCTGAAGATCCGACAGGAGCGCGAAGCAAAGCTTGCGTCAAAAAAGGCCGAAGAGAAGCTCGAAGACCTTGAGCTCGAGTTCGTGTCGATCAACTATGCCATTGCAGAGGACCTTACAAAGCAGGTCAAGAGCGTGCTCTCTGAAAGAGGGGACGTCACGACAGACAAGCGGACCAATACGCTGGTCATAAAGGACATAAAGAAGAACATAGTGGCTGCAAAGAACGTTGTCTCGAAGCTCGATACCCCCGTGCCCCAGGTGCTCATAGAAGCCAGGATAGTCGAGGCCTCGTCGAGCTTTGCGCGCGACCTCGGCGTTCAGTGGGGCATCGACTACAGGACCGGCGGCAACACTCATAGCAGCCTCTTTGGGTCGAGTTCCCAGATCGGCTCGGCTGCCGCGGACCCCAGCCAGCAAAGAGCCGTGGCCACGGGTGATAACGTCGCTTTCCCCATGCAAAAAACGGAATTCACGTCAGACGTAGGCGTCACCAACTACGCCGTGAACCTGCCGGCGACCGGCACCGCTGGAACCCTCGGCGCGCTCGGCTTCATATTCGGCAAGATGGGCGACCCGATGATACTGGACCTGAGGCTCTCGGCTGGAGAATCCGCCGGTCAGCTCAAGACCATATCCAGGCCGAAGATCACGACCCTCGATAACAAAGAGGCCAAGATAGAGCAGGGCGAATCGATACCCTTTGAGACTACCTCGGCGTCCGGGACGGCCACTACGTTCGTTGACGCAAACTTAAGCCTCACCGTCACGCCGCACATCACGCCGGACGGCGCGGTACTTATGACGATAAAGGCATCGAGGAACTCAATAGGCACCTTCAGGACCTCGGGCGGCCAGCCTTCCATCAACAAGAAAGAGGCGACCACCGACGTGCTCGTCAGGAACGGCGAGACCACGGTCATCGGCGGCATAGTCATAACCGACAGGAACGATACGGAAAGAGGCATCCCGTTCCTCAAGGACATCCCGGTGCTGGGCTGGCTCTTCAAGAGCAAGTCGCTCTCCGACTCGCAGACCGAGCTCCTTATCTTCATAACCCCGAAGATAATGGACAAGACCGTAGGCTGAGTAAGCTCCGGACCTCAAAACAAAAAATGCACCCTTTGGGGTGCATTTTTTTATTTATGGCAGGGCTGAAAAAGGATATAAATATGACAAACCAAGTAGGACGGAGACCATGCTGAGATACCTGACTGCCGGAGAATCCCACGGGCCGCTCCTTACGGCCATAATCGATGGCCTGCCCGCCGGAGTGCGCGTTGCGGCCCAGGACGTGAACGCTGACCTCAAAAGGAGGCAGGGCGGCTACGGCAGGGGCGGCAGGATGAAGATAGAGTCCGATGCCGTCGAGATAGCTTCCGGCATCAGGCACGGCTATACGCTGGGCTCCCCGGTAACGCTCATCGTGAGGAACAGGGACTGGGAGAACTGGGACGAGATAATGTCCGCTGACGAATCAGCCGCGTTGAAGGGCGCTGCCAGGAAGGTCACGAGGCCGCGGCCCGGCCACGCCGACCTCACCGGCGGGCTCAAGTACGGACACAGGGACCTCCGTAACATACTGGAGCGTTCAAGCGCGCGCGAGACCACGATGAGGGTCGCGGCTGGCGCTCTCGCAAAAAGGCTCCTCGATTCGTTCGGCATAAGCGTCCTCAGCTGGGTCATCGAGATAGGCGGCGTGCACGCGGGGCTTGTTGAGGAGAATCCCGAAGTCCTCTTCAAAAAGGCTGAAGGCTCACAGGTAAGATGCCCTGACGAAAAGGCCTCGAAGGCCATGATGAAGCGCATAGACGCGGCCAAAGCCGCTGGCGACAGCCTGGGCGGCGCTTTCGAGGTCGTTGTCACTGGCGTTCCTCCGGGGCTCGGCAGCTACGCCCAGTGGGACAGGAAGCTCGACGCGAGGCTCTCGTTCGCGCTCATGTCCATTCAGGCTATAAAGGGCGTTGAGACTGGCATGGGCTTTGAGGCGGCCTCGCGCCCCGGCTCAGAGGTCCATGACGAGATATTCTACAAGGGCGGCAAAGCCAGGGCGGCCCGGCCAGCCCTGTCAGACTGGTGGCCTCAACAGCCGCGTTTTTACCGTAAGACCAACAACGCCGGAGGCATGGAGGGCGGCATGTCGAACGGAGAGCCGATTGTCATGAGGGCCGCGATGAAGCCGATACCGACCCTGTACAAGCCTCTCAGGTCAATCGACATAAGCTCGAAGATGCCCTTTGAGGCGAGCGTTGAAAGGTCTGACGTCACGGCAGTGCCGGCTGCCGCCGTGATAGCCGAATCGGTAACCGCAATCGAGATAGCGAACGCCTTCCTTGAGAAGTTCGGCGGGGATTCGATAAAGGAAATAGCCCGCAACTATAAAGGTTATCTGAAGGATATTGCCGGTTATTAGCAGGCTGCTGAAAAAGTCCATCTGCTGCGTTGGCCTCAAAGCTCGTCACTGCGACGTACATGAAGAGTACGCCTCATTCCTCGCTCCTCGATTTAGCCGGGGCCTCGCATATGGAGCTTTTTGAGCAGCCTGAACAGAGTATCTATGAATCGCATAAACATCGTCCTTACCGGGTTCATGGGCACCGGAAAATCCACTGTCGGCCGTCTCCTTTCCCGACGGCTACGGTTGAAGTTCGTCGACATCGACGAGCTCATCGAGGCAGAGGCGGACATGACCATTGCCGCAATATTCAGATCAAAGGGCGAAGCGGCCTTCAGGGAAATGGAGGCCCTCATGGTAAAGAGGCTTGCCTCCGGGGAGTTTGGGGCCGGCCTGGTGGTATCGACCGGCGGCGGCGTTGTGATGCTTCCAGAGAACCGGGCGCTTCTCAAGGGATGGGGTGCGCTGGTCTGCCTCCATGCCTCTGTCGAAGAGATACTCAAAAGGGTAGGGGAGAGGACGGACAGGCCGCTCCTTGCCAGGCCTGACAGGAAAGAGGCGATCAGATCCCTTCTCAATGATAGGGCAGAGGCATACAGGGACTGCGATATCGAGATCGACACCACCGGCAGGACTGTCGAGGATGTCGCCGGGATGATAGAAAGACTCGTCGCGGATAAAGAAAATCGCTGAAATAACAAGCCCTTTGTGATATAAACTAAAGGAAAATTTGAGCTAAAAATATGGAGTTCCGATTTATTCAGGCTGCTCAAAAAGCTCCATATGCGAGGCCCCGGCTAAATCGGGGAGCGAGGAGCGAGTCGTACTCATCATGTACGTCGCAGCGACGAAGATAGCGCAGCAGATGGACTTTTTCAGCAGCCTGTAAGGAAAAGATGAGCAAGATAAGAGTAGACCTGGCCGAAAGGTCATACGATATACATATTGAAAGAGGGCTCCTCAGGGAGATAGGCCCCAGGATGAAGGCGCTTGGCCTCAAGGGCCCTGCCGCCGTCATCACCAACCCGACGGTCGACGCCCTGTACGGCAAGTCCGTTACGGACAGTCTCTCCGCATCTGGCTTTACTCCATTCGTCATAAATGTCCCTGACGGCGAGGAGTACAAGAGCCTCTCCGAGGCCTCGAAGGTCTTTGACATACTTATCGAGAACAGGTTCGAGAGGAAATCCCCGATAGTCGCGCTCGGCGGCGGAGTAATAGGCGACCTCTCCGGGTTTATCGCCGCGACTTACCTCCGTGGAGTTCCTTATATACAGGCGCCCACGACCCTCCTTTCACAGGTTGACAGCTCTGTCGGCGGCAAGACAGCCGTAAACCACCCAAAGGGCAAGAACCTCATCGGCGCCTTCTATCAGCCGAGGGCGGTTTTCATAGACCCTGACGTGCTCAAGACCCTTGATGAGAGGGAGATAAAGGCCGGCCTCGCTGAGGTGATAAAATACGGCATCATTCGCGACCTGGAATTCTTCAGCTTTCTCGAAGAGAACGCCAAAAAGCTGCTTGGGCCCGGTGATGAGATAATAAGGTGTATCGAGAGGTCCTGCGAGATAAAGGCCGAGATAGTAGGCAAGGACGAAAAGGAAGAGAATCTCCGCGCCATACTGAATTTCGGCCATACCTTCGGACACGCCATAGAGGCATTATCAGGCTACGGCTCCTACAGGCACGGCGAGGCGGTGGCGATAGGCATGGCAATGGCAGCCGCGCTCTCGGCCAGGCTCGGCCTGTGCACTGAGTGCGGCACGAGGATAACGGCGCTGCTTTCCAGCTTCGGAATGCCATTCTCTCCTCCGGAGATCAAACCCAAAGATTTCATCGACGCCATGAGGCTCGACAAGAAGGTCTCTGGCGCGGCAATAAGGTTCGTACTGGTTGAGAGGATGGGCGAGGTAATAGTAAGGGAAGTGGGGGAGGAGGTCCTGCTGGAACTCCTGGCCTCTTACGCGCGTTCCTGAGGTATTTCAAGGGGTTATGTTTTACTCCTTGACTTGAAGTGCTTTCTTTAATAATTTAAGGGATTAAACCGGGGCTTGAGCGAGATGGGCAACATAAAGGCTGGAGATGACATGTTTTTTACAGCCACCATGGCTGAGGTCCTGGAGAAGCAGGGCCTCTATGAGGACGCCCTGATGATTTATAAGATACTGGCCGATACCTCTCCGTGGGACCAGTCCCTTAACTTCAGGATAGAGAAGCTCAAGGGGCTGGCGGAGCGCGGCAGGAAAAAGCCCAGGCCAGGCGGGGTCAATTGACAATGGCGGCTTCTTTCCGTGAGATATTGATGGGCCTTGTCGAAGGGGTAGAGGGCGGCGCAGCTGCCACGCTCATGGGCATGGACGGCATCTCGGTCGAGCAGTACATGAAGGCCGGGGGCTATGACGTCGAGACCGTAGGCGTAGAATACGGCAAGGTCATAGACGAGATAAGGAAGGCCTCGTCGCTCCTCGACCTCGGAAGCGTGGAAGAGGTCATGGTCGCGACGGCCGCGAGCGACCTTCTTCTCAGGATGGCCACGCAGGACTATTACATAGCGTTTGTACTCAGCCATGGCTCCAATATGGGGAAGGCCAGGTATCTCATGAGGAAGGCCGCTGAGGCGGCTTCAGTCGAGCTTGTCTGAAAAGGGGAACGGCGTGGCCGCAAGCGTCAGAACAGAGTCAAAGGCAAGGCTCAAGGCCTTAAGGGGCGCGTTAGCCAAAGAGAAGGCAGATGCCCTTCTGGTTACGGACTTGAAGAACGCGAGATACCTCACAGGGTTCACAGGCTCGAACGCGTTCGTCATCGTAACGGAGAGCAAGGCCTTTCTCCTCACTGATTCGAGATACGCGACCCAGGCCTCTCTTGAGGTCAAGGGCTACGGTATAAAGATAATAACAAAGGCCATTGACGCGATAGCAGGGCTGGTCGCGAGCCTGAAGATCAAGACCCTCGCCTTCGAGGCGGCAAATGTGACCTGCTCCACGCATTCGAAGCTCGGAGAGGCTTTGCCCAAGGTGAAGCTCAAGCCCACGACGGGCATTGTCGGCAGGCTCAGGGTCAAAAAGGACTCTGGAGAGATAGAGCGCCTGAGGGCCTCTGCACGGCTCCTCGATACCGGTTACCGCGACGCGATGAGGCTCATAAGGCCGGGCGTCGTTGAAAGGGACGCCGCCCTTTCCATAGAGATGGCATTAAGGAGGAGGGGCGCAGACGGCCTCGCCTTCGATACTATTATCGCATCAGGCCCGAGAGGCGCGCTTCCTCACGGCAAGGCCTCTCATAAGTTGATAAAAAAGGGCGAGTTCGTGGTAGTGGACATGGGCGTGCTCATGGACGGCTACAACTCCGATGAGACCCGGACGTTCGTGGTCGGCAAGGCTACGGTAAGGCACAAAGAGATCTACGGCATTGTAAAGGGCGCGCAGGCAAAGGCGCTGGAAGCCGTAAAGCCCGGCATAAAGGCAGGCGCGGTTGATGCCGCGGCCAGGGACCATATAAAGAAGGCGGGGTACGGAAAGTATTTCGGCCACGGCACAGGCCACGGGGTCGGCCTCGATATTCATGAGGGGCCTTCGATCGCGCCGGGCAATGAAGAGATACTGGAAGAGGGAATGGTATTGACCGTCGAGCCGGGGATTTATATGCCCGGCTGGGGCGGCGTAAGGATAGAGGACATGGCCCTTGTAACAAAGGGCGGTTACGAACTGCTTACAAATACCGGGAAAGATTTGATAGCGCTTTAGGGGATTTCTGAAACTCAGTTTTTGTTCAGGCTTCAAATAAGCTCCATATGCGAGAAATGACGCAGATGGGCCTTTTTCAGCAGCCTGCCATGGAGGATTGATGGACATTAAGGACATAAAGAACATATACAAGTTCCTGAGGGAGACCGACATAGTCGAGTTCGAGCTCGAGGGGCCTGACGGCAAGGTCAGGCTCAAGAGGGGGAGCGCGTACCAGATAAAGGAAGTCTCTACTGCCGAGCAGGGAGAGGCAAAGTCCGAGCCGCAGAAGGAAGAGCCTGCCGCAGCCAGGGCCGACAATATAAAGGTCGTAACCTCTCCGATGGTCGGGACCTTCTACAGGTCGTCCGCGCCGGACGCCGCGGCCTTTGTCGAGGTCGGCAGCGTTGTGAAGAAATCCCAGACGCTCTGCATTATAGAGGCGATGAAGCTAATGAACGAGGTCGAATGCGAGTTCAACGGCAAGGTGGTATCCATCCTTGTCGAGAACGGCCAGCCGGTCGAGTACGGGGAGCCGCTCTTCCATATCGAGGTATCGAAATAATTAAGCTATTAAGCACTAATAAAGTTGGTGCAACCCTATTTTTTCAGGCTTCAAATAAGCTCCATATGCGAGAAATGAAGCAGATGGACTTTTTCAGCAGCCTTTAAGGAAAAAATGTTTAATAAGATACTGATCGCAAACAGGGGCGAGATAGCCATAAGGATAATAAGGGCATGCCGCGAGATGGGGATAAAGACCCTCGCGGTATATTCCGAGGCCGACAGGGAGGCCCTGCACACGAGGTTTGCGGACGGCGCCATCTGCATCGGCCCTGCCAAGAGCAAGGACAGCTATCTCAATATAACCTCGCTCATAAGCGCGATGGAAGTCGCGGATGCAGAGGCAGTGCACCCTGGTTACGGCTTTCTGGCCGAGAATTCTGGCTTTGCCGAGGCCTGCGAAAAATGCGGCATAAAATTCATAGGGCCTACGTCCAATACCATGCGCCTCATGGGAAACAAGGTCGAGGCAAAAAAGATCGCCGAAGACTTGAAGGTCCCGGTCCTCCCGTGGAGTAACCGCGCCCTCGCTGACGAGAAGGATGCCATCGAGGTCTCCAAGAAGATCGGCTTTCCGGTGCTCATAAAGGCTGCTTCAGGCGGCGGCGGCAGGGGCATGAAGCTCGTGCACACTCAGGCGAGCCTGGGCAGCGCGTTCAACACCGCGAAAGCAGAGGCGTTGGCGGCGTTCGGAGACGGAGAGGTCTTCATTGAACGCTTCTGCGAGCTCCCCAGGCACATAGAGATACAGGTCATGGCAGACGAGCACGGCAATATCATACACCTTGGTGAGAGGGAGTGCTCGATACAGAGAAGGCACCAGAAGATACTCGAAGAGTGCCCTTCGCCTGTGCTCGATGCAAGGCTCAGGCAGAAGATGGGCGAGGCGGCAGTGAGGCTCGCAAAGGGTATCGGCTACACCAACATCGGCACAGTCGAGTTCCTGCTGGATAAGAACAAGAACTTCTACTTCATGGAGATGAACACGAGGGTGCAGGTCGAGCACCCGGTGACCGAGATGGTCACCGGGGTGGACCTCGTCAAGTCCCAGATAAACATAGCCCTCGGGCAGAAGCTCCAACTCAAACAGAAAAACGTATCATTTACGGGACATTCCATCGAGTGCAGGATAAACGCAGAGGACCACAAGACCTTCATGCCCTGCCCTGGCAAGATAACCGAGCTCATCATTCCGGGCGGCCTTGGCGTAAGGGTCGATTCAGCCATATACTGCGGCTATAACGTGCCGCCGCACTATGACAACCTCCTTGCCAAGCTCATCGTGCATGCCGCTACCAGGGAAGAGGCCATTGCGAGGATGACGAGGGCCCTTGAGGAGTTCTGGATAGGCGGCATAAAGACCAACATACCGCTCCACCTCAAGATAATGAGGGACCACGACTTCATAGCCGGAAAGACCAATATTGATTTTCTGTCTCGATTCACCTGACAGACATGAAATAAGGCCCATCTGCTTTGTTGGCATCAAACACTCGTCACTGCGGCGTACGGAAAGAGTACGCCGCATTCCTCGCTCCCCGATTTAGCCGGGGCCTCGCATCCGGACCTTTATGAGCAGCCTGAAATGCGTTGATAAAATTTTAACCCGCAACTTTCATTGCCTGCTAAAATCTTTTTCAGAAACCCACGACCCAAGCCGGAGGCCTTAATGGATTGGAGGCTCATACTGGACGAGGACCTGCCAGGGCACTTGAACATGGCAAGGGACACCGCCATCCTGCGCGCCCTTGAAGAGGGCTGGGGCGCTCCCACGCTAAGGCTCTACGGCTGGGAGAGGCCGACCATATCCATCGGGCATGCGCAGGACGCCGCGCCCTTTCTCACTTCCGGACTGCCTGTCGTGCGCAGGACCACCGGGGGCAGGGCGGTCGTCCACTGGCGCGAGATAACATATTCAGTCGCGGGCCTCTGCGAAGACCCGCTCTTCTCAGGCGGCATACTCGGCACATATTCGGTCATAAGCGGCTGCATAACGGCGGCCCTGCGGGACGCGGGGGTGGACGCGGCCCTTTTCAGGGGCAGCGCCGGCGCGGGGAAGAGCGCGGCCTGCTTCCAAACGCCCTCGAGGTTCGAGATCCTTGCCGATGGAAGAAAGCTCGTGGGCAGCGCCCAGCGGCGCTTTAGACGGGCATTCCTCCAGCACGGCTCCATTTTGATGTCCCATGACACAGAGCTGAACACGGCTGTCTTTGGCCGGAAACTCATCGGCAAGATGGCCTCCGTCGGCGAGTTCAGCGATGTGAGCCGCCAGAAACTCAGGGAAATGCTTGTAAAAAGATTTTCTGAAGGCTTATGTGCAGCTTTTCTCCTATCCGACCTCACGGAACAGGAGAAGGGCCTCTCGGAAAGATTGGCTGCGGGCTGTCTCGTTCAAGGCGGAGCAGGGGATGAGGACGGACATGACAGAATCAGCCGAAGTGATTGTTTTTCTTAGGAATTAGTGTTTTGTGGTATAATCCTGCTGAGTTTCTGTTAAAATTTTCAAGCGGTCTGCCGATATACTGAACCTGGGGGTGTATGGCTCTTAAGGAAAAACTCATAGACAAGGCCCAGAAGCTCGTTGCAAAGGGCTACTATGACAAGGCTGTGGCCGAGTACAGGGCCGCTGCCGATGCAGACCCGAGGGATATTTCCATCCGCCTGCGCATAGGGGACCTCTATGTCAAGATGGGAAAGAAGCCCGAGGCCATAAAGGAATATACCGAGGCTGCCAGGGCCAATGCCCAGAGGGGCTTCTACCTCAAGGCCATCGCCGTCTACAAGCAGATATTGAAGCTCGACGACAGCCTCGATGTCCATAACAAGCTTGCCGAGCTTTATACAAAGCAGAGGCTTATCGCGGACGCGATAAGCGAGTACAGTTACATCGTCACCTGGTTCGAGCGCCGCGGCAAGACCAGCGAGGTGCTCGATCTCCTCAAAAAGATGGTCGAGGTCGACCCTGACAACATCGGCGTCAGGCTCAAGCTCGCCGAGCTCTACCAGCGCCTCTCATTCGAAAAAGACTCCCTCTCGGAATACTATTTCATATTCGACAGGCTCTTGTCGCAGGGGAAACTCGACAAGGCCGAGAAGATATATCTTGGCCTTTACGCCGCCTACCCGTCTGACGAGCGCATAATTAAAGGCCTTTGCGACCTGTATAAGGCCAAGGGCGACGGCATTCAGCAGGTAAGATATCTGAAGGCGCTCCTCGACTGTTACAGGAATTCCGACAGGACAGAGGACGCCAGGAGCGCCGCTCTTCTGATAGAGGAGCTCAAGCCCAATGACCCTGACGCCGTCTCTTTCCTCAAGAAGTTCAGGAAAGAGGAGGCAGAAAAGCCTCTCAAGAAGGCGGCAGCCCCTGAGCAGCCCGTCGAACAGGGCCAGCCCCAGCCGGCAGGGGAAGAGCCGCTCATATCCTGGCCTGAAGAGGAGATAGAGATCTCCGTCGAGGGCTTCAGCGAGAGCGCCGCTGTCCCGGAAGAGGTAATCGTAGAGGCCGAGCCGCCTGTTGAAGCCCAGGCAGAAAGCCCTCAAGAGATTCAAAGGGAGGCAGGGGCGTCTGCGACTGGATCAAGGATGGAGACAGAGCCCGCAACAGGCGAAATAGAGATCTCGCTCGAAGACCTCTTGAAGGGCGAGATACCGGTCATTGAGGCAGCGTCCGTTGCGCCTTCAGCCGCGCCTGTCCGGGAAGAAAAGGCCGAAAGTGCGCAAACTCAAGTCCTCGCAGAGCCGCCCATCGAAGAGGCTCAGGAGATCGAGATAGAGGTCGAGATAGAGGCGGCCGCGACCGCTCCCGCTGCTCAGCCCGAGGCTGATACGGCTTCAGAAGCCGAACCTGTTGACGAGCAGATCTTTGAACTTCCCGAAGAGCCGCCTTCGGCAGATACGGCCGTCGTGGAGGAGTCTGCGTTACCCGCTTCAGATGAAGCAGGGATCGAGCTCGTTTCCGAGCCAGACGGCACGCCGGTGCCAGGCGCTTTCGTTGAGGCCGCCGAAATTGCAGCTATCGAAGAGATAGAGGAAGTCCCGGCGCCGGAGGAAACGGCAGAGCAGGGAAGCGCCGGAGAGCCTGTATTCGAGTTCATAGAGACGGCGGAAATTGCCGCAAGCCCGGAAGAAGGTATTGAGGCGCTTGCGGAGGAGATGGCGTCTACGGAGGCTGAACAGGCGCAGCAGCCTGCCATTGAGGAGGTCCTGCCTTCGGCAGAAGAGCTTATTCCTGAAGAGGCCGCCCAGACAGAGCCCGTTGAAATAGAAGAGTCCCAGGAGGATATCTCCTCTGCCATAGACGAGCTCATGGAGAAGATGGAGCCTGAGCAGGTTCAGCAGGCCAGGGCAGTTGAGGATGACGGCACTGAAGAGTATGTCGACCTTTCAGCCGAGCTCGGGTTCAAGGAGGCCCTGAACGACCTTGCCGGCACCTGGGTCGGAAATGAGCCCAAGGAGACCTTTGACGAGTTCAAGACAGGAATAGAAACGCAGCTCAACAGGGAAGACTCCGAGACCCATTACAATCTCGGCATTGCCTACATGGAGATGGAGCTTTTCACCGAGGCATCGAAAGAGTTCAAGATAGCGCTCAAGGACCCCCGGCTCGAGTTCGACTGCTACTCAAGGCTCAACCACTGCGCCATGGCGCTGGGCGAGGCGCACGAGGCCGTAACCTATTGTCTCAAGGGCATCAAGGTCGAGGGCCGCACAATAGAAGAGCGCATCGGGATGATGTACGAGCTTGCGCTCGCCTACGAGGCGGCGGGAGAGACCGAGGACTCGGAGGAGCTCTTTGCGGCCATCCATGAGCTTGCGCCTACTTTCCGGGAGGTGGCCGCGAAGGTCGAAACCATTCACCACCGCTCTGTTCCGTTCGTGCCGCTGGATGACGGGCTTATAGAGGTGGAGCTGTTGTGAGCCGGAAAAAGGATATGGAAGGGGCGGGCCGAAGCGATTCGGCCCGTTCTTTTTTAAAGCTCGAACGACTCATCCGCGATCCGGTCATAAGGGAGACCGCATCCGCGCTCAATGGCATCGAGGCATACCTTGTCGGCGGCGCGCTCCGGAACCTCGCGCTCTCCGTGCCTGTAGTCCCTGACTATGATTTCGCGGTAAAGGGCGACACGCGCGCGCTTGCCGAAAGGATAGCCGAAAGGCTTGGCGGCACTCCGTTCGCCCTTGATGTTGAGGCGGGCGCGTACAGGGTTGCCGCGAAACGGGACGGAAAGGCGCTTACCCTGGACCTGACCCCCTTGAAAGGCTCAATAGAGGAAGACCTCTCAAAGAGGGACTTTACCGTTAACGCGATGGCTGTCGAGCTCTCTTCGCTTCTATCCGCGAGCGGGCCTCTCATAGACCCTTTGGGAGGGATCGACGACGCAGGCGCAATGCTGCTCCGCATGGCGTCCTCATCCGCATTCGATGAAGACCCGCTGAGGATGCTCAGGGCGGTAAGGCTCTCAAGACAGTACGGCCTGGAAATAACGCCTGAGACTTTTGAGGCTATAAAGGAGAAGGCGGGCATCATAATACGGGTCTCTGCAGAGCGGGTGAGGGATGAGATAAGGGAGCTTTTTATTGCCAGGGGCACCGCGGAAGCCATAGAGACGCTTTACTCGACCGGCCTTGTCGACGCCATCATGCCGGAGATACAGGGGTGGGCGGATGTGAACGGCTATGACCTGCGGGCCCACTCCCTCGCCGTATTGAGAGAATCCGAGAAGCTGCTCTCGGATCTCTCTGAAGAGACATTCCCCGGCTTTTCAGAGAGGCTTAAAGGTTATTTCGCAGGTGAGGACGGCCAGCTCCCGCGGAACTGCCTCTTTAAGCTCGCCGCTTTTTTCCACGACTTTGGCAAGCCGTACGCCATGTCAAGGGAGGAGGGCAGGCTACGCTTCATCGGCCACGATACAAAGGGCTCTCTTCTTGTAAAAGAGCTCATGTTGAGAATGCGGTTCAGTAAGCGGACCGCCAACGAGGTCTCCTTTCTCGTTCGGAACCACCACAGGGTCTTCATGCTCGCGACCCTCAAAGAGCCGAGCTTCAGGGCCAAAGGCCATTTCTTCCGGGCATCTGGCGATGACGGCGGGATAATGCTCCTCGCCTTGGCGCTCGCGGACGCAAGGGCGACAAGGGGAGGGGAAGACCCGGAGCTCTATTCGCTCGCGCTGGAGATGCTCTCATTCTATTACGGCACCTATACCAGAAAAAAGCCCAGTCCCATATTGACCGGTCGCGAGATAATGGATACTTTCGGGGTGGGAGAGGGGCCGGCAGTCGGAGAGATAATAAACGAGATAAACGCCGGGGTGGAGAGCGGTCTGATAAAAAACAGGAAAGAGGCCCTCCGCCATATAAGGGAGTGGCTCAAGAAAAAGGGCGCATAATTATTGACAACTTAAAGCCCTTGATGTTTACTGTATTTTTAAAAACGGACCGGAGGAACTGATGAGGTATATATATCTATTCCTGATGTTTATGATTATGGCGGCAGCGCCCGCCGTATCAAATGCCAAAGAAGGAGCAAAGAGGATGGAAGCAGGGAAGGTTGTGAAGGCTGTAATCGAGACAAAGTACGGAAACATGGAAATCAGGTTATTCCCGGAAGTCGCGCCCGGGCATGTCGAGAACTTCGTGAAGCTCGCGAAAGAAGGCTTCTATGACGGGACCATATTCCACAGGGTAATACCCGGCTTCATGATACAGGGCGGCGACCCGCTCACAAAAGGCGAGGACAAGAGCGTATACGGCACCGGCGGGCCGGGCTGGCACGTGAAGGCCGAGTTCAACGACAAGCCGCACAAGAGGGGCGTCCTGTCGATGGCAAGGGCGCAGGACCCTGACAGCGCGGGCTCACAGTTCTTCGTAGTCGTGAAGGACTCGAACTTCCTCGACGGCCAGTACACGGTCTTCGGCGAGGTCACGAAGGGCATCGAGGTGGCGGACAAGATAGTGTCGCTGCCGAGGAATATGAGGGACCTGCCGAATGAGAGAGTAGAGATGAAGGTGAAGATAATAGAATAAGTCTCCAGAGAATAGAAAAAAAGAAAGGCCCCTTCCGGGGCCTTTCTTTTTTTTATCCTGTGCTTCCTACTTTCCGATAAGCTTCTTCAATTCCTTTGCCGGTATATCGAAGAGGGCGCGCACCTCTTTCTTCTGCGTCTCGAAAAGGGACGGCACCTTCGTGCCCTTTGGCGTCTTCTCCTTCGCCTTGCAGTTCTTCTTCAAGGGCTTGTCGATGAAGAGCCTGCCCCTGTGCCAGGTTATCGGGTAGGTCCTGCATATCGTCGGCACTATCTTCTTCGGGAGCTTCTCCGTTATCCAGAGATAGAAGAGCGAGCAGCCCTTCTGCCCCTTGAGATGGAAGGCGCAGAGGCCGTCCTTCTTTCTCACGGCCGTCTCCCTGTACGCTCCGCCGATGTAATCGTCGTCTATCTTCAAGGGGGTAGAGAAGCACTCTTCTATCTTCGCGCCGATGAGCGGCTCGACCAGTTTCCTGTGCTTCTGGACGAGCTTGAGGGTGGTAAGGTCCATGTCGCAGCCCCAGCCGCAGCATTCGTCCTTGCACGAACTTCCGTAGCAGCCCTCGTCAAAAAGGCCGTTGTGCGTAGCGATGTCTGCGTCGACACGGGTTATCGTTATCTTCGTCGGGGTCTTTTTCTTCTTGGGCGTGTTCTTCTTCGGCTTGCTGCAGGTCTTCATCTCCAGGCTCATCCTCCATCTCGTGTGATAGTGTGATTATGTGAAAGGTAACTGATTGGCGGGGATTTTTTCAAGGGAGTTTATGTATGCTCGTGGGATCGACCAGGATATTGTTGACCACGCCGTTGACGCCCCATGTGAACCAGGCGTCGTCCTCTGCGGCCTCTTTCTCTTCAAAGCTTCCGGCGACGCCTTCGAGGGTCACTATCCATTCTTTTGTGCTGACCTTCAGGCTTGCGGCGTCGACGAGCCTATCCTTCTCCAGTATGAGCCGGAGAGCGTCGCTTACCTCGTCGTCCGAGTCTTGCTCAGCCGGTACTACCTCGATGCTGTTTATGACATCAATAGAGCCGGGCACCCACCACGCCAGAGCTCCCGCGAGCCTCTTGTGGCTCAAGGACCAGACCTCGCCTTCGAGGTCGACTATGCCGCCCGTAACCTCGGCATCGAGCTTGAGCCCCTTGAACGCGCTCTCGCCCGCAAAGGCGCCGTAGAGATGGTCCCTTATCTGCGCGTCGCTCATGTGAGAGGACGGCCTTACCCTGAGCCGGTCTATTATGCCGGTTATGCCAGCGAGTCCCATCGCGTAGAGCATGGCCCTTTTTTTCTGGGATATCTTCTCGACCGTGCCTTCGATGATTATGGAGCCGTTCTCGGATTTGACATCGACGGGGAAATGCACCGCGTCGATATGGAGTTCGTCGGTGAGCAGGGCCTTTATGGCCTTTATAGGGTCTTTTGAAGTGTGTTCTGTCATTTATGGTTGAAAGGGACGGATTAAAACTCCTGTTGAGTATAGCAGAGCATTTGGCTCCTAACAAGGTGTTTTTGGCGCGTCCTCAACGGCTTCCGATGGCCCTGAACGCGGGATTTCAGCATGAAAAACCTTCACTTTGACCTTGCATTGACAGTTTTTGTGTGTTAAATTAAAAGAATTAAAACCCCTCTTACATCTGAAGTGGGCCTGTGCTCACTTTTTTTGTTTGGGAGAAAGATAAGCTCTCCCGGGGGGTGATTTTTTTGGAGCGGCGGCACGCGGAGGATGGTTGAAGCCTGAAGGGATAGAGGACAGGATCAGGGCGCTTGCCGCGCCTGTAGCAGACGGACTGGGCCTTGAGCTGGTAGATGTCGCATTCACCTCCGAGTACGGCAGGAGGGTCCTGAGGATCTACATAGACAGGCCGGGCGGGGTGACCGTCGACGACTGCGAGAAGGTTAGCAGGGAGCTCGGCACCATACTCGACGTGGAAGACCCCATACCTCAGAGCTACAACCTTGAAGTATCTTCTCCGGGCCTCGACAGGCCGCTCAAGACCGAAAAGGATTTCTCCAGGTACGCTGGAAAGAGGGCAAGGATTAAGACGAGGGAGCCCATTGACGGGAGAAGGAACTTCAAGGCAGTCATAGACAGCGTCGGCAATGAAGAGGTCAAGGTGACCGACTTCGACGGCAAGGTGTTTACGATAGCCATCTCGAACATCGATAAGGCTAAGCTCGAAATAGAGATTTGAAATCATAACAGGCTGCCTCTAATATTAGAGAGAGAAGCTCAGAAGAAAGCTGGAGGGTTTAAATGCTTAACTTGGCCAATATTATCGACCAGGTCGGCAAGGACAAGGGGATAGACAAACATATCCTTATCGAGGCGCTTGAGACGGCCGTGCTCAAGGCCGCCGAGAAGAGGTTCGGTCCGAACAAGGTCATAGAGGCGCATTATCAGGAAGAGATGGGCGAGATAGAGCTCTTTCTCTTCAAAGAGGTGGTCGAGCACGCGGAAGACCCGGACACGCAGATAGAGCTCGAACCGGCAAAGGAGCTCGACCCCGAGGTCGCCATCGGCGACAGCCTCGGCGTGAAGCTCGACTCCAAGGAGTTCGGCCGCATCGACGCGCAGACGGCCAAGCAGATCATCATACAGAAGGTCAGAGAGGCCGAGCGCAATATAGTTTACAACGAGTACTCCTCGAAGAGGGGCGAGATAGTAACAGGCATCGTGCAGAGGTTCGAGAAGGGCGACATAATAGTCGACCTCGGCAGGGCCGAAGCCCTGCTCACGAAAAAAGAGCAGGTCAGGCGCGAAGGCTACAGGCAGGGCGAGAGGATCAGGGGCATAATATTGGAAGTAAAGGTGGAGGCCAGGGGCCCCCAGATAATCCTCTCCAGGACGCACCCGGCGTTCCTCATGAAGCTCTTCCAGATGGAAGTGCCCGAGGTATACGAGGGCATAGTAGAGATAAAGGGCGCGGCAAGGGAGCCGGGCGACAGGGCGAAGATAGCCGTCCTCTCGCATAACTCCGATGTCGACCCGGTCGGCGCCTGCGTCGGCGTAAAGGGCTCCAGGGTGCAGGCGGTCGTCCAGGAATTGAAGGGCGAGAAGATCGACATCGTCCACTGGTCGGACGAGCCGGCCATATTCGTAAAGAACACGCTCTCCCCGGCGCAGATAGCCAGGGTCATCACCGACGAGGCCGAGCACGCGATGGAAGTGATAGTCCCTGACGACCAGCTCTCCCTTGCCATCGGCAAGAAGGGCCAGAACGTCAGGCTCGCCGCCAAGCTCACCGGCTGGAAGATAGACATCCGCACCGAGAGCGATTCAAAGGGCGGCAAGGAGAAGCTCTCGCCCGATGAGGCGCTGCGTAAAGAGATGCAGGCGGCCGGCGAGAGGGAAGAGCGCGAGAGGGCTGCCGCGGCGAAGGATATGGAAGAGAACCTCGGGATCTCCCATGAGGCGGCGGTCACGCTTGCCGCCGCCGGCTATACCGGATCAGACAGCCTCACCGGCGCTACCGCGGAAGAGCTTGCCAAGATCGAGGGCCTCGGCCAGGATGCCATAGACATCATCCTTGACGTAATCGCCCGCGAGAAGGGTAATGCCTGACAGGACCTGCCTGGGCTGCAGGTCGGTCCTGGACAAGTCGTCTCTTGTAAGGCTTGCCAGGGGCAAGGACGGTCTGCTTGAAATGGATGAGAGCGGAAAGCTCGGCGGCAGGGGCGCCTATATATGCCCCAAAGAAGAATGTCTGAAAGATGCATTGAGAAAAAACGCGTTCGGGCGCGCACTGAAGTCGGCTGTATCTCTTCCGGAATTTGAGTTCCTTTGGGAGGGCATACGCAAGAGCAGGGCGGGCCGGATATGAAACAAACGGCAAATAAAGGCTTGGGATTTTAACTGGTCCTGGCAAAAATTCTTGGGCGAGGAACATGACACAAAAAGAAAAAGAAAAAGAGAAACAGCAGGCAGCCGTCTCACCGCCGGGAGTCGAGGAGAAGCGTATAAAGCCCTCGATCATACGGAGGAGGTCGGCCCCCAAACCGGTGGCAGCGCCTGAAGAGGCAGCCCCGGAGGCACCGTCCGCCGAGGCAAAGAGCACGGAGGCTACCCCTCAACCCGGAACGAAGGTCCAGGAGCCAGTAGCCGGAGCAAAGCCTGGGGAATCGGCGGCAGTTGAAGTCCCTGGGCAGGTCAAGTCGCCCTCAGAGGCGGGGGCAACTACTGCCGCGCCCAGAAAAATAGAAGAGAAGAAGGAAGAGAAAAAGGGCGGCAGGCCAAAGGGCGGCAAGGCCAAGATAGACGAAAAGAGAGAGGCCTCGAGGAAGGCTGCCGCAAAGAAGGTCAAGGAGAAGTCCGCAGTCGAGCTCCTTATGGAGTTCAAGCAGGACGAGGAGCCTATTGTCGAGGAGATAGCCCCGGTCGAGGCGGCAGTTGTCGAAGCCGAAGCCCCGCAGGCGCAAGCCCCCGTCGTGGAGAAGGTCGTTCCCAAGACGGAAAAAGTATTCGGAAAAGAGCCTGAGATAAAGAGGTTCTTCCCCGGCAGGCGTCCGCAGAAGAAAGACAGGTACCAGCGCGACCAGAGGAAGGCGTCCCAGTCCAGGCCCATGAAAAAGACCGAGATAACGGTCCCAAAGGCGGCCAAGAGGGTCGTAAGGATCGTCGACGCGATCAGTGTCGCCGACCTTTCGCAGAAGATCGGCGTAAAGGCCGGAGAGATCATAAAGAAGCTCATGGGCCTCGGCATCATGGCGACGGTCAACCAGCTCATAGATACCGACGCGACGATGCTCGTTGCGCAGGAATACGGCTTTGAGGTAGAGAGCACGGCGGTACTGGAAGAGAACCTGATGGAGACCGGCGTTGAAGCAGTTGAAGGGGATCTTAAGCCCAGGGCGCCTGTCGTCACGGTCATGGGCCATGTCGACCACGGCAAGACCTCTCTCCTTGACGCAATCAGGAAGACGAATGTCGTGAGCGTCGAGGCGGGCGGAATAACCCAGCATATAGGCGCCTATCACGTCCATCTCGACAAGGGCGACGTCACGTTCCTCGACACGCCCGGCCACGAGGCCTTCACGGCCATGAGGGCCAGGGGCGCGAAGGCGACGGACATCGTCATCCTTGTCGTCGCTGCCGACGACGGCGTGATGCCTCAGACCATAGAGGCCATAAACCACGCCAAGGCGGCCGGAGTACCCATAATCGTCGCAATAAACAAGATAGACCTTCCCCAGGCCGACCCCGGCAGGATAAAGCAGGAGCTTACGAGCTACGGCCTCGTCGCCGAAGAGTGGGGAGGCGATACCATATTCATAGAGGTCTCGGCAAAGAAGGGCATCAAGATCAAGGAACTCCTTGAGATGATACTCCTTCAGTCCGAGGTTCTCGAGCTCAAGGCCAACCCGGAGTCATCGGCCAGGGGCGTCGTGGTCGAGGCAAAGCTCGACAAGGGCCGCGGCCCTGTATCGACCATTCTCATACAGGACGGCTCCCTTAAAGTAGGCGATGCGATAGTCTCAGGCATGCACTATGGCAGGATAAGGGCCATGATAAACGACTGGGGCAAGCGCGTCGAGAGCGCGGGTCCTTCCATGCCCATTGAAATACAAGGCCTCTCCGGCGTGCCGCTCGCGGGCGACAGCTTCGTAGCTGTAAAGGACGAGGCGACCGCCAAGCAGATAGCGGCGATAAGGGAGAGGAAGAGCGTAGAGAAGGAGCGTCTCAAGACCGCAAAGGTGAGCCTCACCGACCTCTATGACAGGATAACCAAGGGAGAGGTCAAGGAGCTCAACCTGATCATAAAGGCGGACGTCCAGGGCTCGATAGAGGCCGTGAAAGAAACGCTCGCCAAGCTCTCTACCGAGGCCGTGAAGATAAAGGTCTTACACAGCGGCGCAGGAGGCATCAACGAAGGCGACGTAATGCTCGCGGCCGCCTCCAACGCCATCGTCGTAGGCTTCAACATAAGGCCTGACGCAAAGGCGCAGGCGCTGGCCGAGAGGGAGAGCGTCGACCTCAGGCTCTACGATATCATCTACAACCTCGTGGACGAGATAAAGGCCGCGATGGAAGGCATGCTCGCGCCGGTTATCAGGGAAGAGGTCATGGGCAGGGCCTCTGTAAGGGACGTCTTCCGCATAACGAAGGTGGGCAACGTGGCCGGCTGCTTCATGTTGGACGGCAAGGCGACCAGGGGCGCGAAGGCCCGTCTGGTGCGCGACAACGTTGTGATCTACGACGGCAAGCTCTCGTCACTCAAGAGGTTCAAGGAAGACGTAAAGGAAGTCGCGTCCGGCTTCGAGTGCGGCATTACCATAGAGGGCTATAACGACATCAAGGTCGGCGATATCATCGAGCTGTATGTCATCAAGGAAGAAGCGGCAAAGCTCTAAGGAACTTCATTACGTCGTCATTGCGAGCGCAGCGAAGCAATCTCGTCTTTTCAGGTAAAATTATCTTTTTGAGATTGCTTCGTCGCCAAAGCTCCTCGCAATGACAACGGAAACGGGAATTAACCAGAGCTTTTAAATTGAAACATGGTAGTTGGCGTCTCAACAATAACGCTCCTCCTGCACAGCAGCCATTCGCTAAAGGACAAGCGGCAGGTACTCAAGAGCGTCATAGAAAAGACAAAGAACAAGTTCAATGTCTCTGTCGCCGAGGTGGGCGACAACGACGTCTGGCAGAGGGCCGAGCTGGGGATCGCCGCTGTGGGCAACGACAGGGCCTTCGTGAACTCTGTGCTCGACAAGGTGCTCCTGTTCATCGAGGGGCTTCACCTGGCAGAGGTGACGGACTCGACTATAGAGATTGTGAATTTTTAGGCGGTTTTTTTCCGGATGGATCTTTTAGGTTATCTGACTTTAAGCAACATCGTAGGCGTATTGAAGCTCCTGCTGTCCATAGTAGCGTTCATCGGCGTAAACCAGTACATGAATGCCAGGCCGCACGATGTGCATGGGGCTCCGATGAGTTTTCTGGACAAGGAGAAGTACCTGTACTCGCAGACCTCGAAGACCACGCAGGCTTTCCTCAAGATGGCTGCAGCGAGCACCGTCCTGATAATAACCCTCGAGATAGTCTTCTGACCTCCCTTAAGGATGCAAACAAATGAACTATAGGCGTTCCGAGCGTGTAGGCGACCTCATCAAGGAGGAGATAGCCTCCATGGTCCTGCACGGCGCGATAAAGGACCCGAGAATAGGGTTCGTCACATTAACAAGGGTCGACCTCACTCCAGACCTCAAGGAAGCCAAGGTCTACTTCAGCCAGATAGGCTCAGCGGCCGATAAGGAGAAGAGCGCTCAGGGGCTCAACAGCGCCTCCGGCTTCGTCAGGAGGGCCCTTGCAAAAAGCCTGGACTTGAGGCATATTCCTAAAATCACCTTCCTTTTCGACGATTCGCTCGAATACGCGGAGAGGATAGAGCGGGTCATAAGGGAAATGAAAGAAGGAGGCGGCCAGTAGTTCCTGCTGCTGGGCTGGATTGTTCTCAAATGGATATGAGGTTCGAAGCCGTAAAGGCTGAGATAGAAAAAGGCAAAAAGTTCCTGGTAGTGTCCCATGTAAGCCCTGAAGGAGACGCCGTAGGCTCGCTACTCGGGCTCGCGCTGGCCCTGAGGAACGCCGGGAAAGAGGCGGTCGCCTACCTTGAAGACCCTGTGCCCGAGCTCTTTCTTTTCCTTCCGGGCGCCGATACCGTCGTACATAACCTTGACAAAGAAGGCGGGTTTGACGCCACCTTTGCCGTTGACTGCGGACAGAAGGAGCGGCTCGGAAAGGATTTCAACGGCCTTAAGGAGCCAGGCAGGATAATAAACGTCGACCACCACGCTACCAACGATTCTTTCGGGGACATAAACGTCATCGAGCCTGGCGCTTCGGCCGCGGGCGAGATGGTCTATGACCTCTGCAAGGCAACCGGCCTTCCCATAACTCCTGAAGTCGCGGTAAACCTCTATGTGGCTATCCATACCGATACCGGCTCGTTCCATTACTCTTCATCCACTCCAGAATCCTTTATCAAGGCAGGGGAACTCGTAAGATTGGGCGCAGTGCCCTGGGAAGTATCCAAGAGGGTCTACGAGAACCACCCGGCGAGGAAGTACAAGCTCCTGGGGATGGTATTGAACACCCTTGAAATTATAGACTTGAACGGCGGCGGACGCGCGAAGGTTGCAATGCTGCTTGTCACGCGCGAGATGTTCAGAAAGGCCGGGGCGGAGAAGGACCTGGCTGACGGTTTCGTGAACTACGCAAGGGGCATCGAGGGCGTCGAGGTCGGAGTTCTCTTCAGAGAGGCCGGAGAGCTTATGTACAAGGTGAGCCTGCGCTCAAAGGGCGACGTCGACGTTGCCGAGGTCGCGCAGAAGTTCGGGGGCGGCGGCCACAGGAACGCGGCCGGTTTCATGCTCAAGGGCAGCCTGGAAGAGATAAGAAAAAGCGTTACAGAGGCGTTGAAGGGTGCATTTGCCAGGGTATAGCGGCATCCTCGTAATAGACAAGCCCCAGGGCTGGACCTCGCACGACGTAGTTGCTCACGTCAAGAGGAAGCTCAAGGCCAAAAAGGTGGGGCACCTGGGCACGCTCGACCCGCTCGCAACAGGGGTGCTCGTGCTTGTGCTGGACTCCGCCACAAAGCACGCGGCGAATCTCGGTGCAGGCGTAAAGGAGTACGCTGCCGTCTGCAGGCTCGGAGAGGCGAGAGACACGTACGACAGCGAGGGCAAGATAACAAAGGCCGGGGACCTGACCGGACTTACCCGTGAAGATATACTGAAGGCCCTTGACGGCTTCAGGGGCAGGATAAAGCAGGTACCGCCCATGTACTCGGCGATTAAATCCAACGGCCAGCCGCTGTACAAACTCGCGCGCAAGGGCATAACCATAGAACGCGAGGCAAGGGAAATAGAGATATTCGAGATAGAGGCCCTCAATATTGAGCTGCCCGGCGTCCATTTCCGGGTGCTGTCATCCGGGGGGACCTATGTAAGGTCTATCTGCCACGACCTGGGCGAGAAACTCGGGTGCGGCGGCCATCTTACGGAGCTCAGAAGGACGAGGTCAGGGGCCTTCAGGATAGAAGAGGCGGCGGGCCCGGGGCTTGAGGCGGCGGAGCTTACTGAGAGGATAATCCCTCTGGAAGAGGCCCTCAAGAGGGTATCTGTGGATGGCGGGGGGCCGGGAAGCCCGGGGGTCGTAAAGGCATAGATTTCGCTTTCATTATCTTAAAATCGGTGTTAATATCCGTCTTGCCCGCCTGTTCTCAGGCGGGTGAGGTTTTTTAACCATTACCGGAAGGCTGAGAAGCCATTATATACTTCGGATCTTCGAGAAAGGAGGCAGGAAAGCTAACAGATGCTGGCAACAGAGAAAAAGCAGGACATCATCAAAACCTTCAAGACCCACGAGAAGGATACCGGCTCCCCTGAGGTGCAGATAGCCCTTTTGAGCGAGAGGATCAACAGCTTGAGCCCGCACTTCAAGTCCCACAAGTCGGACCATCACTCAAGGAGAGGGCTCCTAAAGATGGTCGGCCAAAGGAGAAGGCTTCTTGACTACGTCAAGAAGAAGGACGTCGAGCGCTATAAGAGCATAATCCAAAAGCTCGGTCTGAGGAGATAGCCGGAAAGGTGGCTGAAGCGCATTATTCGCCCAGCCACCTCGGGCGGCCGAATAAAGGCCGCTGTTACTCCCGCGTTGAATCCAGCATCCACTCGAATTGGGCGGGCCGCTGGATGAGCAAGGGCGCAGGGCGCGTGTGCGCTTTGGGCCCTGTAGTATTTTGTACCTAAAAAAGGAGAATGGAAGCATAATGAGCAGATATGAAATAAATTACGCCGGCAGGCCGATAGTCATTGAGACCGGTAAGATGGCCCGGCAGGCGCACGGCTCTTGCACAGTGAGATACGGGGACACGGTCGTGCTGGTAACGGCCTGCCGCAATGACTCTCCGTCAGCGGGCGTAGACTTCCTGCCCCTCACGGTCAACTACATGGAGATGACCTATGCCGCGGGCAAGATACCCGGCGGCTTCTTCAAGAGGGAAGGAAGGCCGAGCGAAAAAGAGGTGCTGGGCTCAAGGCTGATAGACAGGCCGCTGCGCCCCCTTTTCCCGGAAGGATATTATAATGAGACACAGATTGTCGCGACGGTCCTCTCGGTAGACCTCGAGAACGACCCCGAGATAGCGGCCATGATAGGCGCTTCCGCGGCGCTCGGAATATCGGATGTTCCCTTCGGCGGTCCCATAGCCGGAGTTAGGATAGGATCAATAAACGGCGAGCTTATTGCCAACCCCTCATTGCAGCAGCAGAAGGAGAGCGACCTCGACCTCTTCGTGGCCGCCAAGGACGGCTCGATAATAATGGTCGAGGCAGGCGCGAAGTTCGTAAGCGAGGACTTTCTCGTAAAGGCGCTCGCCTTTGCGCAGGAGACGATTCAGCCGGTACTCGAGCTCCAGAAGCAGATGGCCTCTGAAGCAGGCAAGCCCAAGATGGAGCTTAAAATCGCTGCAGCCGACCCCGAGCTCGAAGCGAGGGTGAGGGAGCTTGCCGAGTCACGGCTCAAGGACGCGCTCAAGATCCCCGTGAAGCAGGAGCGCTACGGGACAGCTTCAGCCATAAAGAAGGATACCATAGCCGCGCTTGCGGAAGCCTTCCCCGGCAGGGAGAAGGAGATAGACTCTATCTACGGCGACCTCAAGTACAGGCTCATGAGGGAGATGGTCATAAACGAGAACAGGAGGGTGGACGGCAGGGGACCCAGGGACATCAGGCCCATCACCTGCGAGGTCGGCCTCCTTCCCAGGACCCACGGCTCGGCCCTCTTTACCAGGGGCGAGACGCAGGCCATGTGCGTAACCACTCTCGGCACCTCCGAGGACGAGCAGAAGATAGACGCCATCTCTGGCTGGGAGTACAAGACCTTCATGCTCCACTACAACTTCCCGCCCTTCAGCGTAGGCGAAGTCAAGATACTGCGCGGACCCGGCAGGAGAGAGATAGGCCACGGAGCGCTCGCTGAAAGGGCCGTCTCCAAGATACTCCCCGACGAGGGCTTCCCCTACACGGTAAGGGTCGTCTCCGACATATTCGAATCCAACGGTTCGTCTTCCATGGCGACCGTCTGCGGCGCCTCTCTTTCGCTTATGGACGCCGGCGTGCCCACCAAGGGGCATGTCGCGGGCATTGCGATGGGCCTCATCAAGGAAGGCGACAAGGTCGTGATACTCTCCGACATACTCGGCGACGAGGACCACCTCGGAGACATGGATTTCAAGGTCGCCGGCACAGCCGACGGAGTGACCGCCCTTCAGATGGACATCAAGATAGGCGGCGTCACGGCCGAGCTCCTCAAGGACGCGCTTTTCCAGGCGCGCGAGGGCAGGCTCCACATCCTCGGCAAGATGCAGCCCGCGATATCAACCCCGAGGGCCGAGCTCTCGGTCTATGCGCCGAGGATAACCACGATATACGTCAAGCAGGAGAGGATAAAGGACGTCATTGGGCCCGGCGGCAAGAACATCAAGGGCATCATCCTCGAGACCGGCGTCAAGATAGACATAGACGACACCGGAAAGGTGAACATAGCCTCGACCGACAGCGCGGCCGCGGAGAGGGCCATCGCGATGGTGAGGGGCCTCACCCAGGACGCCGAAATAGGCAGGACCTACATGGGCAAGGTCAAGAAGGTCGTGGAATTCGGCGCGTTCGTCGAGATATTCCCCGGCACCGAAGGGCTTGTCCATATCTCGCAGCTTGCCCACGAGAGGGTCAAGAACGTAAGGGACATCTTGAAGGAAGGCGACGAGGTCCTTGTGAAGGTCATCGAAATCGACAGGGACGGCAAGATAAGGCTTTCCAGGAAGGAAGCGCTCGAAGAGAACGCTTGATTCATCAATCCGCTTCGGGAGGGGCTTTCAACCGGAAGCCCCTCCCGGATTTCGGCTTCCAAGCCGCTTTCTAAAAAATCCCGGCATAAGGGGCCTTACCAATGTCCTTAGTCCAGAAGACCAGATTAGAGAGCGGAATTGCCGTGATCACCGAAGAGATGCCCGACGTCGAATCGTCATCAATAGGGATCTGGGTGAACACCGGTTCAAGGTACGAGACCCGCGGCGTCAACGGCGTCTCTCATTTCATCGAGCACCTCCTGTTCAAAGGCACTGAAAAGCGGACCGCACTCGATATCTCGCGCGAGATAGAGAGCGTAGGCGGCGTCCTGAACGCCTTCACGGGCAGGGAGTACACCTGCTTCTACGCCAAGATCCTCAACAAGGACCTCCCGAAGGCAATCGACCTCCTCTCCGATATATTCATAAATTCCCGATTCGACCGGAACGAGATGGACAGGGAGCGCCTTGTCGTTCTCCAGGAAATAAAGATGGTCGAGGACACGCCCGACGACCTCATCCACGACTTGTTCGCCGAAAGGTTCTGGGAAGGCCACCCGCTCGGCTGGTCCATACTCGGCCCTTCAAAGAACATAAAGACTCTTGATCGGGCGAGCGTGCTCAAGTATTTCAAGGACCAGTACGCTGCCCATAATGTCTTTATCACCGCCGCAGGAGGCTTAAGCCACTCGAAAGTAACGCGCCTCCTGAAGCCTGCCTTCGGCAAGATCAAAAAGAGCGCCGCGCCCTCGCAGCTCATGACGCCCGTGGCCGAACCCGGCGTGAAGCTCATAAAGAAAGACCTCGAACAGGTGCACATGTGCCTGGGCGTGCCGGTCCCGCCTCAGTCGCACCCGGATAAATACAAGCTATACCTCATGAACACGATCCTCGGCGGCGGAATGAGCTCGCGCCTTTTCCAGGAGATAAGGGAAAAACGCGGGCTCGCCTACTCGGTCTACACATACTTGAACCTCTGTAAAGACGCAGGCGCGCTGGTCTGCTACGCAGGCACCACCAGGGACAAGTTCGCGGAGGTCTCTGGCCTTGTGCTGAAAGAGTTCGAGAGGCTCGCCAAAGACATGACCCCGTTAGAGCTCAAAAACGCTAAAGAGCAGCTAAAGGGCGGCATGCTCCTGGGCCTCGAGACCAGCGACAGCCGCATGATGAAGCTCGCAAGGGACGAGATATACTTCGGCAGGGCAGTGTCTGTTAAAGAAATCGTCGGGGAAATAGACAAGGTCACGCTCGCTGAGATGAAAAGATCGGCAGCCGAACTCCTCTCGCCGGAGCGCATCACCATGACCGCAATCGGCAAGGTCAGCTCACGACACCTGCCCTCGCAGCTAAAGGCGATGGCTTGACGGGATTCTTGAGAGCACCTTTTTGTAAAAAGTTCTCTCAAACTCTCTCCAAAAAAATTCAGTTCTTCCAGTCCTGCCCCCCTGTACTGATCGGGGGGCAGGACTGGAACTAAAAGTCTTTGAAGGGGGGTCTGGGGGGAAAGTTTCTACAGAAAGTTTCCCCCCAGGAGGCCCTGCCAGCCCGTCAGCCTTGCGCGGCAAGGCTGGATATGTTATTTAAATATAAGCGGAATTATGAGGATACTTGTCGTAGAGGATGAGAAGAAGGTAGCTGCCTTTATCAAGCGCGGGCTTGAGCAGGAGAGCTATGCGGTAGATGTGGTCGAGGACGGCGTCGAGGGGCAGAGCTTTGCCGAGATGAACGACTACGACGCGATAATATTGGATATCATGCTGCCCAAAAAGAACGGGCTTGAGGTATTGAAGGACCTCAAATCTGCCGGGGTGAGGGCGCCTGTGCTGCTCTTGACGGCGCGCGACTCTGTCGAGGACAGGGTAAAGGGGTTGAACGTAGGCGCTGACGATTACCTTACCAAACCGTTCGCATTTGAGGAGCTTCTGGCGAGGCTTCGCGTGCTCATGAGAAGGGGCATGTCCGGGACGCCTGTATTGAAGTTCGCAGATTTGAGTCTTGATCCGGCCACGCGAAGGGCAAAGCGGGGAGAGGTCGAGGTAGAGCTTACGGTAAAGGAGTACGCCCTTCTCGAGTACCTTTTGAGGAACCCCAACAGGGTGCTTACAAGGACGCTCATTGCCGAGCACGTATGGGACCAGTCCTTTGACAGCGAGACGAACGTAGTCGACGTATATATAAACCACCTCAGGTCCAAGATAGACAAGGACTTCCCCAGGAAAATCATTCATACCGTCCGCGGTGTGGGCTATGTCTTGAAAGACGAGTAGCGCCTTTCAGCCGGCAATCCCTTCAAAATACCCTTCCTTTTTTGATATTTTTCCGAATAGTAGTATAATGAATTGATGGGCTTCCCGTGAGGGAAATTCATAGGCAGGCGTATGCTCTCAAATACCGTAAAGACAGAACTCAAGAGGATAGCAGGGGAGGGGAATGTCTCTTTCTCAAAGGAAGAGCTCCTCTGCTATTCCTATGACGCGACAAACAAGCTTCACCTTCCTGATGCGGTCGTATTCCCGTCAGGCCCTGAAGAGATTTCCCTGATCCTCAAGATGGCCAACTCCGAAGGCTTTCCCGTTATCCCGAGAGGGGCCGGGACCGGTTTTTCGGGGGGCAGTCTGCCTGTCAACGGCGGGGTCGTCATCTCCTTCGAGAAGATGAAGAGGATACTCGAAATAGACACCGAGAACCTCATCGCGGTAGTTGAGCCGGGTGTAGTTACCTGGGACCTGCAGCAATCTGTAGAGAAGCTGGGTCTATTCTACCCGCCTGACCCGTCAAGCCTGAAGATGTCCACGATAGGCGGCAACATCGCCGAGTGCGCTGGCGGCCCCAGGGCCATAAAGTATGGCGTGACCAGGGATTATGTGCTGGGCCTCGAGGTGGTTCTGCCCACGGGCGAGATAGTCAACACCGGCGTCAGGACGGCAAAGGGCGTTGTCGGCTACGACCTTACGAGGCTTATCGTCGGTTCTGAAGGCACGCTCGGCATAGTAACGAAGGCTATTTTAAAGCTCCTTCCTCTTCCTGAAGTGACAAGGACAATGCTCGCGCTCTTCGATGACCTCAAGGACGCTGCAAGGGCCACTGCCGCCATCATTAAGGCCAAGGTCGTCCCGTCGACCCTTGAGATAGTGGACAGCACCTCTCTCAGGTGCGTCGAAGAGTACGCAAATGTGGGCCTGCCTAAGGCAGGCGCGCTGCTTCTGATAGAGGTCGACGGCAATGTCGACGCTGTAAAGAAAGAGGCAGAGGCAGTCGCAGGCGTATGTCTCGATAACGGAGCAACGGATTTCAGGACGGCAAGGGACAAGCACGAGGTAAAGGACCTCTGGAAGGCACGGCGCGCCATATCGGCATCTCTCTACAGGGTAAAGCCTCACAAGATTAACGAGGACATCGTCGTGCCCAGGTCCAGGATATCGGATCTTGTCGAAGGGCTCAAAATCATTTCAGAGAAGTACAACGTCCTTATCGCGAGCTTTGGCCACGCGGGCGACGGCAACATACATGTCAATGTGATGTACGACAGGAAAGACGCCTCAGAAGCGGCCAACGCCAATGATGCGGTGGTCGAAATATTCAAACTCACGCTCGGACTTGGCGGGACCATCTCCGGCGAGCACGGCGTGGGCACGGCCAAGATGAAGTATCTTGAGATGGAGCTTACTCAGGCCGCGATAGATAGCATGAAGAAGATAAAGGCTGCCCTTGATCCCAAAGGCATCCTCAACCCCGGAAAGATATTCCCGGCAGCAGAAAAAGACCCGGCCCTGTCAGGGGCTCTTGCAAACTAAGCTGGTCAGAAGATGAAGCGCCTCGAACTCCTCAGGGATGAAATAGACAAATGCGTAAGGTGCGGCACCTGCCGGGCTACCTGCCCCACCACAAAGGCGCTGGGCATTGAGACCGCTTCCCCGAGGGGCAGGGTATCGCTCGTCGATGCTTACTCAAAAAATGAGATAGGCCTTACCGAGGTCTACCTCAAGCACTTGAAGGAATGCACGCTCTGCGGGGCCTGCCGCTCGAACTGCCCCAACGGCGTAGATACCATTGCCATATTCGCGTCAGCAAGGGCAGAGGCAATTGAAAAGAACGGCGTGCCCCTGGCCGCCTCGCTTGTCTTCAGGAACCTGTTGGACACCGGCGGCCTGATGGGCCTTGGGCTAAAACTCGCGAGCAAGCTCCAGGGCCTTCTCTTCAAGGACTCTTCGGCAGGCATGGGGCTACTCTCAAGGTTCTCATTGCCCCTTGTCGGCAGCGGCAGGCTGGTGCCGCCGCTCGCGAAGACTTTCTTCCTCGACCTCCCGGAGGTCAAGGCCCTCTCAGGCGTTGAATCGAAGTCAGGGCGGCCGAAGGTCGCATTCTATTCTGGCTGCGGCATCAACTACCTCATGCCCGAGCTCGGCTCAAAGTCGATTGATGTCATAAAAAAGGCTGGAGCTGACGCGTTCGTTCCGCAGGGCCAGGTCTGCTGCGGCATGCCCGCGTACGCAATGGGAGACATCAAGGCCGCGAGGGCGATGGCATTAAAAAATCTCGAAGAGCTTGAGCGCGCTGACGCCGATTTCATAGCGACCTCCTGCGCCACCTGCGGACACGGGCTCAAGCGTCTGATGGTCGATATCCTGTCCGATGAACCGGAACTCAAGGCGCGCGCGGAAAAGGTCGCCTCAAAGGTCAGGGACATCTCCGAACTCCTCATCCATGAATTGGGCTTCAAAACAGGCTCTTCCAGCGGGCAGAAACGCATAGTCACCTATCACGACCCGTGCCACCTCGGCAGGGCGCAGGGGCTGCGCGAAGAGCCGCGGGACATAATCAAAATGTCCGGCAATGCCACACTCAAAGAAATGAAAAACCCTTGCCTGTGCTGCGGTCTCGGCGGAGGCCTCATGTATAACAACTACGAACTCTCAATGGACATCGCGCGCATAAAGGCCGAGAACATCAAAAACTCCGGGGCTGAAATAGTCGCCACCGCCTGCCCCGGCTGCATGGTCCAATTGAGAGACGGTCTCCACAGGTTCGGCGTTTCCGCACAAGTCAAACATGTAATCGAGCTCCTGTAATTGCAGGGCGTTGAAAACCTTGAGAGAACCTTTTTTGTAAAAAAGGTTCTCTCAAACTCTCTCCGAAAAACTTTCAGTTCTTCCCGTCCTGACCCCCGGTAGTACTTGGGGGTCAGGACGGGAACTAAAAGTCTTTGAAGGGGGGTCTGGGGGAAACTTTCTACAGAAAGGTTCCCCCAGGATTCAGCGTCCTGCGCAATCACAACAGAGGCGGGAAAAGATAAATGACCTATTTTGTCTTTTGCATTCACAACCATCAGCCTGTCGGGAATTTTGATAGCGTCATAGAGGAGGCGTATCAGGATTCCTATTGGCCTTTCTTGAAGGCCCTGTCAAAGCATCCTGCCGTGAAATTATCGCTTCACAATACGGGTTATCTGCTGGACTGGATAGCCGAGAAGCACCCTGAGTATATTGAGCTTATGAGGGAAATGGTATCGAGGGGGCAGGTCGAGGTCGTCGGGGGTGGGTATTACGAGCCTGTGCTCTCGGTCATCCCTGAAGAGGACCGGGTCGGGCAGGTGACGATGCTCTCGGACAGGATAGAGGAGCTTTTCGGAAAAAGGCCCAGGGGGATATGGCTTGCGGAGAGGGTCTGGGAGCCGACGCACCCCAGCATCATAAGGAAGGCGGGGCTTGAGTACCTTGTGGTGGACGATTATCATTTCGTAAAGGCCGGGCTCAAGAAGGATGAGCTTGGAGGATATTACACTACTGAGGACCAGGGAAACCTTATAAAGATATTTCCTGGCAACGAGGCATTGAGGTATCTCATACCGTTCAAAACAGCGGATAAATTTGAAGAGTACATGCTGGGCATCAAGAACGGCAGTTTTTTTACGCGCGGCAACGCGGCGATCTACGGAGACGACGGCGAGAAGTTCGGGGTATGGCCTGGCACTCACAAGTGGGTATTTGACGACGGATGGCTGGAGAGCTTCTTTGAGACCATTGAAAAAAATCTCGACTGGATAAAGCCGTCGACTTTGGGCGAGTACCTTGACCACGAGGAGCCTGTGGGCCACACCTATCTGCCCAATACATCGTACATGGAGATGGGGGAGTGGTCGCTGCCCGCTGATTCATCAAGGGAGTACACGCGCCTTATCGAAGAGGTTTCCGGCTGGGGAGAGACAGGTGAGCGCGTAAAGAGGTTTCTGCAGGGCGGCACGTGGAGGAACTTCCTGGCCAAGTACCCTGAATCGAACTGGCTCCACAAGCGCATGCTCATGGTGAGCAGGGAATTGAAGAAGCGGGCAGATGGAAAGCATGGGGATAAGAAAGACGCCCTTCAGGCGCAAGGGGAGAGGCTTCTCTACAAGGCCCAGTGCAACGACGCATACTGGCACGGCGTATTCGGCGGTCTCTATCTGCCGCACCTGCGCACAGCGGTTTACGAGAACCTTATAAAGGCCGAGAGCATAGCTGACAGCGGGCTAAAGATAAAGGAAGGGAGCCCTGATATCTCATCGTTTGACCTCGACGCTGACAATCATGAAGAGGTCGTGGTCAAGACCCCGGACCTCAATATTTTCGTAAGCCCGTTCAACGGCGGCACTCTCTTCGAGCTCGATTACAAGCCAAAGGGCGTGAACCTCATGAATACGCTCACCAGATACCTGGAGGGTTATCATTACAAGCTCGAGGAGTCAGGGAAGGACGGCAACGAGACCGGGACAAAATCAATTCACGATATCGTAAAGGTCAAGGAAGAGGGGCTGCACCGTTATCTCAGGTACGACAGGAACCGCAGGTCTTCGTTCATCGACCATTTCTTCGGCGAGGATTTGACGATGGAGAGCTTCTACGCCAACTCATGGACAGAGGAAGGCGACTTTGCCTGCAAAAAGTACGACAGGGAAATACTTCCGAACAGGGTGGTCATGAAGAGGAAGGCCCTTGCCTTCGGAAGCGTTCACACCATTGAGAAGACCCTGTCGACCTTTGGCAGGAATTCGTTCGAGATGAGCTACGCCGTCTCAGGAGCAGGCCGCGCCAAAGGCTTTTTCGGAGTCGAGCTCAACATCATCCTGCCGTGCTGCGACGGCCCTGCCTCGCAGTATCAGGCAGACGCCGACCTCGAGGAGAGCGGCGGCATAGGCCTCGGCAGCACCGGCATCGCCGGGAGCGTCCAGAGGCTCAAGCTCGTTGACATGTGGAAGGGCGTTGCCGCGACAATCGAACTAAGCAGGCCTGCCGCGCTCTGGCGGCATCCCGTGCATACCGTATCGCTCTCCGAAGGAGGATTCGAGAAGATATACCAGGGCTCCTGCCTCTTATTCCTTTTCCCTGCCGCGCTTCCTGGCAAGGGGCCGCTTAAGGTCTCCTTCAGGGTCAACGCAAAAGGCCTTTCTGAATAGACCTCAATCAAGACCTGTGGTAAAAGGTATTAAACCGATAATCCGGAGGTCTTTGATGCCTGCCCCCGATACAAAGCTCGCGCAAAAAATAAAAAAGATAAGGCTCGTCATCTTCGACGTTGACGGCGTGCTCACCGACGGCAGGATAATATTTGACGCTGCCGGGACCGAGACAAAGTTTTTCGACGTCAAGGACGGCCACGGCATAAAGCTCCTCATGCGGGCCGGGATAGAGACTGCCATAATAACGGCAAGGGAGTCAAAGGTGGTCTTCCACAGGGCACAGGATTTAGGGATTGCGCTGGTATACCAGGGCGTGAAGGACAAGAAGCGCTCACTCGACGATATAGCGGCCAGGACCGGCATAGCATTAGCCGAGATGGCCTACATGGGAGACGACATCATAGACTTGCCGGTGCTTACCAGGGTCGGCCTGTCGGCAACGGTCGCGGACGCGGTAGACGAGGTCAGGGAGATGGCGGACTTTGTCTCCAGCAAGCCGGGCGGCAGGGGAGCGGTAAGAGAGATGGTCGAACTGATATTAAAAACACAGGGCAAGTGGGATGAGGTCGTGAAACCCTACTATGTTTAGTGGGCAAAAAGCCTTTACAGCCCAAAAGGCCGATGGTATAATTTTTGCTAATCAAGGATTAAATGTCTGGTTGCAAGTTTTTGAAATCATTAGTTTTTACGGGCTCTCAAATGCGTGCCCATGAATCGTAAGATAAGGGCTTCCCTAGCGGCCTTCATAGTCCTTTCCATTCTGGGGCTGGCCCTGCTGGTCTTTATTCATTACAAGACCCAGGAGCCCCCGCAGGAGTTCAGGGAAGACGAGAAGGTACAGGTAAAGATAGACAGGATACATTACTCCGGCACCAAAGAGGGCAGGGTGGAATGGGAGCTCGACGCCAGATCGGCGGAGCGCTCCAGGGAAGAGGACCTTACGCTCTTCGAGGACGTAAAGATCACCTTCTTTGCCGATGACGGCACGCCTTACGTCCTCACCTCCCGGCAGGGCACCTTCAAGGAGGGCGCCGGAGAGATAAATGTAACGGGAGACGTCAAGATCGAGTCTGTCAAAGAAGGTTATACTCTTAAGACAGACACCCTCAAGTACATGATAGGCACCAAGGAGATCACCACCCCTGACAAGGTCGCAATGACCTCCGGAAAGATGGACCTCGAAGGCGTCGGGCTGCTGGTCAGGATAGATTCCGAGGAGTTCCGGCTTCTCAGCAAAGTAAAGGCGGTCTTCAGGGACTCAGCCGTAAGGTAATCCGAATGCCATTTCTTAAAAAAGCGGTATTGCCTCTCCTTGCCGCGGCCCTTCTGGCCCCGGCTTCCATTTCCCTGGCTCAAGAGTCCGGGGCATCCAAGGCATCCAAAGACACACCCCGGAAACCCGTTACAGTCACATCAGATACGATGGAAGCGAGCACCAACGAGAACAGGGTAGTCTTCAAGGGCAATGTGGTCGCCGTAGAGGACTTCACGCTCTGCTCCGACGAGCTCCAGATAATGTATGATAATAATAAGGAAGTGAGCCAGATAGAGGCTGCCGGGAGCGTCAGGATATTCCAGGGCCAGAAGACCTCGACTTCCAATAAGGCTGTCTACGACAGGAAGGAGAGGATAATAGTCCTCACCGGAGATCCGCTTGTAAGGCAGTGCTCTGACACGATAAAAGGCGACAGGATAACGGTTTACCTCGACAAGGACAACGCCCTTGTCGAGAGCGGCGACGGCGGCAGGGTCAAGGCCGTCATCATGCCGGATAAGAACTGCCCTGAAAACAAGGGAACGGAGGAGCCCGTTAGTGAAGAAGCTCGCTGTAAAGGGACTCGCTAAATCCTTTAAAAAGAGAAAGGTCGTCGACGGCGTAAGCCTCGATATCGAGCCCGGGGAGATAGTCGGCCTGCTTGGCCCGAACGGCGCCGGCAAGACGACGACATTCTATATGATAGTCGGGCTGATCGCCCCTGACGAGGGCAGCATCTCCTTCGGGGACAAGGACATCACCACGATGCCCATGTACGAGAGGGCGAGGCTTGGCGTAAGCTATCTTCCGCAGGAAGCTTCCGTCTTCCGGAAGCTCAACGTCGAGGACAATGTAAGGGGCGTGCTCGAGTACCTCGATATACCCAGGGCAGAGGTCGAAACGCGCCTGAGGACGCTCCTTGAAGAGCTTGGCGTGCTGCATCTGGCAAAGACAAAGGCTTTCGCGCTTTCAGGTGGAGAAAGGCGGAGGGTAGAGATAGCAAGGGCGCTTGTGAACTCCCCGTCATTCCTCCTCCTGGACGAGCCCTTCTCAGGCATAGACCCCATAGCGGTAGGCGACATACAGGATATAATGCTCGACCTCAAGAAAAAGGGCATAGGCATTCTCGTCACCGACCATAATGTCGGCGCGACTCTCGGTATTTGCGACAGGGCCTATATCATAGGCTCCGGCAAGCTCCTTAAGGCAGGCACGCCGACGGAGATACTCGATTCCAGACGCGTAAGGGAAGTTTATCTGGGAGAGCGGTTCAGACTTTAGCAGGCATGAAATAAGTCCATCTTTGTTGGCTTCAGGAGCGGCAGAAGCGACGTACATAAAGAGTACGACTCGTTCCTCGCTCCCCGATTTAACCGGGGCCTCGCATATGGAACTTTTTGAGCAGCCTGAACGAAGCTGGTTTGCACCAAGCTTTAAGATATTGGAAATTCGCAAGCATCTTGGAGCATCATGGCCTACGAACTAAAACAGGAACTCAAGCTCACGCAGAACCTGGTGATGACGCCCCAGCTGCAGCTGGCGATAAAGCTGCTGCAGCTCTCGAGGCTCGAGCTTGTCGAGATGGTCAGGGAAGAGGTGCAGACCAACCCTGTCCTCGAGGACGTATCGGCCCCTGACATGGAGGCCGGCGGGCAAGAGCAGTCTCCCGAGGAGCCGCCGCAAAAGCCCGAGATAGACTGGGAGACCTACATAGAGCAGCAGAGCGAGTATAAGTCGGGTGGCATAGATTTCAGCGTGCGCGACGAGGAGAACGACATCATGTCGAACATCTCCTCTTCGGGCGGCAGCCTCTCCGAGCACCTCAACTGGCAGCTCCGGATGTACGGCTTCACCGACGAGGAGCTTTCAGTCGGCGAATTCATAATCGGCAACACCGACGATGACGGATACCTGAGGCTCGTGGACAGGGGCGGCCTTTCGGACGACGAGTATGAGGCGGCATCTCTGGCGGAGATAGCCCGCTCCACCGGCTCTCTCCCCGAGGACGCCGAATGCGTGCTGGGCATCATACAGCAGTTCGATCCCTTGGGCTCGTGCTCGAGGACGCTCCGCGAATGCCTTCTTACGCAGGCAAGGAATATGCCTATACGCGACACTGTCATGGAAGAGGTAATAGCCTCTCACCTCGATAAGCTCGCGAGGAAGAACTTCAAGGGAATAGCGAAGGCCCTCGGAATAACGACCGAAGAGGTCTTCGAGGCCGCGAAATCGATCAACAGGAACCTGAACCCGACTCCGGGCTCCGGCTTCGGATCTGACGAGTCAAGGGCCATAGTGCCTGACATATACATCCACAAGGTCGGGGACGATTACGTAATATCTCTCAACGAAGACGGCATGCCAAAGCTCAAGATAAGCCCGTACTACAGGCAGCTCCTGAAGGCGGGCGGGTCGCAGGCCGACAAGGCCAAGGGCTACATACAGGACAAGGTCCGCAGCGCCATGTGGCTCATAAAGAGCGTGCACCAGAGGCAGCGCACCATATACAGGGTCGTCGAGTGCATAGTGAAGTTCCAGAGGGAGTTCCTGGATAAGGGATTGAAGCACCTGAAGCCCCTTGTCCTGAAGGACGTCGCTGCAGAAATAGGCGTGCACGAGTCGACCGTGAGCAGGGTAACGTCCAGCAAGTATGTCCAGACCCCGCGCGGGATCTTCGAGCTCAAGTACTTCTTCTCGACGGGCATTGCCGGCCACGACGGGAATGCGGCCGTCGCTACCGAATATATCAAGGAGAAGGTAAAGAAGATAATTGAGTCGGAGGACTCGAAAAAGCCCTTGAGCGACAAGCAGATAGTGGAGATATTGAAGGAGTCCGGCATAGCCGTCGCCAGGAGGACGGCGACCAAGTACAGGGAAGCCCTTGGCTTCCAGTCCTCCACCAGGAGAAAGGTCCATTATTGAGGTCCCCGGGATCCTTAAGCCCCGCCAGGCGGCAGGAGCGCCCCACGCTCTTATGGTATTGACTTTTTCCCTCTTAAAGCTTAAAAATATATGGTTCCACGCTGATTCGCCCTATTCGTCTTTAGCTCTAAACTCATATTGGAGGTCAGGTAAATGCAAAAGAGCGTCACATTCAGGCACATGGAGTCCTCAGAGGCCCTGAAAAAATATGTCGAGGAAAAATCCGACAGGCTTTCCAAGTACCTTCTGGAGCCGATCGAAATACATTGGGTGCTTTCAGTCGAAAAGATAAGGCACATAGCCGACGCCACCATGACCGCCAACGGCACCACCTTCAAGGCGCAGTTCGATACACAGGACATGTACTCGGCAATCGACACGGTCATCGACAAGCTCGAAGGCCAGGCCATGAAGCACAAGGAAAAGCTCAAGGACCACAAGCCCCATAACGGCGAGCCTTCCTCCATAAGGTATTCGGTGCCCGAAGGCGAGGGCGGCGCGGCTGTCGAGAGAAAGAAGATAGTAAAGAAGGAGAACCAGTTCGTAAAGCCCATGTCCGTCGAGGAAGCGGCCATGCAGATGGACATAATAAACAAGGACTTCCTCGTCTTTACGGACCAGGCAACCGGCTCGACTTGCGTCATCTACAGGCTCAAGGACGGCGACTACGGGCTCATCGAGACAACCAGGTAAGAGAGCCCCGCGGTTCTCTGTTCATTTTTTGTTTTTAAGGGCCCGGGCCTTCCCGGGCCTTCTGCACCACCCCCCGTATAGGTGAAGCCTATGAGACTGGCGGAAGTCCTCAGTGAAGACCACATCATCACAGACCTGGAAGCGCGCGAGAAGCAGGAGCTCCTTGCCGAGATGGTCACCGACATCGCATCCTTTGAGACGGCGCTCGACAAGGAGGCTGTCTTGCAGGCCTTGCTCGAGAGGGAAAAGCTCGGCACTACAGGCATCGGCCACGGTGTCGCCATACCCCACGGCAGGGTAAAGGGCTTGAAGGAGATAAAGGTCTTTTTTGGCAGGAGCAGGAAGGGCGTCAACTTCGATTCAATGGACAGGCTGCCGGTGCACCTGTTCTTTCTCATCATGGCCCCTGAGAACTCCGCGGCAGCTCATCTCAAGGTACTCGCCGGCATCTCACAGCTCTTGAAGAACCAGGAGTTCAGGGTAAGTCTACTGAACGCTAACGGAAGGTCCGAGATCTACAGGACCATAATCGAGGCCGAGAGGAAGACCGGAGTCAATTAGCCGGCCCGGGAGGTTTATGGGCGTACCAGTTAAAGAGCTTCTCGAAGGGGTGCAGCACGAGAGGCTCGGCCTGATGCTGATAGCAGGCGAGAAGGGGCTTACCAGGGAAGTAACCACTTCGCGCATACAGAAGCCGGGCCTTCTCCTCACCGGGCTTCTCGAAGAGCTTCACGCGGACAGGCTCCAGATATTCGGGGCCGCGGAGATTAACTATCTCAAGCGGCTCGGGGCGGACGAGCTCGAGGACGTGCTCAAGGTCTTCAGGCCCGAGCTCCCGGCCATCATAGTCGCGAGGGGACTCGAACCGCCGGAGTTCCTCGTAGAGCTCTGCAGGAAGAGCAGCATCCCCCTTTTCAGGACCCAGCACACATCCTCAGTCCTCATCGAGAGGGTAACCAAGTACCTCGAGGAGAGGCTCGCCCCTTCCACGACGCTTCACGGCGTCCTTGTGGACGTGCTCGGTGTCGGCGTGCTTATAATCGGGAAGAGCGGGATAGGCAAGAGCGAGTGCGCCCTTGACCTGGTAGCGCGCGGGTACAGGCTCGTCTCCGACGACGTAGTCATCGTAAAGCGCATGCCGCCCTCGGTCCTCTTCGGGTCCAGCTCGGAGCTTATAAAGTACCACATGGAGATAAGGGGCTTGGGGATTATCAACGTCAAAGACCTCTACGGCATCACGGCCATCCGGGAAAAAAAGCAGATGGACATAGTCGTGGAGCTCGTTAAATGGGAGAGCGAGACCGAGTACGACAGGCTCGGCCTGGAGGAGAACACCTACAACATACTCGGCGTCGACCTGCCGTACCTTAGAGTGCCCGTGAGCCCCGGCAGGAGCGTCGCGACCATTGTCGAGGTCGCGGCGAGGAACCAGATACTGAAGATAATGGGGCATCACCCGGCAAAGGCGCTCGAGAGAGAGCTCGACAACGCCATGAAGGGGTTCAGGAAGTGAAAGAGATAAGGCTCGTGGTCTTGAGCGGCCCTTCCGGATCGGGCAAGAGCACGGCCATAAAGGCATTGGAAGACCTGGGCTATTACTGCGTCGACAACATGCCGGTGGCGCTCCTTCCGAGGTTCATGGAGCTCCTTGCGCGCTCAGGCGAGATCTTGAGGGTCGCCGCGGTCATAGACGTAAGGGAGAGGGAGTTCCTCAAGGACGTGCCTCCCATCTTCGCGGAGCTCAAGGCCGCGGGGTATTCGCTCGAGGTCATTTATCTCGAGGCCTCGGACGAGTCGCTGGCACGGAGGTTCAGCGAGACGAGGAGGCGGCACCCGCTCGCGGCAGACGAGAGCCCGCTTGAGGGCATAACGCGGGAGAGGGAGATCTTAAGCGAGCTCAAGGCGTATGCCGACAGGGTCTTTGACACGACTGACTTCAACGTCCATCAGCTCCGGGACCTTATAAAGGAGATTTACTCGGGGCCGGTCTCAAGGGAGAAGATGGCGGTGAACTTCATCTCTTTCGGCTACCGATACGGCATACCGACCGACGCTGACATTGTCATTGACGTCAGGTTCCTGCCGAACCCGTATTTCATAAGCACCTTGAAGCACCTTGACGGCACGGACCCCAGGATAACGGATTTTCTTCTCTCAAGGAAAGAGGCAAAGGAATTTCTGGAGAGGTTCAGGGATTTTCTCGATTACCTTATTCCCCTTTACGGGAAAGAGGGCAAGTCTTACCTTACCATAGCCGTGGGCTGCACGGGAGGCAGGCACAGGTCCGTGGCAATGGTCGAGGCGCTCTCAGAGGGCCTGGGTTCCGATACGGTCCTTATCCGGAAGAGGCACAGGGACATAAACAAGTCATAACACGAAGGTGACGATATGATAGGAGCGGTAATAATCACACACGGCCGGCTTGCCCAGGCGCTTCTTTCGGCTGCCGAGTCGATTTCCGGCAAAGTCGAGGGAGTGAGCACGCTTTCCATTTCGCAGTCGGACACGACCGAAGGCTTGAGAGACGTCCTCACGCAGGCATTGAAAGAGGCGGACAGCGGAGGCGGAGTGCTCATCTTCACCGACATGTTCGGCGGAACGCCGACCAACATGGCCCTTTCCACCTTTGAGAAGGGCAGGGTCGAGGTCATAACAGGCGTGAACCTGCCTATGGTGATCAAATACCTGAGCCACAGGTCGGAGAAGGGGCTCGACGAGCTCTCAGTGCTGCTCCGCGACTACGGGCAGAAATCGATCGTTCTGGCCGGGGATATGCTCAAAGAGAAGAAATAGCGTAACTTATTGATTTGTTTGGTAAAATATAATTCAGGGCAAAGCCCGCGGATTGAGAAGACATGGTCACCTTTATCAGAGTAGACGACCGGCTGCTGCATGGGCAGATAATATGCTCATGGGTGCCCTTTACCCAGGCCCAGGCCCTCATGGTGGCCTCTGACGAGGCTGCCGCCGACAGGCTTGTCTCCGACATAATAGCGGCCTGCGGCAACAGGGAACTGCATGTCTACGTGAAGACGGTGAGGGATGCGGTCGAGTACGCAGCGAACGGCCCGGCTGAGGAGAGGATAATGCTCGTGGTTGGCGATTTGAGGGACGCCATGAGGCTCTACGACGAGGGGATGAGGTTCACCAGCATTAACCTTGGCAATATCCATCACGAAGGCAGGCGGATAACCCCGTCGATAATCGTGGATACCGGGGACGAGGACATTATGGAGCGCTTCGAGGCGCTCGGCGTTGAGATAGAGATCAGGGATGTTCCCAGGAACGCGCCCGTGGAGTACAGGCGGAGATAGTCCTGGTGGACGGACAGTGTCATTAAGCGCAATCGCCGGAGGATTTTGACAGTGATGGAGAGCGGACAGAAGCAGGGCACCCGCGTTGAGAAGGTCTTTACCATACCGAACAAGCTTGGATTGCACGCGAGGGCAGCCTCTCTTTTCGTGCAGCTTTCGAACAAGTTCGAATCCGAGATCCTGGTCAGGAAGAACGATCAGGAGGTGAACGGCAAGAGCATAATGGGAATACTGATACTGGCCGCGGCGCAGGGTTCGGATATCACCCTGATGGTCGAGGGGGCTGACGCCGAAGCGGCTCTTGAGGCCCTCGGGGAACTTATTAACGCCGGTTTCGGCGAGGACTGATGACTGATTCGAGAAAACAAGTCGTATTGATGAAGGGCATAGGCGTGTCTTCGGGCATCGTCATCGGGCAGGTCTATGTCCTTGAGAGGGGCAAGATCGAGCCTGCCCAGTTCTGCTACCTGGACGCCTCCGAGACCGAGAGCGAGATAGAGCGTTTCAAGAACGCGATGCGCGCCTCCAGGGACCAGCTCATGCGCATCAAGCAGAGAATGGAGAAGGACGGCAAGGGCAAGGAGCACATCCGCATCATCGACGCGCATCTGATGATCCTCAAGGACAACATGCTCATAAACGACACCGTAAAGGTGATACGCGAGCAGAAGGTCAACGCAGAGTGGGCGTTGAAGACCGTCCTCAACGACCTGATGGAATATTTCGAGAAGATGGAGGACCAGTATCTCAAGGAGCGCGCGATGGACATAGAGCACCTTGTGAACAGGGTGCTCCTGAACCTCATGGGCAGAAAGCACGAGTCGGTCTCCTCGATACAGGAGCCCTCGGTGGTCGTCGCGCACGACCTGGCCCCGAGCGATACCGCGCAGATGACCAAGGGCACTGTGCTGGGCTTCCTTACGGACGTCGGCGGCAAGACCTCCCATACGGCAATCATGGCGAGATCGCTCGAGATACCCGCTGTCGTCGGCCTTGAGTCCATCACGCGCAAGGCCGAGGGCGGGGATACGGTCATAGTCGACGGCACGACCGGCACCGTAATACTGAACCCGTCGGAGAGCGTCATAGAGGTTTATAAGAGGAGAAGGGAAAGATACGAGAACTACGGCAAGGCCCTTTTCCATTACAAGGACCTGCCCAGCGAGACGACCGACGGCAGACGGGTCAGGCTCATGGGCAACATGGAAATAGTAGAGGAGATAGACGGCCTCATCGAGCACGGCGCCGAGGGCATCGGCCTCTACAGGACCGAGTTCCTCTACCTCAACAGGAAGGACCTGCCTACGGAAGACGAGCATGTGAAGGCATACCGCCAGGTCGCGAAGAAGATGGCCCCGCACCCGGTCGTAATCCGCACGCTCGACATCGGCGGGGACAAGTTCCTCTCCCACATGGCCGCGCCCAAGGAGATAAACCCGGCGATGGGCCTCCGCGCGATAAGGTTCTGCCTGAAGAACATAGACATATTCAAGACCCAGCTCAGGGGGATACTGAGAGCGAGCGCTCACGGGGACATAAAGGTGATGTTCCCCATGATCTCCGGCATCGAGGAGCTCCGCAGGGCCAGGCAGATACTCGAAGAGTGCAAGAGGGAATTGAAGGGCGAGGGCAAGGCCTTCAACCCGGACATAGAGGTGGGCGTCATGATAGAGGTGCCGTCCGCGGCAATGATAGCCGACCTCATCGTGAAGGAAGTGAAGTTCATCTCGATAGGGACCAACGACCTCCTGCAGTATTCGCTGGCAATAGACAGGGTAAACGAACACGTCGCTTACCTCTACGAGCCGTTCCACCCGGCCGTGCTCCGCATCATAAAGAGCGTCGCCGAGGCCGCGAACAAGGCTTCAGTGAGCGTGAGCGTATGCGGCGAGATGGCAGGGGAGCCCGAGTACGCGCTCATACTCCTGGGCTTCGGGGTGGACCAGCTCTCAATGAACGCATACTCAATACTCCGTGTAAAGAGGCTCATACGGTCCATCAGCCACGCGGAGGCGAGAAAGATATGCAAGAGCATACTCGGTTTCGCTACTGCCAAGGAGGTCGAAGGCTTCATAAATTCGAAGCTTCCGGGCCTCTACAAGGAAGAGTTCTGGAGCTGACCCGCGGGGCCTTCAGGCGGAGGCTTTTTTGATTGACAAACCTCTGAAAAGGCTGAATAATAGAGAATTCTTTGCCTGTACACATTGAAAAGGAGGCGCAAAATAATGGGAACAAGGGAGTACCTTTTTACTTCGGAATCTGTGACCGAGGGACATCCTGATAAAGTCGCTGACCAGGTATCCGACGCCATACTCGACGCGCTCTTGAAGGAAGACCCGAATAGCAGGGTCGCCTGCGAGACCCTCGTCACCACCGGTGTAGCCATAATAGCCGGCGAGATAACGACCAAGGCCCGCATAGACTACCAGGACATCGTAAGGGAGACCATAAAGGACATCGGCTATACCGACGCCGCCATGGGGTTCGACTACAAGACCTGCGCCGTCATGGTCGCGCTCGACAGGCAGTCCCCGGATATCGCCATGGGCGTCGACAGCTCGGAGCAGAAGGAGCAGGGCGCGGGCGACCAGGGCCTCATGTTCGGCTACGCCTGCGACCATACCGAAGAGCTCATGCCCATGCCCATTGCGCTTGCCCATAAGATAACCCAGAGGCTCGCCGAGGTAAGGAAGAAAGGCATACTCTCTTACATAAGGCCGGACGGCAAGAGCCAGGTCACCATCAGATACGTAAACGGCAGGCCGGCGGCGGTCGATACTGTCGTCGTATCGAGTCAGCACGCCCCCGATATCACACAGGCAAAGCTCAGGGAAGGCATAATAGAAGAGGTCATCAAGAAGGTCGTGCCCGCCGAGCTTCTGAACGCCAAGACAAAATATCACATCAACCCGACCGGCCAGTTCATCGTGGGCGGCCCCCACGGCGACTGCGGCCTTACCGGCAGGAAGATAATCGTCGACACCTACGGCGGCCACGGCAGCCACGGCGGCGGCGCGTTCTCGGGCAAGGACCCCTCAAAGGTCGACAGGAGCGCTTCCTACCTCGCAAGGTATATCGCGAAGAACGTAGTCGCGGCAGGCCTCGCGACCGAGTGCGAAGTCCAGCTCGCGTACGCCATAGGCGTCGCTGACCCGGTCTCGGTCATGGTCGACACATTCGGCACCGAGAAGATAGCGGTAGAGAAGATAGAGGAGCTTATAAAGGCGAACTTCCGCATGAAGCCCTCGCAGCTCATACAGGACCTCCAGCTCCTTCGCCCCATATACAGGAAGACCGCGGCCTACGGCCACTTCGGCAGGAACGAGGCGGAGTTCAACTGGGAGCTGACGGATAAGGCTGGGGCATTGAGAAAGGCCGCTGGCGTAGTCGCTTAATAATACGATTTCAGTAACGGAATGACTTTAGCGAATTACGCTAAAGTCATTCTTTTGTAGGGTAATTAAAAAAAACGAATCTGTGGAGGGAAGATGGATTTCCATGTAAAGAATATGGGGCTCAGCCAGATGGGCAAGAAAAGGATCGAGTGGGCTGAGCTGGACATGCCGGTACTCCGGAAGGTGAAGGAGAGCTTCGCGAAGAAGAAGCCCTTGAAGGGCACTACCATCGCCGCGTGCCTCCACGTCACCACCGAGACAGCGAACCTCATGATAACCCTCAAGGCTGGCGGCGCCAATACCGTGCTCTGCGCCTCGAACCCCCTGAGCACCCAGGACGACGTAGCGGCATCCCTCGTAAAGGACTACGGCATACCGGTATTCGCCATAAAGGGCGAGGACAACAAGACCTATTACAAGCACCTTAACGCGGCCCTCGACGTAAAGCCCAATATCACTATGGACGACGGCGCCGACCTGGTCTCTCTCCTTCACACCGACAGGAAGAACGCCGCGAAGAACATCATAGGCTCGACCGAAGAGACTACCACCGGCGTCATAAGGCTCAAGAGCCTCGCCGCGAACAAGATATTGAAGTTCCCGGTCATAGCCGTGAACGATGCTTCGACCAAACACTTTTTTGACAACCGTTACGGCACCGGCCAGTCCACGCTCGACGGCATACTGCGCGCGACCAACCGCCTCTTCGCGGGATCGACATTCGTAGTCTGCGGCTACGGCTGGTGCGGCAAGGGCGTCGCAATGAGGGCAAAGGGCATGGGCGCCAACGTCGTCGTGACCGAGATCGACCCGTTGAAGGCGCTCGAGGCCGTGATGGACGGCTTCAGGGTCATGCCGATAGGCGACGCCGCCAGGATAGGCGACATGTTCTGCACCGTCACCGGCAACCTGAACGTCATCAGGAAGGAGCACTTCCTCAGGATGAGGGACGGCGCACTGGTGTGCAACTCCGGGCATTTCAACGTCGAGCTCGACCTCGTGGGCCTCAAGGCCGTGAGCAAGGGCAAGAAGACCGTCAGGGAGTTCGTAGACGAGTACACGCTCAGGAACGGCAAGACCGTCTGCGTGCTGGGCGAGGGCAGGCTCATAAACCTGGCTGCAGCCGAAGGCCACCCGGCGAGCGTCATGGACATGAGCTTCGCCAACCAGGCGCTTGCAGCGGACTTCCTTGTCAAGAAGGGCCGCACCCTTGCGACCGATGTCTATACCGTTCCCCAGGAGATAGACAAGGAGATAGCCAGGCTCAAGCTGGCGTCCCTGGGCATGAAGATAGACGTCCTCACTCCGGAGCAGAAAAAGTATCTCGCGTCATGGGAGATGGGCACATAGGATAAGCCAGGTACAGGGGCGGGGAGACATGTTCTCCCCGCCCTTTTTTTTATGAACCGTCCGGTTACGCGCATTTCTTAAATTCCTTTACATAATCGTAAGTTGTGCTAAAATGGCGATCTAAGGTTGATGGCTGACCGGATAGCTGCCTTCTATAAGGCAGGCAAGCAGAGCCTATGACAGGCTATCCTGCAAGCGGGCAGGACGAACTATCTTTCCTATGGGCGGGGCTCATCCGCCTGAAACGGTCCGGCCTTTCACCTTCCTGGAGCTTTTTCACCGGAATTTCCTGTAAACAGCGTAATCGATTCAGACCCATGCGTTTTTAATCCGGACCATTCATCTCGGCGGGCGCTGTAAGTGACTAAAATAGACTTGAAGTCAGAGCGTTTCAGGGAGTTCCTGGCAGAGGCCGAAGATATCCTCAACTCGATGGGGAAGGGCCTCAACAAGCTGGGCAAGGGCGTCAAGGCCGGCATCATAGACCCGGCGGTCTTGAACGGCATCTTCCGGTCGGCCCATACGCTCAAGGGCATGTGCGGCATCTTCGAGTTCAGGTCGCTCGCGGAACTCAGCCACTGTCTCGAAGACACCCTCGACCTCCTGCGGCTCGGCAGGGCAACTCTGACCGACGAGCTCCTCTACTGCATAATAAGCGCCCACGACCTGATGGCCAAGATACTTGCCTCGAAGGGCTCAGGTGATTTTTCCGGCGAAATAGAAAGCGTCAAGTCAGGCCTCTCAAGGGTGCACGCCAAGAAGCCCAGGCCCAGGGATGAGCTTACAAAGGAATTCATCTCTGTGCTCACCGAGTACGAGGAGCACAGGCTCAGGGAATGCCTGCGAGACGGCAGGAACATATTCATCGTAAACGTCAGGTTCCCCATAACGAGCTTTGACAAGGGCTACATGGCCCTCACTGAGCTCCTCAAGACCGAATCAGAAGTCATAGCCACGCTCCCTTCCGCAAAGACCAGCCACGATCTCCTCTTCTTCGACATACTCATAGGCACAAGCCGCGACCGGGCGTTCATATCCGGCATTATAAAGGACATGACGGCGGAATCCGAGATAAGGGTCCTTGCCGAGCCGTCGTCAAGGCCCGATAGGGAGCCGGTGCTCGAGATCATAAGGGGCACGGGCCACCAGTCTTCAAAGACCGGCACCCTGAAGAGGGTGAGCAATACCGTCCGCGTGAACATCTCCAAGCTCGACTATATAATGAACATCATAAGCGAGCTCGGAATACTTAAATCCGGCATCTCTTCGCTTTCAACCGAGCTAAAGGCCGACGGCGAGTTCTCGGTCTACGGTCTGGAGCTCTCCAGGGCCGAGAAGAACCTTGAAAGGAAGCTCTCGGAGCTCCGCGACAGCGTCCTCGACGTCAGGATGGTCCCCATCGGCCAGCTATTCGGCAGGTTCGACACATTCCTTGGAAAGCTCGCCAGGGAGGCGGGGAAAGAGATAAGGATAGTGACGCGCGGAGACGATACGGAACTTGACAAGCTCATTGTCGAAGAGCTCTCGGACCCGCTGATGCACATAATAAGAAATGTCGTAGACCACGCAATAGAGGCCCCCGCCGTAAGGGAAGCGATGGGCAAGTCCAGGACAGGCTCCATATCGCTCTCCGCGTACCAGAAGGGCAACCACGTCGTCATAGAGGTCAAGGACGACGGCGCGGGCATTGATGCCGAGCTCGTAAGGGAGAAGGCCATATCAAAGGGGCTTGTTGCGAGGGAGTACGCGGACGGACTCTCGCGTTTCGAGTCGCTCGAACTCATCTTCATGCCCGGTTTCTCTACCGTCGACGTCGTAAGCGAGACATCGGGAAGGGGCGTCGGCATGGACGTCGTAAAGGAGAACATAACCCGGCTCTCCGGGATAATCGATATCGAGACGGTCAAGGGCAAGGGCACGAGGTTCCTCCTGACAATACCCATAACGCTCGCCATAATTCAGGCCCTCATAATCGAGGAGGCCGGCAGAAGGTACGCGGTGCCGCTCAATTCGGTCGTCGAGATACTGGAGCTCAGGCCCAACTCCCTTGCCACGGTCGACGCCGAAGGCTCGATTACGGTGGATAACAGGGCAATGCCCGCTGTCAGGCTCTCAAGGTTTTTCGGCTACCCGCCTTCAGGCAAGGAGACGGTCTACGGCATAGTGGCCGGACTTGCGGAACACAGGCTCTGTATCGTGGTCGACCACCTCGTCGAGGAACTCGATGTCGTCATAAAGCCGCTCTCCCGCATGATAAAAGTGCCGGGGATCGCCGGGGCGACGGACATGGGAGAGAAGGGCACCTTACTTGTCCTCGACGTTACCGGCATACTCGACCAGGTCCTGAAGGAGAAGAAATCAGGCGCATTGAGGACAGCCAGCGTATGACGAGCAAGTACGGGATCGGGCTCAAGATAGCCGAAGAAGCTTCCAGCCAGCAGACGGTCGCGCCGACAGAGGAGCACTTTACATCGAGCTTCGAGCAGAAGAAGTCCGGCGACGAAGGCACGATAAACATCATCTCCTTTTTCCTCGGCCTCGACGAGTACGCCTTCGAGGTGGCGGATGCCGTAGAGGTATTGAGGCCCAGGCAGGTTACCGAGGTGCCCAGGACCCCGGCCTACATAAAGGGCATACTCTCCGTAAGAGGCGAGATGGTCCCCGTAGTCGATCTCAGGATGAGGCTCGGTCTGGGCTCCTCCGAGAGCAGGCCGTCTTCGAGGATACTTGTTGTGGCGGTCGAAGACCTCAAGATGGGGCTCATGGTCGACAGGCTCGCTGGCGTTAAAGAGGTGCCTCAGAGCCTGGTGGGCCCGCCCGAAGAGGCGGGGCCGAACGCTCTTTTCATGAAAGGCGTAATAAACGCGGGCGAGAGGATGATAAGGCTCCTTGACGCCTCAGCCCTTGTAGATGCCGAGGGGCAATGAAAAAGACCAGGTCAAAGTACACTCAGCCTGATTTCCAGTTCATACGCTTCAGGCTTGGCGGCAGGGAATTCGGCATAGACGTTACCTGCGTCAAGGAGATCATGAGGCTCAAGGCGACGGTAACGGAAGAGGGCGCGTTTCCCTTTGGGAGCGGCATGATAAAAATCCGTTCCATGACCATACCCCTCGTAGACCTGAGGAAAAGGTTTAACCTCCCGGTTGATTTGACGGAAAATTCAAGAATAATAATAGTTTCCATAGAATCATTCATAACCGGACTTATTGTGGACGAGGTCTCTGACATAGCCCTGGGCGCAAAGGAAGTCACATTGAAGCCCGAGCCCAGGGGCGAGGTCTGGGACCCGTGCCTCGAAGCACTTGTCGACACAGGCAACGGCAAGGTGCTGATCCTTGAGCCTTCAAGGCTTCTTACGGAAGATGAGAAAAAGGCCCTCTCGTGCCCTGCCTCCGGCGTATAAGGCCTTCAATCTGCTTGAAAAAATAGCTGTTTTCGTGGTATTTCTAACCAATGCGCATTTTAGCAAACTTGATAAATAACAGATTCGCCAGGGTCACGAAGCTCCTGCTGCTGCCGTTGCTCATTCTGGTCCTCTCCGGCTGCTCCAATACCGCGCCGGACCAGTTCAAGAGGGATGCCAGGGAGGTCTATGACAGCGCAATGGAGGCGTACCTGAGCGGAAGGCTCGAGGAGGCCGAGAAGTCCTTCAAGACCATCATGGAAGACCACCCCCTGAGCCAATATACCCTTTCAGCCGAACTGATGCTCGGGGACGTGAGCTACGCCTCGGAGAAATACGATGACGCGAGCATGTATTATACGAACTTCGTGGCGCTCCACCCGGCCCACCCCAAGGCGCCTTATGCGCTTTTCCAGAAGGGCATGAGCCATATGAAGGACGTGCTCACGCTTGACAGGGACCAGGCCTCGGCCAGGAAGGCGCTCTTCGCCTTCGAGGACCTCATCACAGCTTATCCGCAATCGCCATACGCGGAGAAGGCCAGGGAGTTTTCCGGCTTTCTCAAGAACAGGCTCGCGGAGCATGAATTCTACATAGCCCGCTTCTACTTCAAGAAGAAGAACTACAAGGGCGCGCTTGGCCGCCTGAAAGAGATACTGGCCTCGTACCCTGATGGCGGCATAAACGACAAGGCGCTCTTCTACATAGGCGAGTCATATCTGCGCCTCGGGGAGAGCGACCTTGCCAGGGAAGCCTTTTCGACCCTCATAAACAACTACCCCGAAAGCAGCTTCACCCACGACGCTAAAGGCAGGCTCAAGGCAGGCGCCGCTTAGAAGTTGGAGACTATGGAAAAGGGCACTCAGCACAATTACGACCTGGGCAAAAAGGCCTTTGACGAGAAGAAATACGATACGGCGCAGCAGTACCTCGAGAAGGTCGCCGTGGAACGGGCCGGGTACGCGGATGTACATAATATGCTGGGCCTCATCTATTACGAGCAGTCGCGCTTCGACGACGCGCTCAAATCATTTCACAAGGCCCTCGATATAAACCCGAGCTATACGGAAGCCGCGCTCAACCTTTCGGTCATATACAACGAGCTCGGCAGGTTCGATAAATCTGTAGAGGCGTACGGTCTCGCGAAGCAGGGGAGGACTGGCGCGCATTCGTACCTCGATCCCTATGTAAAGGGCAAGCTCGCCAATATGCACGCGGACCTCGGCACCATATATAAAGACCTCGGCTTCTACACCGAGGCCGTGGAGGAATATAAGAAGGCGCTCCGTTTGAGGCCCGAGTTCGTGGACCTCAAGACCAGCCTTGGGGTTGTTTACAGGGACCTCAGGGACTTTAACAGCGCGGTAAGGGTCCTGCAGGAGGCTGTCGGCCAGAACCCCGGATATCCCTCATCGAGGATACAGCTCGGCCTTACCTTCTATGTGATGGGCCAGCACGAGAAGGCAAAGACCGAATGGCTCAAGGTACTACGTGAACACCCCAGGGACAGGATGGCCCAGATGTACATGAACCTGCTCCTCAGCCCGTCAAGCAGGCCTTAGTCCGAAATTTTCAGGCATTTTACCGCGCACTCTGCAGTTTGTTTTTCATCGTTTCCTCTCCATCTCCGTAAATTTCAAGTAAGCTGAATTTAACCGGCTGACAGGTATCGTATTCTTTTTCTTTCTTCCCCTCCCTTGACGGGAGGGGACCGGGGGGAGGGTGATTTGCAGCTTGCCAATAGGACTGATTAATGGTATATTTCTGATTATTCTGAATTGTATGATTTGACGGAGGGGCGATGGCGAAGAAAAAGGACTCGGGCTGCTGCAGGCCCGGCGATGTAAAAGCTGCTGCATGCAGGGTCGAGGCTGTCGTCAGCGTTGACGAGAGGGGGCAGATGGTGCTGCCCAAGGAGCTACGCGACAGGGCAGGGTTGAAGCCCGGGGACAAGCTCGCGGTCGCGACATGGGAGAAGAATGGCGAGGTCTGCTGCATAACGCTGGTAAGAGTGGACGACCTCGTGGATATGCTCAAGGACAGGCTCGGCCCCATTATGAAGGAGATATTATAAGGAGGCTCCCATGAAAGAAAAGGTAAAGCTCGGCGAAAAGCCCGGGGCATGCTGCGGAGGCAGTACGGAGGCTCAATGCGCGCCCCGGAAAACCCCGTTCAGGACAGACTCGATATTGACACGGAAGGACCGCCTCGATCACTTCAGGTGCAGGGTCGGCTCGTACAGGATGAAGTCCACGGTGGAGCCCGGTCTTTACGCGCTCGGGAACCCGGGCCAGAACTCGGATGTTTTCGTAACCGCGAACTACAAGATGAGCTTCGATATATTACGCGGCTCGCTTTCAGGCATGGACGCGTGGATACTGGTCCTGGACACAAAGGGCATAAATGTCTGGTGCGCCGCCGGGAAGGGGACCTTCGGTACGGAAGAACTGGTAAAAAGGATATTCGCGGAAGGGCTGTTTGAGAAGGTATCCCACAGGAGGATAATCCTGCCGCAGTTGGGCGCTCCCGGTATATCAGCCCCTGACGTTAGAAAGCAGACAGGCTTCAGGCCCGTATACGGCCCTGTCCGGGCAGCTGACCTGAAGGCCTTCGTGGCTGCCGGCTGCAAGGCAGGGCAGGGGATGAGGCGGGTTGAGTTCGGCCTTCTGGACAGGCTCGTGCTTACGCCTATGGAACTGAGGCCTGCTTTCAAGGCGTTTTTCCTCTTTGCCATGATAGTGCTTGCGTTATCCGGCCTATTGCCCTCGGGCATCTCCTTTTCATCGGCTCTCTCGCTTGGCGCTCCCATACTCATCCTGGGCATCGTATCGATAATCGCAGGCGCGTTCATAACGCCGGCATTGCTCCCGTACATACCCTTCAGATCGTTTGCCGTTAAAGGCTGGCTTGCGGGTCTCGTATCCTTGATCATGGCATGGGCCTTTGTAACCGTTCCCGAAGGAGTCGCCTTCAAAGCCATGTCCTTCATCTTCTTCCCATTAGCAAGCTCGTACCTGGCGCTTCAGTTCACGGGATCGACAACCTATACGGGTATGTCGGGCGTGGCAAGGGAGCTTAAAATTTCAATACCGGTCTACACGGCAGGGGTCCTCATCTCATCTGTCCTTTTCATCGCATTGAAGCTCGGCCAGTGGGGGATACTGTGAAGTACCTCAAGGGCGTGGCGACGCTCGAATATGACACATCCAAATGCAAAGGCTGCGGCCTGTGTGCCCAAGTCTGCCCTCACGGGGTATTCGTAATGGCGGACAAGAGGGCGAGAGTGACTGACAAAGACCTCTGTATGGAATGCGGCGCGTGCATGAGGAACTGCGAACACGGGGCGATAAAGGTCAATGCCGGGGTGGGCTGCGCGGCGGCGCTTATCAGAGGGATGGTAACGGGGGATGTCTCTTGCGGGTGCTCAAGCGAGACGGATAAGAATAAAGGGGCGTGCTGCTGAATTTGCCCTTTTAGAAATGAACAAAGCCCCCGTTATTATCCCGGAGGCTTTGTGCTTTAAAGCTCAACTTCAGTTTATATCACGCCGACATCTCTTCCACCGTCTTATACGCCTGCTCGACAGCCTTGCCGATGTTTCCGGCATCCGGCCCTCCGGCCTGCGCGAGGTCAGGCTTGCCGCCGCCCTTGCCGCCTATCACAGGCGCGAGCCTCTTTATAATCTCTCCGGCGCTGTACTTGTCAGACAGGTCCCTTGTAACGGCAGCGAGAAGCAACGCCTTCGAGTCCTGCGCCGCCGCGAGCACCACTATGCCTGAGCCGAGCTTTGTCCTCAGCGCGTCGGCCATGTCGCGAAGCTCTTTGGCATCACCTGATACCTTTGCCGCGAGCACGTTTACACCGTTCACCTTGCGGACGGATTCAAGCAGCTCTCCTGCCGCGCCGGCCTTCTCCTTGCTCTTGAGGCGTTCTATCTCCCTCTCGAGCTCCTTTTCCTCTTCGAATATCTTCTTTATCTTCTCAGGCACATCGTTTTTGGGCACCTTCAATAAAGACGCCGCCTCTTTGAGGGTATCCTCAACCCTGGTCAGGTACTCGATGGCAGCCTCTCCGGTAACGGCTTCCAGCCTTCTTACGCCGGCCGCGACCGAGCTCTCTCCGGTAATCTTCACAAGGCCGATGTCGCCGGTGCGCCTTACGTGAGTGCCGCCGCAAAGCTCGGCGCTGACATTCTCGACCTGCACCATGCGCACGAGGTCTCCGTATTTCTCGCCGAAGAAGGCAAGCGCGCCCCGCTCAACAGCCTCGTTATAAGTCAGCACGTCTGTCCTGACATCCTTGTTGGAAAGGATCGCCTTGTTGGCCTCCTGCTCGATCTTCTTGAGCGTATCGGCCCCGAGCTGCTCGAAGTGGCTGAAGTCGAACCTGAAGTAATCGGGGGCGACGAGAGAGCCAGCCTGCCTCACGTGCTCGCCGACGGTCTTTCTCAGTATTGCGTGGAGTATGTGGGTGGCGGTGTGGTTCCTGCGGGTGGCGTTGCGCCCGTCGATATCTATCACAAGCTCAGCCGCATCGTCTACGTTTATTGTGCCTTCGGTGACCGTGCAGTAGTGCACTATAAGGTCTGCGACGGGCTTTCTCGTGTCATTGACCTTTAAAGTGAAGCCCTTACCCACGATGACGCCCTTGTCCCCGACCTGTCCGCCGGACTCGGCGTAGAAGGGCGTCTCGTTGGCTACGACCTCGACATCCTCGCCTGCGAAGGCGGCGTCTACCGTCTTGCCTTCCTTGACGAGGCAGAGCACGCGGCTTGCAACCGCGTCCATGTGGTAGCCCACGAACTCGGTCTTGAGGCCTGAGGTTGAAAGCGACTTGTAGAACTCCTGTGTAGCCTCCCTGCCTTCGAGACCCTTCCACGACGCCCTTGCCATCTTCCTCTGCTCGCCCATGAGCCTGTTGAAGCCGGTCTCGTCTACGGAGAAGCCTTCCTTGCGGACGATGTCCGCGGTAAGGTCTACGGGGAAGCCGAATGTGTCATAGAGCTTGAACGCGACGTCTCCGGGGACCTTTGTCTCGTTCATCTCCTTCATGGCCTTTATCTGTGCGTCAAGGAGCTCCAGGCCCCTCTCCAGTGTCTCGAAGAAGCGCTCTTCCTCTCCCTTTGTCGCCCTGAAGACAAGGTCCTTTGCCTTTATTAGCTCAGGGTAGACCGCGCCCATCGCCTCGATTACCGTCCCGTTCACCTTGAAGAGGAAAGGCTCCTTCATACCCAGGTACCTGCCGTGGCGCGCGGCCCTGCGAATAATCCTCCTGAGAACGTAGCCTTTGCCTTCGTTGCTCGGCAGCACGCCGTCAGCCATCAGGAAGGTAATCGCCCTCGCGTGGTCGGCGACAGCCCTTATGGATACGTCGGTCTCGGGGTTCGCGTTGTACTTAACGCCTGAGAGCTCGACTATCCTGTTTATTATGGCAGAGAAGAGGTCGCTGTCGTAGTTGTTGAGCTTGCCCTGCAATACGGCCGAGAGGCGCTCCAGGCCCATGCCAGTGTCAATGCATGGCTTGGGCAGCGGTGTGAGCTTGCCTTGTGCGCTCCTGTCGTACTGCATGAAGACCAGGTTCCAGAGCTCAAGGTACCTGTCGCAGTCGCAGCCAACCGCGCACTCCATTCTACCGCAGCCCACTTCGGGCCCCTGGTCTATGAGTATCTCGGAGCATGGGCCGCACGGGCCTGTGTCGCCCATTGACCAGAAGTTGTCCTTCTCTCCAAGGCGTACTATCCGTTCATCGGGCACTCCGGCGGTCTTTTTCCAGATGCCTGCCGCTTCATCGTCGGTTTCGAATACCGTGACCCAGAGCTTCTCTTTCGGAAGCCCCATCTCTTTTGTAAGAAACTCCCAGGCAAACTTGATCGCGCCTTCCTTGAAATAGTCGCCGAAGGAGAAGTTGCCGAGCATCTCGAAGAATGTATGATGCCTTGCTGTCCTGCCCACGTTCTCAAGGTCGTTGTGCTTGCCGCCCGCCCTCATGCACCTCTGGCAGGAGGCCGCCCTCTTGTAGTCCCTTGTCTCCTCTTCGAGGAAGACCCCCTTGAACTGGACCATGCCCGCGTTTGTGAAGAGAAGGGTGGGGTCGCCTTTTGGAACAAGGCCCGAAGAGGGCACGACCGTATGGCCGTTTTTGGCAAAATAATCAAGAAAGCGTTTTCTTATGTCGGAGGACTTCATGGTTGTTTTTTCCAAAGTAATGGATTTGATCTCGTCCGCATTAAACAAAAATATCAAACAAGCTATTCGGTATCTATCTCAATCCTCACGCCGAGCGCCTTCATGATGGCCGCAGATGAGAACCCCCGCGCCCTAAGGTGCCTGAAGGCCCGCTCGCGCGCCTTTGGGCCTTCTGCCGTCTTATTCCTTCTTCTCCAGCGCTTCAGGGCCTCGAGGGCAGCCTCTTCCTCGGGGGCCGCCTCGCTCAGCGCCTTTTTTATGATGCCTTCTTCTATGCCCTTCAAAGCGAGGTCGCGCGCTATCCGGGCAGGGCCCCATGCCTTGTACCTGGCGCGGGACTCACAGAGCGCCTTCGCGAACTTCTCGTCATCGAGAAGGCCGATATCCGTAAGATAGGCGACGGTCTTGTCTATCTCAACAGGCTCAAAGCCCTTGTCCTTGAGCCTGGAGGTTATCTCAAAGACGCTCCGCTGCCTCAGGGAAAGAAGGCGGAGCGCGGCAGCATTGGCGCTTTTGCCTGCGCCCTGCCTTTCCGGGTTTTCAGTCATAAGGCATAGAGGAGTGGGTGACGGAATCAGAACCTTTCTATGTCGGACGGAGGGGCCGAAGCGCCGCCTTCCTTCTCGCCCTTTTCAAAGTCCTTCCAGCCCATATCGCTCGTGCCGGATACGCCCTTAAACTTGAGGGCGAAGTCAGCCGGGTTGCTGGCCTGCCTCAGAGCCTCTTCGTACGAGATAAGCCCCTTGTTGAGGAGCGACATTATCGACTGGTCAAAGGTCTGCATGCCGTAGGTAGTATAGCCCTTTGATATCGCGTCCGCGATGTCCTTGGTTTTTTCCTTGTCCTCGATGCACTCCCTGATGCGCCCGGTCGAGACCATGACCTCGACTGCGGGCACCCTGCCCTGGCCGTCCTTTGTGGGCATGAGCCTCTGCGAGATTATCGCCTTTATTACGCCCGCGAGCTGTATCCTTATCTGCTTCTGCTGGTAAGGGGGGAAGACGGATACTATCCTGTTGACGGTCTCCATCGCGTCGATCGTGTGCAGGGTCGAGAGGACCAGGTGGCCTGTCTCCGCCGCGGTGAGGGCTATCTCTATCGTCTCAAGGTCCCTCATCTCGCCGACCATGATGATGTCGGGGTCCTGACGGAGAGCGCCGCGAAGCGCCTCTGAGAAGCCCAGTGCGTCGACGCCTATCTCCCTCTGGTTGATGATGCACCTCTTGTCCCTGTGCAGGAATTCTATCGGGTCTTCGGCTGATATGACGTGGCAGGACTTGTGGTTGTTTATGTGGTCGAGGACCGCGGCAAGCGTGGTCGATTTGCCGCTTCCGGTGACGCCCGTGACCAGCACGAGGCCCCTGACTTCGTTGGCTACGGTCTCAAGGACCTTGGGCAGGTTCAACTCCTCGAAGGTCTGTATCTTGATGGGGATTACCCGGAGGACAATCCCGACCGCGCCCCTCTGCTGGAAGATGTTGACCCTGAACCTGCCCAGGCCCGGCACGCTGTAGGCAAGGTCGATCTGATGGTTGTTCTTGAAGGTCTCCTTCTGGGCGTCGTTCATGACCCGCAGGGCTGCCCTGGCTATCTCGTCCGGCGCGAGCCTCTCGTGGTTCTTTATGGGGATGAGCGAGCCGTGCACGCGCAGTATCGGCGGCACGCCTGCCTTCAGATGAACGTCGGAAGCCTTGCTCTTTACCGCGACATTGAGTATCGAGCTAAGATCTATCTCTGCCATTTTACGCCTGCTCCTCTTTAACCTTGATGCCGTAGTGCTGGAGTATCTTCCTCTCTATCTCGGCGGCCGTCTCTGGGTGCTCACGGAGGAACGCCCTCGCGGCCTCTCTGCCCTGGCCGAGCCTCTCGCCGCCGTAGGAGAACCATGACCCGCTCTTCTCCACTATGTCTACCGCGGAGCCGAGGTCAAGGATGTCTCCCTCCCTGGAGATGCCCTCGTTGAAGATGATGTCGAACTCCGCGTCCCTGAACGGGGGCGCGAGCTTGTTCTTTACGACCTTTACCCTTATCCTGTTGCCTATGACGGACTCGCCCTGCTTTATCTGGCCTATCTTCCTTATGTCCATCCTGATCGATGCGTAGAACTTAAGCGCGTTGCCGCCGGTCGTCGTCTCGGGGCTCCCGAACATAACGCCTATCTTGTGCCTTATCTGGTTTATGAATATGACGCAGGTGTTGGACTTGCTTATGGTCGATGTGAGCTTGCGCAGGGCCTGGCTCATGAGCCTGGCCTGAAGGCCCATGTGCTGGTCACCCATCTCTCCTTCGAGCTCTGCCCTTGGCACGAGCGCCGCGACCGAGTCGATTACTATGAGGTCTACCGCGCCGCTCCTTATGAGGACGTCCGCTATCTCCAGTGCCTGCTCGCCGGTGTCCGGCTGTGAGAGGAGGAGGTCATCGGCGTTGACGCCCAGCTTTTTCGCGTAGGTAAGGTCAAGCGCGTGCTCCGCGTCTATGAAGGCTACCGTGCCGCCGGCTTTCTGCGCCTCTGCGGCTATGTGCAGGGTGAGGGTGGTCTTGCCTGAGGACTCTGGGCCGAAGACCTCGACGACCCTGCCCCTTGGCACGCCGCCAATCCCTAACGCTATGTCGAGGGCCGTGGAGCCGGAGGATATGGCCGAGACCTCGGCAGGGCCGGCACCGTCCTTGCCGAGCTTCATAATGGAGCCCTTGCCGAACTGCTTCTCTATCTGGCTTATGGCCAGTTCTAACGCCTTTGTCTTGTTTGCCGAAGTTATACCGGGATTTGACATCCGTCCATTCCTCCTTAAAAGGTTAACCCTTCAGAATTATCTCTTTCAACGCCGTGTACTCTGCCCCGGCTGGTTTCAATACGCTCTTGAAGAGCACGACCGATGAGACATCGAAGCCGGCCTTGAGCTCGGGCTGTACCTCTGCCAGAAGCCCGCCCATCTTCCTGCCGTCTGCCGTGGACTTTATCCTGCAGAGCGTCAGGTGAGGGGAGAAGGCCCGGTCTTCGGGCTCAAAGCCAAGGGAGCTTATTGCCTCCTCGACCTGCAGCTGAAGCTTTTTGAGCTCCGCGTTCTCTCTTATCCCGGCCCAGATGACCCTCGGGTACTTACGTGTAGGGAAGCCGCCCACGCCTTCCACCACAAGGCTCAAGGGCGCTACACCGGCTGCGGCCTTCTCAAGTGCGCTTCCGATCTCGTCTATCCTGTTGTCATCCACCTCGCCCAGGAACTTGAGGGTAAGGTGAATGGATTCGGGCCTGGTCCAGCTTATTGCCGCCGGGCCTCTGTCGAGTTGGGCCTGTACGGAACGGAGCCGCTCTTTTACCTCAGCCGGTATCCTTATGGCTATGAAGGTCCTTATCTCTGGCCTCCGTTAGGCTGCTACTAAAAATTGTTATTTTTCCTGATCTCCGTGTCAGGGCGAAAATAAAAATGCTCACATATACCAATACATATGCTGCGCTTTTTATTTCCGCCCTTCCTTGACCTCAGAAAAGATTCCTAATTTTTAGAGGCAGCCTTATGCCGAGCGAGGCCGCGAGCATCGTCAAAGCGGCCTCGGCCGATTGCCTCTTTATGGCCTTCCTGCCGCCCTTGAAGAGGAACTTTTTGACAGTAGTCCTCTTTCCTTTGGATATTGCTATGAAGACAAGGCCGACCGGCTTTTCCAATGTCCCGCCGCCCGGCCCGGCAATGCCTGTGATAGCTGCCGAGATATCGACCTTCAGGGCCGATCTTACGGCCCTGGCCATCTCACCGGCGGTCTCCTTCGAAACGGCCCCGAATGAGCTTAGGGTGGAGGCCTTCACATTTAAAAGTGACCTTTTTATGCCGTTGGCGTAGGCAACGACGCCGCCCTGGAAATAATCAGAGCTTCCGGCAACATCGGTAATGGCGCTGGAGAGTAGCCCGCCTGTGCAGGACTCGGCAACGCCGAGAGTAAGCCCTTTTTTCCTGAGGGCCACTCCTATAAGGGCCTCAAGTCTCATATGCCGGTATAGAGCCAGATAAGCGCATGGGCCGAGATATTGGCATATACTCCGGCTACCAGGTCGTCGAGGACGATGCCTGCCCCGCCCTTTAACTGCTTGTCCAGCATGCCTGCCGGATAGGGCTTAACAATATCAAAAAACCTGAAAAGAATAAATACCAATATTGCGTTGGAGAGCGTGAAGGGGAGCATGAAAAACGATACCAGATAGCCGCTTATCTCGTCGGCGACTATCGAGGGGTGGTCGTGCTTCCCAATGGCCTTTGAGGCCATGCCGGAGGCCCAGATAGAGACGGCTATTACAGCGACCGTGGCAAAGGCCCGCCCCTCAAGGGTGAGCCCAGAGATGAGCCATGCGGCCGCTACACCCCAGAGCGTCCCGAAGGTGCCGGGCGCTACGGGTATTTTGCCTATGTATGCGCCGGTTGCGAGGAAAATAGCCAGTTTTTTCAAGGCGTTAGAATATAAACCTTCTCATGTTTATGTTGAGGAGCACCCCGGCTGCTATCATCGAGGTTATGAGGAACGACCCGCCGTAGCTGATAAAGGGCAGGGGCACGCCGACGACAGGCAGCAGGCCCATGACCATACCCAGGTTTATGGCTATCTGCCAGAAGAACATGGATGTTATGCCGAACGCCATGAGGAAGCCGAACCTGTCTTTCGAGCTCGCCGCCGTATTGAGCCCGGATACGACGAGGGCCAGGAAGAGGCCCAGGACGATAAGCCCTCCGACAAGCCCCCATTCCTCTGCATAAGAGGCGAAAATGAAGTCGGTATGGTGCTCCGGCAGGAACATGAGCTTGCCTTGCGTGCCGTCGGTGAACCCCTTGCCCAGCAGGCCGCCGGAGCCTATGGCTATCTTTGACTGCATGACATGGTAGCCGCTCCCCAGCGGGTCTGCCTCCGGGCTCATGAAGCTCGTAAGCCTGGCCTTCTGGTAGTCCCTGAGGAACATCCAGCCGATGGGGGCCATCGCGGCAAAGAGCGCGCCGAGCCCGGCAATGACCCTGGTCCTTATCTTCACGATAAATGCCATTGACCAGAATATCATCCAGATTACTATTCCGGTGCCGAGGTCCGGCTGCTTAGCTATGAGGAGGAACGGGAGTGTCATGAGAAGGCCGGGGGCAATGAGGTCCTTGATCCCCAGTCCACTGTCCGGGACCATCTTCTGGTTGAAATACCTGGCGAGCGTGATTATGAGCGCTATCTTGGCGAACTCGGAGGGCTGCAGGGAGAAGAAGCCCAAAGATATCCACCTCTGGGCCCCTCCGAACGAGCTGCCTATGAAAAAGACCGAGATAAGGAGCAGGATTGACGCGCCGTAGACGAAATATGCGGTCCTCTCGAGGTATTGATAGTTGAGGACTATCGCAAAAAGCATGAATGCCGCGCCTATGCCTATCCAGTATACGTCCTTCCTGTACACTGACGGCATCTGCGCGTGCGTTGCGCTGTAGATGCTCGCAAAACCTATCGCGATGAGCGCTATGATGACCGAGAGGATCGCCCAGTCAAAGTGCGTAAAAAGCCGTCTGTCAATCATTCAAACTCTCCTCAGGAACTGCCTGTCTGACTCCGGGCGCTGAAATCGGAATGACAGAGGGTGTCCGACCGTCTGGCGCTGTGGGCGCTGTCTCCGGCGGGGCAGCCTCTCCCTCGACTCCGGCGGGAGGCGCTTCCTTGCCCAGGTATGCCTTGAAGACCTCGCGCGCAACCGGCGCGGCCGCGCTCGCGCCGAAGCCGCCGTGCTCAACGATGACCACGACCGCTATCTGCGGGTCGTCATATGGCGCAAAGCCCGCGAACCACGCGTGGTCGCGGTACTTGTAAGCAATGGATTCGATATTTTTCGTCCTTTTTATGAGCCTTGCGACCTGCGCGGTGCCGGTCTTTCCTGCAATCTTCAAATCCGTCGTCCTGCTCAAAAACCTCGCGGTGCCGCCTTCATCGTGGGTGACGCCTCTGAGGCCGTCCCTCACATGGGACATGGTCTTTTCGGATATGCCAAGCTCCCCCCTCTTCTCAGGCTCTGCCCTCGATATGACCTTGCCCTCAGGCGTAGTTATCTCTTCGACAATTATGGGCCGCCATAGCGTGCCGCCGTTGGCTATGGCCGCGTAGGCGTTCAAGAGCTGCAGCGGGGTCGTGAGCATGTAGCCCTGGCCGACCGAGACGGATATGGTCTCTCCCTCGTACCATTTGACCTTGTAGACCTTCCGCTTCCATTCTGAAGAGGGCACGAGGCCGGACTTCTCGCCATGCAATGGTACGCCGGTCTTTGTGCCGAAGCCGAAGCGTTTCGTGTAGTCGGCGAGGCGGTCTATGCCGAGCTTCAAGCCGACCTGGTAGAAGAAGGTGTCGGAGGATTCCACGATTGCCCTGTGCACGTTTATGCTGCCGTGCCCCTCCTCCTTCCAGTCGCGGTAGGCCCTTCCGGCAAACCAGAATGACGGGCCGGAATATATCTTTGTCTCAGGCGTTATGACGCCTTCTTCGAGCGCGGCCGCCGCGTGTATGGGCTTGTATGTGGACGCAGGCGGGTACTGCCCCTGTATGGCACGGTTGTTGAGCACGTTCAGGGGGTTCTCTATTATGGCCCTCCATTCTTCGCGTGTTATGCGCGAGGAGAGGGTGTTGGGGTCAAAGCCCGGAGTGCTTACCATTGCCAGCACCTTGCCGGTCTTCGGATCCATCGCGACCACGGCCCCGACCTTGTCGTGGAGCGAGGCCCATGCCGCAACCTGCGCCTTGATGTCTATCGTGAGCTTCATGTTGTTCCCCGGATACGGAGGTATCCAGTTCACGACGCGTATCTTCCTTCCGAGGGCGTCGACCTCGAGTTCCTTGCCGCCGTCTATGCCGCGCAGATCGCTCTCAAAATACTTCTCGAGACCGTACTTGCCTATGAGGTCGCCGGAGGAGTACAGCCCCTCGTCCTCCCTCTCTTTCAGCTCCTTTTCGCTTATCTCGCCCAGATAGCCGAGAAGATGGGCCGTGGCCTCTCCGAATACATACGACCTCTTGGGCGAAACATCGAGCATCAGGCCCGGCAGCTCGAACTTGAAGCTCTCTATCCTTACGGTCTCCTCCCATGAGAGGTCTTCCTTGAGCTTCACGGCCTGGAAGGGCGGCCTCTTACTGGATTTCTCAAGGGCCTCGTTTATCTCCTCCTCGTCTATCTGGACGAGCTTCGTGAGCATCTCTTTTGTCTTCGGCCAGTCCTTGACGTCCTCCGGCACTATGTAGAGGTCGAAGCCGGGGCGGTTCTCGGCTATCTTCACTCCAACGCGGTCATAGACGACCCCCCTCGGCGCAGGGGCCTTGATGAGGCGGGTGGCGTTGTTCATGGAGAGCTCGAGGAAGTAGGAATGTTCGAACACCTGCAGGTACCATAGCCTGGCGGCGAGCAGGAAAAAGCAGACGCCCACAAGGAGCATGGCCGCAAAGACCCTGCCCTTGAATTCAACGGGTTCCTTGTCCTTGAAATAACTCCTGCTCAATTCTCGCTGTCCTTGAACTTATGGGGGGCCGCGAAGGCGTTGAGCTTCTGCAGCAGCGCTATCACGGCGGGCGCAAGCAAGCCCGTGACAATGGCGTCGAGGAAGACCCTTGAGAGGAAGTAGACATCGACATTCGTGACCGTGAGGACGTAGTACATGAGCGCGCCCTTGACGAGGGCCGCGGCGAGTATCCCTGCGGCCCTTATGGCCGGGGTAGTGAACTGCACGAGTTTCGAGAGCTGGTGGACGGCAAGGAATATGATCACGAGGGCAAAGGAGGTGGTGCCGATGATGCCGCCGCTGAAGGCGTCGTCAAGGTATCCGAAGGCAAAGGCCGAGAGAACACCCTCAAGGGCGGCCCTCCTGTACGCCATGTAAAATACGATTATGAGCGGGATATCAGGCAGCGGAAAGCCCGCGAAAAGGGTGCTCTTTAACGCGAAGTACGCGATGGTAAGCGGGAGGAAAACGAGGAACTCTCTCATTGCATTGCCTTAAGGCCCGCCTCAAAAAGCATCTTCGGCAGGACGTTTCGGATTGGATTTTATGGGACGGGGAAGGTCAGCGGAAGAACCTAATTGTGAAAGGTGTCTTCCCTGAGGACGAGCACCTCTTCGATCTTGCCGATGTCTACAGAGGGCCTTACCTCTATGTGCTTGAAGAAATTATCCCCGCCTTTTTCTATCTTCACGACCTCGCCCGCGATGAGGCCCTTCGGGAATACGCCGGATAGCCCGGAGGTCATTATCCGGTCCCCGACCTGAACGTCGTCGACCTGCCGTACATATTTTAATATCAGGCCGTCGGTGCCGTTCCCCTCAACAACGCCCTTGACGCGCGTGCGCTCGACTATTACATCTATATTGGACCTCAGGTCCGTCGCAAGGAGCACCCTCGAGGTGCGTCCCTGAACGTCAAGCGTCCTGCCTACGATGCCCTGCGGCGCGATAACGGCCCGGTCCCTCATCATCCCACTCTCAGCGCCCTTGTCTATCACTATGGTCCTGGTCCAGCGCTCCATGTTGAAGCCGATTATCGCGGCCCCGGTGGTGTAATAGGGGAGGCTGTCCTTGTAATCGACAAGGGCACGGAGCCTTTCGTTCAGACGTATCTCTTCTTTAAGCCTGTTGTTCTCATCCCTGAGAGCGAGCACGGTCTTTGTAAGGGCCGCGTTGTCGTCCTTCACGCCCATGAGGGCTATGTAGCCGGACCACACGTCCTTGACCGCGTTCTCGGCCCCGAGGGCCACGCGCCCCGCCGGCGCAAGGGTGTATGAGAAGAGCTCCTTAAGGAGATAGCCCCTCTCAAACTCTCTCTTTCCGGTAAGGGCGAGGTGCAGGGAAAAAAGCGCCAAAAGAAGGGATACTATCGTGAGGTGGTTCTTTCTAAGGAATGAATAGATGTTCCGCTCAGTTCTCATTCAACCGTTCCGCTTCCGCTTTTGCAGTGGCGCTGATTCGGGGGAAACTTTCTGTAGAAAGGTTTCCCCCGGACCCCCTTCAAAGACTTTTAGTTCCCGTCCGGCCCCCCGTGAATCCTGGGGGGCCGGACGAGAAGAACTGAAGGTTTTTGGAGAGAGTGTGAGAGAAACTTTTTACAAAAAGCTTCTCTCACGAACAAACGCCCTGCGGGATCAATTTGGTATGGTGACTTCCCTCAGGAGCTTCATCTCGTCGAGCACTTTGCCCGCGCCCTTGACGACACAGGTGAGCGGGTCTTCGGCTATGGTCACGGGCAGCTGCGTCTCTTCACGGAGGATTATGTCGAGGTTCTTTATGAGAGCGCCGCCTCCGGCGAGCACGATCCCCTTGTCGACGAGGTCTGCCGCAAGCTCCGGCGGGGTCGTCTCGAGTACGTGCTTGACGGCCTCGATGATGGCGTTTATGGGCTCGTTCAGGGCTTCCCTTATCTCGCCGGACTCTATCTCGAGCGTGGTAGGTATGCCTGTGATGAGGTTCGAGCCTTTAATCTCGAGAGTATGGGTCTTTTCCTCGGGCATGGGAAGTCCGAGGGACATCTTTATCATCTCGGCGACTCCGGTGCCGATGGCGAGGTTATACTTCCTCTTGATGTACTGGACGATTACCTCGTCGAGCTTGTCTCCGCCGACCCTTATTGATTTCGACTGGACTATGCCCGCGAGAGAGATGACGGCGATCTCCGAGGTGCCGCCGCCGATGTCTACTATCATGTTGCCCGAGGGCTCGGTTATGGGAAGGCCCGCGCCTATGGCGGCTGCCATAGGCTCTTCGATGAGATAGACCTCCGCGGCTCCGGCGGAATAGGCGGATTCCCGAACAGCCCTCTTCTCGACCTGGGTTATGCCCGAGGGCACGCCGATTATGATGCGGGGGCGCACGAGAAGCCTTCTGTTGTGCACCTTGGCGATGAAGTACTTGAGCATCTCCTCGGTGATCTCGAAGTCGGCTATGACGCCGTCCTTAAGGGGCCTGATGGCGGCGATATTGCCGGGCGTTCGGCCAAGCATGGCCTTCGCTTCCCTGCCAACGGCAAGCACGCGTTTTCCCTTGCCGTCCTTTTTGACGGCGACGACCGAAGGCTCGTTGCAGACAATGCCCTTGCCCTTGACGTATATGAGCGTGCTGGCCGTGCCCAGGTCTATGGCGAGGTCATTGGAGAAAAGACCCAATAGGTAATTTAGCATCTCGTTCCTGTACTCCTTTGAAATTAAACCTGATTCAGAAAATATTAACAGAAATCATTTCGGCTTGGCAAGGAAAAAAGTTGAATTTGTGTACAAATTTCATTATGATAACGGTTTGAATCCAACAAATAGGTGACAGGGGTTACATCATATCCCTGCATCAGGAGGCATAGATGCTCGAGGGTATCAGGAAGAGGCGCAATTCCGCCATAATATTAGTAGCTTTCGCCGCCATCATAGTCGTTTTCATCTTCTGGGGCGTCGGGCCAAACGGCGGGGGAGGAAATGAACCCGGCGTGGTCGCGAGCGTTGACGGAGTGTCTATTACTTCGAGGGAATACGCGAACCTCTACAAAAGACAGGTTGAATTTTACAGGGAGACTTTCAAGGACCAGTTTACAGACGAGATGGTCCAGAAGCTCGACCTCAAACATAAGTCCGTAGACATCCTTATTAACAGGATACTCGCCCTGAAAGAGGCCGATGCCCAGGGCATAGAGGCCAGCGAAAAAGAGGTGCAGGACGCGATACGGTCCATGCCCGCCTTTAGCAACAACGGCTCTTTCGACAAGGACCTCTACTTCAAGGTCCTGAGCTCGAACAGGCTCAACCCGGCCGAGTTCGAGAAGAACGTCGAGTCGGACATCGTAACAGCCAGGATAAGGGCGCAGGTACTGAAGGACGTGGCGGTTACAGATGACGAGGTGCGCGCGAGGTACTTCGAGGAGAACAAAAAGATAGACCTTGAATATATAGCTGTCGATAGCGCTGCCATGAAGGGCGGCGTAATCGTGACCGACGAGGAAGCCAAAGAATACCTTCAGAAGAACGCCTCTGATTTCATGGTGCCCCTGAGGGTCAAGGCTTTCTACGCATTTGCGAAGTACGATAATTTTTCAGGTAAGGCCGCGGTAACCGACGCGGAGGTCAAGGAGTACTACGAGAAGAACAAGAATCAATTCGAGGCCCCCGCGGCCGTGAAGGCAAGGCACATACTCATAATGGCGGACGCCAAGGCACAGGATAAGGAAAAGGCGAAGGCCGATGCCAGGAGCAAGGCCGAGGACATCCTCAAAAAGGTAAGGTCAGGCGCTGATTTCGCCACCCTCGCCAGGCAGGCATCCCAGGACCCCGGAAGCGTAAAGCAGGGCGGGGACCTCGGCTGGTTCCAGAAGGGCATAATGATAAAGGCGTTCGAAGAGTCCGCGTTCGCTCTCAATAAGAATGAAGTCAGCAATGTGGTCGAGACCGAGTTCGGCTTCCATATCATAAAGGTCGAGGACAAGAAGGACTCGGGATATCTGCCCATCAAGGAAGCTGAACCTTCCATAAAAGAGGCTCTCGCGGGGCAGAAGTCGGTCACGCTCGCGAGGGAAGCGCTCATGAAGCTGGACGCGAAGGCAGGCCAGGCAAAATCCGACGATGAGATGAAGAAGGCCGCTTTGTCCGAGAAGGGCATAAGGGCCGCTGTAACAGGTTACTTCTCCGAGAACGACCAGAGAGAGGAGCTTGCCAGGAACCAGGACCTGAACCTGGCTGTCTTCAGGCTCTCGCCAGGCGAGGGATCAAGGATAATCGACACCGAAGAGGGCGCGTATCTCCTGAAAGTGTTAGACAGGAAGGACGCGCACGTCCCTGACTTCAACGAGGTCGGGCAAAAGGTAAAGGACTCCATCGCCCTTGAGAAGGCGGGGAGCGCCGCTAAAAATAAGGCCCGGCAGTTGCTGGACAGGCTCAAAAATGGCGAGGACATGGCCAAGGTAGCAGCCGCGGAGAAGCTCAAGGTCGACTCGACCGGCTATTTCGGCAGGGTGGAAGGCTTCATGCCGCGCACCGGCATATTTGTCGGAGACAAGGAGAACCTGTTCACTCTCGACGAGAAGGCCCCGTACTTCCCCGAGGTGCTCTCCCAGAACGGCAAGCATTATGTGCTCAGGTTCGCTGGCGTGAAAGAGGCCCAGGAGGCCGGTTTTGAGATGAAGAAGGACGATATCCGCTCGCGGCTCCTCACGGAGAAGCAGGACGAGGTCCTCACGAAGTGGCTTAACGGCCTCCGCGAAAAGTCAGAGATAACAGTGAACGAGGGCATGCTGTAAGGCCCTGCGTTTAATCCCATATTTTTAAAGGCCGGGGATTTTACCCGGCCTTTCTTTTAAGTTGACGCAAGCTCGATAAAATAAACCGGAGAGAGTTGAAGATGCGCTATTCAAAGATGCTCCTGCCCACGCTCAAAGAGTCCCCGTCCGATGCGGAGGTCGTAAGCCAGAAGCTCATGATGCGCGCCGGCATGATAAGGAAGGTCGCGGCCGGCATATACACCCTGCTGCCGCTGGGCCTGAGGGCCGTAAGGAACGTAGAGAGGATCATAAGGGAGGAGATGAACAGGGCCGGCGCCCAGGAGGTTTCGATGCCCGTCGTCATCCCCGCGGAGCTCTGGCAGGAGAGCGGCAGGTGGGACGAGTACGGAAAGGAGCTCCTTCGGCTGCGGGACAGGCACGACAGGGAGTTCTGCCTCGGCCCCACGCACGAAGAGGTCGTGACCGACATGGTGAGGAGGGAAGTCAGGTCCTACAGGGAGCTGCCCTTGAACCTCTACCAGATACAGACCAAGTTCAGGGACGAGATACGCCCGAGGTTCGGCCTGATGAGGGGCAGGGAGTTCGTGATGAAGGACGCGTACTCCTTTCACGCCACCGCGGAGAGCCTCGATGCCGAGTACGAGAACATGTACCGGGCCTATACGCGCATATTCGAGAGGTGCGGCCTTGCGTTCAGGGCAGTCGAGGCCGAGACCGGGGCCATAGGCGGCAGGTTCTCGCACGAGTTCATGGTGCTGGCCGAGAGCGGCGAGGACGCGATAGCGAGCTGCGCAAAGTGCGCCTACGCGGCCAATATCGAAAGGGCGGAGGTCAGGGAGCCTGAAGCCCTGAAGCCCGCCAGCGGGCAAGCCGTCGAGAGGGTTTCGACCCCCGGCATGAAGACCATTGAAGAGGTCAGCGCCTTCCTGAAGACAAGGCCTGAGCTCATGATAAAGACCCTTATCTATGAAACCGACAAGGGGCTTGTCGCTGCCCTTGTAAGGGGAGATCACCAGATCAACGAGTTCAAGCTCAAGAAAGTAACAGGCGCGCAGTGGGTGAAACTCGCTGAGGAGGCACAGGTGCAAAAGGCGACAGGCGCGCCGGTGGGCTTCGCCGGGCCGGTGAAGCTATCCATACCAATATACGCCGACTTCGGCGTAAGGAATATATCTGACGGCTTCACAGGCGCGAACGAATTGGACGCGCATTTGAAGCACGTCAATGCCTCAAGGGACTTCCACGCCGCTTACGCCGATCTGCGCAACGCCGAAGCAGGCGACCGCTGCCCGAGGTGCGAGGGCACATTCGAGATAAAGAGGGGCATAGAGGTCGGCCATATATTCAAGCTCGGCACAAAGTACTCGGAGGCAATGGGCGCGACCTTCCTGGACGAGGAAGGGAAGGAGCGCGTCATAACGATGGGCTGCTACGGCATAGGCGTCGGCAGGACAGCCGCGGCGGCCATCGAGCAGAACCATGACGAGGCCGGGATAATATGGCCGAGGCCGCTCGCGCCGTTTGACTGCATGGTGCTCCCGGTGAACGTAAAGGACGAGGAGACCCGCAAGGCCGCAGAGGCCCTTTATGATGAATTGCGCTCTGAGATGGAGGTGCTCCTCGACGACAGGGACGAGAGGGCAGGCGTGAAGTTCAAGGACGCCGACCTCATCGGCATACCCGTGCGCGTGACCATAGGGGAGAGGAACCTCAAGCAGGGCAAGGTCGAGATAAAGGAAAGAAGGAGCGGGGATGTAAGGCTCGTTGACCTTAAAGAGGCTGCGGTCGAGGTGAAAAAATCTTTGAGTTAGAGTCTGATGACAGCCTTATTCTCGATAGAGTCTATCACGCAGGCTTACGGCAATACTTCATATCCTCTCCCCTTGGGGGAGAGGAGTAAGGTGAGGGGGTCTTTTAATACCGTCCCCCTCATCCCAACCTTCTCCCCGGAGGGGAGAAGGAGAAAGCACTTGACGATTTCGAATTGGCGGGTTCATTTTTGAAAATTGAACCCGAAATTTCCGTGATGCCCGCTGCAGATCATTCGGGTTCAGGTTGAAAACCTGAACCCGCGATATGCCAGTCTGGTGTAGTTCATCTCGAGATTCATAAAAAAAAGACGCCCGCCGGCGATGCCGACGGGCGTCTTGCATTCAACGGGATATCAAGCCCTTTTCCTGAACCTTGCTGCCGCAAATCCCGCTGCCAAAGGTACTTCCCTTACCGCTACTGCCTGGAAGTCCTCTTCTTGAGATATATCGCGGCCATTGCAGCTGCGCCGAGGAGCGCCATCGTGCCTGGCTCAGGCACCTTGTGGTTATTTTCGTTCGTGGGGGGACAGTACTCCCCGTTGGTGTTGCCGTTGGTGTAGCCGTTGCCGTTGTGGTTGAAATTGAAGTTAAATCCCTTCGCAAAGCTGTCAGCAGGACCGAATACGGTGAGGCCCAATGCTACGGCTGCGGCGAAAAGCAGGCTCTTTTTCATCGGTGTTCCTCCTTTTATCATCGGTTTTTTTACATCTTGCGTCCGGTTCCAAACGCAAGTTCAACTTCCATTTTCAGGCCGCGAATAAGCCTTGAAGCGCTTTACAGCCGATACCTTCTTACAACCGCTCCCATGCACAGGGCCGCTCCAAGGAGCGCCATCGTGCCCGGCTCAGGCACCCTGTGGTCGCCGTTTCCGACGCCAGACTCTGCGTCATGGGATGGCGGAACGAACTCCTCTATATCAATGTCGCCGTTGACGGCTATTTTTGTATAAGCGTCGAAGTGTATCCTGTATGGTGAATCGAGGCCCGATACGTCGACCAGGAAGTCCTCGAAATACATCGTGCCGTTGGCGTCTGGCGTGGGCCCCTGTCCGGCGTCATCCTGCGTGTTGTAGGCGAGCGCCGTGTTGTTCGGGTCGAAGGTGAAGGCGAACTCGGTGTAGAAGGTCTCGAATATCCCGTGCTTCGGCAGGTCGCCCGGATCGTGCGTAAGGTCTGCCTCAATGGGAGCCGTGCCGTAGACCATATCGGCGGTCACGTCTATCGTGGTCCCGTTGAAGGTAAATGAACCGAGGTCAGAGTTAGCAGGCCCGACCTTGGGGGTAATGGCCGCCGAGATATAGAAAGTATCGGCAAGCGTCGTGTCCTGGTCAGGGATGAGGAGAGCGTAAAGCGTGAACTGGTCGCTTGTCGCTACGATAGTATCTGTCGTGTCGTCATAAACCCCGTTCAGTATGTCCAACTGAAGGGTTGGCTGCGCCAGCGCCGGTCCTCCGGCCAGCAATGGCGCGACAAGTGCGGCACCGGCAAGCAGGCTCTTGAGACCTCGTTTCATCGTGCACCTCCCTTATTGTTTTGTGACCAATAGATAAAGCAAGCGCCGTGCCAGGTTCTTGTTGCTTGAAAAAGCAGGCTTTTTTATCGTAATGAGTAAAATTTTTTTACTATTCCTGGATGCATTTTATGCCTTCCAACGGAATCGGCGGTCCTTAAGCTGGCGCACGGCGTAGGCTTTTTCGATGTAACCGTCCGGAGTAAAATCTTTTTACAGCGCCAGCTGTTTTTTACTCGAATTTTGGAGATGGTAAATAATCTTCCGATAGCCTTTTTTTTGTGAGCTTCATTGACAAGCAAGGGTTTTGAGCTATCCTAATTAAAAACCACTACTCAGGAGGTGCGCATGAAAAGGCTATTGGCTGGATGCTCTCTTGCCGTTCTAACGGGGATCGCTGTGCTTCCTGGCTACGCTTATGCCCAGGGCGCTTATGACACCAACACGGGGTGCGGTCTCGGGCATATGCTTTTTAAAGAAATCGGCCAGGACAAGACGCTCTTCCAGGTGTTCGCCGTGACGACTAACGGGACCTTCGGCAACCAGACCTTCGGCATTACCTCCGGCACGCTGGAATGCCAGCAGCCCACTTCGTTCGTGAGCAACGAGAAGCTCAAGAACTTCGTTGCCGTGAACATGGAGACGCTGGCCCAGGACATGGCCGCAGGTAGCGGGGAGTCGCTCGTGACCCTGGCCGAGCTCATGGAGGTGCCGACGGATAAGAGGTCTGCCTTTTATGCTTCTCTCCAGACCAATTTCACCAAGATATACACCTCTTCAAGCGTACAGTCCTCAGAGGTGATAGACAACATTTCCAGGACCTCGTTGTAAAACGTCTGGTTTACAGCTTAATTTATGATTGACACGGGCCTCTTTAAGGTATAAAAGATTTCAAAACCCTTCAGGAGGTCCTGGATGAAAAGACTTTTTGCTGTTGGCTCATCGCTCCTTCTCGCAGGCGTGCTCTTTATGCCTGCAAGCGCTTCTGCCTAGGGCGCGTATGACACCAATACCGGGTGCGGTCTTGGTAACCAGCTCTTCAGGGAAATAGGTCAGGACAAGCTGCTTTTCCAGGTCTTCGCGGTAACGACCAACGGGACCTTCGGGAACCAGACGTTCGGCATCACGTCCGGGACACTCGGATGCAAGGCGCCGTCCAGGATCGCGCAGAACGAGAAGATAGAGCGCTTCGTGGCTGACAACATGGACAGCCTCGCGCAGGACATCGCTTCCGGCAGCGGAGAGTCGCTCTCCACGCTCGCGGAGCTCCTCGCGGTCCCTGTGGAGAACAGGGCAGGATTCTATTCGCGCCTGCAGTCCGGTTTCAACGAGATCTACACTTCGTCAGCCGTTCAGTCAGCTGATGTCATCGAGGGCATTTACAGGGTTGCTTCGAACTCCTGAGAGGCAAAATCAATCAGGCACAAGGCCATGCGGCTCTCCAAAAGCCGCATGGCTTCTTTTTTTATTTCTGGCATCTATCCTATTTCCTTCCTACGCTCAGGCGGAGAGCTACGCAGACTCACTCGTCGAAAAAGCCATATCCCTTGAATTGCACAAAAGCCGCGAATGGCAGGTACTCCTCCATTACAAGCCCGACATGCTGGGCTCTTCCCGGAGCCTTGTCGACGACCCGGGGTTCTTCAATTCGCCTGAAGGCAAGTATGACTCCGAAAAAGAACTGCGGGAGACCATAAGGGCCTTTTTCAGGACCGATAGCGAGAATGACGCGCATCCGCAGTGCCGGTTTATCGCCAGGTACGCATGGCTCAAGGATGAGCTCTCGATTGACGCCTCAAAGCTTCCTGCCGTTGACTGCAAGGGATACCGTGAGCTATACGACCATGTAAGGCCTAGGAGGGCCGTCCTCATATTCCCGGTCTCGCACATGAACAGCCCGGCCTCTATGTTCGGGCACACGCTCCTTCGCATAGATTCGGACAAGGAATCGAACATGTATTCCTTTGCCGTTAATTATTCCGCCATAACTGACGAGACGAACGGCCTGTTCTTCGCTGCCAAGGGCCTTCTCGGGTTCTACCAGGGCTATTTCGGCCTGCTGCCGTATTACGAAAAGATAAAAGAGTACAGCCACCTTGAGAACAGGGACATCTGGGAGTACCCGCTGGGGTTCACAAAGGAAGAGGTCGAAAGGATGCTCCTGCACCTCTGGGAGCTAAAAGAGGTCTATACCTATTATTATTTCTTCGACGAGAACTGCTCCTACAACCTGCTCCTTGTGCTCGAGGCCGCAAGGCCGGGCGTAGACCTTTCCGGGATGATGCCGCCATGGGTCATCCCGATGGACACCGTGAGGGCCATAAAGGAGACCGGCAACAATACAGGCGCTGCCGTGTACAGGCCTGCGAAGGCCTCCAGGATAAGGCACATCGAGGGCCTTCTTGGCAATGATCTCAGGAGGCTCGCGCAGGATGCTGCCTACGGCCTCAGGGACCCGGACGAGATAGGGAAAAACGGGGATATACCGAAGGACGACAGGGCGCGCATCCTCGACCTCGCCAGCGAGTACCTTCAGTACAGGTACGCCAAGCGGATGGTCGCAAAGGACGAATACTCGGCAAGGTATTTGAAGGTGCTGGGGGTAAGGAGTACGCTCGGGCAGATACCGGAGTACAAAATAACCGCGCCAAAGCCGCCCGAAGAGGGGCATGGCGCCGCGCGGCTCTCTCTCGGCGCAGGGGTAAAGGCGGGGGCGTCTTTTCTTTCACTTAAGGCCCGCCCCGCGAACCACGCCCTTGCTGACCCGGACGCGGGCTACCTGCCGGGCTCAGCCATAACATTCCTGGAAGGGGAGGCAAGGTACAACTTCACCGAAGAGAAGCTCTCGCTTGAGCGATTTACATTCGTAGATATAGTCTCAGCTGCGCCCAGGGACGAGTTCTTCAAGCCTGTATCCTGGAGAGTCAGCGCCGACGTTCAAAGGGAAGAGTTTGCCAGGAGGGATCACAGGACCGTGCTTCGGGTAGTGGGCGGCCCTGGCCTGAGCTATAGTGCGCCGCACGATTCCCTGATCTACGGCTTTGTCGAGCCTGAGGCAAAGCTCGGCAGCGGCCTTGACGACGGCTACGCCCTGGGGGCCGGGGTGCGCGCCGGAGCTGTGGCGAACATTAAGGACTGGTGGAAGGCTCAGTTCGAGGTAAGGGCAGCGACGTTCGGGGCAGGGGACAGCCATGATATTATCTCGGCTGAGCTGAATCAGACCTTCTCCATAGAGCGCGACAGGGCCGTGATGCTCAACATAAAGAGGGAGAAGTTCGAGGGGTTTTATTCGACGGAAGTGATGGGTTACTGGAATTTTTACTTCTGATGCGGTTTGTTTGTCATTGCGAGCGAAGCGTGGCAATCTCTGGTCTTCGGGCAATAACGTGAGATTGCTTCGTCGCTGCGCTCCTCGCAATGACTGCTTTTAATCTGTCATTCTGAGCGCAGCGACAATTTTTGCAGGATAGCAAAAATTGAATGCTGCGCTGAAGGCGCGCAGCCCGACGGGTCGAGCCCCAAGGATGGGGCGAGATAAGGATCTCTCTCTATTGTTTTGCGCCGAGGATTCTTCGGTCGCCTCCGGCTCCCTCAGAATGACAGCGTTTTTACCCCTCTTTTCTAAAGAGGGGTAGGGGAGATTATCTTTTCTGCAAGGCCGATTGTAATCCCCCTTAAGAAAAGGGGGAAGTAAACCCTCTTCAATTCTTCTTCACATGATAAAAAGCCCACTTGGCGCATTCGTGATCAGGCTGCCAGCGTTGCTGGATGCCGCAGATGTATTTAAGGAGGGTGTGCTTGAGGAATACCAGGTCGTCCTGTATGCCCTTGACCTCCTCAGGGAATAGCGAAAGCTCGCCTGCTAATACCGCCTCTTTCTCTTCCTGAGTGATAACCTTTTTGAAGGTTATCTTTCTTGCTATCTTGACGCACTTGGCTACCTTCATGGGCTCGTTCGGGAAGCTGTCCGTGAACTCAAGGCTCTCAGGGCCGAGGCCGTAATTCATCAGTATGTTTTCAAGTACCTCCCTGTGGCTTTCCGCGTCTATTACCTTGCCAGCTGCTTCTGCTTCCAATTTTCCAGCTCCTGCTTCAGAGATTTTTTACTGCCTTGAATACTGCCGAGAAGTCCTCTTCGCCCCATCCTTTCGATAAAGTCAGGGCAAAGAGCTCTTTTACGATGCCTGCCGTAAACAGCGGCGTCTTAAGCGTCCTTGCCATATCCTGCAGGTTGTGGAGGTCCCTGTACATGAGCGAGCACTTGAAGTGCGCCCCGTAGTCGTCCTTCAGGACCTTCTCGCGCTTTGCGTCGAGCACAGCCGAAGCCCCAGCGCCCTTTGAAAATATATCGAGAGCAGCCGCCCTGTCAAGGCCCGCCTTCTCGCTTAACGAGACGGCCTCCGCTATGGAGGCCATGACAGAGCCGAGGAGGAGGTTGTTGAGGAGCTTCATCCTTGTCGCAAGGCCCGGCTCCTTCAGAAAAAATATATCGCTGCAGAGCTGCTCTATTATGGGCAGGGCCGCCTTGTACGGGGGCTCCTCCCCGCTTACGAGCATGGTGAGGCAGCCGGTCATGGCAGGGACTACGCTGCCGAGTATGGGCGCTTCGAGGTAATTCGCGCCCCTCTCAGTCAGTATTGAATGAAAGGAGAGCACGTCATTCCAGTGGTTGGTCGTGGTGTCGATTATGGTCTTGCCCTTGAGGTCGGCGCTCAACACGCCGTGGCGCATGGTAAGCACCTCGCGCACGGCAGCGCTGTCGTAAAGGGATAAAATGATGTGGTCTGCTTTTGATATGAGCGAGGCGGGGGTGTCGCTTACGAGTACATCCAGCTCTCTTGCCTTTGTAAGGCTCCTGTTCCAGGCATGGAGCTCCACGCCCTGGCCCTTCAGCCTGGCCGCGATGGCCTTTCCCATGCGGCCCAGGCCGATGAGCCCGGCCCTCAGGGGAGCCACTCAGAACCTCTCGTTATGGACCTTCCGTGTGTCGAACTCCCTGTCATTATGCTCCTTAAGCTCCCTTTTGGCGTAGCCAAGGGGCATCATGCATTGCACCCTGAGATGGTCTGGTATGCGGAGCAGCCCTATTACGAACGGCTCCGCGCTGCCCTGCGGCTCTCCGGCTTGAGCGACCTGCACAAAGCACGAGGCGAGGCCCTGGTTTATGGCCTCCAGGTGGATATGCTCCGCGGCGATGGAAGAGTCCTCGCAAAAGCGCCTGCCTGCTTTAATATTATAGCAGATGACTACCACGACTGGCGCGTCCTTGACAAAGCGGGAGTGGGCTGTGGCTTCCGAGAGTTTCTTTTTGGTGACAGGGTCTTTGACGACCACGAACTCCCATGCCCTCGTGCCCCAGGACGTCGGCGCGAACATGGCGGCCTTGAGGACCTCGTTTAATTTTTTATCTTCGACATCCTTCTTGAGAAATGCCCTTATCGAGCGTCTCTTTCTGATGACATCCAGCATCGTGTATTACCTCATTTTGAGAGGAGTTTTTCTATCAACTCGGCCTTATCAGGAGCTGCCCAGTCAGCAGTGCCCTTCTGGACATGGGCTATCTTGCCCTCTTTGTCAATGAGATAGGCCTCGGGAGCGCGCATGACCTGATATGCCTCTGCCACAAAGCCGTCCTCGTCCCTTATTTTTACGAAGGTGAATCCTTCCCTGTCAAAGAACTCGACGACCTTGTTAAGAGGCGCGCTGTGCATGGAGTCTGCGCCGATTGAGACAGCTAAAAACCCTCTGTCCCGATATTTTCTGTGCAGCGCGTCTATGGCCTTGAGCTCATTCTGGCAATCGGTGCACTTCATGCGCCAGAAATACAGGAGCACCACCTTGCCTTTATATTCTGAGAGCCTGAAGGGCTTGTTATCCATGTCCCTGTAGAGGAAATCCACTGACGGGCCGCCTGCCTCGATGTTGACGGCGAACTTGCTTTCGTTATTGCTGCCTGTGTCCTTGCATCCGGCAAGGAACAAGAGGGCGGCTATAAACAGGAATATTTTTTTCATCTCTTGCCTCCGTATGGGCAATATAACAGATTGTCATTACCTTGTGAAAGGGGGTTTTGTCATAGGCAGCATGAAATAAGTCCATCTGCTGTGTTGTCTTTGTCGCTCGTCGCTGCGACGTACATGAAGAGTACGACTCGCTCCTCGCTCCCCGATTTAACTGGGCCTTGCATATGGAGCTTATTTGAAGCCTGAATAGCTTCGTGCGCTGCGTTTTTCCACCCTTTACCGTTGAAAAATGCTATCCTTTCATGTTAATAAAACCCTTTGAATTACTGGAAATTCCTTCACAAGAGAGGGCAGATGGCGCAGATCTCTGAAAAATACGATCACAGGTCGATTGAGGCCTCATGGCAGGCCGAATGGGAGAATAACCGGGCCTTTGCCACTGGAAAGGCAAAGGGAACGAAGTATTATGTCCTTGAGATGTTCCCTTATCCGTCCGGCAAGATACACATGGGCCATGTCAGGAACTACTCCATTGGCGATGTCCTGGCGCGGTTCCTCATGATGAGGGGCAAGGACGTGCTCCATCCGATGGGATGGGACTCCTTCGGGCTTCCGGCCGAGAACGCGGCCATACAGCACGGCATACATCCGGCAAAGTGGACATACGAGAACATCGACAACATGCGCACGCAATTGAAGCGCATGGGCCTGAGCTATGACTGGGACAGGGAGGTCGCGACCTGCTCGCCTGAATATTATAAATGGAACCAGTGGCTCTTCCTCAAGCTCTTTGAGAAGGGGCTCGCATACAAGAAGCGTTCATCCGTCAACTGGTGCCCGGAATGCGCGACAGTGCTGGCAAACGAGCAGGTCGAGGACGGCGAGTGCTGGCGGTGCTCTTCAGTCGTTGAGATAAAGGAGCTTGAGCAGTGGTTCTTCAGGATAACCGCTTACGCCGAAGAGCTGCTTGAGCACACATATAAGCTCCCTGGCTGGCCTGAGCGCGTCCTCGTGATGCAGAGGAACTGGATAGGCAAGTCCGTCGGCGCAGAGGTTGATTTCAAGGTCGAAGGCTCTGACGAGACAATAAGGATATTCACGACAAGGCCCGATACGCTCTTCGGCGTGACCTTCATGTCGCTCGCCGCAGGCCACCCGATGATAGAGAAGATAACCACAGCCGACCGCAAGGCCGATGTGGAGAAGTTCTCGGCAAAGGCCAAGGCAGAAGCAAAGGCCATGCGCATGAACCCCGAAGAGGTCGAGAAGGAGGGCGTCTTTACAGGGGCGTACTGCTTGAATCCGCTCACGGGTGACAGGGTGCCTGTCTATGTCGCGAACTTCGTTTTGATGGAATATGGCACAGGGGCCGTAATGGCAGTGCCGGCCCACGACCAGAGGGACTTCGAGTTCGCCAGGAAATACAGCATTCCCGTAAAAGTCGTCATAAACCCGCCTGACGCGGCCCTCGACCCGGCTTCGATGGACGCCGCCTATGTCGAGCCCGGCGTGATGGTCAACTCCGGCCCTGTGAACGGCATGAAGAGCACGGACGCGATGGAGGCCATAATAAAACTGGTCGATGATAAGAAGGCTGGCAAGAAGGCCATCACCTTTAAGTTGAGGGACTGGGGCATCTCGAGGCAGAGATACTGGGGCTGCCCCATACCGGTAATCTACTGCGACAAATGCGGCACGGTCCCAGTGCCTGATGAGAATCTGCCTGTTATATTGCCGGAGGATGTAAAGCTCACGGGCAAGGGCCTCTCTCCGCTCGCTTCGTCTGAGAGCTTCGTGAATGTGGAGTGCCCGAAGTGCAAAGGCAAGGCAAGGCGCGAGACAGACACGATGGACACCTTCGTGGACTCTTCCTGGTACTTCCTCCGCTATGTCTCGCCAAAGGAGACCGCGCTCCCGTTCAGAAAAGAAGAGGCAGGCTATTGGATGCCTGTTGACCAGTACATAGGCGGCATAGAGCACGCTGTCATGCACCTCCTCTACGCGAGGTTCTTCACAAAGGCCCTTCGCGACATCGGGCTCCATACGGCTGACGAGCCGTTCAAGAACCTCCTCACCCAGGGCATGGTCTGCAAGGAGATAACGAAGTGCCCTGAGCACGGATATCTCTACCCCGAAGAGGTCATCGACGGCAAATGCAAGCTCTGCTCAAAGCCTGTCGTAGTCGGCGCAGTCGAGAAGATGTCGAAGTCGAAGAAGAACGTCGTGGACCCGGACAGGATAATAAGCCACTACGGGGCCGACACGACGAGGCTTTTCTCACTTTTCGCGGCGCCTCCTGAAAAGGACCTCGATTGGAACGAAGAGGGCGTAGAAGGTTCATACAGGTTCTTGAACCGCGTATGGCGGCTTGTTGTCGAAAGGCAGGAGCTTCTGAATTCAGCGCAGGCTTTCAAGGCCGGATCGAGTGTCGAAGGCGCGGCAAAAGAGCTTCACGCTACTACTCACAAGACCATAAGGAAGGTCACGCAGGACATCGAGGAGAGGTTCCATTTCAACACGGCGATAAGCTCTGTCATGGAGCTTGTGAACGCCATATACCAGTTTCAGCCGACGCTCAACGGAAAAGGCCCTCAAACAATAGAGGCAAAGGTCTTCAGGGAAGCTGTCGAAGCGGTCGTGCTCCTCATCGCGCCCTTTGCCCCGCATATCTCTGAAGAGCTCTTCTCAAGGCTCGGCAGCACGAGACCGGTATACAGGACAGCGTGGCCCGCGTGGAGCTCTGACGCGGTAAGGGAAGACGAGCTGGAAATACCTGTGCAGGTAAACGGCAAGGTGAGGATCCGCGTAAGGGTTCCAGCGGGCGCGGCAGAGCAGGCGGTAAAGGACATCGTCCTCGCCGATGAGAAGATAAAAGAGACGACAGCCGGAAAGACGATAAAGAAGTTCGTCTATGTGCAGGATAAGATTGTTAATATGGTTATTTCATGACAAAAAAAATCCTCTTCGCTCTCATGTTGTTTGTATTGTCCGGCTGCGGCTACCATGTTGCCGGAAAGGCCGGACAGATGCCTGGCAACATAGAAACACTCTCTATCCCGATATTCACGAACAGTACATTGGAGCCCAATGTGGAGTCCGTCATAACATCGGCCTTTGTAAACGAGTTCGTGACCACGGTAAGGGTTGTTGACGAGTCGACCTTCATGCTGGAGGGGACGATAAAGTCGTACGGCCTCACGCCGGTCTCGTTCTCAAGCAGCGACGTCAACCAGGAGTACAGGCTTACGGTGTCAATGTCGCTCCGCATCTATGACCGGCAGACCGGCAAGGTCGTCTGGCGTGACAATGATGTCGTCGATACCGAGGACTTCTCCGTGAACACGGCTGATGTGGCCCAGACCAGGGACCGCGAAACGGCCGCCCTGCAAAAGCTCTCAAAGGATACGGCAAGGCTCGTCAAGGAGCGCATGCTCGAAGGGTTCTGATGGCGCTGAAATCTATCTATTACATCTACGGCACAGACGATTACCTCGTTGACGAGAGCCTCGCGCGGATAAAGAAAGAGGCCTTGACCGGCGGCTTTGCCTCAATGAACTATCATACATACGAAGGCAAGACGCTCGACGCAGGAGAGCTTGTGGCTACTGCTTCGACCATGCCTGCCTTTGCCGAATGGCGCCTCATAGTCGTAAAAGGGGCCGAGGCAATGAAGGCCGTGCAGGAGAAGGTTCTTGCCGAGTACGCCAAAAACCCGTCCCCCACGACCTGTCTCGTGTTCATATCGAATGCAGCGAAGGCCGACAAGGGCTCTGCCCTTGTAAAGGCTCTTGATGAGGGCGGCTACTTGAAGGCCTGCAACCGCCTCAGCGACCCGGAGATATTGAGGTGGATAAGGGAAGAGGCCGGACGCCAGGGCAAGAGCATTGCCGACGGCGCGGCCAAGAGGCTACTTGAGACCGCAGGAAACAGGCTCCGCGACATAAAGGGCGAGCTCGATAAGCTTGTACTTTATGTCGGCGAGAAGCCCGCTATTGAGGAGGCCGATGTCGAGGAATCCGGCCTTGAGTGCAGGGAAGAGTCGATCTTCAGCCTCTCCGACGCCATAGGAAAGAAGGACCTGAAAGAGGCATTCAGGCTCTACGGGAAGCTCTCTGACGAGGAGCCGTTGAAGGTGCTCGGCGCCATATCCCGCCAGATGAGGACGCTACTCAAGATAAAGGCGCTCCAGGCAAAGGGCACTCCGCCCCAGAAGATACCCGGCCTTACCGGCCTTTTCCCCAAGTACGCGGACGATTATATCCGCAGGAGCAGGCTCTTCAGCGAAAAAGAGCTCAAGACCGCGATGACGAGGCTGCTCGCGGCAGATACCGACTTCAAGACCGGCAGGGCGCCGGTGGCATCTATACTGCCCAGAGTGATTATGGAGCTGTGCGGGAAGTAATGTTCATGCATGGAAACTGTCCATCTGCGGTGTCAGGGCTGCGGGCTTGAATCCTCACATACAAAAGCGTATGCTGCGGTTCAATCCCTTGCCCTTCCTGGCATCTGGACGTTTCATGCATGAAGTCAGGTTTTTTTATGTAGTGTGCGCACCAGTTGAGTAAGTAAAGGAGGGACTATGCCTATTGATGTTGGACTTTTAATTTCTTCCGTCAAAGCTACCTATGAAATTGCAAAAGGCGCTTCAGCCGGGGTACAAGGGTGGGCACCGCCCACCATAATGAATTTTAAGGCTCTTCGCCGTTTTATGTGGGTAGATTTTAACCCACGAGTCCTTTTTCAGCCTTATCTGGCGCGGCTTTTCTGAATTCAGCATCGTCGGGTGCGCCGTGCGCACCATTTAACTTGTCAGGGGAGCATTCATGTCAACAGGCTCATTTATCTTTAATTTCGCAGGCGTAATCCTATTTTTCATTCTATTTGTTAAGCTCAGGCAATCTCATAAGGGTTTAGGTACTACCTGCCTCATGTTAGCTGTTGGAAATATCCTCTATATTCTCGCCAGCATAATGATGTGAATCAGGGTGGGCTGTGCCCACCATAAAAGCGCAAAAAATAAGGCAATTTTATCCGGCGGGTTTGCCCCGCCAATTTTTTTTGCATTTAAAAAAGGACTGGGTTACATTATTTAGCTCGCAGATACGAGCTTTGGAAGAAAAGCCGGATTAAAGATGGAAGAGGTGGAGATGAGTAAGGGACAGATATCAAAGTTCATTGAAACGCATTACAAGCATTTCAACGCGGCGGCCCTCGTCGATGCGGCCAAGGGCTATGAAGAGCATCTCAACAAGGGCGGGAAGATGATGGTCACGCTCGCAGGCGCCATGAGCACGGCTGAGCTTGGCAAATCGCTCGCAGAGATGATACGGCAGGGGAAGATTGACATCATAACCTGCACCGGCGCGAACCTCGAAGAGGACGTCTTCAACCTCGTCGCGCATACGCATTACAAGCGCATACCGGCTTACCGCGACCTCACGCCTGACGACGAATGGGATCTCCTGCAGAAGGGCTTCAACAGGGTTACCGATACCTGCATCCCCGAAGGCGAGGCCATAAGGAGGATCGAGCACCACATATACAAGCTCTGGAAGGATGCCAACGACAGGGGCGAAAGCCGCCTGCCGCACGAGTATTTCTACGAGCTTCTCCGCAGCGGCGTTCTCAAGGAAAACTACGAGATAGACCCCAGGGACAGCTGGCTGCTCGCGGCCTGCGAAAGGAACCTGCCCATAATCGTGCCGGGCTGGGAAGACTCGACCCTCGGCAATATCTTCGCCTCTTACTGCGTGACCGGAGAGCTGAAGCCCACGACCATAAAGTCCGGCATAGAGTACATGACCTTCCTTGCGAAGTGGTACACGGATAACAGCAAAGGGCAGGGCATAGGCTTTTTCCAGATAGGCGGCGGCATAGCGGGTGACTTCCCGATATGCGTTGTGCCGATGCTCCAGCAGGACCTGAAGCTAAAGGATACGCCCTTCTGGGCGTATTTCTGCCAGATATCGGACTCGACCACCAGCTACGGGTCGTACTCGGGCGCGGTGCCGAATGAGAAGATTACCTGGGGCAAGCTGAGCGCAAAGACCCCGAGATTTGTTATTGAGTCTGACGCCACGATAGTCGCCCCGCTGATATTCGCGTGGGTACTGGGCTGGTAATGTGATGAATGCGCTGGCTCGGCTCAGGCCGGGCCAGCCTTTTTTAGCAGGTTGCTGAAAAGCAACCTGCTGAGGCAATACCTGGATGGATTGCCAAATTGCGAGACTTGAACAGTCGAGCAATTTGTAAGACTTGGACGAATTCACTCCGGCCAAGTCGCGGCTGAAAAAGTCCAGGACGGACTTTTTCAGCATCTGTTAGTACGCTCAGTCACGGCACCACCTTGAAGCCCGCCTTATAATATGTGACTATTACCTGTGAGATTGAGGAGTATTGAGATGGGCCGCAGGGTCTCACATTTAATAATCGCACCTCTCGTCATAATCGCGGCAATCCTGGCCGTCTATTTCCAGACACTACATTATCCGTTCGTCTTTGACGACTATTATTACATTGTCGACGAGGCTCGGGTAAAGACCCTCTCCGGCTTCTGGCCTTCTTCAGGCACGAGGTACTTCGGTTTTCTGACATTCGCCCTCAACTACCACTTCGGCGGCCTCGACGCCTTCGGATACCATATTGTCAATACCGCGATCCACGCGGCAAATTCGCTCCTCGTGTTCGGTCTCGTGCTCCTCATTTTCAGGACTCCATTTATGGAGGCGCAGAGCGACACCAAGGTGAGGGGACTAGGCTTTGCCGTCGCCCTTTCATCCGCGCTGCTGTTTGCCGTCCACCCTGTAAACACCCAGGCCGTGACATACATAACGCAGAGGTTCGCGTCTCTTGCGACGCTCTTTTACCTCCTGTCGATTACGGCATACATCAGGGCAAGGCTTGTTGACTGGGGCTGGCGGTCATGTCTGTTTTTAGCTATATCAGTGCTCGCGGCTGCCTGCGCCATGAAGACCAAGGAGATAAGCTTTACGCTTCCGTTCATGATCGCGCTTGTGGAGTTCGCATTTTTCACCGGGCCTTTGAGAGAGCGGCTTATTTGGATCGGCTCGATTGCGCTCACGCTTCTTATAATACCTTTATCAAAGATAGACGGCACTCCTCCGCCCGCCATAGCCGAAGAGGCATCGACAAGGGCAGAGTATCTTTTCACCGAGTTCCGGGTCATAGTCACCTATCTGAGGCTGCTGGTATTTCCGGTCGATCAGGCGCTTGATTACGATTACAGGTCATATACTTCGTTCCTGGGGGCCCCGGTAATCGCCTCTTTTCTTTTTCTGGCCTCGATATTCTCCGCGGGCGTATACCTTATTACGAGGAAGTCGCTCCTGAGGCTCTGCGGCTTCGGCATATTATGGTTCTTTCTGGCCATCTCCATTGAATCGAGCGTCATACCTCTGCTTCGCGACTTCATATTCGAGCACAGGGTCTATCTGCCCGGCGTCGGCGCGTTTGTGGCCTTCTCGACACTCGTCTTTTTCGGCATATCTAAGTCCCGCCTGCCGTTTGCCATCACAGCCGTTGCCGCCATCGCCATTTTTTCAGCGCCGCTGGCAGCTGCCGCTTATCAGAGGAACCTTGTATGGAAGACCGCCATAGGCGTCTGGGAGGACTCGGTCGCCAAGCACCCTGAAAAGGCGCGGAGCCGCTATAACCTGGGGAGCCTCTACGCCGAAGAAGGGCGGATGGCAGATGCCAAGAGGGAGTTTGAAAAGGCCCTGGAGATAAGGCCGTCTTTCTCCAGGCCGCATAACAACCTTGGGAATATCTATTATTCTGAGGGCAGGTTCGAGGAAGCGGCAGAAGAGTACCGGCTTGCAGCAGAGTTTGACCAGGAGAACGTCGAGGCCCTCTATAACCTTGGGAATGTATACATGGTCCTCGGCAGGAGAGGGGAGGCAATAGCCGCCTTCACGAAGTTCATCGAGAAGGCTTCTTCGGAGTTTGATCAGCAGAAGAGGGAGGCGAAAGAGAGTATCAGGCAGATGGGCGGGCGTCAAGAATAATGGTGGGCGCAGCCCACATTACTCATCCCATTATTTGTTATAGAGGAAAATGAAGGATATTAAACTGACAAAGAAAGAAATTAATTTTTTGCGCGAGCATAAGTTTTTCGAGTCGAGATTACTTAAGCAAATTTTAGAAAACACTATTCAGGTCAATGGCGGTATTGTGGTAAGAATGTCAGAAGAAGATTGTTTAAAGATTAGTGAATTATGTGATGATTATAAATTGTCCATGGGTTTTGAGAAGAATTATGATCTGAGTAGGGCTGGGGAGATATTAGAATCGTTACAGGATAAGTTTTTTATAGATTGGCTTCGTAGGTTGGGATAGCGAAGCGTAACCCAACTTGTTTGTTCTCTTTTTACCTCCCCTCCCTCGACGGGAGGGGAATGAGGGGAGGGTGAAGCAGGCCAGCCGCATAAAAAATCAGATTCTTCACTGTGCTCAGATAATTTGGTGCGCACGGCGCACCAAACGGATAATCTCCCCCAACCCCTCTTTAAAAAAGAGGGGAGGTGAAAAAATAAAAAAAGCCTCCGGGTCTCCCCGGAGGTTTTTGCATTCAATATATTCAGAGCACCGTGCAACTACTGAGGTCAAAAGCTGTCATTGCGAGGAGCATGAGCGACGAAGCAATCTCGTCTTTCTTCAAAATAAATGAGATTGCTTCGCTCGCAATGACAAAAAACGCAATGGTGGGGACGGCGCGCTCTACGGATAATCTCCCCCAACCCCTCTTTAAAAAAGAGGGGAGGTAAAAAAATAAAAAAAAAGCCTCCGGGGAGACCCGGAGGCTTTTTACATTCAATATCTTGAGAAGACTTACTTCGTCTTCGCGTGTACCTGCTTCGAGAGGCGGGCTATCCTTCTGGATGCGTTCTTCTTGTGAAGCACGCCCTTGGATGCCGCCTTGCCGAGCTCTGATATCGCGCTCTTGAGGTTTGTCTTTGCCTCGTCTGCGCTACCGGCTTCTACCGATTCCCTTACCTTCTTTACCGCTGTCCTGAGTGTGGACTTAACGGAGGCGTTCCTTGCCCTCCTCTTTTCGCTCTGCTTGTGCCTTTTGATTGCCGACGCGTGGTTAGCCAAAATTCCCTCCTCTGTGCTCTTTCCTCTTAATTTCTGATACCTTTTATGCTAATGTTTGGTCAATTATGCTCAGTACCTTCTATGGGCCTGGCCTGAACAAAAGATGATATTAGTAGTTTTCAGACCCGTTGTCAAGTCATTTGGGGGCCCCAGGTGAGCCACGAGCGGCGGATCACCGGGGCGGCCACCATCGTAGGCGCGGCCACCGCGGCCAGCCGCGTCCTCGGATACGTAAGGGACGCGGGCCTCGCCTATGTCTTTGGCGCGGGTTTCCAGGCGGACGCCTTCTTCACGGCCTTCAGGATATCCAACCTCCTGCGCAGGCTCGTGGGCGAGGGCGCGCTCACATCGTCATTCATACCCATTTTTACGGAAGAAATGAACTCCCGGCCAAAAGAAGGGGTCAGGGAGCTTGCCTCGAGCGTATTTTCCCTTTTCGCCCTGATACTTACCGTCCTGACCTTCCTCGGCATTGTCTTCTCAGAAGACATAGTCCGGCTGATGGCACCGGGCTTCCTCGCAGACCCTGAAAAGTTCTCCCTTACCGTCACGCTTACCAAATGGATGTTCCCGTACATGGTCTTCATCGGCTTGATGGCCATAGCCATGGGCGTGCTCAATTCCTATAGGCATTTCACGGCCCCGGCCCTTGCTCCCATCTTGCTGAACCTTGCCATGATAACGAGCGTCCTTGTTGTCGCCCCGTTCATCTCTTCCCCGGCATACGCCCTTGTCGGAGGCGTGCTCGCTGGCGGGGTCTTCCAGCTCCTTTTGCAGTTCCCGTTCCTCAAGAAGATCGGCATGATGCCGAAACTGTCATTCAAATGGGAAGACCAGGCCATAAAGAGGATATTCCTCCTCATGGGGCCTGCTGCGCTCGGCATAGCGGTCTATCAGATAAACCTTTTCGTGAGCCTCTGGTTCGCTTCCCCCCTGCCCGGAGCCGTATCCTATCTTTATTATGCCGGGAGGCTCATCGAACTGCCGCTGGGGGTCTTTGCCGTATCCGTAACTACGGCAGTGCTGCCGACGCTTTCAGAGCAGGTAGCCAAAGGGGACCGGGACGGGGTAAAGAAATCGCTATCGTTTGCCGTGAGGCTCGTCAACTTCGTCACCATACCGGCGACAATAGGGCTTATCGTATTGAGCTACCCTATTGTCGAGCTGCTCTTTCAGAGAGGGGAGTTCACTGCACAGGACTCATCCGGCACTGCCATAGCGGTCTTTTATTACGCCCTCGGACTGGTGCCTATTGCAATAGCGAGGATATTGGTATCGGTATTCTATTCGCTCAAGGATACTCTGACGCCCGTATTGATCGCAATCGTCGCAGCCGTCCTCAATCTCGTATTCTGTTATGTCCTGGTCGGTCCTCTGGCCCACGGAGGCCTCGCGCTCGCTTCCACGTTATCGGCTGCCGTGAACTGCGCATTCCTATTCGTGATCTTGAGGATGAAGTTCGGACGCTTCGGTATTAAGGAGATGCTCATCTCTGGAATAAAATCTACAGCCGCGTCGGTAGTGATGGGCATTCTCGTATATCTGCTCGCATTTGAGGCCTTCGATGTGACAGGCGGGACCGGAAAGGTCCTCGTCATGGCAGGCTGCCTGGGACTCGGCCTTGTAAGCTATATTGCCGCCTCAAAGCTCATGGGTGTTACCGAACTCGCGTTTTTAAAGGGTTTTTTGAGCCGGAAGGCTGGAAAAAGCGCTTGAATTGAATAAGGGGCCGAAGCCCCCAAGTAATTGTTTTTTAAAGCTATTTCGTGATTAAAATTTAAGCAACCTTCAGAACGCCCATTGAATCCGTTCCCCTGTTTTTTGCACGCGCCTCTTTTCAACAACTTATCCACAGGTTGTGGGGAAATCTCCTGAAGCGGTTGTTTTTAGCTCTCTTTTTTCTCTCTCTTCTTTGCTTCCTGCCACAGGCGTTCAAGCTCATCTATGGGCGTGGATGAAAGGTCGTCCCCCCGTTGGATGAGCGTCCTCTCTATATGATGGAAGCGTGAGATGAACTTGGCGATCGTCTTTCTCAGAGCGTCCTCAGGGTTTACTTCGAGAAACCTTCCGACGTTTACGAGAGTGAAGAAAAGGTCTCCAAGCTCATCCTCCATCTCCTTCGCGTTGCGATTTTTTACGGCGTCCTTGAACTCGTTTATCTCTTCATCGAGCTTGAGGAGCACTTCACTTACATCTTTCCAGTCAAAGCCTGCCCTCGCAGCCTTCTGGCTCACCTTGTGCGCCCTTAGAAGGGCTGGCAGCACCTCTGGTATTCCCGCGAGATAGCCCTTGTCTTCCTTGTCCTTCTTCTCTTCTTTCTTTATCTCTGCCCACTGCCTCAGGACCTCTTCAGGCGTGTCGGCCCTGCTTTCCCCGAAGACATGCGGGTGGCGGTTTATCATCTTGGCGTGTGAGGAATCTATTACGTCCGAGAGCGTGTACTCGCCCTTTTCTTTCGCAATCTGCGAGACAAAGACCACCTGAAAGAGCAGGTCTCCGAGTTCTTCCTTTATATGGGCCGCGTCCTTTGAGTCTATTGCCTGGATGACCTCGTAGGCCTCTTCTATAATAAAAGGCGTAAGCGTCTCGTTCGTCTGCTCCTTGTCCCAGGGGCAGCCGTCTTTCGCCCTGAGCCGCTCCATAAGGGCCTCGAGCTTCGTTATGTCCGGCTTCCTATTTTCCATCGAGCCCAGCCCTCAACAGGTCCTCTTCGGTGTTCACGTTTTCGACCGACCTTTCTATGGGAAGCCCCGTGAAGTCTTTTTCTGTAAGACGCAATGCGTCTATCCTGTCGAAGAGGGCGTTTATCCTGAAATTACCGCCCTTTATCATCTTTTCGATTGCGTCGAGGCATCTCCTCGAGTATGCGGCGTGCATGGGGTGGAGCCTGCCTCCTATGAATGGCACCACGCAGTCCACTTTTCCGGCCCTGAGCGCAACCGCTCTTATGCAGGCATCGTCCAGCCAGGGCATGTCGCAGGCCGTGACAAATACATTGTCCTTCTCTGAAAGTGAGAGAGCGGTATATATTCCGCCAAGGCTGCCGCCCGCTATTATGTCAGGGTATACAGGGACGCCGAGCCTGTTGTAGGTAGCGACTTGGGTCGCCACTATGAACGGGATCTCGAATATGGAGCTCATGATGCGGACGGTCCGCTCGATGATGGGGCCTTCGGCGGTCGGGATAAAGGCCTTATTGTATCCCATCCTGCGGCTCTTGCCGCCCGCAAGTATGGCTCCTGTCATGTTTAATTTGTTCAAGTCGGGTCTTCCGGGAAGGGTTTAGCAGGCTGCTGAAAAAGTCCATCTGCTTTGTTGGCTTCAGAAGCTCGTCACTGCGACGTACGAGAAGAGTACGACTCGTTCCTCGCTCCCCGATTTAACCGGGGCCTCGCATATGGAGCTTTTTGAGCAGCCTGAACAAAAAAAAGGATTTTTTTTCAGCATCCTGTTAGGATTGTTTAATATTTAAAAGATCACTCCTGCTTTATCCGTATCTCTATCTCTTTTGCCTGCGAGCAGCCCTTCAGGCTCTTTATCATCCCTGTCACGCCGTCCCTTATGAGGTTCTCGATAAAGGGCTTTAGCTCTATTGCCTGGCCGTTGACCATAAGGCTTATGCCCGGGGCTTTGTGCTTCTTTATGAAATCCTTTTCGATGAGGTCCGCGATACCCTTGAAATCGTTTATGTTAAATACGGGCAGGCGCCTCGATACGCGGAAGTCAGATGCAAAGGCGATAAGGAGCTTGTCCTTTCCGCAGACAGGGCGGGAAGAGTTGCCCTTTCTTACGACCTCTATCTTCCTGAAAGGGGACTTCTTGAAGCCTTCGATAACGACGACGTCGACGTCAGGGAAGTACGAAGCGATCAACCTCTCGGGAGGCCACTCCTTTACGACATCCTTTATTACCGCGAACTTATCCGGTGAGGATAGGGCAACCGTACTCGCCCCGGCCTGCTTGTGCCTCCAGGAGTCCTTGCCCTCGTGGTCTATCTCGAAACCGTGGGCGTCATGTTTCAACACGCCCACGCTGTAGCCCCTGCGGGTAAGCTCGGCGATGACCTTCTCAATGAGCGTGGTCTTGCCGCTGCCTGATTTGCCTACTATCGATATTATGGGTGCCATGTCCGGGAATATCGATAATATACTATGGGTCCGGTGCGCTGTAAATGAATTTTCAAGGTCGCCTTGATAGTAGGAAACATCTCTGGTAGATTAGCTCTTTCAGGAGGATGGTTTAATGGACAAGAACGCCTTAAGGGGCCTGCCGTCGATAGATGAGCTTTTGAGGGCCAGCGAGCTGAATATGGCCGTAAGTACCTCTTCAGCCGCCCTTGTAGCCGAATGCGCAAGGGCCGTTCTCGATGAGATACGCTCTGCTATCATCTCGGGAAAGAGGGGAGGACCGGGAAGGGATGAGATCATCGCCATGACCATCGAAAGACTCTCATTTTTGCTCAAGCCCTCTGTCCGCAGGGTGATTAACGCCTCCGGCACCATCCTCCATACAAATATCGGCAGGGCGGTCCTTAGCGATGAAGCAGCAGATGCTATAGCGCTTGCCGCAAGCGGCAATATGAACCTCGAGATAGACCTTGCAACGGGCGAAAGAGGGGAGAGGGACAGCCTTGTCGAGGGGCTCATAAAGAGGCTCACCGGAGCAGAGGCAGCCGCGGTCGTAAATAACAATGCCGCAGCCGTTCTCCTTGCCCTGAACACGCTGAGCGAAGGAATGGAGGTAGTAATATCCAGGGGGGAGCTCGTCGAGATAGGCGGCTCGTTCAGGCTGCCTGAGATAATCAGGAAAAGCGGCTGCATATTAATGGAGGTCGGCGCGACAAACCGCACGCTCCCGTTAGACTATGAGGCCGCCATAAACGCAAACACGGCCATAATATTGAAGGCCCATACGAGCAATTACAGGATAATCGGTTTTACCTCCGATGTCGGACTCAAGGAGCTTTCTTCAATAGGTAAGAGGCACGGCGTACCTCTCATTGAAGACCTGGGCAGCGGCTCGCTCGTTGACCTCTCTATTTATGGGCTGCCCAAAGAGCCGACAGTGAGGGAGAGCATTGAAGAAGGCGCGGACCTCGTGACCTTCAGCGGGGACAAGCTCCTTGGAGGGCCGCAGGCCGGTATAATCGCCGGGAAAAAAGAACTTATCGACAAGATCAGGAAAAACCACCTGAAACGGGCCTTGCGGGCAGACAAGCTCACCCTTGCCGGCCTTGAGGCGACGCTCAGGCTCTACCTCAACCCGGAAAGACTCGCCGATAAACTGCCTGCATTGAGGTACATGGCAAGGCCCCTTTCCGAGATAGAAAAGGCCGCTGTAGAGGCCAGGGTATATCTTGAAAATGTCCTGGGTCCGGACTATTCGATAACCATAGAAGACAATGAAACCCAGATAGGCGGAGGCTCGCTTCCGGGAAGACTGCTGCCGACAAAGGCGCTGGCAATAGTATCCGGTTCAAAGGGCGCCCAGGAGATATTCACGGCCCTGCTTTCAGGGGAGCCGGCGATACTCGGAAGGATCAACAGGGACAGGGTCATCCTCGACATGAGGACGGTGGATTCTGCCCGGGACCTGGCATTGAAGATGAAATAAGAAAAAGGCGGGCATTTAGCCCGCCTTTAAAAGAGCCTCTCTTACATCCCGCTCCCGCCCGTGGTGCCGCCGGGGGCAGCTCCGCGCTCAGAGCCAGGGGTCATCTGCCGCTGTTGCTGCTGCTGTCTTGCGCCAGGTGCGCCTGCAGCCGAGGCCGACATCCTCGCGTGCTCAAGCGCCTTCTCGGCCTTTTCTATGGCCTCCTGAGTGCTGTTTGCAGCCTCCTTAAAGTGCTCGTCCTGCGCGCCCTGCTGCTGGAAGCTCCTCAGGGCAGACTTCAGGTTGTCTATGGCCGTCTGTGTCTGCTTCACTGCCCTCTGCTGCTGCTTGCTCATGTCCTGCTGGCCTGCCGCCCCCCTCTGCTGTTGCTGCTGAGAGGCGGTCTGCTGGTCTGCAGCGGCCCTCTCGTCCGCTGATATGGCCGGGGCTGCGACAAATACCGAGAGCATAAACGACATGGCGATTGCGCAAAGTGTTGACCTCTTCATGCTGTTTTCTCCTCCTTTTAAGTGATACGGCGGTTGGTAAGGAAGCGCCTTATGGCGTCTTGAACAGTCTTGCGGCATTCTGCTATCCCTTGAATTTAAGTATATAACAAGAAAAAGGTTGCGCAACCCGCCGACCTTTTGCTACCGAAGATAAAAGGCACAAGCGGGTTGCTGCTATATGCTTGATTTAAAAGATTTTTCAGGATATCATTGGGGAACTTGGGCGTACTTTCCACCCCCTTTACCTCCAAAGCCTAAAAAGATGCAACTTTTCAGAAAGCTTACATTTTTCCTTTTCGCAGCCCTCATCCTCGCATCGCTTTCCATTCCGGCCAATGCTTCCGCCGCTGGCGCGCCTGTGGCAGCGAAGAAGAGCATAGGCCAGACCTTCGGAGGCGAGGAGCTGGTCTACGACATCGGCGTCTGGTTCTTCAATAAGGTCGCACAGGGGAGGATCGTGCTCGTAAAGGATGGGCCGGATTCCTATACCGCCACGCTTACAGCCAAAACTTCCGGCATAATCGATACCCTTTTGCGCCACCGGAGGGACAAGTACATAGCAAAGCTCCGGATGAGTCCGGACGGGAGCCGTTTTTTAACGGAGAGCTTTGAGAAGTCCGTGAGCATGGACGGTAAAGAGGCGCGCAAGGGCACCTATCATTTCGATTACGGGAAAAGGACGATTACCTGGAAGAGCTGGGGAGCGGGCAAGGAGGAGAAATCAGGGACTGCCAGGATGCCTGACGGCACATATATTGACGACCCCATAGCCGCCTTCTATAACTTCAGGTACGGGGCCTACGGCCAGGTAGAGCACGGCCGCAATTTCAATATACCGAGCTTCCCCAAGGAGGACCGTTTCCCTGAGATACATATAAAGGTGGCTACTGAAAAAGAGCTCATTAAAAGGATTCGGTCTGGAAGCAGGCCGGACTTCCTTGCGGACGCCAGGATAGACAAGGAGCTTTTCGGCTCAGTGAACGGAGATGTCGAGATACGTTTCACCAGGGGTATGCTGCCTGTCCAGGCGATAGCAAAGGGCATAATCTTCTTCGGGGACGTGAAGGGCAAGCTCCGGGAGGTAAACCTGCTTTAACGGCTGCTGAAAAAGGCCCAGCTGCTTTGTTGTCATCGTCGCTCGTCACTGCGGCGTACGGCAAAGAGTACGCCTCATTCCTCGCTCCCCGATTTAACCGGGGCCTTGCATCTGGACCTCATTTGAAGCCTTTCTCCTTAAGTACTCAGCCAAACTTCCCAATCACGACCTGTGCGTCTTCAAAACCACAAATAGCAGCGCCGCGATCGCGGAGAGGGCGCTTCCGTACAGGAAGGTAGCCTGAGGCCCCACATTATCCCAGAGATATCCGGCTATTATGCTCGCGGGCAGGAGCATGAGCCCGACAACGGTATGGTATACGCCGAAGGCGGTCGCCTTCTGTTCGGCAGGGGCGAGCGTGGCAAGGTATGCCCGAAGAGTTCCCTCGCTCATGCCCTTGTATATGCCGTAGAGCGGGAATAGTATCCATATATGAAGGGCATTTGACGAGAAGGCCACCAGCACGAAGAGGACGGAATAGAATATGAATCCCGCGAGTATCATCTTTCTCAGGCCTATCCTGTCCGCAAGCGCGCCGAACGGCGTCGAAGAGGCCGCGTAGACTACATTGAAGGCCAGGTAGATAATGGGGATAAGAGCGGCCCGCACCCCGAGATTCTCTGCCTGCAGTATCATGAAGGCGTCAGCGAAATATCCGAGCGAGAATACCCCGACCACGACGAGGTAGCGCCTGAACGGGGCGTCGAAGGATTTTATGGAGAGCTTCGGCATAGCCCTGGCGCCGTCCCTGCCTTTTCGCTTCTCGGTTATGAAGAATATGATGATGAGTACGGAGATGACAGCGGGTATGGTCGCCGCGAAGAAAACGAGCCGCAGGTTGCCGACAAAGACGAGGAGCAATAAAAAGGCTATGCCAGGGCCTATTACCGCGCCGATGGTGTCCATTGACCTGTGAAAGCCGAAGGCGAGGCCGAGCCTGCTGTTCTCGGTCGAATCGGCTATTATGGCGTCCCTTGGGGCTGTTCTCACGCCTTTCCCGACCCTGTCGATGAACCTGGCCCCCAGCACATGGAACCAGCTTCCGGCGATTGCCATCAGCGGCCTTGAGAGGGCTGATATGCCGTAACCGGCGCTCATCAGGAGCTTTCTTTTGCCCAGTTTATCTGAGAGCCAGCCGGAAAAGACCTTTAATATCGAGGCAGTAGCCTCGGCAATGCCCTCTATGATGCCTACGGCGGTCTTTGTGGCCCCGAGCACGTTGGTAAGGAACAAAGGCAGGAGCGGATAGATCATCTCTGAAGAGATGTCCATGAAAAGGCTCACCACGCCTGTATAAAAGACGTTCCGGTTCAAGCCCAGGAAGTATTTTTTCTCTCCGTCCCGTTTCATGCCTTTTGATTCTTTCCGATTTCGAGTTATAATGCAAGGCCTTCTGATTGCATAATAAAAGCCTTGACACGGTCTGGCAAAACCGATAATATTTAACATTCAATTTTCCCGGAGGATGGTAAAAAGATGCGCGCGGTAATAAAGACTGGGGGCAAGCAGTACAGGGTCTCTGAAGGAGACGTCCTCAAGGTAGAGAAGCTCGTGGGTGAACCAGGTTCGAAGATCGAACTTTCCGAAGTGCTGGCAGTCGGCGAGGGCGAAGGTATTAAGATCGGCACCCCGACGGTAGCTGGCGCCTCTGTCGTGGCCGAGATACTCGGGCATGACAAGGACAAAAAGGTCATCATCTACAAGAAGAAGAGAAGGAAGGGCTACGACAAGAGGACAGGTCACAGGCAGCACTTCACCAGCATAAAGATTCAGGAAATAAAGGGATAAGATATTTCAGGGAGGACTTTTCGTGGCACATAAAAAGGCAGGCGGCAGCTCAAGGAACGGCAGGGACTCTAACGGCCAGAGAAGGGGCGTAAAGCGCTTCTCCGGGCAGGTTGTTTCCGGCGGTTCTATAATAGTTAGGCAGGTCGGCAGCAGGATATATCCGGGCGAGAACGCCGGGATGGGCAAGGACTTCACCATATTCGCGAAGGTCAGCGGCATGGTGCAGTTCGAGGACAAGGGAGCCAAAAAGTTTGTAAACATCCTTCCGCAGTAAAAGAGGACAGGATAGATTTGAAAAGGGCGGATGGGAGAGGCTCATAAGTCTTTCCGACCGCCCTTTTTGTATTTCGGTTGTAATGCGGGTTCAATTTTGCAAATTGAACCCGAAATTTCGTGCAAGCACTACGAATCTTCGAGTTCAGGTTATAAACCTGCACCCGAAATAAGAACGCGGAATATTTTACGGGTCTCTTTTGAATTTCCCCCTTTTCTAAAGGGGGACTGAGGGGGATTATAAATAGAGATAATCTCCCCCCACTCCTCTTTAGGAAAGAGGGGAGTTTCTCTGAATAGGAATAAAAATGAAATTCATCGATGAAGCAAAGATATATGTCAAGGCAGGCGACGGCGGCAAAGGCTGCGTAAGTTTCAGGCGAGAGAAGTATGTCCCAAAGGGCGGGCCTGACGGCGGAAACGGCGGCAGGGGCGCGGACGTCATCTTCATCGCCGACAACAGGCTCTCCAGCCTCCTGGACTTCCAGTACAAAAGGGAGTACGAGGCTGAAAAGGGCCAGCACGGCATGGGCAGCATGTGCTCTGGCCGTGACGGTCTTGACCTCGTCATAAAGCTGCCGATAGGCACGCTTATAAAGGACTTTGACACAGGAGAGGTCCTCGCGGACCTGGTCGCGGACGGCCAGCAGTTCGTATGCTGCAAGGGCGGCAGGGGAGGCAAGGGCAACGCGCACTTCGCCACATCCACCCACCAGACGCCCAGGTTTGCCCAGCCCGGTGAGCCGGGTGAGGAGAGAAATCTCAAAATGGAGCTTAAGCTCCTGGCCGATGTCGGCATCATAGGCTTCCCGAACGCCGGCAAATCGACCCTGATATCGCACATCTCGGCTGCAAAGCCAAAGATAGCCGATTACCCCTTTACGACTCTTGCGCCTAACCTTGGCATCGTAAAATTCGGCGATTTCGGCGGCTATGTCGTGGCCGACATACCGGGACTCATCGAAGGCGCGCACGAGGGCAGGGGGCTTGGCGTAAAGTTCCTGAAGCATGTCGAGCGCACGAGCATGTTCGTGCACATGATCGACGTATCCCCGTTTACGGGCAGGGACCCCAAAGAGGACTTTGAGATCGTGAACAGGGAGTTGCAGGCCTTCAACGCAGAACTCGCGAAGAGGCCGCAGGTCGTGGCCCTCAATAAGACCGATATTCCGGAGGCCGAGGAGAAGGCCCGGGAATTATTGAAATTCTTCGATTCTTCAGGTATAAAGGTATTTCTCATTTCAGCTGCGACTGGCAAGGGGCTAAAGGAGCTTGTGAACTACGTCGGCTCACAGGTGGCGGAGTTCAAGGGCAGGAAGTAATTATCTTTCATTCCGAGTGAAACCAGGAATCTCCGGAGTCATATCATCTCCGAGATTCTTCGGTCGCTTCGATCCCTCAGAATGACCCTTTTTCTTCCCCCTTTTCTAAAGGGGGAATGAGGGGGATTACGAAAGAATATCTCCTAATCCGATGAAGGACCTCCGAAAAAAACTGATAAAGAAGGCCCGGCGCATCGTCATAAAGGTCGGCAGCGCTGTTGTGGCAGCCCCTCCTGTCGAAGGCAGGGACATATTCGAGCGGCTTGGGGCTGAGATAAAGGACCTCAAGGGATCCGGCAGGGAAGCTGCCATAGTAAGCTCCGGCGCGATCGCCCTCGGCATAAGACGGCTCGGGCTTAAAGAACGGCCCGCCACCATACCCGAAAGACAGGCCGCCGCCGCCGTAGGCCAGGGGCAACTCATGGCCCTTTATGATTCGGCCTTTTCAAAAGTCGGCGAGAAGGCCGCGCAGGTGCTCCTTACCCATGACGACCTCGGAAGCCGCAAGCGCTTCCTCAATGCCCGGAACACCCTCACGGCCCTCTTCAGGCTCGGCATAGTGCCTGTCATAAACGAAAACGACACTGTCGCGGTCGAGGAGATAAAGTTCGGCGACAACGACGCGCTCTCGGCCCTTACGACAAACCTTGTCGAGGCAGACCTCCTCCTTATCCTCTCTGACATCGACGGCCTCTATGACAAAGACCCCAAGGCCCATAAAGACGCCCAAAAGCTTGCCATTGTCGAAGACGTGGACGAGCTCAAGATAGACGCAATAACCGACTCGACCAACTCGCTTGGCACCGGCGGCATAAAGTCCAAGTGCGAAGCGGCGAGGCGTGCGGCCCACTTCGGCACAGCGACCGTCATCGCGAACGGCAACTCTCCCGGGGTCATATCCCGCATTCTATCCGGCGAGCCGGAAGGCACGCTCTTCCTCCCGAAAGAGGACAGGCTCACGAGCAAGAAGCACTGGATAGCCTTTTCAGCCAGGCCTTCGGGCAGGGTCTTTGTCGACGACGGCGCAAAGGAGGCGCTCCTTACAAAGGGCAAGAGCCTCCTGCCATCGGGCATAAAAGACGTCGACGGCACCTTCGAGGCCGGAGAGGTCGTCCACTGCGTAGACCTCAAGGGCATGGAGTTCGCCAGGGGTGTGGCCAACTACAGCTCCTCCGAACTCGGCAGGATAAAGGGACTCAAGACAGCGGAACTCGTGAAGGTCCTCGGATACAAGGTCTATGACGAGGTCATCCACAGGGATAATCTCGTTGTCCTTTAAAATTTTTCTTAACTTCCAGGAAGTTTCCTCCGATAGGGTCGTAGCGGCGACTTTGCGTAATAGCAGGCCGCCCATCCTCCTGGGGAAAGAAAATCGTTTAAAATCAGGCTGGTTACATTTCTTTTCTCAAGGAGATTCGCATGTCTGTAAAGGATGATGTCCTTCAAATAGCCAGGGCAGCCAAGGCTGCTTCGCTTGGGCTCTCAAGGCTCGATACCGGAAAAAAGAACGCCGCGCTCCTCAAGATGGCTGACGGCCTTGTGGCTGCATCGGCGTATTTGAAGGAAGAGAACAGGAAAGACCTCGAGGCAGCCGGGAAGAAGGGCCTTCAGAAGGCCATGATCGAGCGGCTGACCTTGTCCGATAAGGCTATCGACACCATGGCTGCCGGACTCCGTGAGGTCGCTGCCCTGCCTGACCCTGTGGGCGAGGTCACGCGGATGTGGAAGAGGCCCAACGGCCTCATGGTCGGCAGGATGAGGATACCCATAGGGGTCATCGGCATCATCTACGAGTCCAGGCCCAACGTGACGGCTGACGCTGCGGGGCTTTGCCTCAAGTCGGGAAACGCGGTCATACTGAGGGGCGGCAGCGAGGCCATAAACTCTAACACCGCGATTGCCAGGATACTTAACGAGTCCTGCGAGGCTGCCGGCGTTCCGGGCCGCGCGATACAGGTCATCCCCACGACAGACAGGGAGGCCGTCCTCGAGATGCTCAAGTTAGAGGAATATATAGACCTCATCATCCCCAGGGGCGGCGAAGGGCTTATCAGGTTCGTAGTCGAGAATTCGAAGATACCGGTCATAAAGCATTACAAGGGCGTCTGCCACGTATTCGTGGACGAGTCGGCTGATATCGGGATGGCAGAGAGGATAGCATTCAACGCGAAGGTGCAGAGGCCCGGCGTGTGCAACTCGATGGAGACGCTCCTTGTGCATAAAGGCATAGCAGAGAAGTTCCTGCCAGGAATGTATGAGAAGTACAAGTCAGCGGGCGTGGAGCTCCGCGGATGCGAGATGACGTTGCGGATTTTGAAGGATATCAAGGCCGCCTCTGTTGAGGACTGGTCAGCCGAGTACCTCGACCTGATCCTCGCGGTCAAGGTCGTGGATAGTATGGACGAGGCCATAGACCATATCTCGCGGTACGGCTCTCTCCATACCGAATCGATAGTCACAAAGGACTACGCCAATTCGCAGAGGTTTTTGCGCGAGGTCAACTCGTCGACCGTGCTTGTTAACGCCTCGACAAGGTTCTCTGACGGCTTCCAGCTCGGGCTTGGCGCGGAGATAGGCATCTCTACAACAAAGATACACGCCTTCGGGCCCATGGGCCTTGAAGAGCTTACCACCCAGAAGTTCATAATATACGGCGAGGGGCAGGTCAGGGAATAGGGTCTTGGCCGGGGGGTAGCAAAATTTGGCTGTTTGGGATAGAATATACACGGAAAAACGGGCGTTTGGAGCCCGGGGAGGAAAGCCGTGGGCGTAAAAGGCAGGCTCAAGGACATGGGCCTTGTCGACATAGTCCAGATATTCAACGCCGAGAGAAAGACGGTGGCAGTGCACCTGGGCTCTGAGATGGGCTACGGACGCGTCTATATAAAGGACGGCCAGATAGTCCACGCCATGTACAGGGAGTTCACCGGGCCGGAGGCCTTCTTCCAGCTTCTTGCGTGGAAGGACGGTGAGTTCGAAGTGGAGCCGGACGCCGCCGCGCCCGACCGCACCATAAGCGAATCTCCGGAGGGTCTCATACTCGAAGGCCTCCGCAGGCTTGACGAGGCGCGGGGCAAGGGCAGGGACCAGGGCGCCAATGTCGGCGACATCGAGTCCATAAGGCTCATGAACAGGCTCCTTGAGATTGGCATACTGGAGAAGATCTGAGGCAGATGGCCGGAGACTATAAGAAAATAGCCATAATCGGCGCGAACAAGGAGGGGCTCAAGCTCCTGCCCATTCTCCTTGGCGACAAGCGGAGCCGCATCGTCCTCATCGCGGACCCGAACAGGAACGCCATGCTCTTCAAATTGAAGGAGCTTGGCTACCGCATCCCGCCGAAATACGAGATCGAGGTCACGACCGACCTTGAGCGCATAAAAAAGATACAGGGTCTGGACATAGTCATTAACGCCCTGCAGGACCAGCATACCGAGAAGTTCCTCGAGGCGCAGGAGTTCAAGGACGTAGAGAAGCTCGGCCCCCTTTCCACAAGGCTCATCTGGGGCGTGAGGGCCTCTGCCCCGCAGGACGGCCTTGGCCAGGACAAGTCACACGAGCAGACCAACCTCCTTATGGCGTTCCGCGAGATAGTCGACGCGGTACGCCTTACCATCGACAGGAAAGAGCTCCTCTCCGTCATATTGAAGCTTGCCACCGAATCGACCCGCGCGGAGCGCGGCTCCATCATGCTCCTCAACGAGGAGAAGACGCTCAGGGTCGAGATAGCAAAGGGCATGGACGAGGAGGTCGTAAGGAAGATAAGGGTGCCCATCGGAGAAGGCATTTCCGGCAAGGTCGCGGCCACCGGAAAGCCGATACTCATAAGCGGGAAGGCGCGCTCAGGGGATTTCTCCAGGCCCATGGACAGGAGCGACGTCAAGAGCGCAATGTGCGTACCCCTTATCGTTAACGGCGAGTTCATAGGCGTCATCAATGTCAGCTCGAGCGAATCGACCCATGTCTTCACTGAGGACGACCTCGGGTTCCTTACGAGCCTCGCCGGATTAGCGGCCGAGGTCATACAGCGTTCCAACGAGTACGAGAGCCTCAGGGTCGATTCCGCGAAGTTCACCTTCTGGAAAGAGGTGGACTCGCTGATGTCCACCCAGCTTCCCCTGGAGAAGCGCTTGAGCGCGGTATGCAAGCGGCTGGTAGAGATTGTAACGGGCCTTACCTGCTTCATCTATGTATACGACGACGATTCAGGGAGGCTCATGCTCCTGGCGTCGAGCATAAGGGATACAAAGGGGCTTGGGCTCCTGACGCTCCGTCCTGGAGAGGGCATAGAGGGCTCGTCCGCCGAGGACATGACGGATACTTTTCTCGTGGACAGGACAGAGCATGGGCATATCAAGAGGGTCTATATCTCTCTGCCCATGATAACCAGGGGGCAGCTCGTAGGCACGCTTAACGGACAGCTCATCTCCAGCCAGGGGCTCTCGGTCTATCACGAGTCGTTCCTCAAGGACATAAGGACTCTCCTCGCGGAGAGCATATTCAAGTACAAGCAGAGCGAGCGCGAGAAGATGCGCTCCAGGAAGATGTTCGCCGTAGACGAGGCCGGTCTCGAGATGATATCCATCAGGGACACCAAGCGGCTCGTCACGATAATAGCGACGACTCCCGCTGCCATACTCGGCGCGGAAGGCTCGCTGCTTCGCATAAAGCAGGCTGGCTCCAAGAGGTTCCAGACCGCAGCCACCTTCGGCCTTGACGAGGGGAAGATAAGGGACTATTTCCTGCCGTTCGAAAAAGAGACGGTCATGGAGGTCCTCCGTAAGGGCGAGCCCGTCTCCCGCGAGTTCTCAGAGGAGGCGAGCCCGTATATAAGGTCGGTGCTATCGAAGCCGCTCATGGTCAACGACGAGGTAGTCGGAGTATTGTCGCTCTTCAACAAGTCCGGCGATAACTCGCTCTTCCCGTGCGCATTCTCAAAGCACGATATGGACATACTCGCAAGGTTCTCCGTATACGCTGAAAAGGCGCTGACAAACATACAGCCGCAGGAGACCAAAGAGGTCAGGAGCGAGAGCGCGGCCGGCGGGCCTTCGCCGCTTTCGATATTCGAGCAGAAGGTCGAGCAGGAGCTCAACCGGGCCAGGCGCTTCGACAGGGGCCTCGTGCTCGCCACGGTGCGCATAGTAGGCGTAAAGGACCTGGCCCAGGGAAGGCCGGAGTTCGAGGCGTCATTAATAGGCCACATCAGGAGAAAGACCCGGAGCTTTGATGTAGTCATCAGGCTCAATGAAGAGACCTTCGGCTTCCTGTTCCTCGACACGGACGAGAAGGTGACGAGGCTGCTGCATTCGATAACCGAAGTCATAGCCAACGAGGAGACCTTCAAGAAGGCTTTCGCCGCCGGAAAAGCCGACATACTCTACGGCTATGCCGTATTCCCGAGGGACGGCGATTCATTCACCGAGCTTTTCGCCAAGGCATCGAACAGGGTGAAGCTCGATGTCAACAGGCCGAGCGAGCCTGATTATAAGGAGCTTGGAAGCAAATGGTAACGGTCAGGTTCTTTGCCATGCTCAAGGGGTTGGCAAAGACCGAGGTCAAGGAATATAATGTGAGCTCTCCCGTTACGGTAGAGGAGCTCAAGTCTTTTATAAAACGCGATTTCCCGGCATTGGCCGGGCTCATACAGAGCCGCTCGCTCCTCGTCTCGGTAAACCAGGAGTTCGCTAAAAATGACACGCTGGTTAAGGACGGCGACGAGGTCGGCTTTCTTCCGCCGTTCTCGGGCGGGTAGGTCTGTCATTGCGAGAGAAGCGCGGCAATCTCAGCCATTGTTTCTCCCTGCTCGTATGCGTAAACCACCCAGCTTATCTCCTCTCCCCTGGGGGAGAGGATGAAGGTGAGGGGGGGCTTTAGTTGTAGGGTGCGCCGTGCGCACCAAGAGTAATCCCCCTCAGTCCCCCTTTAGAAAAGGGGGATGAAAGGGCATTAGGCTCGATTACTCCCTCTATTTCCTCTCCCCTTAGGGGAGAGGATGAAGGTGAGGGGGATTTAAATTTATTCAGGACTAAAAATGACTGATCTTGTTCGTATACAGAAAGAGGACTTCTCCATAGACAAAGAGGTGCAGAACGTCATGGCCGCCTCGAAGGGCATCGGCGGCGTCGTAGTCTTCCTTGGCGCGGCGCGCGATTTCTCGAAGGGCGAGACAATAACCGGCCTTGATTTCGAGCACTATCCCGGCATGGCAGAAAAGAAGCTCGCCGACATAAGGGAGCGGGCCTTGAAGAACTTCGACATAATCGAGATGGGCATAGTCCACAGGATCGGCGTGATAGACATCGGCGAGAACATCGTGCTCATCGTCGCGGCCTCGGCCCACAGGAACGACGCCTTCATGGCCTGCGAGTGGGCCATCACCGAGCTAAAGAGGACGACACCCATCTGGAAGCGTGAGACGACCGGCAAGGGCGATGTCTGGGTCTCGGAGACGCCCTGATATGGTCACAGTAGGCATACTCACGATGAGCGACAAGGGATCGAGGGGAGAGCGGGAGGACCTGAGTGGCAGGGAGATAGAGCGCATGATAAAAGAGCTCCCCGCAGAGGTCAAGGCATACGAGGTCATCCCCGACGAGACCGAGATAATCAAGGCAAAGCTCATCGAGTACGCGGACAGGCTCGGTCTTGACCTGATACTGACGACCGGCGGCACGGGCGTGACGCCCAGGGATGTTACGCCCGAGGCGACAAAGGCCGTCATCGAGAGAGAGTTGCCCGGCATGTCAGAGGCAATGAGGGCCGAGAGCCTAAAGAAGACCCCGAACGCAATGATATCCCGCGCAGTATGCGGAATAAGGAAGTGCTCGCTTATAATAAACCTGCCCGGAAGCCCCAAGGCAGTCCGTGAAAACCTCGCCGTAGTGATGCCCGCCCTGAACCATACCATAGAGAAGATCAAGGGCAGCCCGTCCGAGTGCGGGACGCCGTAAATCATGTCTAACAATAATTACCGTTTTAGCATAGTAAGGCGTGAACTCGAAAAATATGCATTAGTCGCCTTCATAGACCTTCTCGGTACTCGCAACCTTTATGCCAGCACATTGGCAGAAGAGCAAGCTGATAATGCCTTGAATGTTCTTTTGGGGGAATTTGATATAAAATTTTCCGAGCATTTTTCAGAAAAAGAAATAATTAAGAAGAACTTTGATGTCAGTGTCTTTGCCGACTCCATAGTTATTTCCGAGAGATTGCGAACCCCGCGGATAGTCGCGCGTCTCGTTGATTTTCTGCTCGATTACCAAGAAGACCTTTATTTGAATCGCGATTTACCAAGCAGAGCTATTATAACTACGTGTTCTTTCTTTTCTCTTAAATTAACCGATGTGTCGGATAATAGTATTTTGAGCCCACGATGTAACACCAGTGTAAGTCTTTGCGGTGGCAAGGGGATTATAGATGCAGATAGCAATTTAAAAGGCTTACCAATGGGCGTTTACGTAATTTCCAGCATTGAAAAGCGGCTAAGTGCTGATCAAAAAATGAGAGCTGTCCCAGTTCAAGGGGAAGAATTGCTCTTTATTAAAAAAAATACTGACATTTTCCGGTATTTACGATGATACAATCGCTTTGCTTCAGGACCCGATGGCAGAATTAGACGCGATTAAGGCATCATTGAATGCACTTTCAGATGCTCTGCGAAAAAGAGTACCCTGGATTTTAGTGCATCTTGGAAAGGAAACTGAAGTAATTAGAGAAGAATGTGCAAAGAAAGATACGCTTGATTGTAGACCGGATTAGCTGAGCATCACCCAACACTTCTGATAAAAGACCTATTGCGCGCTGCCGCACTCCTTTGGGCATAATGCTGCGCTCGCTGTCCGCCATCTGACGTTTTTAGCCCGTCGCCGGACATTGATGACTTCGCTCCTGCTGTCCCGGCTCGCTCGTCCCGCCTCCAACTTTATGCTCGCTTCGCGTTATGCCCCTCCTGTTTGAAAGACAAGTACAACAACTTTGTTTGTTGCTCTAATCTTTCTCTAATCCTCCCTTTGCTATTCTGGGTGCGTAAGATGAACGAAACCAAAGCAGAGGAGGATTCGGATATGAAGACCATGACCTGGAGGAATGAAATCCTTGAAGTGGTTGCGAATCTCAGCGTGGTGGTAGCGTTGGTGTCGGCTTTAGCGATATTCTAAGCAGCGGATTTAAGGGGAGCGAAAATATAATGAAGCAGATTCTTCGCTCCGCTCAGGATGACAGCAGTTTTACCTTAAACCCCTCTTTTCTAGAGAGGGGTAGGGGAGATTAGCCGCAGGGTGGCACTGCCCACCAAAGGCAATCCCCCTCTGTCCCCCTTTAGAAAAGGGGGAAGCAAAGCCGAGTCATTGCGAGCGAAGCGCGGCAATCTCAGGTCTTTGGTGATAACGTGAGATTGCTTATCTCGCCCCGTCCATGGGGCTCGACCCTTCGGGCTGCCGCGCCTTCGGCGCAGCATTCAATATTTGCTGTTCTGCAAAAATTGTCGTCGCAGGTGGCTCCTCGCAATGACAGAATGCTTCAATCAAAGATATTCTTCACCACAAACCATATATTCTCCTTCCGCTCCCTCAGCCTCCTCAATGTATACGGCAGCCAGTCCTTGCCGTACGGCACATAGACCCTCATTGTATAGCCCTCTGCGGCGAGCGTCCTCTGCAGAGTCCTCTTTATCCCCAGCAGCATCTCGAAATCGAAGCTCTCTTTTGAAATACCTTTTTCAGCTGCGAACCGTTTTACCTCATCAATCAATTTCAAATCGTGGGTAGCTATGGCAGGCCTGGTGCCGGAAACCAGGAGCATCTTCATTATCTCTTCAAAGCTCCGGTCGACATCCTTCTTGTCCTGAAAGGCAAGATCCGGTGGCTCTTTGTAAGCCCCTTTCACAAGGCGGATGCTGCCGCCCGCGGCTGTTATTGTTTCCGCTTCATGCCTGCTCCTCTTGAGCGCGCTCTGGAAAGCTATGCCTATATTGGGATACTTTCTTCTCAGTTTATGGAATATATCGATTGTAGCCTGAGTGTATGCCGAGCCTTCCATGTCGAAGCGGACGAAGTTATCCAGCTCAACGGCTTTTTTGATTACGGTCTCGACATTATTTTTCGCGAGTTCGGCCGAGATGTCGAGGCCCATGTGCGTGAGTTTGAGCGAGACCTGCGAATCGGCCCCTGATCTTTTGATGTCGTCCAGGAGGGAGAGGTATTCGGAAACAGTGGCGGCAGCCTCAGCCTCTGTCCTTACGTTCTCGCCGAGGTTGTCGATGGTCGCCTTGATGTTGAGCCTGTTGAGGCTAAGCGCGGCTCGTATGGCGTCCTGCCTTTCAGCGCCTGCTATATACCTGCGGGCAATGAGGAGGAGAAGGCCTTTCATCCAAGCCCTTTCATGAAATCGATGATGATGTCCTTGAGCCCCGTTGTTTCCATCTCTGCTGTCTCATAGCTGACCCGTACGCAGGGCTTTTCTATCTTCAGAATGCCTGAGAGGTCGATTGGTGTAGCGATGAGGACGATATCAGCCGGGGTCCTCCGTATCGTCTCCTCAAGCTCGTTTTTCTGTTCGTCGGAGTATCCCATTGCCGGAAGGAGGTCTTCGAGGTCCGGGTATCTTGCAAGTGTTTCCTTTATCGTTCCCACCGCATACGGCCTCGGATTAACCGGATCTGCGCCGTAACGCCTTGCAGCGACCATACCCGCGCCGAACTTCATGCCTCCGTGAGTGAGCGTAGGGCCGTCTTCAATGACGAGCGCCTTTTTGCCCCTGATGTCGCCATCCACTGAAATGGCCGAAGCGGTCTTAATGATTTTAGCCCGGGCATTGACTGAAAGGACATTCGATCTTACAAGCTCTATCGAGGTCTGGGGCGCGCCCTCCGCCTTGTTTATGACTACGACATCCGCCCGCCTCAAGTTTGCCTCGCCCGGGTAATAGAGCAGTTCATGGCCCGGCCTCAGCGGGTCTGCGACGACTATCTCCAGGTCAGGCTTTATGAAAGGCAGGTCGTTGTTGCCCCCGTCCCACAGGATGATCGCACCCTCTTTTTCAGCCTCGTCGAGTATTGCCCTGTAATCGACACCGGCATAGACGACGAGCCCGGCCCTGATGAGCGGCTCGTACTCTTCGATCTCCTCTATTGTGCAGTCATGCGCCTTGAGGTCCGCTATATTTGCGAACCTCTGAAGCCTCTGCCTTTCAAGGTCGCCGTACGGCATCGGATGGCGTATTACGACAGGCCTTCTCCCGGCCTCAAGGAGGAGACTGCCGATATATCTTGTGACGCCGCTCTTTCCGCTGCCGGTCCTTACGGCTGTAATTGAAATGACCGGCCTGCCTGATTTGAGCATGGCCTTCTCAGGCGAAGGCAGTACAAAGCTCGCTCCGAGCGCGGTCACCAGAGACGCCCTGTGCATGATGTATTCGTACGATACGTCGCTGTAAGAGAATACTACCTCGTCGGCTTTGTATTTATTTATTATCTCCGGTAGCTTCTCTTCCGAATAGATTGGTATGCCGTCAGGATAAAGCGGGCCTGAAAGGGCAGCGGGATAGGCCCTTTTTTCGATGAAGGGAATCTGTGCGGCTGTGAAGGCGACGACCTCTGAAGCCGGGTCGTCCCTGTAGAGCATGTTGAAGTTATGGAAGTCCCGCCCTGCGGCGCCCATTATGATGACGCGTTTTCTCATAGGCCCCCGGATGAAAGGATATGGGAAATAAAAAAGATATCAAGCTAACGGGCGTAAAACGCCGGAAGCCCAACGGTTCCGAGGAGCATGAGGCCGCCTCTTGAGTCCAGTACCTTCAGGTTGTATTCCTTTATTTCGTCATAGACCGCGGTGCGGGTGATGACGACCATCGGCCTGGTCTTGGCGTACTCCTTTATATTGCAGTTGTCGGACTTATCGGCACGGATGAGCTTGCGGGCCGAATAGAAGGCGATAGACGGCTTGTTTATTTCGTATGTGGCAAGGACCCCGTCAGCCGGGAGCGCCTCTCTCGCGTACCTGGCGTACTCGTAGGGGACCATCTGCAGGTATATATTTGCCTGGGGCAGTGCGTTCAGGCGGAGGAATGCAATTAGCAGCAGCATGACTCCGACGATGCCGATAAAGGCAGGAGCCGCCTTCTTGAATGAGAAGAGCGCGAATACGGCGACGGCCAGGAACGCACACCCGAGAGCATAGAAGAACTTGGGCGGCAGGTATACGTCCATCTTGAGTTCGAGCGACGGAAGGATAAAGAGCGCGGAGGCAAACGCAAGGGAGAGGACGAGGAGTATCCAGGCAAAGCTGCGTCCCTTCAAGCCCGCGATCATATCAGAGGCCACCAGCCCGGCCAGTATCGCTGACGCAGGCCAGAGCGGGAATATGTAGTTCGGAAGCTTTGTCCGGGCAATCGAGAAGAATATCAGCACAAAGAGAAACCAGACGGCGCAAAGGAGATAGAGGCCTGATGCAGGGTCGAGCCGTCTCTTGATTCCCCTGAAGACCGCCGCAGGCAGCATGGCTGCCCAGGGAAAGAACCCCAGAAGGAGCACGGCGATATAGTAATAGAACGGGCCGCTGTGGCTCGATATGACGCCTGAGTATCTCTTAATGTGGTGCTTGATGATGAACGCGTTGAAGAACTCCCAGCCGTTTATCATGAACTGCGCTATGAACCACGGCGCGGCTATGAGCAGGAAGATGCCGATGTATGCCGGCCTGTAGAGCCCTTTAAGAGTCCTGAGGTTTTTCGAGAGCGCGAGATAGAGGAAGGAGACGGCCATCGGAAAGAGCAGGCCCACGACGCCCTTGGTCAATACCGCCAATGCCGCGGCTATCCAGAAGCCGATAAACCACCGCCTGCCTCCTTCAAGCGTGCCCAGGTAAAACGAATATATCGACGCCGTTATGAAAAACGCGAGCGTCATGTCCGTTACGGCGGAATGCGAATAGACGAAGAACTCGAGGTTTACGGCAAGGGCCAATGTCGCGAATATGGCGGCGTTGAGCCCCTTGACCTTTCTCACGAAAAGGAAGGTCATTGCCGAGAGCAGCACGCCGAAGAGGCTCGATGTGAAGCGCGCCGCGAACTCGGTCGTGCCGAATAGTTTGAAGGCAGAGGACATGAACCAGTAGATGAGAATGGGTTTGTCGTACCTGGGCTCGTAATTATATGTCGGCGTGATGAGGTTCCCTGTCTCGACCATCTCCCTTGCTGCGGCAGAGAAGACCGCCTCGTCGACATCGAAGAGGAGAAAGCCGCCTGTCTTGAAAAAGGAGACGAATACCACGAGCAGGCCCAGCCCGGCTGCTATCCATTTCTCCTTTACGGCGGTCTTTGTCAGTATGAGGTAGCCTGCGCCAACTCCGAGAAGCGCGCCAGCTAGTACGTCAGTGGGGTAATGGGAGCCGAGCGTCACGCGGGATGCCGCGACGAGCATGGCGACGATATAGAAGAATATGCCGTACCTGGGGAACTTCCTGGCCAGGACATAGGCTACGGCAAAGCTCGCGGCCGAATGGCCGGACGGGAATGAGTTGTATTTGCCTTCGAGGTCGAATACCGAAGTGTTCTGAAGCAGCTGGAATATGGCGTCGTTGCTGTGGGCAATCCTGGGCCGCTCGAAAGCGGCCTTTAGAAGATGTACCGCCGCACTCGAAAGGAGCAGGGCAAATATGCCCTCTTTGCCTGTATCTCTAAGGAACGAGTCGCCCCTGGTCTTGCCCATGAGGAAGATGACGGCGCAGACGCCGAAGAGGACCATGCCGTCGCCTACGAGCGTGAGAAATTTCGATACGGACAGGAGCGGCTCGGTCTTTGGTATGCTTCCGGCAAGCAGGTAGTCGAGCTGGATTGCAAAAAGCGCGAGGACTGCTATTGAGATGAGTATCGCGAAGGTACGGCTGTTGTTCAACGAACGGCCTCCTCGAATATTGAGAGGGCCTTGTCTATCTCCTGCCTTGTCACGATCATGGGAGGCATGATGCGCGCTATGTTCTTGTCTATCCCGCACTCTATTATTACCAATCCGTTATCCAGACACCTGTTCATCACAGATTCCAACCTCTCCTTGTCGGCGCTTCCATCATTTTTTATGAACTCAACGCCTATCATGAGGCCAAGCCCCCGTACGTCGCCGATGCCCTTATTCCTGTTTTTTATTTCAAGAAGCCTTGAGATGGCGTAGCCGCCCATGGCGGCCGCGTTCTCAAGGAGCCGATCTTTTTCTATCTTGTCTATCGTTGCGACGGCAGCCGCGCACGAGACCGGGTTGCCGCCGAAGGTGGTGCCGTGTGCGCCAGGGCTCCATTTGCTCATGAGAGCGGCCGACGCGCCGAAGGCGCTAAGGGGAAATCCCGATGCAATGCCCTTTGCCATCACTATGATGTCCGGCTCAAGCCCGAAGTGCTCTGAGGCGAACCATTTGCCGGTCCTGCCAAAGCCGCTTTGAACTTCGTCGGCAATAAGGAGGATGCCGTGCTTTGAGCAGAGATCGCGGATCTTTTGAATGAAGTCAGCCGGGGGCACGATATAGCCGCCTTCGCCGAGCACAGGCTCAATCACCATGCAGGCGACTTCTTCCGGCGTAATCTGGTAGCGCAGTATCCTTTCAAGGTACTCAAGGCAATCGGTCGCGCATGTGGTGCGCTCGAGGCCCATGTGGCAGCGGAAGCAGTAAGGGTAGGGCGCGTGGTAAACGCATGGCACGAGCGGGTGAAAGCCCTGCCTGTACCTGGCCGCCGAAGTCGTGAGGCTCAATGCGCCCATTGTCCTGCCGTGAAAGCCGCCGATGAAGGAGATTACGCCCTGCCTGCCTGTGGCGTAGCGGGCGAGCTTTACGGCCCCTTCGACTGCCTCTGCCCCGCTGTTAGAGAAGAAGAACATGTCTATGCTGCCGGGCGTTATGCGGGACAGCCTTTCGGCAAGCTCGACCTCTGACGAATACCTGAAGATGCAGCCCGAATGGACGAGCGAGTCCATCTGCCTTTTGGCCGCTTCGAGCACCTCAGGCGGGCAGTGGCCGATGTTCACCGTGGCGAGGCCTGATGAGAAGTCCATGTAGGTCTTCCCGTCAGAGCCTTCGACATGGATGCCATAGGCCTTGCGCACTTCGATGTCGGTATGAAAAACGAGGGCGGGGGTGATGTGCTTGCGCCCCCGCTCCTTGAGGTCTTCTGTCATGTTTTTCTTTTTAACAGCAGGCATGAAATAAGTCCATCTGCTTTGTTGTCATCGTCGCGGCAGAAGCGGCGTACAAGAAGAGTACGCCTCATTCCTCGCTCCCCGATTTAACCGGGGCCTCGCATATGGAGCCTATTTGAAGCCTGAGTAATATCGGAGTTTTACAGCATTCTATTACGTTGGACATCGACAGTGTATGATTACTCTCCGTCTATCGGCGCCGGTTCGCAGAGCAGAGAGTCATAGACCGCGAGCCTTCCGCACTTCTTGCAGACGTACTCGATGTTGTCGACTATTCCAGTGCAGACGTGCCTGGGGTCGGATGTCTCCTTGTTGCAGTACTCGCATACAAATGGCAGCCCGTCCGTCCTCGGGTGGCAGAGGTGGCCCCTGCCGCTCGCGAGGCCCTGGCAGGTAGGGCATGAATATGTCTTTACGTACTGGGTCGTCATATGGGTTCTCCTTATAATCCGCCGAAAAGATTAGCTTGCAGGGCAGTGAGCCTTCTTACGTGATCTTTCTCCTGCTCGATTATGGACTCCACTAACTTCCTGTCCTTCTCCCTTATCATCCTCTCGAGTTCGTAATAGAAAAGGAGAGAGTCCTTTTCCATGCCTATCGCGAGCTTTATGGCCTCTTCCTCGCTTTTGAGCGCGCGGGCGGTCTCCTTGCCTGCCTCCGGATTGGTGAATACCTCGGCATCTGCCATTGTCCTCAGGTAGCTCTGCGCTTCATCGAGGTAGGGGTCGAATCCTTCCGTCGTATTGTCCACGAGAAGTTTTTTAAGATCGAGGAACATCTTTATATGCGTGCCCTCGTCCTCTGAGAGCGCCTTGAAAAGCTCCCTAAGGTCTTTTGACTTGGCGCCCTTGGCGGCATCCGCGTAGAACCTCATGCCGTTCTCTTCTATCCTTACAGCCATGTCGAGGATTTCCTTGCCTGTGAAATGCACCGGGTCCATACACCCTCCTGGTCAGATTTGCGCCGAATTATATCAAAAGAACAGACGAGTTTACAATGTTTTCGAAGCGTTTACAGCCGATTCCCGTTAAATCCGGTTGCTCATTCCTTGTCTATCTGCGCCTTTTGAAGGCGGCCGCTGAAGTCCCGGTAGATGACCTTCCATTTGGTGAACATATCGAGGCTTCCGCCCCTGCCGCCCGCCTCCTTGCGGCCCAGTCCGCTCCTTTTCGTTCCGCCGAACGGCAGCTGTATCTCCGCGCCTATAGTAGGCGCGTTGATATAGACGATGCCCGCGTCAAGGTCGCGCTCGGCTATTGCCGTGTTGTTGACGTCCTGGGTATAAATTGAAGAAGACAGGCCGTATTTGACGCCGTTCGCCATCTCTATGGCGTGCTTCAAATCCTTTGCCTTCAATATCGCAACTACCGGGCCGAATATCTCTTCCTGAGCTATGCGCATCTCTGGCCTTACGTCCGCGAATATGGTCGGCTCTATGAAAAAGCCCTTTGCGAGGAGTCCGTAGTTCAAGGCCCGGCCCCCGTGCACGAGGTTCGCGCCCTCTTTCTTTCCTATCTCGATATAGCCGAGCACCTTTTCCATCTGCGCCCTGTTGATGACCGGGCCCATGTGGACACTCGGGTCAAGGCCGCTGCCTATCTTCAGTCTCTTTGCCATCGCCGTGAACATCTCGACGAAGCGGTCATAGACCTTCTCGTGGACGATTATCCTGCTCGCTGCCGTGCACCTCTGGCCGGATGTTCCGAAGCCGCCCCAGAGCGCGCCCTCTATGGCGAGGTCGAGCCGCGCGTCGTCCATGACGATAATGGGGTTTTTGCCGCCCATCTCGCATGAGATCTCCTTTTCAATGCCGCTGCAAAGCCTGGCGAGCCGCTCGCCCACTGCCGAAGAGCCTGTGAACGATACGCCGTCTATGCCGGGGTGCGTGGCAAGGTACTCGCCTATCTCTTCGCCTGTGCCCTGCACGAGGTTCAGCACGCCGGGCGGCAGACCGGCTTCGGTTATTATCTCGACCAGGCGCGCAGCTGCTATTGGCGTATAGCTCGACGGCTTGAAGACCGCCGTATTGCCTGATATGAGGCAGGGGAATATCTTCCACGCGGGTATGGCTGTCGGAAAGTTCCAGGGCGTGATGAGGGCGAATGTCCCGATGGGCACCCGGACTGATTTGCAGTCCTTTGCGAATAGCTCTGATGGGACGGTCTCGCCGGATAGCCTGCGGCCTTCTCCGGCCATGTAATAGGCCATGTCAATGGCCTCCTGCACGTCACCGAGCCCTTCTGGCAGGATCTTGCCCATCTCGCGGGTAACGAGTCTTCCGAGCTCTCCCTTGTGCTTCAGCAGGAGCTCAGCCGCCCGGAATAGCAACTCTGCCCGTTTGGGCGCAGGCGTAAGCCGCCAGCCGTCAAAGGCAGCCCTGGCCGCGGCAACAGCCGCGTCGACATCCTCTTTGCCTGAGGCCGGCACCTCGCCGACAACATCGTCGCTGTCAGCCGGGTTCGTGCTCTGAAGGATCTTGCCGGATGCCGCTTTGACCCATTTGCCGTTTATGAGGTTCAGGTGTTTTTCTTTCAAAAGGCATCCTCCTGTGGCGATTCCGGGGGTGTGTTGAGTATATCAGAGTGGAAATCAGCGGGCAAGGCGTTCTATTCTGGCAACATCTGTGGAAAAACCTGTGGATAAGGCTGGTACGGACTGTGGAAATGTGACTTTGGTCACATAGAAAATAATCATGAAAACAAGGACTTCGGCTAAAGTCTTAAAGATCTCATCCGAGATATAAGCTATGAGACGGATTTTCCTGACAATCCTGTTCATGCTAATGATGGCCTCGGGCGCAAATGCATGCGTCGAGCGCGCCATTATCCGGGACATGGATTTTTTCACCACGAACTGGACGAACGGGAGGGTCAATATCATCCTCTGGGACTCGCCGGGCATGGTCAAGATAGTCGGGAAACTGCGGCCCGGAGCAATGGTAGAGGTGCTCGGCAGGAGCCAGGGCTTCCTGAAGGTGAAGGCCCCTGAAGGCGAGGGCGGCTACCTCGGCTGGATAAGCCAGAAGATGATAGAGCTGACCTTCATGCAGCCCAAGCCGGACGAGATGGAGGCGTGCAGGAGGTTTTGAGCTGACATGAATTCTAAAAATCAAAAGCCAACCGGAATTAATCCGGTTGGCTTTTTTATCTGGAGCGGGCGATGGGAATCGAACCCACGTCTAAAGCTTGGGAAGCTTTCATTCTACCATTGAACTACGCCCGCATGATCACGAGAGATAAAAATACATGATAAGGATGTTGTAGTCAAGCCCAATCCAGAGCAGTTCATCACACTTTCTTGAGCAAAAAAACAGATTTGATAAAATGATTCAAATTGACCGTAATAGTCCTGCCTCAAGTAACTCTTGACTCAGGGGGGCTATAAATGGTGTAATATTGTATTGTTTTTATATGTCCGCCGCTGAATTAACGCGAGCCGGAAAAAGAGGGAGTTTAAGGAAGAGTGAAATTCGATAGTTTAGATATGCACCCGGATATCCTGCAGGGGGTAAAGGACGCCGGGTTCGAGGAATGCACCCCCATACAGGAACAGTCCCTGCCAGAGTGCCTTGCAGGTAAGGACGTAATAGCCCAGTCCCAGACAGGCACGGGAAAGACAGCGGTCTTCCTCCTCACCGTCTTCAACAAGGTAATGGCCTCAGGGCCAGACCCGTCGGGCAAGCCAAAGGCCCTCGTGATGGTCCCCACCAGAGAGCTCTGCACTCAGATAATAGACGACGCCGCAAAGCTCGGCAAGCACCTGCCGATCCGTTCGGTCGCGGTCTACGGCGGCGTGGAATACGGCGCCCAGACAGGCGCGCTCAAGACCGGCGTCGACCTTGTCGTGGCAACTCCGGGCCGCATGATAGACCTGTACAAGTCCAAGAGCCTCTCTCTCGACGGCATAGAGATATTCATCATAGACGAGGCTGACCGCATGTTCGACATGGGCTTTGCCCCGGACATAATGTACATAGCGGGGAAGCTCCCAAAGAAGGCCCCGAGGCAGACCATGCTCTTCTCGGCCACCATAGATTCCAACGTAAGAAGGCTTGCGGCCCGCTACATGAAACCCGACCCGGTAATGATAGAGATAGAGCCGGAGCAGGTAACCGTAAACGCGATAGACCAGAAGATCATATACGTCTCGAACGAAGAGAAGGTGAAGGTCCTTCTCACGCTTTTAAAGAGGCAGGCACTCCAGCGCGCGATAATATTCACCAACATGAAGATAACCGCCGAGAGGCTCGGCAGGAGCCTTGACGCGAACGGCTTCAAGGCTAAGGTCTTGACGGGCGACGTTACCCAGGAGAAGAGGCAGAAGATAATAGACGGCATGAAGTCCGGCACGCTCAATATCCTGGTCGCGACCGACGTCGCCGCAAGGGGTCTCCACATAGAAGATGTCACTCACGTCATAAATTACGACCTGCCGGACGACGCGGCCAATTACGTGCACCGCATCGGCAGGACAGCCAGGGCAGGGAAGACCGGCCAGGCCTTCAGCCTCGCCTGCGAAGACCATGTCCTTAACCTGCCTGAGATAGAAAAGTACATTGAGCGCAAGCTCGAAGTCGAATGGATAGAGGAAGAGGAGCTTGTCAAAGAGGTCGTCGCCTCACAAGAGAGGGATAGGCCGAGGCGGACTGAAAGGGACAGGAAGCAGGGCGGGCAGAGGCACGACGGACCAAGGCAGAAGCGCCCTCCGTTCAAGAAGGAAAAGAGAGAAGGCCAGCCCCACGCTGAAAGGCGCGCGCACACCGGGAAAAAGCCGGCGCAGGCAGCTGGCAACGCCCCGGCAGGGGCCGAAGGCGCGGAAGGGGCCAAGGTGCAGGCCAATGTGGAAGGGGCCAAGGTGCAGGCCAATGTGGAAGGGGCCAAGGTGCAGGCCACTAAGGAACAAAGGAACAGGCCCGGACAGCATAGAAGGCCGAGGCAAGGAGATGAGAAGAGGCCTGGTCAGCCTGGCAAACACCGCAGGCCTGGAGGCGGGCCCAGGACCGAAAGGCACAATCCGAACGCGGCCCAGGCGTCAAAACCTGTCGAAAAGCAGCAGCCAATGCGCACAGAGCCTGAAGGAGTCCACAGGCCCATAATCCTCTCTGAGCCCAAGGAGAAAAAGGGCGGGCTCTTGAAGAGGCTCCTCAAGTTCATAAAGAAGCCCAAATAGGATTTGCATGGAAGGGGGCTTTTCCGGAAACGGGAAAGCCCTTTTGAATTATCCAGTATCAAAATAAAAAAGCCAGGCAGGTTCTGCCTGGCTTTTCTCATTTCCGGATTAATCAGTGAAGGTTCGGATTCGGTTCCGGGTAGAAGCCCTCGAAGTAATGGGGCCTTTGCTCCTCGAAGGTAAGGAGCAGCTCAAAGGCTATATGGCGGGTGCTGGCAAGCTCCATGGCCGCAAGCTGCATCGGCGCTTTCTTGAGTCCGGCATTGTCATCGACCCAGCCGATCGGGTTCTCCTTTATGAGCTTGTTGAACTCTTCGTTCAGCATCGGCCTGGCCGAGGTCGGCGGCGTGGTGTTGGATACCCTGTATACGATATCCTTCCTCGTTATGCGAACGCCCTGTCCCTCGTCGATAATGACATGCTTGTTCCACCACTGCTCGAAGCTCACCTTCTTGAGCTGTACGCCGGGGTTCCTGCCGAGCCTGGGCACGTACCTGTTCTTGTCCTTGTTCGTGGGCGCGAAGAGGGCTATCCCGCTCATCGGCAACGCGAGCTTCGCGTCGTACTCAGGGCAGTTGTCGTAAAATTCGATGTCGATGCCGAGCTTCTTAAGAAGCGACCCTGTGCCGTCCGGGTCGTCGACTATCGCCCGTATGGCGACTGCCATCCTCTGTACCTCTCCATCAAAGCCCATGTCAAAGGCCTGCGTGGACTTCGCGATGAAATGAAGAAGGTCCTTAAGATAATTATCAAGTTCCTGCGGTGTTTTGGTCTGTTTTTTGTTTTCCATAGTCCGGATATTCTATATCATCGCGGCTTTGAATACAAATAATTTTGCGGGCCCCCTACCGATTATGTTAATAATAGCCCTTACTTGGGAGGAATATATGGAAAGACCGACGCTTAAGATCAAAATAAGGCTCCTCGATCCTGCCGCAAAAGCCCCGCACAAGTCCCATGCCGGGGACGCCGGATGGGATCTCTTCGCCTCAGAATACGCAGAGGTCAATCCCGGCGAGACCAGGATAATCAAGACAGGCATGGCCCTCGAAATACCGACCGGCTGGTACGGCCAGATAAAATCGAGGAGCGGACTCGGCGCAAAAGGCCTAATAGTCACAGCCGGCGTCATCGACTGCACCTACCGCGGCGAGGTCGGAGTGGTCGTCGTAAACGGCAACAAGCCCGGCGGCCAAGCCTTCGCCTTCCATCCCGGCGACAAGATAGCCCAGATGATCTTCCTCCCTGTCCCGGATGTCACCATCGAAATGACTGAAAACCTCAATGACAGCTCAAGAGGCTCCAATGGCTTCGGCAGCACGGGGTAGTGAATTCCTGGGGGAAACTTTCTGTAGAAAGTTTCCCCCAGACCCCCTTCAAAGACTTTTAGTTCCCGTCCTGCCCCCCTGTAGTAATTGGGGGGTAGGACGGGAAGAACTGAAAGTTTTTTGGAGAGAGTTTGAGAGAACCTTTTTTACAAAAAAGGTTCTCTCAAGAAATCGCGCCCTTGCTACACGGACCGAAGCGCGTCGACTATCTTCATGCGTGATGCCTTGAGGGCCGGGAGCAGGCCGCCGGCAAGGCCCATTATGAGGGCGACCGAGATTGATTTAAGGGCTGTCCAGAAGGATAGCTCGAAGGAGAATGCGAGCTCGGAGAAGGTCTGGAAGTTCAAGGTCGAGATGGTGAAGAACTGAAGGAACGAGGCCAGGACGAGTCCGGCTGTGCCGCCGATGAGTCCTGTTATGAGGGATTCCGCGAGGAACGCCGTGAGTATGCTCGACCTGTGGAAGCCGAGGGCCCGCAAAGTGCCTATTTCGGATATCCTGTTCGCTACCGCCGAATACATGGTTATCATGGCTCCGATTATCGCGCCGAGAGAGAAAATGACGGTGAGGCTCGTGCCCATTATGCGCAGGAAGGTGGACATCGCCTTTGACTGCTCCGCATAGAATTCCGTCTCCCTCTTTGCCTCCAGCGTAAGCCTCGGGTCAGACTCTACGGCCTTTTTTATATCCTCGAACCTCAATGGGTCCGCCATCTTCAATATCACCGATGAATAGACCGGCCTTCTGAACGCCTGCATCAGCGAGTCGGCGTCTCCCCATATTTCGGAAGAGAAGCCGGTCGCGCCTGCGTCGAATATGCCTACGACCCGCCACTGCCTTGTCGCGAAGGCGAGCGTCTCGCCACGCTTCGCGCCCTCGAACCTCCTGGCAATCGAAGAGCCCGCGATTATCTCGTAGGTGCCGGGCCTGGGCATCCGGCCCTCTGTAAGCCTTACCTGCTCTCGGAGCGCGGCTGACGCGGACGATATGCCCCGGATGACAACGTTCGATGGTTTATCCGTTCCGCGCTTTGTAAGGGAGATGAGGACGACTATTTCCTTTGCGGCGAGCCTTCCCCCTTGAGCCCCCGCAGCTATGCCGGGCATGGATTCTATTATCGATGCCTGCTCCCGCGTGACGCTGCTCTGCACTTCAGACGGCGCGCCCTTTCTCGTTACAACGGCGTTCTGCCGCGAGCCTGTCTCGACGAGTGTTTTTTCAAGCCCTTCGGCGAGCATGGTCGTAGCCGCGAATACGAATACGACCAGCGCCATGCCTCCGGCGGTGAGCGTTGTCGTAAGCTTTCTGGTGACAAGGGATTTGATGCTGTATGAGATGGGGATGGCCATCAGGCGATCCTGCGGAGCGCCGCCGTTATGGGCGCGGCAGCGACCCTGTAAGACGGGATGACCGCCGAGACCGAGGCCACGATGACGGCCGCTGCAATGTCCATATAGATAGTGGCCGGCTTTATGTTGAAGACCGGGAAGAACTGGCCGAGCTCGCTTCTAAAGAGCTGCGCTGCCGGAAAAGTGAGGGCAATGCCCAAAGCCGCGCCGAGAGAGGTTATTACCATGGCCTCTCCGAATATCAGGAAGGAAAGGTGCGCTCGATTGAAGCCGAGGGTCTTCAGCGCCGCGAACTCGGAGAGACGTTCGCGGACAGACATCGCCATTGTGTTGGCCGTGACAGCCATGATTATGACGATGACGACTATGGAGACGAGCTGGATCGCCGTCATGATCGCCTCTGTCATTGTAACAAAGCTCATGGCAAATGCCCGCTCGGTCTCGGTCAGTGTCTCGGCAAGCGAGTTCTTGAAGAGAGAATCGACGCGCTTCGATACCGCCCCGGCAAGCTCAGGACGCGCTATCTCGATAATATAGAATCCTACCTGGCCGGCGCGCTCAGGCATGGTCTCTCTCAGGCTCTCATTGAGGTAGTCCCAGTGAAAAAAGAAGATGCTCTCATCGACTGTCTCATCCCGCCCCTTATAGATGCCCCTCAATACGAACTCCCAGTCGCCGGGGAATATGGTCCCCGTGAGGGCTACGAGGTCGCCTATTTCCCAGCCGAACCTTTCGGCGAGCTTCCTTCCGGCTATGGCGCCCCTCCTGTCCTTTATGTAGGCGTCTCTTTCTTCAGGCCTCAAGACAAGCTCGGTCACGATATCGAGGTGGCTTTGGGCCTCCATCGCGAAGTTGGCGAAGAAGTTCCGCTCTTCCTTGTAGAATGCGCCGAACCAGTTGCCGTACGAGACCTTCGTGGCGCCCTCGACCTGCCTTATCTTGTCGTAATAGGATAACGGCAGCTCGAAGGTGAGCGAGATGGCGTTCCTTGTGATGAGCCTGTTTGCGCGGGACGCCTCGACTCCGGCGTACCAGGCGTCGACGACCGTCGTCAGGATGCCGAAGGCGAGTATGGCTATTGTCATGCCGGCGATCGTTAGGCCGGTGCGGAGCCCGTGGCGAAAGGCGTTCTTCAGGAGCATCTTAATGAGGAGCGGCATTCAAGACTCCCTTTTCAAGATGCCTTATGACGTGCGCCTTTTCAGCTGCCCTGGGGTCGTGCGTGACCATTATGACGACCTTGCCGAACTCCTCGTTTACTCGCCTCATCAGGTTCAGCACCTCTTCCGCTGACGCCCTGTCGAGGTCGCCCGTCGGCTCGTCCGCGACGAGTATGGAAGGGTCTGTCACCATTGCCCTGGCTATCGCCACGCGCTGCTGCTCTCCGCCGGAGAGCTGGCCGGGGTAGTGGTCGACTCTTTCCGAGAGGCCCACGAGCCCAAGCAGAAGGCTTGCGCGCTCCTTGCGCTCTTTTCGTGACATCTCTTTGAGCACAAGGGGCAGCTCGACGTTCTCAAGGGCGGTGAGCACCGGTATCAGATTGTAGAACTGGAATATGAAGCCGACATGGTCGGAGCGCCACGCGGTAAGACTTGCCTCGCCAAGCGTTGTGATATCGACCCCTTCGATAGCTATGCTGCCATCATCGGCCCTGTCGATCCCTGCTATGAGGTTGAGCAATGTGCTCTTGCCTGACCCGGAAGGCCCCATCAGCGCAAGGAACTCGCCCGCTGCTATGTCCAGGTTTATATTCTTGAGGACAGGAAGGGCGCGCTCGCCGCGCATATAGGACTTGCTCAAGCCCCGTATTCCGATGAAAGGGGCGCTCATCACTCCTCCTGTACCTTTATCTTCGAGCCGTCGTCGAGCCCCTCTGGAGGAGCTATTATGACGCGGGAGCCCGGTTCAACTCCCTTGACCTCCATTGCGTCGCCTATCTGAACGCCCGTTGAGACCTGGACCTTTTTTGCCCTGTTGTCCTCGACAGTAAATATGAATTTGCGGCCATTGTCGCCTGTAACGGCCGATGCCGGGACCGTTGTCCTGGGTTCTTCCTCATCCGGCGCTATGGCCCGGGAGAGGAACGATACCTTTGCGCTCATCTCCGGCAGTATCCTCCTGTCTTTATCCGAGAACCTTATTTTGACCATCACGGAGGCCTTGGTCCTGTCGGCGGTGGGCACTATCATGTGGATAAAGCCGTCGAATCTCTCGAGCGGCAGCGCGTCGAGCTGTATTTCGCAGGGCATGCCCTTGAAGACCCTGCTTATGTTCGCTTCTGATACGTCGGCCTCTACCTGGAGGGTGTCCATGTCGGCTATGGTGACGACAGCGGCCTTTGCCCCGGCTGACGCGCCGAGCGGCGTCACTATGTCGCCGATGTCGGCGTTCTTCGTGAGCACGACCCCGGTGAACGGGGCCCTGATCTCCGAATATCCGAGCGAGGCCCTTGCGCCGCGCAACGCCGCCCGGGCCGAGTTGATCTGTGCCTGGGCGGCCGCGAACGCCGCAGAGGCCTTCTTGAAGCGCGCCTCCGCCATGTCAAAGACGCTTCTTGAGACAAAGCCTCCCTCCAGAAGCCCTCTCTTGCGTTCGAAATCCTGCATTGAGTCCTCGTACTCGGCGCGCGCTGCATCGAGGTTGTCCCCGGCTGCCTTGAGGCTCGCGGATGCCTGGTCGAGCGTTGCCTCAAGGTCGGCGTTCTCAAGTCTTGCCACCACCTGCCCCTTTTCGACCCGGCTGCCTTCCTCGACGCCGAGCCAGACGAGCCTGCCGGTTATCTTCGAGGCGAGCGCGGCCCTGCGCTCGGCCACGACATAGCCGCTCGCGTTGAGGACCGTAAGCCCCTGGGAAGGGTAGGTAAGCGCGGCCTCTCCGACCCTGACCTCCGGCGCTGTGAGCGCGCCTCTTGCCAGAAAAACTGCAAGGGCGAGCAGGGCTGCCGCAGCCGCCCATAATTGAAATCTTCTGGAGCGTCTTCGGAAGTCACTCCGGCCAGCAGGCTTCTCTATTTTCAGTCTTGATATGTCATCCGCCATTTCTTTCCGAGTATATCTGATTTTTCCTGCAGGCTGCTCAAAAATTCCATCTGCTTTGTTGTCATCGTCGCCTCGTCACTGCGACGTACAAAAAGAGTACGCCTCATTCCTCGCTCCTCGACGCCTCGCATATGGAATTTTTGAGCAGCCTGCAATATTGGAGTTTCAGGCAAATATGCAAAACACCAAAAGGCCGTTCGCTGATTCTTCGATATGTTGCTGAATATGATATAATATCAATCGATCAACTTTGGAGAGCCTCCTATGCCGCAGGAATTCCTTCATCTTTACGAGCACTTCATCTCGCCGTCCCCGGACCACATCTCTATTGTAGACAGGGGTTACAAGTACCTTGTCGTAAGCGAAGCCTACCTCAAAGCCCACGGCAGAAAAAAGGACGAAATAGTAGGACACTCTGTCCCTGAGCTTCTTGGAGAAGAGATCTTCAAGGGCTTTGTAAAAGGCTACCTCGACCGCTGCTTTGCCGGGGAGGTCGTCAACTACAGGGCGTGGTTCGACTTCAAGGTGACTGGCCGCATGTTCATGAACGTGACCTATTACCCCTACCTCGACAGCAGCGGCGCCATAAATGGCGCTGTCGTCATTTCAAGGGACATCACAGATTACAAGATCTCCGAAGAGATGCTGCGGGAGTCGGAAGAGAAATACAGGCATCTCTTTGAAAACCTCAATGACGCCGCCCTGCTCGCGGACGTAGAGACCGGACTCCTGGTTGAGACGAACAGGCAGGGCGAGACGCTTTTGGGCAGGCCAAGACATGAGATAATCGGCATGCACCAGAGCCGGATCCATCCGCCTGAGCTGGCCCTGGAATACAGGGAGAAGTTCGCCGCGCACACAGCCAAAGGCAGGGCAGCGGATTATGACGGGCTGGTCGTTAAAAAGGACGGGACCATAGTCGATGTCCACATAAGCGCCGCCCCGCTTACGATCGGCGGCAAGCGGCTCATCCTCGGCATATTCAGGGACATAACCGAAAGGAAGAGGTACGAGGCGGCGCTGCTTGAAAGCAAGCGTTTTACCGAGAGCCTCATAAGGTCCATGCACGACGGCTTCAGCATATTCGACGGCGGGCGCAGGTTCGTGGACGCTAACCCGGCGTTCTTCAGGATGACAGGATTTGCGCGCGAGGAGCTTCAGCGGCGCCTTCCGCCCATGCCCTACTGGCCGGAAGACGCAGGCCGGATAGAAGATATATTCGATGAGATCGGCTCCGGGGCGATCGGCGACCGCGAGTTCATGTTCAGGAAAAAGGACGG
>Ga0209751_10000023_pt1 | contig 152076 bp, 136 predicted proteins | sample RifCSP13_1_FD_184019 | JGI IMG/M metagenome (GOLD analysis project Ga0209751, IMG submission 184019) | Soil microbial communities from Rifle, Colorado - Rifle CSP2_sed 13_1 (SPAdes) (version 2) | ecosystem: Environmental > Terrestrial > Deep subsurface > Rock core/Sediment | place: Rifle...
AACTCGCGAACGCTCATGCGAACCTGGTTCTGCTCATCCGTTAATTCAAAGTGCATTAACTACTCCATGTTTCGTCAGTTATTCACACATTCCCATCTCGCTTTAAGAAAGGTCCGCGTCATGATTATTAAAATCTATTGTACCTTAACGTACCGTCGGAAAGTGATCGGTCGACGCGATCTTAGTCACCGCTTTTGTCGCTGGCCATCGCGTGGCTGACGAGCTCGAGTTGTATCCTTCCTGGCTGGGCCACTCCTCTTCATTAACCGTGCTACCTCAACGTCCCCAAGAAAGCGCCATTCGCCGGGCCGGAGTCCTTCATCCCGAAGAAACCCAATCCGAGATCGTCTCAACTTCAAAACCGAATGACCAATTGAATCGAACATTCGACGGATCTGTTGGTTTTTACCCTCATGGAGAACTACTTCGTACCACGCATTCGTATCTGTCTTTTCAAGCGCACTGATCTCGGCGGGCGCAGTCCGCGTACCGTCGTCGAGCACAATCCCCTGACGGAGCCGCTTAATAGCATCATCACTTGGCACGCCCTTGACCTTTACCTCGTAGACCTTACGCACCTGATTGCGCGCTGACGTAATGAAGTTTGTAAACTCCCCATCATTCGTTAGAAATAACAGACCTTCAGTATTGAAATCGAGGCGACCTACCGGATGCAATCGTCCTAAAGACGGAGGCAACAACTCAGTCACGAGTGGACGTTGTTCGGGATCTGAAACGCTTGTCAAATATCCCTTCGGTTTATTTAACAAGACGTAGATCTTCTCGCGACGCACCAGAGCAGGGTTGATCAGCTTGCCTCTTACCTTAATGTGATCTGCAGTCGGATCGGCCTTGGTCCCCAACTGTGTCACTATCTGGCCGTTAACTGTCACGTCACCAGCCTGGATTAACTCCTCGGCATGACGTCGAGAGGCGATTCCAGCCTGAGCTATCAATTTTTGCAGACGTTCTTTCATGGCAGACACGCCCAATACAGGCGCCAATGTGGCCAATTTTTACTGCAGGGGAAAGTTCGAAACGGTATCAGAGGCCGCCGCCGGCGAGATCTTCAAAATCTTCTATGTTGGGTAGTTCACTCAGATCCTTCAAGCCAAACTGGATCAGAAACTCTCGTGACGTTCCGTACATCATAGGACGCCCAACCGTCTCTTTCCGACCCTTGGCAACAATTAATCGTTTGTCCAGCAGAGTCTTGATTGCGGAGGGAGACTGAACACCGCGGATCTCGAGAATCTCCGGGACAGTGATTGGCTGCCGATATGCGATAACCGCCAGCGTTTCGAGTGATGCAAGGGAGAGTTTGGCACTGGGGCGAGACCTTAAGAAAGCCCGCACATGTTCATGAAACTCTGGACGAGTTGCAAACTGCCATCCGCCAGCGACTTCGCGCAACTGAAGGCCGCCATTCCGCGCGTTAAACTCGGCCGCGAGCTGCGCGATGGACTGTTCAATCAACTCTCGGTCTTCCTTGAGCACCTCAGAAATTGTTTTTGCCGAAAGCGGCTCGTCTGAAACGAAGATTAGAGCCTCGATCACCGCGATGCGTTCCGCCGTATTGGTCAGCGCGTAAGGAGTACTTTCTTCCTCTCGCCCATGCGGTTCAGAGGCCGTCAGGCTCTGGTCCTCGATTTCCACAAGCGTGTGTTCATCGATCAAATCCGAGCTTTCACCAACCGATTGTGTTTCTGTAGCTTCTCTCATACTTGGTCGCTCAGCTCTCCGGCAGAAATGACTCGGGCCGTTATGTCACCAAAAGTTTCGCGCTGAAATAGTCTTATTTCTGTAGTGCGAACAAGTTCCAGGACGGAAAGAAACGCCAGCACGAGCTCCCGGCGAGATCTCGCTTGCTCAAAGAAGGACCTGAGACTCAATTCGCCGGCTGACATCACCATGTTGCGCAGGCGCTCCAACATCTCAGCCATTGAAATCTCTTCCCGCTCTATCTCGAGCAGGACTTCTTCTCTATGTCTGGCAAGAATTTCCTGAAAGACTTTTAAGAGATCAAAAACGCCCACCGCAACTTCGGGATTAGTCTTGTCCGTCTCTAACTCTGCACGCTTAAAGATTGCTCGCTCGACGGTGGCACGTGACCAAAGCATCTGTGCCGCAGCCTTGTACTTTTCGTGCTGGAGCAGTTGATCGATCAATTCCTGGCGCGGATCTTCCTCTTCCTCAGAGGCCGCCAGCGGATCTCGCGGCAGCAGCATCTTAGTTTTCAGTTCGATCAGGGTAGCCGCCATCACCAAAAAATCGCCGGCGACAGCGATGTCCAGCTCCTGCATCAACTGAAGATAGCGGAGATACTCGTCAGTGATTCGCGCTACGGAAATATCGTAGATGTTCACCTGCTCCTGACGAATCAAATGCAGCAGCAGATCCAATGGTCCTTCGAACTCACCGAGAACGATCTTCAGATCATCCGAGGCTCGGTCGGGTACCAGCTCCGGCATCGCGCCAGCGACATTCAACGGTGTCTGTGTCTGTTCAGCTTCAGGCGCAAAAATCTTCGAGTCGTCTTCCATAACTATTGAAGCCACTGCAGGCCTAACTTCTTCTTAGCATCGTTTATTGTTCTGGTCGCAATTTCCCTGGCCTTGTTGGCGCCCTGACCCAGGATTGTGCTCAGCTCAGTCTCATCTATACCACGTACTCTCTCCTGAATGGGATCCAGAAACTCGACGGTAACGTCAGCAAGCTCCTGCTTCAGTTGTGCGTATCCCTTACCCGAAAAGTGCTGTTCAATTTCTGCTGGCGATTTCTCAGTCAGCAACCGATAGATTGTAAGCAGATTTGTGATAGCCGGACGATCGGGATCGAACCGAATTTCAGTGCCTGAGTCAGTTACCGCACGTTTGAATTTTCGTCGCACGGTGTCGGCGTCATCAAGCAGCATTACACATCCGCCGGGATCGTCGTCTGATTTGGACATCTTTCTGGTTGGATCAGACAGCGACATGATTCTGGCTCCTACTTCTGGTATGTAAGGCTCAGGTACGCGAAAAGTTTCCCCATAATCGCGATTAAACCGAATAGCCAGATCGCGTGTAAGTTCAAGATGCTGTTTCTGATCCTCACCAACAGGAACCAGATCAGTCTGGTAGAGCAGAATATCAGCCGCCATAAGCACCGGATAATCGAACAGCCCTACCGCCACGTTTGCTTGCTGCTTACGCGCCTTGTCCTTGAACTGGGTCATTCGTTCGAGTTCTGACATGCGGGCAATACAGTTCAGGATCCAGGTTAACTCGGCATGTTCCAGAACGTCTGCCTGCACAAAGATGGTTGAGACACTTGGGTCGATGCCGACTGCGAGGTAGATCCGCGCTAATTCTCTCGTTTTTTCCGCTAGCAGGAGTGGGTCCTGTGGAGTGGTGATGGCGTGCAGATTGACGATACAAAAAAAGCTTTCGTATTGGCGTTGCAGTGCCACCCAGTTGCGGAGCGCACCCAGGTGGTTGCCAAGGTGAACGTTGCCGGTGGGCTGAGCGCCACTAAAAATTCGCTTCATTAGGTGTTTGTGCCAATGAATACCAAGGCCCAGGCGATTGGCATGACAACGCGAAACACAACACCGAGCACTCCAGTAAACACTGCGATGAATAAGAGAATAAACCCGAATTTTTCGAGAGCCTCGAGCCCCGAATCAAAGGAGGGTCCCAGAATACTGGCCAGCACCTTGCTGCCGTCAAGAGGGGGGATCGGAAGCAGATTGAAAACGCCCAAAGCAACATTCAAAGTGAAGAAGACAAATAGCAGCTCGATAGCGCCCTTAGCAATGGGCGAGTCTTCGGCAGAAAAACGGCCGATAGCGATGACATCGAAAGAGTAGAGAAGGCGAATCGTCACCCCTGCCACAATCGCAATAATGAAGTTGCTGATCACCCCAGCTACAGATACCCAAAAATTTGCGACCCGCTTGTTCCGCCAACGCAGGGGATTCACCGGTGTGGGCTTGGCCCAGCCGATTAGCGGAGCACCGGTAAAGAAAGCGATTGCCGGAAATAGAAGTGTGCCGATCGGATCCACGTGGACTGCAGGATTTAAGCTAATGCGTCCTTGCAGTCGCGCAAGATCATCACCAAACTTGTTTGAGGTCCACGCGTGGGCAGATTCGTGAACCGACAAAGAAAAAACCAGCGCCACCATATGAAGAATAAATTGTCCTAAGGCGCTGCTGTCCAGGTTACCCATTAGTTACCAACGTCATTTAGGCGTGAAAAACCGATAGCAGCTCACACTAACATGCTGTTTTTTGCCTGTCAAAATCCACTCATTCTCTGCCCATGTGCAGGCAAGGTCGAACTCATATACGCGGGAGCAGACCACGGGTTCCAGTTTCCAAACTGTAAACTGCGTCGTTGGACACAACCACCATTTCACCTGTAGCGCTGAATGCGAGGCCAACTAGATTCATGCCTGCCGCAAACAACTCTGCGTCTTTGCCGTCAGGACTGATCCTTACAATTCCGCGTCTTCCTTGTAAGGAGGTTGCCAGGTAAAGGTAGCCTGCCTCATCAAATGCCAACCCCTGTGGTCGCCCCAATCCGCGGTAAAACATCGTGACGTTTCGAGTCGGGTCGACACGATAGACTGAGTCAAAACTGGAGACCGTAGGGCCAGTAATATACAAGGCGTCATCAGGACCAAACGCGAGGTGGTAGGCAGAAACTGAGGGTTCTAACTGTACCCAGGCGTGTTCCTCACCTACTCCGTTCACTTTGAAGATAGTTCCGCTGCGATCCCCAACATACATCGTCCCATCTGCGTCGAAGGCAATCCCGGTAGCCACGCCCAGATTTCGCGCAAACGGCACCGCCTCTTTGAAAGGTGTGACACGGTATACAGTGCCTTCCAGACGGCTAGTCACAAACATCTGGCCGCTCTGATCAAAAGCTATTCCTGTCGGATTCGGAATGTCTCCGGAAAACTCCGTGACGTTTCCTTCTACATCGATACGGAAGAGGGTAACTGGCAACTGTTCGCCGCGTGGGCCGGAACGAGTCACAAACAGAGCGCCATCGTCTGGATCAAAAGCTGGGTTTGAAACCGGATGTAGATCCTCGGCTAGTCTACGACCTACATTGAAACTTTTGGGTTCACTTTCACCCGTGGCGGAAAATACACGAACTTCAACTTGTCCTCTTTGTTTTTCATCCGGCACCACTGCCAGTAGACGACGCGAGCTGAGCGCAACCAGTGGGGCTCTGGCTTTCCCGAACCAGGCTGAGCATTGTGCAAGGTCACTGGTGTCAAACTCGGCGCAATCGATGCTAACTTCACCCCCCGGAATACCAAGCGGAGGATTAATTCTTAGAATACTGGGTGCCTGCGTCATGCGCTAAATTTGTCGCTGAGGGCTCGAAAGCTTCCCATGATACGACCGACTGCGGAGTGTGTCTAACACACGCCACCCGTCTTAAACCATGGCCGGCGTCTTAGACTTGGCGCAATGGCAATATGCTATAATCCCCCGCCGTAAAGAAGCAGTGCGGGCCGCAACGTTTTCGACGTTTAGTGGACGAAGTGTTCGCACAACATATTCTGATGCTCAAGCGAGCAAGCGAAGTTATATCGCAGAGCGATTTCAGAGTTTTACCCTCAGCGTCCGAATCTTACCGCTCGCCACACTCCCTCTCTAATTTGATTCCGGCAAACATTTCGCTTCGTGGCTCGTCACATATTCAGACGCAGGCGGCATTCCGCCTATCTGACTGCAGGAAGGGAGGCAGAAAAAGATTTCTACTGTTTTAGGAAATACTCTGGGCCTCAAACCAAACCAGATACGACGGATCGAGAAGCTGTACACCCGCCGTATTCCACCACAGCAGATCGTGACGCAGGAGTTCGCCCGACAGTTGGGCGAGTTGTCTCATGAAACTCGTCGTCAAATTGGCGCGCTGATTGACCGCAAGGGTCATGTCCAATTTGTCACTGTAGGCGATAATCGTCGTATTCAGTTGCCAGACTTTAAGCGTGTTCGCGTGGCGGAAGGTCGCTTTCGCGGTCTGCGCTTTGTGCATACACACTTGCGTGGGGAGGATCTCACCCAGGATGACCTTACCGACCTTGCCTTGCTCCGACTCGACCTAGTTGCGGCTATCGACGTTGATCCTGAGACAGGACTACCGGGTTTAGTTCGTGCTGCACATTTGTTACCGATGCACGCAGGTGAAGTCACCAACGGCGATCGAAACCATTCATATACTTTCCTGGAGCCGAAACAGGCGAATCAGTTGACTCTTGATTTTCTAGAGTTAATCACATCGCTCGAAGCTGAAATGGCACGTAATCGACGCACGGGGCGTCGCGCAACGGGACCTGATCGCACGATTCTGGTAAACGTTACAACGGGCGCGCTCAGTGACGCAGAGGAGTCGCTCGCGGAGCTTGAAGAACTCGCCGCCTCGGGGGGCATTGTTGTCCAGGACCGAATAATCCAACGAAGACCGGCAATTGACCCGCGGACGGTGCTTGGGCGCGGGAAGCTGGAGGAATTACTGATTCGCGCCCTGCAATTAGGCGCAGACATGCTCCTCTTCGATCGCGAACTCTCCGCTGCGCAGGTGCGCTCGCTTTCAGAGGCTACAGACCTCAAGATCCTCGATCGATCTCAATTGATTCTGGATATCTTTGCGCAACGCGCACAGTCCCGCGAAGGTAAGATCCAAGTCGAACTTGCGCAACTCAAATATCTACTTCCACGGTTGATTGCCGGACAGGACTCGGCGTTCTCGCGCCTGGCTGGCGGTATCGGCGGCAGGGGCCCTGGTGAGACTAAGCTGGAGACAGACCGTCGTAGAGTGCGCGATCGGATTAATCGCCTGGAAAAGGAGATCGACTTGCAGCGGCTGCGAAGAAACGAGAGACGGAAGGGCCGCCGCCGTCACGAACTGCCCGTGATCTCAATTGTGGGTTATACAAATGCGGGTAAATCTACCTTACTCAACACCTTGACTAATAGTACGGTCGGAGTGGAGCAACGCATGTTCGCCACTCTGGATCCGACCTCCCGTAGGCTACGCTTGCCTCACGAGCAGGAAGTGATCATCAACGACACCGTCGGATTCATTCGAGACTTACCGCCCGACCTGTTGTCGGCGTTTCGAGCCACGCTGGAAGAAATCGGTGACAGCACTCTGCTTATTCACCTGGTGGACGCGTCAAATCCACGTGCGATGCAGCAAATTGAATCAGTTGAACGCATCCTCAGCGAGCTTCACTTCATCGAAATTCCTACAATTGTCGCGTTGAATAAGAGTGATGTGACTAAGCGAGAAGAATTGGCGTTGATTGCAAATCAGGTTTCACATGAGGGCAAGCGTGATGTGGTCACACTGTCAGCGTTGGATTCGTCAACGTTGCAGCCACTTCTGGAGAAAGTGAGTGCTCTTCTTGCTCGCGATCTGCTGTCGCGGCATGACCAGCGATTGTTTCGGACTGCGTAAGTATGGGACTACGTCCTCGATTTCGAACTCCCTTGAGTCAGGCGCGCGATAAGTTCGTGCGTTACCTGGTTCGTCCGTTTGACTACTTTCAGCCACAAACAAGACTGTATGTTTGGTTTGCATTGCTGGTGATAGTTACGACGTTTCTGCTGATTACTAATCTTTCTCCTGGCCCTCCCGATGACTATCGTGAGGGAGAAGTGGTACCGAGAAGCATCGTATCGCACCTGGACATCACCACGACCGACGTGGTCGAAACCGAAAAACGCAAAGCTGCTGCGCGGGAAGCTGCTCGACCGATCTTTAACTTTGACTCTTCTCGGGCGGAGACGTCGGCACAGAGTTTCCGAGCTGCCTGGATGGACCTTAAGAACCAGCGCAGTACTAACTCTATACTCGAGTGGAGAGGCGAAGGCGGACCGAGTGTTGGCGAGGCTTTGGTAGCACATCAGTTTAGAGACACGGATCTTGAAACGATTACTGCCCTGATCCGGGACGTAGGTGCACGCTACATCATCGATGACAGCGAGTTAGATCGACTGAGACAGGAAATAGTTCTCGTCGATGTGAGGAACCCGGCGGGTCACTTAATCGTGCCTGACCCACAGTCGCGCATGACCAGCCTGAGCGCCGCCAGAAAAACTCTGGAGACACGAATGCTGGCAATGCGCGGCTGGTCTAACGAGCAGAAGGCTGCGCTCACAGCAGCGGTCCTGCCACTGTTACGGCCGAATGTAATGTTGGATCGGACGGCAACCGCCAGAGCCCAGGAAGCCGAGGCTGACAAGGTCCCCCCAGTAGTCATCTCACTCAAACGTAATCAGGTTATTGCTCGTGAGGGCGACACAGTCACACCGACAATGCTGTCACAACTGGCAGCCATCAAAACCGGCAAGAAAGCACGGCCATGGCAGAACGCGATTGGCCTGCTGCTGGTGGTCATTGCTACCTACTGGGCAGTTTGGAAATTCACCGAACACCGCAGCACGACGACCCCTCTCGCACTCTCCAAACGGCGGTCTTTCGCGATTGTGACCTCAGCGATCCTCGTGCAGACAGCTCTAATGCGCATTGGCTTCACGCTGGGAGACAGTATCGCAGCCTACGTTACGCGAGCTCCGTTTACCGATGCGACCATTTGGAACTTCGCAATTCCTTTTGCAGCAGCAGCGCTTTTGGTAGCAATGTTGGTTGATACCCAGCTTGCCTTTATTGCTGGTGTTGTTACGGCGATCTTCGCGGGACTACTGGCGCCGACAGGTATGCAGAAAGCGATATATGCGCTGATCTCATGTTCGGCCGCGGTGTATGGCATCGGCCGCTACAGAGAGCGGCAATCAGTCACCCTGGCCGGGTTACTGGTGGGGGCTGTGAACATTCCGATGGCGTTAGCTCTGATGGCCTATACCGAACATCCGCTCAGTTTTAACGTTATCCTTTTTTCAATTGGCTGCGCATTCATTTCAGGATTGCTGACGGCAGTATTTACAGCAGGCGGTCTCCCGATTAACGAGTCGGTATTCGGAATTCTGACCGACGTAAAACTGTTGGAGCTTTCGAACGCCGATCTTCCCGTATTGGGTCAGATGGCCATCCGAGCCCCTGGTACAAATCAGCACTCCCACATGGTCGGGCAACTTGCAGAAGACTCGTGTCGGGCGGTTGGAGCAAATCCACTCCTGGCGCGTATTGGCGCTCTGTATCACGATATCGGGAAACTTGCAGCCCCTGAATACTTCGTGGAGAACCAGCAAGGTGACAATCCTCACGATCGTCTGCGACCGACACAGAGTGCGAAGATCATCACTAGCCATGTGACGTACGGGCTGCGGCTGGCGAAGGAGATCGGGCTGCCGAAAAAGATCGCTGATTTTATCCCTCAACATCATGGCACGCGGACGCTTCACTTCTTCTTGCGGAAAGCACAAGCGATGGCTAAACCGGGCGAGGTTGTCTCAGAAAAAGACTTCCGTTACCCGGGACCGAAACCACAGTTCAAGGAAGCAGCAATAATGATGCTTGCTGACTCTTGCGAAGCTGCGGCCCGTTCGCTTGAGCGCCCAGACCCGGACAATATTCGGACCATTGTGCAGAAGATTGTTGATGCGATTATCAGTGACGGCCAGTTGGACGAATGCGATTTGACACTGAGAGAACTGACCGTGATTCGCGAGGCTATCATCAGTGCGCTTACTGCGATTTATCACGCCCGAATCGACTATCCGGGCTTTAATCCCCCTCACGTCTCCGGAGCCCTTCCGAAACTACCTGCCGGTGAACTCGACAGCGAGGAACGTGGCGTTTCTTATAAACGTCCTGCAGATGTGCCAATTAACAGTGGTGGTGAAGTTGAAGATGAGGCCATTACTCGCAATACTGTGAAGCGTTAGCTCCGTTAGAACTTGCCGCGAAGTTTCTCGTAAGTTGTTGCCAAGCCCTCGGGGATCACGCGTGTCTCACCAGTAGTTGTCATGAAGTTAGTATCGCCGGCCCATCGCGGCAGTATATGAAGGTGCAGATGACCCACAATACCGGCGCCTGCAGCCTCACCCAGATTCATGCCAACGTTGAATCCTGCTGGAGCATATACCTCGCGCAATACGACCTGGCAGCGCTTCGCGAGTTCCATCAATTCATTTGTTGTGTCGCTATCGGCCAGATACAGCTCGCCAACATGGGCGTAAGGAACTATTAAGAGGTGGCCGGTAATGTAAGGAAAAAGATTCAGCACAACAAAATTGCTGATTCCTCGGTGAACTACAAAACTTTGTTCATCGTGTTCCGGATTCTGCTGTATGAGGCAGAAGACGCATTCACTCTGAGACGAACCGCTGCTACCAGACCCAACGTATTTACTGCGCCAGGGACTCCACAAGGTCTGCACGAAGGCCTCAAAAGGTAGGAATTAAAGAATCGGCGGTTGTCGCCCACCATCAGGGTTAACCACGACTTCTGCAGCGGAAACAGACTTGGGCGTCTCGTCGTTGATAAGTTCCTTGAGTTCTTTGCCAGGTTTGAAATACGGGACGCGTTTGGCGGGAATACTTACAGGATCTCCAGTCTTTGGATTTCGCCCTCGGCGCGCGCCGCGTTCGCGGACGCGAAAACTACCAAACCCACGCAACTCTATTTTCTCACCCTGATTCAGCGTCTCAATAATGCTTTCAAAAACGATCTCAACCAACCGTTCTGCGTCTTTCTTAGTGAGTTCGGCCGCACGAGCGACGTCCTCTACCAGCTCCGCTTTTGTCATGCATCACCTCAACAGAATCGTTTGCTTCAGGAGCACAGAACTCAATGCGACTGCAAGTTTGGTCTTTAGAACGGCGAGGTGTGAACGGGCCTAACACTATCAAAAACACTCGCACCCGGCAACAATGCACATCCCTTTAGCTGCGCAAGCCCGTTTCGACTGGAAAGGGCGAACACTACGAGACACTGTGATCGAAAACCTCGTGGAGTCGAGATCATCTTTGATCGTCTTCGGGTTCAGAGCGGCTGATACCAAAATCGGCCAACTCGCCCAGCGACGCCATGCCGCTGCCGACTTCGGAGGAGTACACCTTGGTATCGACTACAGGTTCATCTTTGCCGACCGCACGTGCAGACAAACCAATCTTCTTGCTTTCTGCGTCCACCCTGAGAATTTTGAAGTCCATCTCCTGGCCAATCTGGACGACGTCTTCAGGTTTAGTAACTCGCTCTTCAGACAATTCCGAGATGTGGCAGAGTCCCTCAAGGTTATCGTCGAGTTCTACAAAAGCACCGAAGTTGGCAAACCGAGCGATCTTGCCGCGCACGACATCGCCGGGGTGATGTTCGGTAACGAACTTGTCCCAGGCGTTAGGCTCAAGGTCTTTTATCGAAAGCGACAGTCGCCGGTTCTCAGTATCAATACTGGTGATAACGGCATCGATCTCCTGACCTTTTTTCAACACCTCGCTGGGATGTTTGATCCTTCTGGACCAGGAGATGTCTGAAACATGCACGAGACCGTCGACTCCGTCTTCTATTTCGATAAATGCGCCAAAATCTGTCAAATTGCGAACTCGGCCATGTACCCGCATTCCGACGCTGTAACGTTCGTGCAGTGTCTCCCAGGGGTTCTCCTGGATTTGCTTCATGCCGAGGCTAATCCGACGACCTTTTGGATCGACACTGAGAATTTCAACTTCAACTGTATCTCCGGGATTTACGAGTTTACTCGGGTGTTTTACTCGTTTGGACCAGCTCATCTCCGAGACATGGACCAGACCCTCGACTCCACTCTCAAGCTCAACGAAGGCCCCGTAATCAGCAACGCTGGCGACACGGCCTGAGACACGAGTGCTAACGGGAAAGCGCTCTTCAACGCTCGACCAGGGATCCGGCTGCAACTGTTTATATCCTAAGGACACCCGTTCACGTTCGCGATCGAACTTCAGAACCTTAACCTGAATCACATCGCCAACCTTAAACAACTCACTCGGGTTCTGAAGTCGTCCCCAGGACATGTCAGTTACGTGCAACAGACCATCAACGCCGCCAAGATCCACAAAGGCTCCGTAGTCGGTCAAGTTCTTAATCTGCCCCTCGACCACGATTTCCTCTTCGATGTGCTGAAGTGTCTGGTCTTTCTTGCCCGCATTAGCTTCCTCAAGCACTGCCTTGCGAGACAAGACTACATTCGATCGCTTGCGGTTCAACTTGATGACTTTGGCTTCGATCTCCTGGTTGCGCAACGTGTCCAGATTGCGGATTGGACGAACGTCTACCTGTGAACCGGGCAGAAATGCTGCGATGCCATCAATATCTACACGCAGACCTCCCTTGATTCGCTCTATCACACGACCTTTGACGCTTAGATTCTCACGATAGGCCTTCTCCAAGTCATCCCAGGCTTTCATCCGAACGGCGTCAGCGCGTGACAGTACGGGAAGTCCGTCGGCCGTCTCCATACTCTTGACGAGGACTTCAACATCGTCGCCGGGCTTCACGGTCAGCACACCGTTTTCGGTGAACTCTGCAGGGTTTACGATCCCCTCTGACTTATATCCGAAATCGATAACAACGCCGCGTTCACTGATGTCGACGACCGTGCCCCGAACCACTTCTCCCTCTTGCAATGTGGCTTGCTCCTGCTCGAACTGGTCAAGCAGTTGGCCAAAATCCACATCGCCTCCTGGGCGCGGTTCATCGTCGTCCGCAGCAGTACTCGCTGCCTCAGCGTCGGTTTGGGTCGGTTGCGGCGCAGTCGGTTGCGCACCGGAAAGAAGGTTCTCGTTTTCCTCGCTGTCATTCAGCTTGGGTTTCTCACTAGACATGCAAACTCCTGTAGCGGCCCGGACCATCGTCAGCGCGTCGTCGATCGTTTCGCGCCAAGCGCACACAAGTCGCTCAGGCACTCGAGCGACATGCGGACAGTATTAGCGGCTCGTACTTAAGTGCCGATGGTGATGTTGTCGAAATTGGACGCTGGAGCGAGGAGTGCGAGCCGTGTAGATTGGGAAAAGGAGGTTTCTTATTGGTTTCGATTTCCGCCGTGCCCGTAGTCACCCGCTTGGTCTGACAATCACCTGCCGCTTTACCGGGTAGGTGGGCAATGTACACGCCACCGTAAGCACGTGTCAAGGCGCTAACCATTACTACCGAGCGACTTTATGCCAAGCAATTCAACCAGCTTCGCAACGAAGAAGAATACGCTACTGGCTCGCTGTTGAAATCGCTTCGGACGTTCTCAGGACGACGTAAACTCCAGCTGAATGAGAGCCCACAAATAGCGTATTGTGGTTAAGCGAGTCAAACGCAAGTGACCATATGCGCTGGCTGGGTAAGCGATGTTCCTTGGGATCTATACGAGCCCAGGTCAATCCCGCATTAACCGATCGATATACGCCTCCCCCGATCTCGCCATTCTGGTAGGCATTGCCGACAAAGATCTCATCACCATTCTTCGGATTGATTAGGATGCTTGTGAAGTCGCCGAACGGGAGATTGCCGCCCCGGCGGTTCCAGGTAACACCACCATCATGAGAGGAATAGAATGCTTGCTTGGTGCCGATATAGACAAAGTTCGGGCGTTGCGGATCCTGAACAATTGTATTCACGGGTGCGTCGGCAGGAAGGGTTGTGGACTGCCAGGTATTGCCACTGTCCCTTGACACCAGTGCGCCTGAGGAGGCCGTACCAACCCAAATAACCTCCGGCTGACGTGGATTGATTGAAATAGAGGCGACTCTGGCATCGAGACCCGGTCCAAATGGCAGTTTCTGCCAGCCTTTCGTGGGATCAGTTGATCTGTACAATCCCGCATTCGTGGCGGCAAGAAAGACCATGCGGCCAGTCTGGTCGTCCGGAACCTGAACGATGGAATTGACTGCGTCAGTCAAAACCTGCAGCACGCCAGAACCCTCCGTTTCATCACGCGACACCCCGAGGGCGGCAAGCGTGAGTTCGTCGAGCTTCCCCGTGGTGGGCAGGTGCCGGTCAGCCTGAAACCGTTTCAGCCCGGCTGCTGTTTTCGCTCCAGCCCGACCGTCAGGCGCCCCAACCTGATATCCACTTGCGTTCAACGCTTCCTGCGCACGACGCACCGTATTGTCAACTCCTCTTTTCGCCTGGATCCTCGCAGTAGGGCGTGTCTTGGTCTTAGGCTTGCGAGGCGCGGTGCGTTTGGCCTTTGGGTCGGGTGCATTACCGGACCAAACCGGAGCCCAGGTCTGTCCGCGGTCACTGGACCGATAAACGCCAAGGTTCGTACCGAGCAAAATAACGTTTGGATCCTGCACGTCCTGTAAGATTGAGTAGGTGATCAACCGCGCTGGCATGTTACGCATGGATGGTCGCCACGTCTCACCGTTATCGTTGCTAACAAACAGGAAACCTCCACCGGTCGCGGTGTTGATGGTGGCTGCGTAGATCCGGTTCGGCTGTTCCCGATCGGCGACGATGGCGTTAGCGAATCTGCCGCTATACCCAACATTGGTCGGCACAAAACTCTTACCACTATCGTGGGACACCATGACCCCGTAGTTGTTTGTTCCGATATAAATGACCTCAGGGCGCGACGGGTGGACTGTGATCGAGTTAATTTCCAGTTGACGAGAGGTCGTTACCATCCATGAATTGGCATCACCACCGCGTTCAGATCGCCAGAATCCTTCCGTAGTGCCCGCAAACACGATTCCGGGAACCGATGGGTGTTGAAGAATCGCGCGTGTCCGCCTGGACTGCGATGGTATTCCCTGGACCTTGCGCCAGTTCGCCCCACCGTTTTTGGTTTCGTAGATCCCACTGCATGCCGATGCAATTACATGGTTAGGATCCCTTGGATCGATATCGATAGCAAAAATGTCAGAGTCGTCGATGATACCGTTCTTTATTGAACTCCAGGTGTTACCACCGTCAGTGGTCTTGTAAGGGAGGTACCACGTGCCGGCGTAAACGATATCCGGAGTGCGCGGATCGACCGCCAGAGACTCAACATGTACCAGACCCGGCGTCTTGTGCGTCGGCAATGGGGACCATGTGTCCCCAGAATCATCTGATCGGAATATACCGTTGATTGTTCCCGCGAAAAGGACGCTAGGATCTGATTTTGATTGGCTCAATGAATGGAGCGCTTCCTTTTTTAATTCTGGGCTTTCGCGCCACTCGCGTCCTCCATCGACGGTCTTAAAGAAACCGCCAGGTTCCTTATGCCGGTGAGTAGCGACGTACAGCACTCTCGAGTCGCGCGGGTCGACAATGATATGGTCGACGAAGAGTTTTGGCCGGTTAAAGTTATGTAACAGTTCCCATCGCTTACCGCCGTCCCCGGAGGTGTAGATCTGGCCATCAAGGGTCCCGAAGTAGAACCGGTCCGCATTGTTGGGATCAACAACCAGGTCGCGCACATCACCTCCTGGCGGACCAGTTGGTCGCCACTCCTCTGAGTAGCGGGCGGGATCGGCATCTCCGTTGCCAAACGCTGTAACTGTTGCAACGGGCACTGCCAGGAGTAATGCTAAAGCGAGTAAGAGAGCGCAGCGGGGATTCTGCTTCACGATAGTCTCCATAATATTTTCGATCTCATCGTTAATCTCACACGCCGATTAGGCGCCGGGCTACTGAAGTTTAATACAGTTTTGCGGGTTTGTATCCCCCAACTTCGCGACAAGGTTCGATGCCTTATGCATCGTCACCAGTTGTACCCTAAAAAAGCGATGGGCGGTGATTCGAGTAGAACCACCGCCCATTGGTTAAGGCACTGTCACTTTCGTGACATGACCTGATTGTTTATTCATCACCCCTTCGACCGCGACGACGAGGAGCGCGTCTGCACTCCGGACACGGCGAAATGATGTTATCGGTTGAAGCCGCCGGGACTGTTGCGCCGGTCGGTCTGATCCAAAGTTCAACGCTCAGATCCGCACGGCAACCACCATCGATAGTGATGATACGTCCAGCTTCAATGCCGCGCGTATTGACGAGATAATTCTTAGCCCTATCCGCACGTTCTTGTCCCTGACCGGCACAGGTTCCGTAGGCAATGATGTAACCTTCGGCACCCGGGTCGTTCTGTAGCTGGATAGCGTAGTTGTCGAGACGGGCCTTCTCATCGTTGAATCTGATGTCGCCGTACTCGTCAAACCTGGTTGGAGTCAGCGGCACTACCGTTCTGACCTGTGTCGAACACGAAGCCGTGGTCGCACATGTCGGCGGGTAGCCACCCACATCCACGCTAGCGGTGACGGTCTGGCCGCCAATTCCGGCTGTGTCAACCGTAATGGTCGGGGTTCCCTGACCGCTGGTGATGGTGCCAGCCGAGACAGACCAATTGTACGTTCCAGTCACGGCGGTGTCGCCACCAGTTACGCTTGCAGTGAAGGTAATCGGCGCTCCTTCTTCGACATCAGCCGGGCAGCTAACGCTGACCTGCGGACAAGGAGCCTCACACCGGCAGGTCGCAACGGTAACTGACGTTTGGTGCGTTGCCGTGTGATTGTTGCCGTCGTTGACTTCAACTGAAGCAGTGTAAGTACCTTCCTGGACACCTGACAGATCCCATGTTACGGCACGGCCTTCGCCCGAGAGTCGACCACCGGTTACCGACCAGGTGTACAGCAGAGTGTCGTTGTCAGGATCTCGAGCATCAGCCGTTAACTGAATCTCCATGCTGGTGCTGGGAGTGCAGTCAACGGGACGAGTTCCTTCGGGACACGGCAGGAATAGCGATGCAGTTGAGGCCGAGACCGACACTGTAGGCGGTTGATTCGGCGGTGCCGGCAACGCTCGTGCATTTCTGTGACCGATCCAGAACTGGCCGATGAATCCGTGCGGATCCTCCGAGAAGCGGAAACCGTTAGGATTACCACCCGTAACGGCGCCAACTGATATCCCTGGCACCGTGATCACGCCGCCTTGGTTCGGGACCAACACGCCGCTTAGGTTATTGACGTTGATGGTGGTAATGGTCGCGTCATTGAAATGATCATCATCCTGCTGGTTCAGATGGATGCGGTAAGCCGCACCAAATCCCCACCACCGACGAGGATAGATCTTGACACCGGCCAGAGCATCAACGGGATTATTCTGGAAGGCATTCGGCGTGCGCCCACCAACGTACTGTGTCGATCGTACTTCGAAGATCGGTGCATAGTGCTTGCTGATGGGAAAGTCAAAACCGACGCCAGCAAGCAATTCATCCGGTCTATCCAACAGTACGAAATCTCCCAGACCCTTAGGATTGCTGTTCAGGATATAGCCGAAGTTGGCGGAGACATTGACGCTTCTGCTCAGCCGTCCATCGACAAACCCAATCAGGCCAAAGTCCCCGATGTCGCCACCAGGACCAGCTCCTCGCTGCATTTGGTTGAACCCACTTAGATCGTCAGCCTTGTCGGGATACCACCGATAAAACCCAACAAGTCCGACGCCCAATGGGTTATTCGGGCCTGTGAAGCGAACTTTCGCGCCCGCAACAAAGTTGGTAAAGCTTGACTCTCCGTAGGGACGCGAGACGAACGGTGCGTCGGGCAAGTAACTCGGAGCAACCGTAAACACCGTTGGAACGGTGATTGGAAGAGTCAGGAGTGTTGCTGGAAGAACTGTAGTCGAAAGCACTATGCCTGGCAGAATGCCACCCACCGTTGAACCGATACCTGGGAAGTTATCAGCCGCGCCAAACGTCCCGCTGTTAGGACTAGAGATTGGCGGACCTAGCGTGGCGTTGAATCCAGGAAAGCCAAATAGACTACCGATATGACCCGGCCCCTGACCAAACGTACCTGCCGACCCGCCTACAAATGGAAACTGGACGAATGGCTGATTGTTGAAAGGTCTGAAGATCGCCGTGCCGCGAATGGTCCCAACATTCGGACCCTGAGGCGCCTGAATTATTGCAGGCAGGCTGCAGAAGGCAGCTGGACCACAGCCGCCAACGTTCGGCAAGTAAAAGCTCGAGAGGTTCTGCGGAGTGTTCAGCTTGATACCGCGGTAACCGTTCGTCTTGAAAAAGAGCTCGATGTGATCATTGAGGCCAACGTTGAAGCTTAATGGAATATCAGTGATGTCAACGTTGCCAGGATCACGATCATAGTTGCTGTACGCAATGCTGAAAGTAAACTCACCGCGGCGCAGCGTCGATCCATCATAAATCGTAAAGAGTCCGGTAGGGCCACCCTCCGGACCACCTGTGCCTACAGTCGGAGACTGGTTTCGTGGGTCATTCTCCGATCGTATAGTCTGTGCTGATACCGCGGCACACAGCATCAACAGTGCGAGCGCGAAAGTGAGCGCTCTAGTTGCGAGTCTCATCGCATTCCTCCTGCGAAATGAGTATATAAGTTTGCTAAAGAGTGCCGCCGTACTTGCAGGTCTCCCCTGCGCCTGCGGTGGCTCCAACTACAACTTGTCAAACAGAACAAACTACCACCATTTGGAACCGTCGCAGGTTATTCAGGTGGAGCTTCACGCAAGAGATCAGAGTGGTAGGCACTCATTCGCCCCCGCATTATCTAATTGACATTGAGAAAACTAAACCGCCATTTCTTATACGAAATGAACAGCCTAGTGTCAATGACTTAGCAGCGCAAACAGGTGACACAACTAAAGAAATCTTAACGCTGAATAGGCCACTAAATCATGCCAGACCATACTCTACCTTCTGGGGGAAATCAAGACTTTTTCCCAGCGGAGGCCCAAATTACTTATGTTTTTTCCGTCACGCGTAGATGCCTCGCATTCGCGTATCATAGGCCACGCGGTCTATCGCCAACATGTACGCCGCAGTCCTCGTGTCAACAGCATGTGCGTCAGCGTATCGACATAGGTCATTGAAGCTCGCGACCATCGTTTCCTCGAGCCTTTGATTGACCACATCTTCTCGCCAGAAGTAGCCCATTCGATCCTGCACCCACTCGAAATAAGAGACGGTTACCCCGCCGGCATTAGCCAGAATATCCGGAATAACAAACACGCCCTTCTCGTGCAGAATCTGGTCAGCGGCCGCCGTGGTAGGACCATTGGCCCCCTCAGCCAGCACTTTACACTTGATTCGGTCGGCGTTTTGCGAGGTGATCTGATTCTCGGTCGCTGCCGGGACCAACACGTCGCACTCAAGCTCCAGCAGTTCGCTATTGGTGACGGGTTCCACTCCCTCATAGCCCTCAAAGGAACGAGTAGTTCGCAGGTAGTCAAGAGCTCTAGGAATGTCGATTCCGTTGGAGTTGTAAATCCCGCCGTGAATGTCCGATATGGCGACCACCTTATACCCGGCTTCATGAAGTAAACGAGCCCCGATGCCCCCGACGTTTCCCGAGCCCTGCACCACAACTCGGGTGCTTGGTGGACTCATCCGGAACCGCCTAACAGCTTCATTCACTACAAAAAGGATGCCGCGACCGGTCGCTTCGCGACGTCCGGAGGAGCCACCAAGATCGATCGGTTTCCCGGTTACGACCGCAGTGACTGTATGGCGAGCGTGCATGGAGTACGTGTCCATAATCCATGCCATTGTTTGCTCATTTGTGTTCATGTCGGGCGCGGGTACATCTTTCTCGGGCCCGATGAAGTCCAGGAGTTCGGCGGCATAACGGCGGGTCATACGTTCCAACTCGCCGATCGACATCTGCTGGGGATCACAGACAATGCCTCCTTTAGCACCACCGAATGGAACGTTCACAACCGCACACTTCCACGTCATCCAGGCAGCCAGGGCACGGACCTCGTCAAGGTTAACGTCCGGCGCATACCGAATGCCGCCTTTGGCTGGGCCGCGCGCAAAATTGTGTTGCACCCGGTAGCCTTCAAACACCTGGATTCGACCAGAATCCATTCGCGTCGGGATATAAACCTTTAACTCCCTATTGGGGACGCGCATCACTGCATATAGATCTGGATCCAAATCCAGTAACTGTGCGGCGCGATCGAATCGCGACATCATCGATTCAAATGGGTTCTCTTCCTTTATTTCCCGAATGTCATCAACAAACACTGTGCTGTACATGCTCGACATTGCCATTCTCCGGTCGTGACTTTTCAACGCCCCGAATCACTCGAAACTAACACCTCGTTCATCGCGCCACTGCGAAACCCATTCAGATCAAGCGTGACATATTTAAATCCAAGCTCACGGAACCGACGTGCCAGTTCCGCAATAATGTCGCGATCCAGCGCCCGGTCCATCTCATGAAGTGAAATCTCCAACCTCACAAGACTATCGTGGTGGCGAACACGAAACTCGCGAAAACCAAGTTCCCTCATGATCTCCTCACCACTATCAATTGTCGCAAGTCGCTCGATAGTCACAGGTGTCCCGTACGCGATACGTGACGCAAGACAGGGGCTCGCCGGCTGATCCCAGGTGGGTAAGCCGGCGCTGTTGCTAAGGTCTCGAACTTCCGCTTTGCTCAACTCAACCTCAATCAACGGGCTGCGGACGTTGTACTCGCTAGCGGCCGCACGCCCGGGACGATAATCACCGACATCATCCGTCGTAGATCCATCTACGATTGTTTGTATCCCAAGCTCCTGAGCGATTGCAGTCAGCTGACGGTACAGTTCATCTTTGCAAAAATAACAACGAGTTGGTCCATTTGCTACATAGCTTTCGTTGCTCAGCTCTTGAGTAAATATGACCCTGCGGTGAAAACCAAACTGCGTTGCGAGCTGGTTGGCTTGTTCACGTTGGTAACCCGAAAGGCTTGCCGAGTCACCAGTAATGCAAAGAGCTTTGTCGCCGAGTTCAGCGTTGGCAATATAAGCAACGTAGGTGCTATCGACACCGCCCGAGAAGGCCACGATGGCCGAACCGATTTCTCGGAAGAGCTGTCTCAGCCGTGCTTCCTTAGCTAGCAGGATCTGATTGTAGGAGAGTTGAGGATGCTGGAGACCTTCTTCACTCGTAGGACAGTTCACGTGGGCCTTCTAATATTGGGAATCAGCGGCAGGATGACTATATCTCGCTCAGCTGTATTGAGATTGCCCGGCGATGTTAGCGTATCGGTGAAGACAAGCGCAACCAGTCGACTCTCTTGCATGGCTCTGTTGCGAGAAGGGTGGTGCCTGCGCTGTTCAGCCCTAACCTCAACCGAATTTGTGGGTCTAAAGCCTGGGCATTTAGCTTACGTCGCTCTGCCCAAGATACGCCGCAGAGCCGAAATCTTACGACGCGCATTAGCTTGCTACCACTCTTCTTCAGACATTCAAAGCGGGCAATTTGGACGGTATAAGTTTCGGCGTGATAAGATCCATACTTCCCCAACGTATCTTCCTAGGGAAATCGACCTACTTCGCATGCTGTATCTGCTGGATAGGGAAAAGGCTCATGCACCATTCGCGCTAGTCTACTTATTAGTGACAGCGATGGTGATGGTGATCTTTTTCCGCGCGGTCGCTTACTCGCAGACTGAGACGCTCGACGAGAATTCCTCGGACCCTGTGAGGTTGTTTGAGCGCGGACAGAGCGCTCACGCTCGCGGTGATTTGGAAAAAGCTCTTGAATTCTACCAAGAGGCACTTAAGGTTCGTCCAGAATTCCCCGAAGCCGAATTTCAACGGGCGAATGCATTGGTTGGACTAAAACGGTTTCCGGAAGCTGAACAGGCATTTCGGAGTGCCATTCAACTTCGCCCCAAGTGGTCACTCCCGGAACTTAACCTCGCATCACTCTTAATCCGACTTGAAAAAGATCAGGATGCTGCTGTGCTTCTTCGTCAGGTCTTAACGAGGGAACCAGAAAACCATTCTGCCCTCGGTCAGCTCGCTGAATTGCGACTACGGGCTGGTGATTCAAAGGAAGCTTTGGCACTGGCCTCGAAAGCAACCAAGAGCAATCAAGCCCCATTATCTGTTTGGATTGTGCGAGCGATGGCTGAACGCGCAGTGGGCGCAAGGGTCGAAGCCAATGAGAGCCTGAATCACGTTCTCGCAAACGAGCCCAACAATGTCCCCGCTCTGATGGAACGAGCGGAGCTGTTTCTGGACGCAAGTAATTATGAAGCTGCTATTAACGACCTTAGTGCGGCCAAACAGCTTACTCCGGGGGTGGATAAAGCGATCTCTTCGCGTCTCGCCTATGCTTACGAGAAAAACGGAAATCCTGATGAGGCTCGGCGAGTTGCCGAGGAAGCTGGTCTTCTTACGTTACCTGCGGAACCAACATCAAACGGTTCGGTCACTGGTTCACCGGAAGAGATTGCTGCCGCGAATAGCGAGGATCCGTCAATTGCGCGGAAGGCGTTGTTGTCGCTCATCGAAAAAAACCCTAAGAGTGCTATGTTACTGGCACGTCTCGGCGCATCTTATCGCACCGAGGATCCGGATCGTTCGCTGTACTACTATCGCCGTGCGTCAGAGCTGCAACCACAAAACGTCGAATACGCGATCGGGTACGCCTCAGCTCTCGTACAGGCACGTCGGTTTGTTGATGCCGTACGAATCCTTAGAAGCGTTCTCTCCGTCGAGCCCGACAACTACACAGCGCATGCAAATCTTGCGACCGCGTTATATGCTGTGAAGGACTACCCGGCAGCGCTTGACCAGTATCGATGGATCGTCGAACACAGGCCCGAGGCGGTCATTGCCCTATTTTTCATCGCGACGGTCCACGACAACCTGGGAGAGTTTCAGGAGGCTCTTACAGCGTACGAATCGTTCCTTGCAAAGGCGGATCTACAAAAGAACCAATTGGAAATTGAGAAGGTGAAACTGAGACTTCCCACTTTGAAAAGGCAGATTGAATTAGGGCAGGGGAAAAAGAGAAAAGCCTCGGACAAATCTACAAGAGTACAAAAACGGCCATAGGATGATCAGCGTTCGGTATTCAGTTTATTTCGTTCATGCTTGTGTCTTCGCAATCACCATGTTCATATGTGTGGCTGCAGTCGCTCAAGAAACTCAACAGCAGCCACCAACTGCGCCGCCGCCGCTTCGGGTTCTAACTCCGGAGGATCGTACTTTACTAGCGCAAACCAAGGACAACAAATCTCGGGTTAAGAAAACAATCGAGCTTGGTCAGATTCACCTTGCAAAGGCCGAGACCCACACGAAAGCCGAACAGTATTCCGAGGCATTAGCGGAACTGGGACACTACTGGGCATTAATTGAAGACGTCCTCAAGCACATTGGTGATCTTCCGCGTGACAAGGGTAAAACTCGTGACCTTTATAAACGAGTCGAGCTGGCATTACGCGCTCACGGCATTCGGCTTACGATCATGAGGCGCTCAACGCCCGCCGAATATTCTTTCTGGATAAAACAGCTGGAAGAGTACGCCCGCAACGGCAGAACCGAGGCACTGAACTCGTTCTACGGTAACACTGTCATTCGAGAAAGCAAACCCGGGCCATCCCAAAACAAGTCTGACAAGCAATCCGCCGGGGGACGCATACCTCCTGAAGAGAAGCAGCCATGAAGATTCGATTGTTGGCCCTCTTGTTCCTTTGGGTCGCGGCTACTGTAGCCGTCACTGCATTTCAAGGCCGGGATCATCTAACTCCGCAAGAAGAAGAACTGATTAAGGACGCTCAGATCCTCGACAAGCGGATTGAGATTTTCGTAAAGGCGGCGGAGCGTAGATGGCTAGCTCTAAACGGCGTGGATGGCGCTGCGGCAAAGCAGCTCAAAAAAGATGCCGAGAAGTGGGGCGAGTTGCCGGCCGGGTCCCGAGCAGAACTAGTGCGCGACCTGGCGAAGATACTGGACGAGGCGATTACCAATATTGACGATGTTAGTTCTCACGATGACCGTAACCCACTGATCCCCAAAGCCCTGCGAAAGCTGGCCGCAGAGACAACCGTTCTGGTCGATCGATTGAAGCCTTTGTATTCGCAAGCAAAGGGTGAGGCCGAGCTTGCCAGTTTCGCAGAGTTCTTCGAGAACGCTGAATCGATAATTGAAGCAGCCAACAAACTCCCACCACCATCTGACAAAAAAGACAAGAGCAAAACGAAATAGAAAGGCGCAGCGCGATTCTCACACTGCGCCTCGAGTCTGACTGCCTTGCCGTTAGCTTCTTTTGCGGATGGCGGACATTACTTGTTTTGCCTCTGCATCAATCGCAGTACCCGCACTGGTTTCGTCACCTTCTTCCTTCGCGGTTGTCGATGCTTGGAGCCTGGGTGAGCTTTCTCCCACGGCAAACAACCTGAAGTCGAGCCGGGCCTCAGTTTTATTTATCCCTTCAACACCGGCGACGCGCCCAAAGACTCCGCCTAGTTTCTTGGCGGCGGAGGTCTTAAGGGCTGCGATGTCTGTGTAGAGAATGAAATCGCACTGCTTTATTTTAGCCTCCGCTTCCGCCTCACTTTGTGATATCGCATTGAGCGCAGTAGCATCGATTCCAGTTGCATCAATGTTTCCGATCAATCGATCTCGGAGAGCGTCTGTGGAAACCTCTTTACCAGACCGGTTATTGATGTGTATAACACCCACCCGGAGCGTTCCTGATTTTTTCTGGTCAGGAGTGGTCGATGATACAGAGGGGTTCGGTTCATTTGCAGCTGGGTTACTCGATTGCGCCATCAATTCCGCCACAGAAGGCGTTGCATAAAACTCCTGAGTACTCTTGGCCTCTGTGTAGTCCGCGGGGATGTCGAACAGCGCTGCATCGAGGGGTTCCCGGGAAAGCTCAACCACCTCTTTCGTGGTAGTAAACATTGCTCGTCCATCCGGTCCGTACATAGTCATGGTCTCGATTAGCGGATACCCGGTTTTGGCTGAACCCTGTCGACGAAACTGAACGCGGTCTCGACATCCCCCTTGCGAGACGGGCTGTCTGGCCATCTGCACGCTGCCCAAGTCACATTCAACTCCATAAGAGAGATCGATATACCAACCGTCAGTCTCGATTTTCTGGTTAATCGGGTGGCATGCATCGGGTGACGACTCCATGGTCATTGTCGTCTTAACGTGCCGCGCTGTGAAACCAAACATCTCTTTTCGTTCGCCAGTGTCAGTAGCGGTGGACGTGTAGGTGACGACGCCTCCGCGAGTCACGGGCTGGGCAACAACGGTCGTGGGTTGCTGAGACGTGACTCCGGCGGCGTTACTCTCCATGGGAGTGACAACATACTTCTTAACTCGTTCGCTCAGCTGAATGGTGCGTTTTAGATCGCACTGCGTAATATTCACAGTGTCCATACCACTGCCGGTACGCATTTCGTTGCGCTCGCGCGATCCTTTGATCATAGAAATGCTCTCGTAGGTTTGTCCCGCAGACGTCGTTTTGTATTTGATTCTCAGGTTCTGAGCCGCTTGATTTGAGACGGGCGCAGGCCCGCGACGCTGCTGGCCGCTTGCCAGAATTGTTGAAATGATTAGGGCGAAAACCAGGACCGTACTGACACCCAAAAGCCTTTTTCTCATTGTTATCTCCTTATAGTTCGGTGAATCCTCTTCTTCGGTTAACGCGAGAAACAACAGCAGAATTAATCTCGCGCATCTCTCAGCGTAGCCGACGTCCGCCGGATTGCCGTCACAATTCGGCTGAGCGCTTCTTTAGCGTTAGCTTCATTTCCGTCATCGATAGCTTGACGAAAATCAGGCAGCGGCTGAGCAGCATAACCGGTATAAAAACCGGGTGCGTATACTTGGTGGCGATACCAGGGTCTGCCGCGCAATCCTCGCTCATCGATCAACCCACGCTCAGCCTGTAGCATGGCGTCGTTGATGCGCCTTAATCTCGCTCCTATGGAGCTGCTGGATTCGTTTGCGGCTTCCGCAAGGGCTGCCTTCCTGCTTTGCTCGAAACGGTGCGCTTCATTCGTAAACTCCTCCAATGCTGCGTTCATTTCGTTCTCGTTGAACAACGCCCCGAGATTGCGGGTCTTCGCCGTGCGTAAGCTCTCTTGAAAAAATCTACGAACCTCACTGGCGTAGCTCACATAGTCGAAAGGAAGCACTTCGGCGTCCGCCAGTCGAAGTGCAACCGTTCCCCACAACTGTCCCGCTGCAACATGGTACTCAAAGGTGGGATCACCAAACTGCGACATCCAGTGAAATGAGTCATAGGCGGAATGGTACACGCCGTAATCACCGCGAAACCCCATGTCAGCCGATGCGATCCCGAGATGTTGTATAAAGGGAGTGTAGTCCGAACCAGATCCCAATGGTCCAATCATCGGCTCAAATTGGCCCGGTGCATCACTTCCAATGGACTGCTCGGCGGCAGAACGTGAGTCCCGAGTTCGATCCGACCATTGTTGAAAAACACTCTTCCCCGTCTTTGGGTCGCGGATAGCGCGCGTAGAGGATCTAACTAGGTGCCACATTGATGGAACAGAAGATGCTCCGAAGTTTGGACCAGAAACAGCTGCATCCATATTTAGATAAGCAACCGCTTTTGTCTTTAACTCCTCGGCATATTCTTCAACCCATTCCGTTGACCCTATCAAGCCATACTCTTCTCCGTCCCAACTGCACAAAAGGATGGTGCGGCGTGGACGCCACCCGCTCTTCATCAAGACACCTAATCCACGTGCAACTTCAAGCATCGCCGTACTGCCGCTGTTTGGATCCACAGCTCCGAATGTCCAGGCATCCCGATGATTTCCCAGCATTACCCAACGGTCGGGTTCTTCGTTGCCATCAATGCGCGCGATCACGTTCCAGATCTTGCGAGTTTGATAGTCCATTTCGGTTTTCAGGCGGACCTTGACCTGATCCGTGCCACCCACGTGGTAGGCAAAAGGCAACCCTCCCTGAAATCCCCGGGGACGTAGGGGACCACCAAGTGCTTCAAGGAGTTTGCGGGCCTCTCGATAGGAGATGGGTTGTACGGGAAGCCGGGTGAGGTTAGTCGCCTCCTCCATTTTGAGGCGGGGCACACCAGGCACCGATGGTCTGGCCGGTGTCAGTGGATCCCCGGGGTATTGAAAAATATATTGGACTGATCCCCGTTGTGCAGAAGCTGGTGGTCGCCACGGACCCCGCGGATAGACATCACCCTGCATGTAACCATCGTCAGCAGGATCTGAATAGATGATCAGTCCCAGAGCGCCGTTCTCTTCCGCTACTCTCGCTTTGACGCCGCGAAACGAGTTACCGTAGCGAGCCAACGCTATCCGGCCTTTGACTTTGACACCCAACTTATCTAGCGCCTCGTAATCATCAGGGAGTCCGTAGTTCACATACACAAGTGGCGCTGTCACGTCACCGCTTGCGCTGTAACCATTGAAGAGTGAGATTATGTCGGAGTGACTTGAGCTCGGATCCTCTGGTATTGCAGCTTCGCTAACACTCAAACGCTCACGCCGGGGCGACACAAGCTCGACGACAGCAGGTCGTTTTGGATAGGGGAGCAAGACTTCGTATTCCTTTAGATCGGCCGCTAAGCCATACTCCCTGAACTGATCGCGAACGTAGATAGCGGTGTCATAGTCCGCTTTGGTTCCGGCTACATGGGGAACCGCGGTCAATCGTCTGAGGTGTTCACGGGCACTCTCGCGATTGGGAACCGCTCGAAACTTAACCTCCCGGTCCTTTTGGGCTTGAAGCTGCTTTGCGGTAAATCCGTCGATCTGTTCAAGGGAATGATCGACCTGAGCACCGGACGGTACCGTTTGAACGACAAGAATAACGACCAAAAGCCCTATCGCATAGCGGCGGTAAGAGGGATTCAAGGTATCATCTCCAGACGGACTGAATCGAAAAGCGAACGAACATTAGTTTGAGAAGTTTCGTAAGGTCGATAGAGATTGGCGAAAGGAGTCTGCTGATGGACAGTCGTTATTATCCCGGTGTGGAAGCCGATGCTCCTACACTGGTGTCGGAGTTGCGCACGCTGTTTGATGATGATTATGAAGTGCAAACGATGCAAGTTTCATCCACGACTGTTTTGCAGGCACGCAAGTCTAGCACGCTTCGCGATCTGACCGGACTTTCGGCGGGGCTCACGATCAAGATCACTTCCGAAACCGGTGGAACTCGGGTTGAGATCGGAATGCAAAAATGGTTTGACAAAGCAGCTGTTGCTGCAGTCGCCTTGATCTTATCCGCGGGTGTGCTGGTTGCGCTACCAGCGTTGGGTGCTTACTGGCAGTACAAGATCACAGAAGACGCCTGGAAGCTGATCGAATCGCACATCGCACGTTTGGCTGGAGGTTATGTTCCACCCCTGCCGGGACGCTGCGGAACCTGTGGGGCGACCAACAGTAGTGGCGCAGATTTCTGCTCATCCTGTGGCGCGAATCTGCGTGTTGCTCGCAACTGCCCTTCTTGTGGTGCACTGCAACGAGAGATCACGGCGCGGTTCTGTAACCGTTGTGGCAAACCTCTCGGCTAGCGCCGATCCCCCCGCTCGACCTATTACCTCCGACTACCTATCAGTCGTGTCGCAATGCCATTACTGGATCAATTCGCGCGGCACGCGCTGCTGGATATAGAGCAGCCAGGATGGATACCAGGAGGGCAAATAAGATGGCCCCCACAGATAAGTATGCTGGTAATGAAAAGAAATCGATGAATGACGCTCCTTGAGGTTTGAGGATAAACCGATAGGCCAGTCTGTTGGCCAGACCATCTACGCCCCAGGCGAGCAACGTCCCCAGCACTCCACCACTTAGTCCGATTACTGCCGCTTCCACAAAAAAGATGAGCTTGATTTCGCGATCTTCAGCGCCGATAGCCTTCATGATTCCAATCTCACGCGTGCGCTCGAGGATTGACATGATCATCGTATTCGCGATTCCAAACGACGCTACCAGTAAAGAAATTCCTCCCAACAGACCAAGCACAGAATCGATGATCAAGAACACTGTGCGAATCTGGTCCAGCTCATCGACGATCGAGAAGCTGCCAAATCCCAACTCGGTCAAGCGCTGCCTCACACTGGTCATCACCACAGGATCTGTCACACGAATAACAGCAGAATCGTAACCCTCTTCTCCAGCATCGCTGAGCATGCCACTCTGGCGCGCGAGCTCAAGTGCAACCTCCCCAATCGGAGAACGATGCTCACGAGTCCATGACCGAGCGACAGGCAGCGGTACATAGACGGCGGCGCCAGGCATCAACCCCCGAAGGCCGCCTTGACCCGCTCCTTCTCGAACTTCTGTGCTCAGTACTCCCGCGATGCGGAAACTGCGGGCCACCAGTGAAGAAGCGTTCGACTCGTTGGGAGTTTCGTCCTCCAATGGAATACCGAAAAAGTTGGGAAACCCCTCTTCTGCGTTTTCTGCTGTTCCCTGAGACGTAGAAAGAAAATCCAACGTCTTGCCAACAGCGTCCTCCGGCCTCTCAAACCCGAATGCTTTCACGAGACGCTCAGTCACCACCACCTCATCGGACTCAGGCGAACTGATCATCCGGCCGGCGGCAAACTGTTGAAACCTGGTGGAAGAGTTCGGGACATTCGCGCCACCCGCAAACTGCGTGAGTACTCTTTCATTTGCTCGGATGTAAACGGTGAAACTGATGTTGGGCTCGACGTACGCAACCCCGGGAATCGCAGCTATCTCAGCTATCGCGGCCTCATCGAGAATCCGGGTTAAGGTTCCGTCACCACGCCGTCGATTGCGTCTCTGTTCTCCCTCCGGTTCCTCACCCCGAAATCGAGCTGTCGCAAGGCTGCTTAGACTTCGACCGAATACCTGGATTTCATTGAAGAGGTCCAGTGCCTTAAACCGTGCAAGCATGTTTTGCTGCAACCCCAAGCCAAACGACACCATTGTCACAATTACGGCAACACCGACGATGACCCCCATAGTCGTGAGAGCTGCGCGCAGCTTCGCTTGTCTGAGGTTTCTAAGCGCCAGTTGAAGGATGTCCAGGAAGCTCATCGGCAAAAAAGATCAATGGGGACTGAAAACGTGTCGCACTGCGTCAGGTGTCCAGTCAGCGAGAGATGCTGTTACAACATCCGCTCCGGCGTTTCGCAAATCCGCGGCTGATACTGTGTTTGTCACACCAAGCGTCTGCATACCAGCCGCTCTCCCTGATTGTATTCCGGGCGGAGAGTCCTCAATGACGAGACACTCACTTGACAACACTGGCAATTTCCTTTCCCTGCGACAAATCTCGTTTAGCCGGGCCAGCGCAGTGACATAACAATCGGGGGCAGGTTTGCAGATCGTCACGTCGTCGGCGGTTATGACAACGGTGAAATAGTCGGCCAGTTTCGCCCGAGTAAAAACGTACTCAACCTCAAGCAGATCCGCCATACTCACCAGCCCAAGGGAATAAAAGCGCGACGTAGCTTTGATGAAAGTGATAATGCCTGGAAGCAGTGGTAACTGATTCTCAATAAGCTTGCGATGTGCTGCAGCTTTTTCCTGATAGACCTCAAACATCAACTCGTCCCTAAATCTACCTGCCCGTTCCAGGGCGACTCGCACAAACGTCTTGTCGTCCATCCCAAGAGCAGCAAAATATTGAGCTTCGGTCAGTTCGATGCCACGCGCACCCAACACCTGTTGATAGGCGCTCATCTGCAACCGCTCGTCGTCGATTATCACGCCGTTGAAGTCGAAGAAGATGGCTTTGATCATAATGTTGTTTGCCTTTAGTCCGCGACCTTTGATCGGCGTTATTTACTCCCGAGCATTGGTCAAGCGAGCATTCTGCTCCTCAAAAAGGCGTGGTAAACGTTCGCTCTCCAGAACATCCAGCCGGCGTAACACTTCTGCTAAAGAAAGTTCGTTCTTGAGGTTGACGCGATAATCGAGATCCGCCCGCAGTCGATCTTTCTCACCCTGCCGGTTCTGCGACATCATAATTATTGGCGCCTGCATCCCGGCAACGACAGCTAAGACAAGATTGAGCATTTGATAAGGCGCCGGATCGAACCCTCTAATCAGAATGTACGAATTGAGGATTATCCAAAAGATAATCAGACCAATCGACGCACCGATAAATTTCCAACTACCGCCGAATTCGGCAATCATGTCTGCCGCCCGGTCGGCCACTGTCGATCGCGCCGCCTCCTCTTCATTTGCGTTTCGAGACACGCGCGACCGCAAAAGCTCATCTGTGCGGCGCAAACGATCACTGAGCGCGCCAAGCATCTCAAGGGCCACATCAGGGTTGCCCCGAACAAACGCGATGAAATCCTTGCGCAAAAGAATCGCAAACCGTGCGTCCTCGATAACCCTGGCGTCGGCCGAGCGACTCCGACCGTCGATCAAAGCCATCTCACCAAAAAAATCACCCTCCGCAAGATCTGCCAAAGTTACTTCCCGGCCATCTTCATCTTTGATGCTGATGCGCACACGACCACGCTCCAACAGATACATCGCGTCGCCTGAATCTCCCTTGTGAAACAGTTGCGTACCACTGCTGACCTGCTTTTCGGTCAGCAGGCTGCGTAATTCCGTCGCGGCATTGTCGTCAAGCGACGCAAACAAGGGCACCGAGCGCAGCGCCTCAAGAGTCATCTGCGGTTCGTTCGTCATATGTGTCCTCCCGCAAGCACATCGTCCACGGCTCCACCCACTTCCTCTGCCGGCGAGACCACCCGTCCGTCTTTCATGAACACAATTCGATCTGCGAAGCTGTGTGCCAGTTCATGATCATGGGTAACCATCAGAATCGACAGCGAATCATGGCTGACCATCTGACGCAAAAGGAAAAGCAGTTCGTGGGCGCGTGTTGAATCAAGGTTACCAGTCGGCTCGTCCGCCAGTAAGACGCGTGGCTGGTTGGCAAGAGCCCGTGCGATGGCCACCCTTTGTTGTTCGCCGCCTGATAACTCTGCAGGTTTGTGAGTCAATCTTTCGCCCAGACCGACCCTGCTCAAAAGCTCCTCGGCTCGCCTGGCCCGTTGCCTACCACGAATACCCGCGAATGCCAGTGCCAGTCCGACGTTCTCACTGGCACTCATTGTCGGGATGAGATTGAAGTTCTGAAAGATCATGCCCACCGAGTAACGGCGATAACGGGCCATCTGACGCTTGGATAATGGAGTTAAAGGTTTACCATCAAAGAACACTTCGCCAGAGGTTGGATGGTCCAGACCTCCGAACATATTCAGCAAAGTTGATTTTCCGGATCCTGAAGTGCCCTGGATGGCAACGAACTCTCCAGTGTTTAGCTCAAGCGACACCCGATCCAACGCGGTAACGCTGGTCACTCCCATCCGATAGATCTTTGAGACGTCTCGTGCTTCTATAATTGGAGGCATTTAGGAGATTAGTCAGCGCGAGACCTGTAGGAATTCCTTTGCCCGGTTGGCGACACGCAAGAGCTCAAACCGCTCGTTGGGAAACCCTTTGAGTGACATTTCAAATGGCTCGACCTCCAGTTCGCGATTGCGATCCGCGATGAACTCGCGCACATCAGGATCATCGTAAATCGCGCGGGAAATTATCACGTCGCTGCCTGTCGACAAGCCCTCGAGCCGCGCAGCCATGTTAACCGTTGAGCCGAAATAATCCAGCCGTTCATTCAAGGTTACTGCTATGCATGGTCCCACGTGCAGGCCAGCCTTGAGGGTCAAAGGCTGGCGATCGTTAGGCGGATGAGCCAGCAGCTCCTGTGCTTTCAGCATTGCTTTGAGCGCTCGGGCCGGTTCCCGGAACACTGCCATGACGGCGTCCCCAATGGTTTTCACCAAGGCGCCATCTTCCTCGGTGATAGCCTGCTTCAAAACATCAAAGTGGTTTAGTACCCGGCCAAAGGCAGTAGCATCTCCGATCTCCCGATAGAGCTGTGTGGAGTTTCTCAGGTCTGTGAAGAGCACTGTGAGGGTACCAACGGAAATTTGCTCACCTGCCCGCAACGCCTCAGTGGAAAACAGATCCCTAAAGATCTGAAGAGCGGTAACTTCCGCAGCGGTAGCGGCCTGATCACTCCAAGCGGTTCTTTCCATTATGAACAGTTGTTCGGCATCTGTGGCATTGACCAGTCGCAGATGCGTCTCACTTGCGGCAGAGAGATCTTCTTGATCCCATCCGGTCGGCGAAGCTCTAATGGTAATGTCTTGGTCGCCGCCGGCGACAACTTCGATTCTCTGTTCTCCTGGAAGGCCGAGTGTCCGAATCCGGTATCGTCCCTTCTCCAGCGGCAACGTCAACTGCCGCTCGGTCTCCGGCTGCAGCAGCTGCTGGGCCACGATATGCGGGGTGTGCTGAGGACTTCCGACACAATACATTCTCTGCTCAACTGTACGGACCGTTGCATTTGGACGAAAGGTAAGTTCTACAAATCTATCGAAATTGACATCAAAATCTATTTCGCATCCCGCGCAATGTCCTTTCGAATGCAGTTCCCTGAGAGTCGCACTCGAGTCCTGTGGGCCTCGGCACATTGGACACAAAAGGTCCCACTGCAAATCCAGCAATCCCACGCGAGTAGCTTGAAAGCACGCCTCCAACATCTTGCGACGTGGCTCGCTCCAGGAGTCAGCTAACGCGTAAGGTCTTATGCGCGCGAGATCAATGTCAGTCGCTCGTCCTACAAAGGAAGTCAGATTCTTTGCGATACTTGGCTCGACACCCTTTTCGATCAACCTCTCCGCTAGCAATTCCAATCTTCTTTTCTCGGCATCATTCGGCTCGCGCTCGCTGGTCATGAGACGCTGAAGGTCGCCCTCCTGTGCCAGCCGGTCATACTCTCGAAATGCAAGGGCGAATCGACGAGCACTGATCAAACCGATCTGCAGTGGTATCACCAGCAGTCCCAAAACCGAGTTTGGCGTCGCCCAAACCTGGTAGATGATCATGGTCCCGCCTTCCGCATGCGCTCTTAATTCAACCTGTACCACCAGAGTTGCAATTGGACCGCTGGAATAGTTTCTTGTAACGCCAATGCGGTACGGACGGACCCACTCAAAGGGAAGCTCCTCCCATTCGACAGGAATACCAAATGCGCTCAATCGTAAGCGCCGGCGTCCGCTGTTGGAGCGGGCGCTTTCACCAGTCAGCTGGTCTATGGATGGGAGGCCCGTATCGCGGTTGAACCGGTTCGTATCTGCGGCAAAAGGCCAAAGCTTTTCCGGTGTGGACTTTAGATCATATTCCCACCGGTAATGGAATTCGCGATAGGACATTGGACGACAGGCGCTGGCTTTGCGAGACAGTAGACGGCTACAAGTTCACGCCTTACGCGGCGAATAAGGACGGAGAACACCACCTGCACACGTTTAGACTTCTTTGTACTCCGAGTCAACGTCTTCGGTCGATGAGGCGACGCGATAGTTCTTTGACTGTACTTGTTTTGTGATCAGGAGATCGTCCTTGGTTTTCAGTAAGTCCGCACGGTTGTAAACAGACAACTCAAAATTGTAGCCGTGAGTGATTGCGTCCTTCGGGCAAGCCTCCACGCAGTAGCCACAGAAGATGCAGCGACCATAGTCGATGTTGTAGACCTCTGCATAGCGCTCATCCACTCCTATGCGTTGATCGGGTGGACGCGGATCATCCTTAGCAACGATATAGATACATTCGGAAGGGCAAGCGGCGGCGCAGAGGAAGCAGGCTACACACTTCTCGCGCCCTAGTTCATCAACGTGCAACAGGTGCTGCCCGCGGTACCGTGGCTGAACTGTAACTGGATCGTCTGGATACTGAACAGTCCATTTTCCCTTAGGGATATATGAAAGTGTCACTCCCATTCCTTGAATGATTGCTTTGGTAGATTCAATTACGTCGGTAATGATTGACATGAACAACTCTATCCTGTGCCCAGGTTAAAACCCCGGTGGCCTCATTATAAAGTAGTTGGCGGAGGTCCGCTGCCCGGCCCCTCCACTCTGCTAATCTCCGACCCGATGGCCTGCCACCGCCCATCGCGCCAAATAAACTTATCAGTAAACCGAAATGAAAGTTCGTTTCCTCGGGCGACGAACTTAACCGTTCCTGTCAGCGTCGCGCGGTCGCCCCGTAGCACAACCTTAAGATCGTCAAAACTCCAGTCTTGAGTAACGGTGTCTCGTTCGATGGTTCGTATGTACTCAGCCTTGCCGATAACTTTCCCGTCGAGATCAGTTCCCACATAGTCTTCAGCCAATATCTCATCAAGCTTCTTTTTGTCGGCATTAATGTTGGCAACCGTCCATTCATGTTCCAAATCCGTCAGCGTGGACAACACTTCAGCTTCATCTGTGGGAGGCGATGATTCATTGCTGGCGCTCTCTGAATTACTGTTGCTTACTTCAGCTCCTGAGTTTGAATTGCCTTCATTCGCGTTGAGGTTGGAATTCCCGGTTTCTGACCTAACGTTTGAGTTTACGGTGCTCCGATTTGAGTTGGGACTCAACATTCTCGGCAGCATCACTGCCGCCACAATACCCAGTCCGACTAGTCCGAGGAGAAGCGCAAGCCCGATCCCAAGGACCCAGGGCCAAACGCGCCGCCTGGGCTTTACGGGTGGAACGTCCGACGGCGGCGGTTGGTAGGCCGGAGAATTCCAGTCACGCGGTCCGTATTGTTCAGTAGGAGGAGGCTCCGAGCCATGACGTGAGGAAGGCGAAACAACAGTTTCTTCCTGCTCAGGCATAGTTGCGAGCGGCGTCCCGTCATCCAGACAAAAACTGAGGTTATTGTCCTCAAAGTTCCGATTGCAGGTAGGGCAGCGTTTCATCCGGTTAAAAATTATCGTATCTGACGAGCTCGAGATGGCTGAAAAAGTAAGCTATCTCGATCGCGGCATTCTCCTCTGAATCAGATCCATGAACTGCATTTTCGCCAACCGAAGCTCCGAATTCCTTTCGCAAAGTACCCGGGTCTGCTTTTGCAGGGTCGGTGGCACCCATCAAATCACGCCAGGCCTTCACGGCGCCTTCCTTCTCAAGTGCCATGACAACGCATGGTCCACTGGACATGAACTCAGTTAAGCCAGCAAAGAAGGGTCGCTCGCGATGCACTTCATAAAACCCTTCCGCCTGAGCACGTGACATGTGGATCAGCTTCATTGCTCGAATGCGAAAACCGCCATTGCTGATGCGTTGAATAATTTGACCTGTGTTCCCGGCCCTGACGGCGTCAGGTTTCACAATTCCAAACGTTAGATTGCTCATGAGTGGTTTGGTTTCTACTTATTGTATCGATTAACCGAGTGCCCGTTTCATTGCTTTGCCAATATCTGCAGGTGACTTCACTACATGGATTCCTGCTTCTTCGAGGGCTGCCATTTTCTCCGCTGCGGTTCCTTTGCCGCCGGCGATGATTGCACCCGCGTGTCCCATCCGCCTTCCCGGTGGCGCCGTTTGGCCGGCAATGAATGCCACAATCGGCTTCGAAACGTTCTCCCGGGCGAAGGCAGCGGCCTCCTCCTCCGCAGTCCCCCCGATCTCACCGATCATCACGATACCAACCGTTTCCTCATCAGCCTCAAATAGTGCGAGAGCATCAACGTGTGAAGTGCCGACGATCGGATCACCGCCAATGCCGATAGCCGTCGATTGGCCCAGGTTCAGAGCTGTTAGTTGACCGACAGCTTCGTAAGTTAGTGTTCCAGATCGCGAGACAACTCCTACCCGTCCTTCCTGATGGATGTGACCGGGCATGATACCAATTTTGCATTTACCCGGTGAGATGATACCGGGGCAGTTTGGCCCAATCAGTCGGGTCGGCTTATCGGCGAGATACTCTTTGACCTTGACCATGTCGAGCGTCGGGATGCCCTCGGTTATGCATACAACCAGGTATATACCTGCATCGGCCGCTTCCATGATCGCGTCACCAGCAAATGCGGGAGGTACGTAGATCACTGACGCATTTGCACCGGCTTCTGAAACCGCATCAGCTACTGTGTTGAAGACCGGAATCCCTTCGTGAGTTGTACCACCTTTACCTGGAGTTACGCCCCCGACTACCTTCGTGCCGTACTCAACCATCTGCTGTGTATGAAACGTACCTTCTTTCCCAGTGATGCCCTGCACGACTAGGCGCGTACTTCCATCTACTAGAACGCTCAATTGAGTCGGCTCCTCGCGAAAAATTGAGATTTGAGAACGGGCAGTATAGCAACCGCCTCAGACATGGCAAAGTGAGGGATCGTGGAGGGATAGCAGGGCATGTAACGATTCGCAATTGCCGATAGCGATTGTCAATCTTTGCGCTGCAGCCCTTCAAACAACTTGGAACCTATCTCCGTAGTTCGGGACAGATGTGTTCCAGCCGTATCGCTGCTGAATGTGTCCTGCCATTGCTTCTGCGGCATGCGGCTCGCCGTGCGTTAGGAAGGTCATTCTTGGAGCGGCGAGTCCCTTGAGCCATTGCAGAATTTCCTTCCAGTCTGCGTGCGCGGAAAAACTCCCGATTCTCTCGACTTGGCAACGTACCGGTATCCACTGACCCAGAATTTTTACCTCTGGTTCGCCATCCAGAATTCTGCGCCCTGGTGTCCCGGCCGCCTGATAACCAACAAATACAACTGTTGCGCTCGGTTCTGGAACCATGCGCAACGCGTGATGCAGAACGCGTCCACCCGTCATCATTCCCGAAGCACTGATAATCACTCGCGCACCTTGCACATCGTTCAACCGTTTTGATTCGCTCCGGGAAGAGCAGGTCATCATTCTATTCGTCCGCAATGGATGCTTCTTCCGTGCCACCACACTGGCGTAATCCTCGTCCTGCTCTTCGGTTCGATTCGAGTAAGCAGTGGTTGCTGCCGCAGCCATGGGCGAGTCTATGCACACCGGTAATATTGGGATCTGTTTCTCGTCCTCGAGTTCACGAATCAGGTACAGAATCTCCTGCGTTCTGCCAACTGCAAACGCCGGTATCAGAATTGGCGCCTCGTCTCTTGCGGCACGATTGATTAGGCGTTTCAGCGCTTCTTTCGGATCTTCAGGGTCGTGCTGACGATCCCCGTAGGTCGATTCAACCACTAGGTAGTCGCAAGCGGGTGGCGGCAAAGGATCACGGATGATTGGTTGGTTGTAGTGGCCCAAGTCGCCGGAGAACAGTACTCTTAGGCCACTGTCCTGCTGAGCTTCTCGATCCAACTCAACGAGTACCAGACTCGAACCCAGGATGTGGCCCGACGTCGTGAACCTGGCCTGGATCTTCTGGGCAACTTTTGTCGGTTCGCCGTTGTTCTTAATCGGCTTGACCAGCTTCAAAGCAGCAAAAGCATCTTTCTCCGTGTAAAGCGGCAATGCGGGGTGATGCTTCGTCAATTTGTGACGGTTGCGATAATCGGCTTCCTCCTCCTGCAGGCGCCCAGCATCTGGCAACATGATCTTCAATAGATCGGAGGTACCGCGTGAGCAGTAGATCGGACCAGTGAACCCCTGGCTCACAAGCCTGGGCAAGTATCCGGTGTGATCTATATGAGCATGAGTGATGAGAACAGCGTCTAGCGAACGGGGATCGAACGGAGGCGCCTGCCAGTTTCGCTCTCGCAGCTCTTTTATCCCCTGAAAGATCCCGCAATCGATTAATACCTTCGCACGATCGGTCTCAATCACGTATTTCGAGCCGGTAACAGTGCCAACACCGCCCCAGAATGAGAGTGTAGTCAAAGGATCTCCTACTAAGAAGCAATAGAGTGTGTTTGCTGTGCCGAGCGACGTCGCGGTCGATAGCCGAAGATTACTATAAACACGGGAATCAAAAGTGCGAGGTTTCTGAGCGCGGTTTTTACGCCCAACTGACTGCCTATGATTCCTCCAAAGCAGCCACACTCCAGTGGTTCGCCGTTTAGTACATAGACGTAGTAGAGCGCATAAGCGGCAAAACCCAATAACATCAGTCCAACCATCAGCGCTCCAAGCCTAATGGTCCAAGGCAAGAGCAAAAGAGCTGCGGCGAAGACCTCAGCCACTATCACGGCAATCGTGACGGGCCACATCCAGCGCGCGTAATCGAATCCCGACGCGCTAAGTAACTCGGCAACGTTAGCGGCGAAACCCTTCACAATCGCGAGTTTGGCGCCGGCCGTAAATAAAAAAAGTGCCGCAAGCCCATATCGACTTAGCCGCTTGAGCCAGAGGAAAATCAATGAGGGTTGCGAGATTGAACCAGGTAGTGCAGCCGCAGCCCGATTCTGGAAATCCGCATCTAAAGTTTCGCGCAGCTCTTCAGCCATAGTTTTGGATCAAGCAGCCAGGGAGACAACTTTCTCGGCAGCATCCTGCATTCCATTAGCAACGGTGAAGTTCAATCCTGATTCGCGAATCACTCGTTGGCCCTCTTCAACATTCGTGCCCTCGAGACGCACCACAACGGGGACCTTAATGCCGAGGTTTCTTGCCGCCTGGACTACGCCCCGTGCGACCATATCGCAACGCACGATGCCGCCAAAGATGTTAATGAGCACTGCGTTGACGTGATGGTCTGCGAGAAGAATGCGGAACGCTGCTTCGACGCGCTCCTGCGACGCGCCGCCACCTACATCAAGAAAGTTCGCTGGCTCACCACCTGCAAGTTTGATTATGTCCATCGTGGCCATAGCCAATCCCGCACCGTTCACCATACAGGCTATGTTGCCGTCCAGCTTGATGTAATTCAGATCGAACTTTGAGGCTTCGATCTCCAACGGTTCCTCCTCGTTCAGGTCACGAAGATCCAAAAACTCCTTGTGACGAAACAAGGCGTTGTCATCAAAGTTAACTTTCGCATCCAGAGCAATCAAACGATTGTCCTTAGTTAATAGGAAGGGGTTGATCTCCAATAACGAGGCGTCCATCTGCTCGTAGGCTGTAAACAGCGCTTGCATAAATTTTACTGCCTGAGCTACCAGAACATTTGGAATGCCTAAACCGAAGGCGAGCTTACGGGCCTGAAATGGCCGGAACCCAACTGCTGGGTCCACAGTTTCTTTCAGAATCTTCTCCGGCGTTTTCGCTGCAACCTCTTCGATGTCCATCCCACCCGCCGCCGAAGCCATGAATACAGGCCGTCCCAAAGCGCGGTCCAGGACGACTCCCAGGTAAAACTCTCGATCAATAGGTAAACCTTCCTCAATCAAGAGGACACGCACCTGCCGCCCTTCCGGTCCGGTCTGGTGTGTCACCAGCTTCATCCCAAGCATCTGACGAGAAACCTCACGAGCTTCATCAGCACTCTTTGCCAATTTTACGCCGCCACCTTTGCCGCGACCGCCCGCATGAATCTGGGCCTTAACCACCACAACCTCAGAACCAAGTTCCTTTGCCGCATGGTAGGCCTCTTCCGGAGATCGAGCGACGAGCCCTCGTGGGACTGTCACGCCAAACTTCTTGAGTAACTCTTTTGCCTGATACTCGTGGATCTTCATCTGTAATTAATCACTCTCGTGAGTCGACTCTTTTTAAGAACGCGAGGGAGTTTAATCGGGCGTTGAAGTTGTCTGCAAGTTACGAGGTGGATTAGCCTAGCAAGAGACACGGTTTCTCGGAGGAGGAAACATGAGTGAAGTCACTGTGCACTCTATTAGAAATTTGCAGAACGAAGTTAGTTATGGCGATGGCCAGACGCTGATTACTGATGAACCAACTGCAGCGGGAGGTGACAATGCTGGTCCGGATCCCTACAACCTGCTGTTAGGAGCACTTGGAAGTTGTATATCGATGACGGTAATGCTTTATGCGCGACGGAAGGGGTGGAATATTGAGCGCGTTTCCGTACGACTAAGACAAGCAAGAATTCACGCAAAAGACTGTGAAGAGTGCACTGAAGCAACTGAAGGTTACATTCATCGAATAGAGCGCTCCGTCACGTTTGAGGGGAATCTCAGTGACGAGCAACGGGCGCGACTTCAGGAGATTGCACACAAGTGTCCCGTCCACAAGACTCTTACAAACCCGATCGTTATAACCGAACTGAAAGACAGGGGAGAATCAGATAGCCTGCCGGAGGAGACTTTCGGATAGAACTGTTCGGGGCCTCCAACATTGTAAGTTGAAGACCCCTGATCTGGTCGGGACGACTGGATTCGAACCAGCGACCTCACGCACCCCAAGCGTGCGCGCTACCAGGCTGCGCCACGTCCCGTTCTTTGAGCTTAGTATCGCTGCAAAAGTTGAATTGTCAATCGACCACGCGCACCCCACTATCTAACACTCACAGGGGGTAATTGGACGGCGTTTACCGCGAGCTTGCGTTATTAGTTTCTTTCTCCAGCAAAGAGAGAAGCTCGCGAAGTTCGCCGGCCAACTGCCTGAGGGCCTTGCGATCTTCGATGCTCTTGGGGAGGGTGGATGAGACTGAGTCGAGAACTGAAGTACGAGCCGAGTCGACCGAGGTTGCGCCGTGATTAACATCACGAACGCCATTTCCCTCGGTTGCCAGCACCTTTAGTTTTCCGCCACCGCGCAAGTCTGACGTCAGCCGCTTCTTGGCACCGGCAATAGTGTACTGGTCATCGTACAGCAATTCCTTTATGCGAAGCGCAATCTCTACATCGCGCTTACGATACACGCGCTGACCCGCACGGTTCTTTTGCGGCGCCAACATCGGAAATTCTGATTCCCAATACCGCAGCACGTGAGCTTGCACACCAACTAGCTCACACACTTCGCCGATCTTGAAAAACAACTTTTCGGGGATGGCGACTGCGGAGCGACTCATATCAATCGGGTTTTGCTGAAGCTGTGCTTTAGACGTCGGAAAAGTACGGCGGAATTACTTATGCCGGAAGTCGCGCACATGTTACTCGTGCCCCATTTCACCTGTCAATACATATATTTAGCACTGGAGACTTAAAACTTTTTCTTAAAAGTGATTCATTAACGTTTTGGTGAACCTCTTTGCTCAGCTATAATCAGCCCGACCCTATCCCAACCCAAAAATAAAGGACCGATCAAACAGTGACTGCCTACCCAACCGTTTCTCGTCTGGCTGCAAGGCTTGATGAAATAGGTTTCTCAGACATCGTCAGTGTGCGCAATCGAATTATGGAACTGCTGGCCCAAGGTCAGACTGTTTTTCAATTCGAGGGCGGCGAGCCTTTTATGAACACTCCCGAAGTCATCAAGGAGGCAATGATTCAAGCGGTTAGAGAAAACAAATCTCGTTACGCGCCCTCTTCAGGGATACCTGAACTGAGAGTTGCAATCGCGCAAAAACTTCAGGAGAAGAATTCAATAAAGGCTACAGAGAATGATGTCATTGTCTTAAACGGTGGGATGCAAGGACTGTTTGGAGCGTTTCAGTCAGTCGTAGATCCTGGTGACGAGGTTCTCGTCTTTTCACCATTTTGGACACCTATTAAAGATCTGATCGCACACTGCCAGGGCAAAACGGTGCTGGTGCCCACGAAAGAGGCACGTGCCTCCGGCTTTGAAGAAACTCTCGCCCGCTACTCAACTTCTAGCACTAGAGCGATCTACTACAACACACCGCAGAACCCAACCGGTGTTGTTTTCACTCAGGCAGAAGCGCAGGCGGTTGCTCGCTATGCTCAGTCGCGCGATCTGGTAGTCATATCAGACGAGGCTTACGAGGATCTCGTTTACGAAGGTCAGCACTTTTCCATCGGCTCAATCGACGGAATGTTTGACCGCACAATTAGCTGCTTCACGCTTTCAAAGTCCTTCGCAATGACCGGGTGGCGACTCGGCTATACGGTCGCGAGCGAACCCTGGATGACCGGCCTGCGTAAGACAACTCTGTACTCATCGAATGGAGTGTCAACGCCGACCCAGTGGGCGGGCTTGGCGGCGTTTAAGGTACCAGGACACATTCTCGAGAACAATCGCGTCGCCTATCGTGAGCGGCGCGATTTACTTTTGAACGGTTTGAATGAACTTGGATTCAAGTGTGATCGCCCGGCCGGAGCATTCTATGCTTTCCCTGATGTTTCGCACGTGAACACCGACAGCAGAAAGGCAGCCGAGATCCTGTTGGACCGTGCTCAAGTAGCTACGGTTCCCGGAGTTGTTTTTGGTGAACACGGCGAGCGACATCTGCGCTTCTCTTTCTCAACATCAATCGAGACGATTCGAGCCGGAATAGATTCTCTGCGCCGCAACCTCTGAGCGCCGTTGGTAAGGAGCTTCGATTGCGGCATGGGCATGCGCGCTGGTGCCTTCCCACACAAACGCACTCATGAACGAGTTTGAATTCATCGCCCAAATTCGCGAACAGGTCAGCCTTCGTGAATGCGGAACCGGGCTCGTGCGCGGCATCGGAGATGATGCGGCAGTTATAAAACAGTTTGCCGGCCTCGATTCTATTGTCACGGCGGACTTATTAATTGAGGACATAGACTTTCGCCGCGATTGTACGAAGCCCGCATTGCTGGGCCAAAAAGCACTCGCGGTATCTCTCTCAGACGTGGCAGCGATGGGTGGACGTCCGCGTTGGGCAGTCTGCTCGATTGGTGTTCCTGAAGCGGTTTGGGAAACGGATTTTGCAAAGGAGTTTTATTACGGTCTCCTGACGCTGGCGGACCGATACCGCGTCTCATTAGTTGGCGGAGACACCTCTCGCACACCGGACAAGATTGTGATCGACTCCGTGGTACTGGGAGAGTGTGAAAGCAATTACGCGGTGCTTCGGGGTGGCGCCAAGCCGGGCGACAAGATTTTTGTTACGGGAACACTCGGAGCTGCTGCGGCAGGACTGCGTTTGTTGGAGCGCGGCGCCCGGGTGGATGGAGAGGCTGACGACGAGTGGCAGTCGATTACTGAACTTCTCATGTCCCAACTTTGTCCCGAGCCGCGTGTAGGCTGGGGAATGGTGCTAGGACAGGAGCACCTCGCAACAGCCATGATTGATATTAGCGATGGATTGTCTTCCGATATCGAACACTTGTGCCGGGAAAGCAATGTCGGGGCGAAAATCGAGAGCGCTGACGTTCCTATCGATCAGAATGTGGCGCGGTTGTGTGGCCGCCGCGCCCTGGATCCGCTCATGTTGGCCTTGCACGGCGGCGAGGACTTCGAGTTGCTCTTCACAGTCTCGCCACTACACGTACCCAAACTACCGAAGCGAGTGGATGGAATAGCGGTCACTTGTATCGGTGAAGTTACGGAAGCCTCAGATGGAATTCGAGTGCTAGAGGGATCTCGAAGCTGGGAACTGAAGCCCCAGGGTTGGAGACACTTTTAGGAATTGCCAATTGCCGATTGCGATTGTTCCCCACTTCAGAAAGAGCAACCTCGTTTGACTGAACCACTAGTCCTTACCTAGACTCCAAAGCCGGAACATCTAACCATCATGCTCAGAATCCGAAATACACTTTCGGGGAAACTGGAAGAATTTCACCCGCTCCGCGAAGGCGAGGTTCGTTTCTACTACTGTGGACCAACGGTCTGGGACTACGGACACATTGGTAACTTCCGCTCTGCAGTCGCCGCCGACATTCTTCGCCGTTACCTGAAGTTCAAGGGTTACCGCGTGGTTCACGTAATGAACATCACCGACGTAGAAGATAGGATCATCGCCAAGTCTCTGGAAGCCGGCGTCAACATTGACGAATATACGGCCAAGTACATCGAAGCCTTCTGGGAGGACTTTGATGCGCTCGGCTGTGAGCGTCCAGAGATTGTGCCGCGAGCAACCAGACATATCCCTGAGATGGTTGAGTTGATCGAGCGCTTGCTGGCTACAGACCATGCCTATCGCTCAGATGGCTCGATTTACTACCGCATCAGCTCGTTTCCAGAATACGGAAAGCTCTCTAAGATCAACTTGTCAGGGAACATCGCCGGAGCGAGCGAGCGTGTAAACACTGACAAGTACGAGAAGGAAGACGCCCGAGACTTTGCCTTGTGGAAAGCCCCTGAGTCCGAAAATGAACCTGCCTGGGAGGCTTCCATCGGAAGAGGTCGACCTGGTTGGCACATCGAGTGCTCCGCGATGTCCATGAAGTACCTTGGGGAAACATTCGATCTACACGCTGGTGGCGTGGACCTGATTTTTCCGCATCATGAGAACGAGATTGCGCAGAGCGAGGGCGCTACGGGCAAGGAGTTTGTTCGATACTGGCTCCACTTCGAACATCTAAAAGTTGAAGGCGAGACGATGTCGAAGTCAAAGGGTAACTACTACACCTTTCGAGATATCGCCGCAAAGGGTTATTCGCCTGCGGCTGTGCGTTACTTTCTGCTAAGTGTTCCCTACAATAAGCAACTCAACTTCACATTCGACGCACTGAGTGGCGCAGAAAAAACCGTCGCCAGCCTTCGCGACTTTCGCGCCAGAGTGACCGAGGCGAAGGTAGAGCCCGGCAGAAACGAAGCCCTGAGCCAAAGAATCCTCCAGGCGCTGCAGGACTTCGAAGCAGGCATGGATGATGACCTTAATACTTCTGTCGCGCTCGCCTCAATCCATAATCTCACTCGTGAAGTGAACACTGCACTTTCAGGCAAACAGGTGCGTGAAGAGAACAGGCAGGAGTTGTTCAGCGCCATCTCACGCATCGATTCTGTCCTGAACATTTTCGGCAATGAAGAACGCGAAATGCTAGACATAGAGATTCAATCTCTCATTGACGAGCGGCAGGAAGCTCGCCGGCGACGAGATTTTTCCCGCGCCGACGAAATTCGCGACGATCTTGCACAACGAGGAATAACCCTGGAAGACACTAAAGATGGTGTGCGTTGGAAGCGCAGGTGATGTTGGACAAACTTCCATTTTGTCGTGCTGTGTTACTCGTAGGCGGTAGTCAATCTACCTTCATAAATTTACAAGTTAGGAAGGGGGCAAGCGGATAGTCAGTCTAACCTTCACGTCTTCAATCTAATCTCCGCGCGCCCCCGCTCGATGTCCATCAGCTTTCAACCCGAAGAGCTAAATTTCAGGTTAGGAAGGGGGCAAGCGGATACTCATCCTTAACTTTAGTATCCAAGCTGATTCCGCGCGCCCCCGCTCAATGTTCAGTAGCATTCACTTAAGAGAAACTATCCAACCAAATTCCAATGGTTGAATGCTGTTTCTTCCAGTCCTGAGTAATTGATCTTGAGCGGGGGCGCGCGGAAATCAGCTTGAGTACTGAAGACTAGATTGACTATCCGCTTGCCCCCTTCCGGACCTGTAAATTAATGAAAACTGGATTGACTATCCGCTTGCCCCCTTCTTCCGGACCTGTAAATTAATGAAACTAGATTGACTATCCGCTTAACCCCTTCTTCGGACAACTCCACTAGCACGCGATGATATATTCGTCGCGCCGTGTGTCGTTGCTTGCGTGGTCTCTTCGAGAATCCGGTTGATGAAATCGATTGCCGGTTCTAACGTCGGTCGTGGGTACTTCCGCTTCTTCCGCTCCGGGGGCAGTGCATGCCTGCCGTACCATCCGGTGGTGCACTACAAATTTACTCGCCAGGCTTCTCACGGAAACGCCGCCCAGCTTGTGTTCCCTTCTGATTTGTTCGAATAGTTCCACTTTGGCTCTCCTTTGCATCCATTAAACGTCTCCCGGCAGTTCGATTCACGACCCCGGCAAGCTACATTAATGTCGTAAAGTGTGGCCAATTTACTCCGCCACTCGTGGCCATTTAAGTCCGCCATTCCCATTCGCTCCGACGCTACTGCAGAGTAGCTTCGGACTTTTCCAAGTTGACTAGTGCGGGAGATTTGAGGTTGCGAGCTACCCTTTCGCCCTTCTCTCGGAACCCAGCTGATTGCCAAAATATGTGACGGGAAGAATAATTAACGCCGGTCAGACGGGGTGCACTTGTTGAAGGATGGTTCACGGATACCCTTCCAGAATTTACTATAGAGCACCAGACAATGTGGCCTTTATTAACATTGACTCAGATATTTAGTGCTGCGAACACCGTTCTAACTACTCTTAACAAGCTAATTGTGGCGGGCACGGTCGTTTATTTTGATGAGATTACAGGTTGGAAAAGCTTATCGAACAATATGAGCAGAACCATTGAAACCAAATTCTAGAAATGATTGATATGACCAGCCATTCGCGTTGGGGCCCAAGTAAAAACAAACTCTTTATGTCGCCAGATAAGGACAGAATCGAGCATTCACGGTTTATGTTCACTATCTACTTCTTTTTAAGAACCAATTCATCGAAGCGAGCAAAGTCTTCAGGCTTGAGTGGCAGCGCGCCGTTACGTGATCTTCCCTTATCTCTATCCCACAGTAGATTCCCCTGCTGATCACGTAAGACGTCAAGGAACTCATCGAACCACGCGAACGTGCGATACCACATGTCACGAATGTTAGCAGGACTATTCAACACGTGCCCTTCGCCCCAATACCGCACAAACTGGGCTCGCTTGGCCTGCCGATACAGAGCGGCAAAGAACTCCTCGCCTTGCTGCATCGCGACATAATCCATATCGCCTTGGACGATCATCAGTGGGGTCTCCACCCGGTCTACATAGAATATTGGACTGTTCCGTAAGTATCTTCCCGCGTCCTTCCACGGCGGACTACCCATCCGAATCGGCCCAGCTTCTGCGAGCCACATTTGAGCTGACTGCTCGTGTGGAAACTCATCGTAACGAAATCTTGCATCGAAAATCCCGTACAAACTGATCAGGTCTGACAGCCCTGCCATAGCCACTGCAGCTTGGAATCGATTGGTTTGCGTAACAAGGCCATACGTGCCATAGCCCCCAAAGCTCTGACCCATTAGTCCTACGCGCTTCGGATCTGCGTATCCAAGCTCTATGGTCCTGTCCACCGCTGGCAATACGCCTTTGGTCAACTCCATGTAGGGGTCGCTCGGCTCGCCCTGAGCTTTGAGTGGCATCGACGGAAGCAGCACCGCATAACCGCGCGCGGCGAGCAGTTGCAAATTGAGCGAATTGGCTGAGTTAAGGCGAGTCTTCAAGTATTCGTAACTCGTCCGTGACAGGACGTCTCCGGCCACAATGCCAGGATAAACCCAGACGACTATTGGATAGCGTTTACCCTTACGGTAACTGATCGGCAGAATCATCCAAGCATTGAGCTCCTGGCCATCCAAACTGCGATATTGGATCCTTTTGATCTGCCCCTCGGCTACATCACGTAAGAAGGTATTCGTTTCGAGAATCGGATGGGCTTTCTGCGCGTCGACCGTGGATATCCAGAGATTCGTTCCGTTACGAGTGTCGGCGGTGTAGATCACCATGCGGGCTGCCGGCGTGAAGGTGGCGAACTCGGCTTCTGGCGCTGGCTTAGCCATTGGCGTTACTTGGCCTGAGCGAAGATCAACCCAATAGAGATCAATGGTTGTCCCCTGCGATGAGCTAATGATGACTTCCCCGAATTGTTCGACTTCTGCCGTCCGGGGTGTAGGCCAAATCAGTGAGGTGATCTTTGGCTCGAAACTCTCTGTGACGTTTTCAGCTGATCCGTTAGCCCCCACACGCCACAGGTCGCCGTCCACGACCCCTACAAACGAGTCGCTGTTACTTTCCGGCACAAGCTGTGTTGGTGCGAATCGCATCTGGCGTGTGAGATTTCTGGAGTTCCCGGATTCTTCGATCAACCACCAGTCTAAGCGCCTCTTCAGTCCTTCGCTCGCGGGTGATTCACTCTGATCGCGAAGTACGACCAAATTCCGCTTTGGAGACCACACCACTCCAGTCCCGCTGGAAAAGGTCCAAGCGGTGTCAGAACTGTGTAAATCACCGCCTGTGACCTCACCTTCCGATTGGCTCGGGAGTTTGTAGCGATAAACGTGTGTTGATTCGTTCTCACGTCTGATAACGGCCAACTCCGAACCATCCGGCGACCATCGGATCGACCCGTAAATACAGCTCGACCTTACGTTAATTGGTCGCACGGGTCGCTCTTTTCCTTGGGCCGACATGATCGTCAGTTGACACCTCGAATCCTGAACATCCTGAATCAGCCGTTTAGGGTCAGGTCTGACAATATCAACCTGTTTGATAAGCGCGAGATGTCTTCCGTCGGGTGAGACGCGGAGATCCACAATGTTCCCATCCGTGACCACTTGCACCTTCCCCTCTCGGGCATCAAACAACAGGAGCTGGCCCTGTGGCCGCTTGTCGTAGGTTACTGGGACACCGCTCTCTAGAACGTTTGAGGTGACTTCTTTTCCCTTCCGGGCTTTCGGCCACTCGCGTATGGCGACCTCTGCGGCTTGCCTCTCGATCGTCATCGAAAGCGGTTTCTTGCCTTCGGGCAAGACAACTAAAGCGAGTTGGCTGGCAGTTAGCCACACTGGCCTTGGCCAGCGCTCGACTCCTCGGTCGGAGGCCCGTCTTAGTTGCCTCGCCGCCATCTCCCAGACCCACACCCGCACGTTGCCACCCTTGGTTGATAACATCGCCAAGCGCTGACTGTCAGGCGACCAGACCGGACTCCAGTAGCCCGAGCCGTCAGCCGCCCCGAGCGTCAGGTTCCGAGGTTTGCCGCCCTTGGTTGGCACTAACCAAATGTCGCCGCGATCATTACCGTCGAGGAATTCCATCTTGTGATCAGCGGAAGTCGACTTGGGTCGCTTAATCACGTAAGTGAGCCATTTTCCATCTGGGGAGAACGAAAGGTCGGCAAGGTGTTCCAACCGAAACAGGTCGTCCGTGCTGAACGGTCTTGGGCCTCCTACAGCTAAAGCATCGGCATGACAAAGTATTAGCCAAAGAAGAACGACTATATATCTCCCGTGGTGGACCGTAACGAGCATGAAGGCTCCTGACGCCTGCTTTAGATTGAACCGGCCTCAAACATTAAGGGCCCGGGTAGAGGTTAACCACGAAACTCGCACACCTCAGGCACAGATTCCTGCCAATCAAACCGGACCCTCCGAGGGACCGGCCCTTATCACTTCGTCCAGAGTCCTCTAGAGAGGACTTTTTTCTCAGGCCAGAGACTAAAATGATAGCTTTAAGGCGAACTGCATCGAACGCGGACCGCCGATTTGATAAAGTTCGCTCAAGCCTCCGAGTTGGCGGTTTAGCATACTAGTCGCCTGTCCAAAATTTGGCGCTGTAAGAGTTTGCTGGATGCCACCAAAGTTTGGATGGTTGAAGATGTTGAACGCTTCAGCTCGGATCTGGAGCTTTACTTTCTCCGTCAGCACCAACTCACGTCGAACCCCCAGATCAACCTGCCAGCTATTAAGGCCTCGCACTTGATTGCGTCCAAGATTCCCAGATTGCCCTGTTGGGGGCAGGGAGAAAGCCGCTTGATTAATCCTCCGACCTCCAGGCACACTTGGATCATCTAGATAAAGGGGCACTCCAGGTAATACGTTTGGCCGGACGTCAATAAACGACCCGTCAACTGGATTAATCAGTGCACCTGCTTTCAGATCAACTGGCAACGCCGACCTAACATTAATGACGGTATCGACCGACCAGCCACCGAAAAGAGCATCAACGACTTGTGTGATAGACGCATCCGGGATGTCGTAGGTTATTCCAGCAGCGAAGACATGACGGACGTCAAAATCTGCATTACCACGCCGAGGAACGCTGAAAGTGAAGCCCGTCGAGTCGTCATCAAGGGCGTGGGACCAGGAATATGACGCTAATGCCTGTAAACGTTTCGAGAGCCTCCGTTGGAGTTTTGTTTGCAAAGCGTGGTAGTCCGACGTAGCTTTGTTTCGTACCAACATAGGAAAGGAAAATTTAGGATTAATCTGGCTCAAATCGACTTGAGTACCCTGCAGGAGCCTCCTACCAGCAGCGCCGACGTAAGAAACACTGAGTACCTGATTGGAACCAAGAGAACGTTCCACCGCGAGATTCCATTGCAATGTGTATGGCAGTTTCAGCTCAGGATCAAAGACAAAAAAGAAACCGTAGGGTGGCGTTAGGCTCCCGTGGATAGGGATCGGCCCAGGCGCAAGCTGGGTTGCTGAGAGCGGGAAACTAACGTTGGACATCTGTCGGTTCGAAGTAAACGGAAACTGCCCGTTGAAGTTCAGCGTTCCGAAGTCGTTGCCGGTGTCATAGAAGACGCCAAAGCCTCCTCGCAACACAGTTTCACCCCCAGGCTTCTGCGACAACTGATATGCCACTCCCACGCGAGGCGCAAAATTAGTGTAGGTCGTTTTCCATGCTTTTGTTCCTAGCGGAGCCAAGTCCATCGTTCCCAGATCTCCCACCTGTGTGACCGCAAGCTGCTCAAGCCCATTCGCCTCGGAAGGGGCAGGGTTTACATCCCAGCGAAGCCCGAGATCAAGAGTGAGCCTTCGCGAGACCCGCCATGTATCTTGCGCGTAGGCGGACAGGTTGACGATAATAGGCTTTGGCTGGAGTTGGGCAAAAATTGAAATTCTGTTTGCAGTGGCTGCCAACACTCCCGCACTGGTCGTGAAGCGTACACCTAACAAGTATGGGTTTGCACTGAAGCTCGGCGTTAATCTTCTGTAATCAAAACCAAATTTGAGCTGATGTGAACCATGCGCGTAAGAAAAGTTGTCGATTATGTTTAGCTGGCGCTGGTCGGACCGTTGGTCAAAGATGTCGAGTTGAGGGAAGCCAACCGAAGTTGCCCCAACAAACCTAAGAAGGAATACTCCTTGAGCGCCACTCGAATCATGTTGGCTGGGTATCAGCATGTTGCGCGGAGGCGAGTTCGACCCGCCAAAGTTGTCTAAAGTCCCGACGGTTCTGCCGAGGTTGCTACTATAGTTGAACCTTAAGTCATTAATCGCCGCCGGCCGAATTAACGTCGTTATTCCGAACGTAACCGTCTGAAAGTTGAGTTTATCGAGCTTAACGTTGCTGAGAGCACTTTCAGCGATCCTGGTACTAGTTTCTGAAGTTGCCCTGTTATATCTTCCAAACAGAGTGTTCTTGCCGTTGATCGTGTGATCGAATCGAATGCTTGTCGCATTCAAACTTGATGGATCTGAATACGAGGAGCTGAACTCCGCCAGCCCGTTACCTAAGTCCTTCCCGTTCGGAATGGGAAATGCGTTTAAGATGGGCTGTAAACTAGTCGGAGCCTGTTGTCTCAGCGCCAGAGTCGGAACGTTAGAGAGACTGAATTTAGGCAGCCTGAGCCGCAAGCCCTCATAAGACAAGAAGAAGAAGGTACGATTTCTCCCGTTATATACTGGCAGCACCACCGGTCCGCTGAAGGTTCCGCCGAAATCGTTTTGCCTCATCGCTGGCTTCCGCTGCCGGTTGGCATTAGCGAACCAGTCATTAGCGTCGAAGATGTCATTTCTGATGTAATCAAACAAGGAACCGTGAAACTCGTTCGTTCCAGATCTTGTGACTATTGATATTTGTCCACCGGGCTGACGTCCGTACTCGGCAGCGTAACCGGAGGTCTGTACTTTGAACTCCTGCAGGGCATCTAGTGAGACCAAACTCTGAGTAGTGCCAAACGTGGTTAGGCTCGGCAAATTGCCTGTAGTGTTCTGCTGGCCAAAAACGCCGGGCACCGAACCGACGTTAGCGCTCACGCCATCAACCATAAACGCGTTGGAGCCGGTTCGCTGTCCGTTAACACTGAACTGGCCTCGGTTGGTCGGACTAACTGGCACGATCACAACTCCCGGGGTCAGAGTTACGAGCGACTGGAAGCTGCGGCCATTGAGCGGAATGTTCCCGACAAACTGACGGTCAACAACTGTCCCAACTGACGGTGATTCGTTGATCAGCGGCGCCTCACCAATCACCTGGACCATCTCGGTAATACTTCCCGCCTTCAACTGAATCTGCAGTGCTTTCTGATCGCCAACATTTAAGACTACTTTTCTTACCTCTACAGGAGTGAAGCCGTCACGTCGCGCCGTTACTGTGTAGCTCCCCGGAGGTAGAAGCGGAGCGGTAAAGTACCCTGAGTCATTCGTCGTCACCTCGCGTTCGAGAGATGTCCCGATGTTCTGGATTGTTATACCCACACTGGGGACCACCGCACCATTTTGATCTTCAACTGTTCCACTCAAGGTCGCGGTCGCCGTTTGGGCGTAGACGATGGCATTTGGACAATGGGCGACAAGCAATAGGACTATTGAGAATATGTAGTAAAGAATGGAGGGTCGGGAGTGACGACGAATCATGACGTAATTCCTCCTGTAATAGTCTAAGTTCTAACGACAGTGTCGTTTGGCGAAGGTTTGCGGGCGGGGGCGCCCGCGATCCTATCGCGCCGATTGGATTTGCGCGGCTAACAGTTCAGCGCTGCGCAATGACTGCCAAAATTGTTGAGTTGTTACCTGGGCCACTGCGGAACTCTCAGCAGACACCGAGAATGACTGCCGCACGTCCTGGTCAAACGCCACACTCAGCTCATAAAGGCGCCGGACAGCCGCTTGAATCTCTGCATCTGTCATTGACGCGGACGCTACCGCTCCCGGTACTGACTGCTCAGGAAAAACTTGCTGCAAGTCGCGGCGCAGGCCCTGACTTTCATTAAAAAAGGCCCGCGCATGTCCCTGAAGTAGACCTACCCAACGTGCACGATCCGCTTCCGGCAAGGTCTGCAAATCAGTAAGCGAAAATCTCTCGGCAAGTTGCTTCAACGCCAACGCGTGCCGGCGCGCTTGTCGCGATCGCACCATCACCCCGTCCGCAAACCTTCGTGCCTGATCCTCAGAAAATTTTCTTTTAAGTTCCTTGTAAGCCGGGCTGGTGCCTTCCGTCGCTTCCACACGCTCAATTGTGATATTGCCGGAGCTTTTGGGTCGCTCTCGCTGCGCCGCCTGGGCCACCGTTTCAACTTCAATGCGAACCGCCGGGTTATCACGCACCGTCGCTAATGCTCGCAGCAACTCTGACTGCCTCTCTTCACTATCGACCAATCCGCTGATTATTAGCCTGCCTTCCGCAGTGCGCTTCACGCTCAGGTGCTCTCCCATGAAAGCATTTGCCTGATTCAGCAATTGCAGTACTTCAACCTCAAGCGCGGCGGTTGCAACGACAGGAGGCGCAGTAACCGAAGAGCGCGCGTATGGGGAAAAACCTTCCGGGTCGGGCTTTTTGACCGTGTCAACTTCTCCCAGCAATTGCGGCTCGGGATCAAAAACCGCTGGCGCTACTGCATCATTCGGCCGGCGCTCAAACGATGTTTCGACTATGCGATAGAAACGGAAGCGTTCTTGCTGAGCAGACTGTTCCGGGTGGTCAATCAGAAGAGTCTGTTCTATCGCATGCAGATCGTCGCGACTGAGTGTCAGACTTGCCTTGACTACACTCGGACTCCCTATTTCCCCCTGCTTTTGGAACCTGAGCACATAGTAATTTGGCCCCACCTCTAGCGTGAGCTCCGACTGATGCCGCAAGCTGCCCTCGGGGCTACCACTCGAGTTCATGAGTGCGACGAAGTCCTTAGCTGATGGTGCGATTTGCCAAATCCGAGAACTTGTTATTGCCAACTGAGCATTACGGATCTGCAGCTGGGGCGATGATCCGTGGTGATAAAGGGTGCTCACATTGTCGGCCCTGGTCCATTCGCCCGCGAGTAATCGCCCACGATCGTCATAAAGCCGCCGGGCGGTTACGCCACGAGTGGCGCTATGCCAAACTTCCACGCTCCGGCGCGCAAGGAGCTCACCACTGAGCTCTCCACCATTCGACAAACTAGAAGTATGTCGGACCGCGCGCTCTTCAATTTGCAGCGTGCGATGAATGACTGTTTGAGTACTGACGGCGGCTGCCTGTTCTACCTGTGTGGCCCGTTGCAGAATATCCGCAGCCGCGAATGGCGCCGTTGGTCCATGTCGACGCGTGACAATCACCGCCGCGACTATCAATAAAGCTACAAGACCGGTCACGGTGGCAGGGCGCCAAAACAACGCCGGTCGAAGCCAACTAGGACGCTCAAGCCATGCACTGTAGGGGCGGCCCTCAGTGGCAGCCTCTCGTTGGGGATGCGATTCCGGTGGCATAGACGAGGGGCGGCCCTCAGTGGCCGCCTCTCGTTGGAGAAGCGATTCCGCTGGCATAGACGAGGGGCGGCCCTCAGTGGCCGCCTCTCGTTGGGGAAGCGATTCCGGTGGCATGGACGAGGGGCGGCCACCGAGGGCCGCCCCTACAGATGAATCCGACACCATCTCTAGCTGCGCGACGAGTGGGTCGCGATAGATCACATGAAGGGTGGGCCATTGCGTCTCAAAGTTCACACCCAGCTCCAGCGCGCGTCCTTCGCCGAATTCAATCTCTTCGCGCTGCTCGATCTCGCCGTCCGTAGGGGGAGTCACGGAGAAATGGGAAAGGAGCAACCCCTGCTCGCTAAAAATTTCGACAAAGCTGATCTTCTCTTCCAGATTGAGCTTCAAGGCCAACTCGTTAACAGGCAGACCGACTTTCTGCCGGCTCACGAAGAAGCCGTTCACCGCAATACGCAACTCCTGCGGCCGGTGCTCAATCGTTTCACGCCGCCGGCGTCGGAGGCGTTTCCCCGCTTCGCCTGTGCCACCATTCCCGCTTGCGCTGGCCGGAGGACCGCCGCTGTCAGTTGGAGGCACATCAGAGTCCGTTGAATCCGTCTGGTATCGCTGGCCCAGGGATGAGAGATTCAATAAGTCGTTGACGATCTCGAGACAGACTGGACAGCTAACAATGTGCGCCAGGCGACTGCACTCGATCGTCTCATCACCGGTGTATAGCTGCTCGAGTTGCTCTCTGGTCAGGCAGCGTCCGTGGCGGGAAGCAAAGATGCTTTCGCATAATTCGCGCGAGATATCTCCGGAACGCGTGACGCCAGCCCGCTCTGAAAGCTGCGCTACTTTCCTGGCAACGGCTTTCCGGCTGATCACTTTCAGAGCCGCAGGGTTCTCGAGGTAAACACGAGATTCGCGGCGAGCATTCAATAACCAGATCTCGACCGCCTGGCGCGTCGTGCGCAGAATTCTGGCAATTTCCACCGGGAAATAACTGTGAAAGAAACGAAGGATCAGAACGCTGGCCGCTTTGGAGGTCTCTTTGCGCTCGGCCACGTACTCGCAAACCCGTCTCAGGTCGTCGCGCGCTTGCAGTCGCCTCTGCGGATCTACCAACCGCAGTCCCATCCGCACAGTATCGTAATCAGATATGGCGAGATGGATTGTCGGAGATTGTGCCGCTCGCCGCGCCTGAGAGATGTGCAAGTTGCGCAACATGACGAAGAGATAATCGTCGAGGCTCTCAATAGTTGCGAGATTCGGTTGTTTTAGCGTGAATTGGATGAAGACATCGTGAACTAGGTCTTCGGCCGAGGCGCGCTTCCCTTCAGTGAGCCGCAGCGCCCAGCCAAGCAGCCTTTGGTAACGAACGATGAACAGGTCTTCGTGAGTGGCGGGAGATTCGCCAGGCTGGGGCACCGGAGTAAGCATTTGTGGTCTCAACAGTAAAGACGCTTTGCGACAACTAAAACCTAAAAGGATTTCAGATTGGAAATTGAAGATTAGAGATTGAGCCGGTCAAATTTTTACAGAACTATTACATATGCCGGTACCCAGTGAGAATAGGATGTAGTGGTCACTTTTTCTTATCAACAATCTTTGGGCTCACGGAAGGAAGCCGTTTTAAACCAACGGCTTAAGGAGGGACCGTGAAAGTTCTGCTTATCAATCCGGAGTTTCCCGACACTTACTGGAGTTTTCGACACGCGCTCTCGTTTGACGGCAAGCGTTCGGCTTATCCACCATTGGGACTACTCACCGTGGCTGCGATGCTGCCGAGCGACTGGGAACGCCGTCTAGTCGATCTGGAGGTGCGAAGGCTCAAGCGCTCAGATATCGAATGGGCCGACATGGTTTTCGTCACGGCCATGCTCGTACAGAAAGAGGCGCTGCGACGGATCGTCAAGCAATGTAAGGCTCTCGGGAAACGGGTCGTTATTGGTGGTCCCTACGTCTCTACAAGTACAGAGAATCTTCCGGAAGCAGACCATGTTTTCTTGGGTGAAGCCGAAACTACTCTGCCACAGTTCTTCAAAGATCTCGAACGGGGTAAACCAGAGAGAATTTATCAGGCTGCTGAAAAGCCGCCGCTGGCTCTTACACCCAGTCCGCAATTCGAACTCGCCGATCTCAAGCGGTACGCAGCAATGTCTATTCAGTATTCCCGTGGTTGCCCATTTCAATGTGAATTTTGCGACATCATTGAAATCTACGGCCGGGTGCCACGGACAAAAAGCAACCAGCAGATTCTCGCTGAGCTCGATGCGTTAAAGAATACTGGCTGGCGTGGAACCGTATTCATAGTCGACGACAACTTCATCGGCAATAAACGAAACGTAAAAAAGCTGTTGCCAGAGTTGATCGAGTGGCAGCGTCAAAATGGGCGTCCTTTTTCACTTTTGACGGAAGCCAGTGTAAACCTGGCGGATGACCCGGATTTGTTGAACCAGATGCGCCAGGCAGGCTTCTACAGAGTATTTCTCGGAATTGAGACCCCGGTAGAGGAGAGCCTAAAGGAAGCACAAAAATCACAAAACCGCGGTAATCTGCTGAACGCAGTAAAGAGAATTCAAAGCTATGGTATGGAAGTGATGGGTGGCTTTATTGTGGGATTTGATAACGATCCCGACGATATATTTCAACGCCAGATCAATTTCATTCGGGATAGCGCCATCCCGCTCGCTATGGTGGGATTGTTGACGGCGCTTCCCGATACGCAACTTTGGCGACGCCTGAAAAAGGAAGGTCGGCTCATCGCAGAAAGCTGTGGTAATAACACGAGCGATTCCCTTAACTTTGTTCCGCGAATGGATCCCACCCTACTTGTAGCCGGATACCGATCTGTTTTACAGACCATCTATGGTTCTGGCGAATACTATCAACGAGCGTTGGAGTGTTTACGCCGAGTTTCAGGGATGCCACCTGAGCCTGTTCGCTACAGCATGCTCGGGGGTGTACTGGCTCTCTCGAGAATTGTGTTGAAGTTAGGCATTCTCGACAGCGAGCGAAGTCAATTCTGGAAGTATTTTCGCCGTTCCCTGACGGACCACCGGGAGAATTTCGCCCACTCAATGCGATTGGCAGCCATGGGCTATCATTTTCGTAAGCTTAATGAAAGCCTCTGAGAGTCTGCTAAGGTGATTGCCGATTGCGGGCCGGAATGGCAGCGGCCAAAAGCGGCTTTTTTCAAAACCGGTTTCACGATCTCACTTGAATCGCAAAAGACTCACGACAACTCTCCTTATTGTTCTCTTCTCTGCCATACACGGGAGATCGGCGGTACTTACGGATGGGTGAACGGCTATTCAAGGACTTTGTCAAACACTGTCGCACGGATGCGGGTTACGCGGCTCTTAAAAGTGTCATCACAAAAGAGAAGTCCGACTCAATGCAGAGCTTCTTGTTTGCAGAAACCTTCAAATACTTCTATCTGATTTTTGCCTCAAACAAGACACTTGATTTCAACCGCGTTGTGTTCAATACCGAAGCGCACCCACTGCTGAAGTCTGCTAAGAAAAAGCCTTCGGACTAAAATAAAAACGGATTAACGGATCTGAAAAGCAATTCTTCTCGATCTTTTCAGATCCGTTAACTTTTGCAATGACCATTGAATCAGTAAACAATGGCCCAGTCATTTACCAGTCCAATAGAGCGGTTTTGCCGCGTTCGTTCAAGATCCTCAGTTAACCTGCACGTTCAGGTTGTGCAAAATGAACGCGTAAATATCCGCAGTGGTTTCGATCTGTTTCTTGGTGTTGCTTGAGCCATGCCCCGATTTGGTGTCGATGCGAATCAACACCGGAGCATCTCCAGCTTGCATAGTCTGCAACGTCGCAGCGTACTTGAATGAATGGGCCGGTACAACCCTATCATCATGATCGGCTGTCGTAATCAGTGTGGCCGGATACTTTACCCCTGCCCTGATATTGTGAAGCGGTGAGTACGCGCGAAGTGCCTTGTACTCATCTGGGTTGTCACTTGAACCGTAGTCGGCAATCCAGTTCCAGCCAATGGTGAATTTGTGGAACCGTAACATGTCCATTACTCCCACCTGGGGAATGGCAACTTTGAACAACTCGTGTCGTTGATTCATCACAGCGCCCACAAGCAATCCACCGTTTGAACCTCCCTGAATTGCGAGCTTTTGGTTTGATGTGTACTTGTTTGCTATCAAATATTCGGCAGCAGCGATGAAGTCATCGAACACATTCTGCTTCTTAATCTTTGTGCCCGCCTCATGCCACTTTTCACCATATTCACCACCACCCCGAATGTTCGCCGACGCATAAACAACTCCTTGCTCAAGCAATGCAAGGCGCAACGAATTGAACCCAGGAGAGGTCGTAACATTAAAGCCGCCATATCCATAGAGCAGCGTCGGGTTGTTACCGTCGAGTTTTAGGCCTTTCTTGTGGACAATGTACATCGGCACACGTGTACCGTCCTTGGTGGTGTAAAAGACCTGCTTGGTTTCGTAATCGGTGGCTTTGAAATCAGGAATTTCCGGGGCACGAAACAGTGTCGATTTTCGTGAGCCAATGTCGTACTGATAGATCGTTGGCGGAAAATTAAATGAAGTGAACGTGTAGAAGACAAATTTGCTGTCCGGGCGACCGCCAAAGCCACCGGCGGATCCCAAACCAGGTAGTTGAATCTCGTTCTCGAGTTTCCCGTTTACACTGTACACGTACGCTCTTGTGGAGACGTCTTTTAAATAAGTCACAAAGAGTTTCCCACCCGCGCTACTCACCTGCTGCAGTGGTTCTGACTTTTCTGGGATTACATCTTTCCAGTTCTGCTCGTCTGGAGTTGATGGGTTGAAAAGAATCACTCTCCCGTTTGGTGCTTTGCGATCAGTTTCGATCAAGAAACTCTCCCCAACGTTATCGACAACACCGTAGCTGTCGTCACCAATCTCCGGAATGATTGGCTTCCAGGTTTTGTCGTTGCTCTTTAACGCTCGGTAGAAGAGCGCGTTACCTTTTTTGCCCTTGCCGCGTTCGGAGATACTAAGAATCGCAAAGCGTTCGTCATTCGTTGTGCCCACCGTATGAAACCGCTGTGGATTCGCTTTGTCCTCATAGACCAACTCATCCGCCGATTGCGGTGTTCCCAACTTGTGAAAGTAGACTCGATGGTTTTCGTTTCTAGAGGTTAGTTCCTTTCCCTTCTCCGGCGCTGGATAACGGCTATAGAAGAACCCATCTCCAGCCCATGCCGCTCCCGAGACCTTCACCCACTCTAACCGATCCGATTGCGTCGTCTTCGTGGCAATGTCGAGCACGTGATACTCCTGCCAGTCAGAACCTCCCTTCGATATTCCATACACCGCCCGTTTGCCGTCTTCAGACAGAGAGAACGTACCCAATCGTGAAGTGCCATCTTCCGAAAGTTCATTGGGGTCCAACAAGACCTCCGGAGTACCGTTCAACCCCTTTTGGACGTACAGCACACTCTGGTTCTGTAAACCATCATTCTTGGCGAAGAAGAAATATTCACCTCGTCGGGTAGGTGCTGAGTACTTCGGATAGTTGAAAAGCTTCTCTAGTCTAGTGACTAGCTTCTGTCGATACGGAATCTTCTCCAGATACGCAAAGGTTACTTTGTTCTGCGCTTCGACCCAGCGAGCTGTTTCTGGAGAGTTTTCTTCCTCCAACCAACGATAAGGATCTGCCACTGTCTCACCGTGATATAGGTCGGTGTGCTCTACCTTCTTCGTAACCGGATACGACAGTCGCGGCGCTGCCGAGTTACTCGCGGTGTCAGCCGTCGGGTTAGTAGCGCTCGAAGCAGGTTTCTGGACGTCTTGCGCAGTTGTAATAGGCGCCAGTTGGAGCGCCGCAAAAAGCAAGACAAATGCGAGCAGGCCAAATAGGTAATATGTTTGCCTAATCTGAAACAGACTCTTCTTCATAACTATTCTCCTAGCGGCGGGTTGGTTCAGTTTGCCATACTCTAAACGACATGATTGCAAATACAAAGTTCCAGAAACCTTAGGTTGCCGCAAGCCAGCCAGTGGCAAACTAAAGTTCGTATAGACATACGAATTTTCGGAGAGCGACGCAGCAATCAAGCTGGCGAGTCCGGATATGTTCGTTCCGCTTCGTGCCGGAAGCGGTTTTCTTTGCTCCCTTGGACAGCCTTCAATCTACGGCTAGTAACTCTGAATACTCATCGGCGGATGGTCGAACCTCATATAATGAACTCGCATATGCTCCCAACAGTTGCCATACGAACTCCACCGCGATTCCGGGAACTCAAGCACATGATCGGCAACACGCCATTGCTCGAGATCCGCTTTAGTTTTCAGGGTCAGTCACGGCTCATTTATGCAAAAGCCGAACACATGAATATGACTGGCAGCATAAAGGACCGAATGGCCTTTCATATTCTCAAACGAGCCTATCAAGAGAGCGCCATCAATCCCAGACATACCATCGCTGAAGCTACCAGCGGAAACACCGGTATATCCTTCGCGGCCATCGGAAGAGCCCTTGGTCATCAGGTGATGATCTTTATGCCAGACTGGATGAGTCAGGAACGCGTGGCATTGATCAAGAGCTTGGGCGCTACTGTCCGGCTTGTAACTCGCGAAGAGGGCGGTTTCCTCGGCAGCATCGAGATGACAAACAACCTCGCAGAGTCCAGAGCGGATGTTTTTCTCCCGTCACAGTTTTCGAACAAAGCCAACGTTGCCGCCCACGAGGAGACTACTGGCCCCGAAATCTGGTGGCAGCTAAAGTCACAATCCGTAGTGCCCGACGCATTTGTGGCGGGCGTCGGGACGGGTGGCACGGTAATGGGCGTAGGAAGATTCCTGCGAACACACAATCCTGCGATTTGCCTACATCCACTGGAACCGGCAGAGTCGCCCACCCTATCGACCGGCTTCAAGGTTGGCCAACACCGGATTCAGGGAATATCGGATGAATTCATTCCCAGCATTCTTAAGCTTGACGAATTGAATCACGTAATTCGGGTTTCGGATGGTGACGCGATCCTAATGGCCCAAAAATTGAGTTCGTCATTGGGTCTTGCTGTTGGAATCTCATCAGGCGCCAATTTTCTAGGCGCCCTAAGCGTCCAAAACGAGTTAGGAAGCAATGCGAAGATAGTCACGGTGTTTCCTGACGATAACAAAAAGTATCTGAGTACTGATCTGCTCCAGGAAGAACCGGTAAGAGACGAATTTCTGACTCCAGGAGTCGAGTTAACAAGTTATAAGGCCCTCAAGCGAGTCTGCTACACCTGCTTCGAACCTGAGGACTTTGAAATTCAGCGCGAACGGGCTTAGCCTAATCATGTGCAGACAAAGCGACCGACAATCGTAGATGCAATACGACGATGCCTGACACTTAAATGCCCCGTCTGCGGGGAGTCTTGGATCATCGAGCGGCCGTTTCGGGTCGCGATGCGCTGCTCTGCTTGCGGTGTCATTTTTAATCGAGAGCAGGGGTTCTTTGTTGGAGCAATTCTGATAAATGTGGTAACCACCGAGGCTCTTATCCTCGCCACCTACCTGGTCTCAGTTGTCCTGCTTAACTTTCGTACGGAATACGCTCTGCGCCCTCTCTTCATCATCGCCGTGTTGTTTCCATTAGTGTTTTATCACCACAGCTGGAGCCTTTGGTTGACGTTGGACCATTTTATCGAGACTTTGCCGCCCGGAACTTCGCATAGGCCCAGGCATTAGCCGTGCCCATCGCTTTCCCTCCAGTAGGGTGGAAATCGCCTGCAGTGGCGTGTTAATATCCAAGCCACTAAGTTATGTTCTACTTGCAACCTCTCCATTTTCGCCCACTGGACAGTCGCGTGAATCTCTTCGCCGACTAGCCCTTCCCTTCTCTTATCGCTAATAGGCATATCGGCATTGACCGTTTCTCGGTAGCCGTTTCTCTTAGACAGCGTAATCAGAAAAGGAGAGCATTTATGTCGACAACCACAATGGCACCAGCCAAGCGACCACTTATCAAGACACCATTACCGGGACCAAAGGGCGCCCAGATCATAGCGGCCGATGCACAATTCGTTACTCCATCGTACCCGCGACCCTCTTTCAAGCTCGTGGCAGAACGGGCTGCTGGGGTTTGGGTAGAAGACGTGGATGGAAATGTTTTTTTGGATTGTAATGCCGGTGTTGCCGTCTGCTCCACGGGACATTGCCATCCCGAGGTTGTAGCCGCCATTCAAACGCAAGCTGCCCAACTAATTCATATGTGCGGTACAGACTACTACTACCGCCACATGCCGGAGTTAGCGGCAAAACTGGACCAGATTGTTCCTGTACCATCCCCAACCCGCACGCACTTCGCAAACAGTGGTACTGAAGCTGTTGAGACGGCCCTCAAACTGGCGATGCATGCTACTGGGAGAGAGAAGTTCATCGCATTCTTCAACAGCTTTCACGGACGGACACTTGGATCTCTATCGTTAACTTCGTCGAAGGCGGCACAACGCCGCGGGTTTAAACGGCAAGCACTTGACGTGGTTCACGTCCCCTATCCAAACGAGTTTCGCAATCCATTCAGCGCTGCGGACTGCGGTGATGGAGGGGCAGCCCAGGGTGCACTGAAATGGATTGAGGAACGCCTGTTTAAAACGACCACACCTCCCGAAGAGGTTGCCGCGATCGTGGTGGAGGCAGTTCAAGGTGAGGGCGGTTATGTTCCGGCGCCAAGTGGTTTCCTGTCCGGCCTAAGACGCATATGCGATCAGCACGGAATACTCCTCATCGTAGACGAAGTACAGTCCGGTATGGGACGCACTGGAAAAATGTTTGCCTGCGAGCATTACGATGTGAAGCCGGATATTATCTGCATTGCAAAGGGTATCGGATCTGGATTGCCAATCGGAGCTTGCGTAGCTCGCGCTAATCTAATGGATTGGAAACCGGGCGCGCATGCATCGACTTTCGGAGGCAATCCTGTCTGTATAGCCGCAGCACTTAAGACTATTGAACTTCTTGAACGTGAGCTCATCAAGAACAGTGCGGAAGTTGGGGGTTACTTGAAGGCAGGGCTTCAACGGTTGCAGGAGAAATATGATTGCATCGGTGACGTTCGAGGCCTTGGATTGATGGTAGGAGTCGAGTTTGTCTCGGACGCCGCGACGAAGCAGCCCGCCCCAGAACTCCGCGACCGTATCGAGTCGGCCTGCTTTGAACGCGGCTTGATTATTCTCGGCGCTGGTACCAATACGATCCGGTGGTCTCCCCCACTGATTCTCACACACGAGAATGTTGATGTCGCGCTGGAGATCTTCGAAGACGCCATCAAAGCTTCACTTAGCTGATAGCGGTTGCGTTGGGTGAATGTTTGGCTTTGGCCCTTGACCTTCGGACGTTGCGGACATCTTCCTAAAACTCCAAGGTCAAGGCCCAAGCCACTAACAACAAACTAACTAGTACCTCTGGCTCACACCTCGTACAGCGCGCAACGTATCGCGAGCAATCAACAGCTCTTCGTCTGTGGGGATGACGTAAACGTCCAGCCTTGAGTCCTCACCACTAATGACGCCCTCGCGTCCGTTTTTATGATCAGCGTTTCGCTGTTCTTCTATTGTCAATCCCATCCACTGGAGTCCCTGGCAGATCTTTCTCCTAATTTCAGGCGAGTTCTCACCGATTCCTCCGGTGAAGATCAGAGCCTCAGCACCACCCATAGCTGCCAGGAACGCTCCAATGTACTTACGAGCTCGGTAACAGAAGACATCTATCGCCAACCGGGCGCGTCGATCGTTGTTCTCATCTGCTTCCGCCAATAACTCCCGCATATCGTTCGTCAGGCCCGAGATTCCCAGCAAGCCTGACTGCTTGTTCAGCAGGGTTTCGACCTCTTGAGAGGTAAAGCCTTCTTTTGCGGCAAGGAAGTCGACAATTGCTGGATCGATATCCCCTGAGCGTGTACCCATCACAAGACCTTCCAACGGTGTCAGTCCCATCGACGTGTCAATGGAATCACCATGGCTAATAGCCGCAATCGAACAACCGTTTCCAAGATGCAGTGTGACAATATTCGTCTCAGCTCGTGACAGCTTGCGGAGTTGGCGGTATCGATAGGCGACATAGCGGTGTGATGTTCCGTGGAACCCATAACGCCTGATTCGATGTCGCCGATAAAGTTGATAAGGCAACGCATAGAGAAATGCATGCTCCGGGAGCGTCTGATGAAATGCCGTATCAAAGACCGCTACCTGTGGCAGACCACCGCCGAAGACCTCGCGGGCTGCCATTACTCCTTTAATGTTCGTCGGGTTATGAAGAGGCGCCAAATCAATACAGTCCTCAATGCCGCGCAAGACTTCGTCCGTGATGATGACTGAATGAGTAAAAGCCTCACCTCCATGCACTACTCGATGCCCAACCGCATGGATATCCGCGATGCTCTGGATCTCCGAAATACCCGATTTGTCAGAGCAAGCCCAACGCACAATCAACTCCACAGCGGCGCGAGTATCACGCAACGTCGAAGTTGAGCGCATTACTTCGGCGCCCTTCGCCTTAAGTGAGACTATAGCCTCGCCACCAATTCGCTCGATCGTCCCTCGAGCCAGACGTTTGTCAGAGTTGGCGGCGATCTGCTCCAGATCAGTCGCAATAATTTGAAACTTCACTGAGGAACTGCCGCAATTGAGTACCAGGATATTCATCTCAAAACATTATGGACCAAGCTTCTTGGCAACCTCGCGCAAGCGCCGATGCAGGCCCGGCTCATCGAGCAGCTTCACCTCATTTTCCGCAAAGACCTCTTTTCCGGCGACCACAGTCAAAATCACATCCCGAGCCGATGAAGCAAACATCAACGTCGTCACAGGATCGAAGGCGGGTTGCTGATGCACTCCATCTAACGCAACGACGGCAAAGTCCGCTTGAAAGCCCACCTGTAGTGCTCCGATGCTTTGTTCAAGGCCCAGGGCACTCGCTCCCCCCGTCGTCGCCATTCGCAGACCGTCTCCTGCAACTAAGTGTGGCTGGGATGGTGACGCTGCCCGTGAAGTCAGGATTGCAAATCTACTCTCCATCAGAATGTCACAGCTGTTGTTACCGGCCACCGAGTCGCTTCCCAACCCTACGGGAATGTTATGACTCAAAAACTGCGACAATGGCGCGACGCCGTGACCCAGCTTTGCGTTTGAACGAGGACAATGCGCTATTTTCGATCGGCTGTGCTTGATCAACTCCAGATCCATTGAATTCACATTTATGCAGTGAGCCAACAGTGGCCGGGTCTCAAGTATCCCGCAGTCGGCAAGATACTGAATCGCGGATTGGTGCGGAGGCTGCCACTCGATTCCGCGCGTGCGGAACTTGTCCGCAAAGAGACCAGAGCCACTTTGTAGCAACTCAGTTTCAAGGGTCGACTCAGCGGCGTGCATCATCAACGGTAGCTCTTGCTCGATTGCATATCTCGCTATCAACTCCAGCTGACGAGAGCAGACAGTGTAAGGGGCATGAGGCGAAACTCCTACGCGCACAGTATCGCTCTGAAGTTCCCTTAAGCCGGCGACCTTGTCCTGTAGTTTCTCAAAATTCTCAAAAGCCAGCTTCGGATCAGGGCCGAATGATTCCTGAAAGACGATGCCTCTCAAACCTATATCCAGGATTGCCTGCATACTGGAGCGCGCCGAATCACTGGAATCGGCCACACACGTGACACCTGCACGAACGGCTTCGCAGGCACCCCAGGCGCAGGAGACATAAAGATCGTCCGCAGTCAGCTCTTGCCGGGCGAGCGTCAGTTTTCTTAACCACTTAAAGAAGTCCCCTTCAATCTCATCCAAAAAACCCCGCATTACGGTCAGCTCGAGATGGGAATGAGCGTTGATTAGTCCGGGAATGATGGCGGCCTCGCCCAATTCGCGGACGGAGGCATTCGGAAACCGCATCTTAACCTCGTCTATCCGGCACAACCCCACAACTGTATTCCCCTCTACAACGACAGCAGCATCCTGCAAGGGTGGTGATAACACCGGAAGAACCCACGCTGCGCAATAGGCTTTCATGACAACTAATCAGTCAGAGTGCTCGTGAGTTGAGGTGCGGAGATAAGCAGGTATGGGTTCATCGTGTAACTTGTCCGGCAACCCTAGTCGGCCTTTCCAATCTTGAGCTTTCTGTATCTTCCTATGATCGAAATCACATATGCCCGCGTCGAAGGGATGTCGATTCTATTGATGAATTCCTGGGCGGATAAGATTCGACCGTCAGGAGTGCGATTCCACTCAGCGGCGCGGCTGGGTCCTGCATTGTACGCTGCAACCATACGGACCTCAGCCTCAGGAATATCCCGGTACTGTTCGTAGACCTTTTCGAGATACCAACAGCCAACCTGCATGTTACGTTCGGGGTCGGCAAGCACAGAAACTGGATCAACAGACATCTGCCTCTCAAGTTCGCGCATGCCTGTGGCCGATGCCCACTCGCGTCCTACCGTGGGGGTCACTTGCATCAAACCGATCTCTCCGTGCCCGCCTTGTTTCCACGGGCTGAAGTAGGTCTCCTCATAGATGATGCTCCACACAAGGTCCGGATCCAGTCGATACACGTTCGCCTGACGAGCAATTAGTACGTCGTAACGGTGGATCCAATATTGATTGAAGAGATATGCGGCGAGGACAATTGAGGCAAGGAGGAGAAAGAGAATCAGCGCACGTTTCATTCAAATAGAAGCTGCGGTTGCTAATTTCTCCTCTTCAAGCCGGCCCAGAATTTTGCGGTGGAGCAAGAGTAATCCACTCCTTCGTATCGTGATTGTAAGGCCTGTTCGTCAAGTACGTGCCCTTGTAACCAAACCTCCGCGTCGACGGTGGCCCCAATTTGCAAAGGCTCGCCACGCAATGAGCGGCGATTCACGAGAATCTCCAATTTCATCTTGTCGAGGTCTATATGAATCCAGTAAAGCTCACTACCAGAAAGCGGGTTTCGCAATGGCTTAAACGCGACCACGCGTCCCGAAAGACACCAATCGTTTTCATGAGCAGCTCTGGAAGGCGCTGCTTTCTCCAACGGCAGCCAGCGCGTTTTATTTGTTGCTTTTCTCACCCGAGCACGGTAAGCCAACCCACATAAGGCCACGTGAAGTTCCTGTGCTCTGAAGCCTGCGGCCCCAACCTCCGTGAGGTTCTGCAATTCAAACAGCACCTCACAGTCAGTACCTTCGCGATATCCGTGAACCACTGCTTCGCCCTCTTCGTCATATTCGGTTAAAGCCCAAGGGGTAATGGTCTGAATATAGCGAGCACGAAAGCCGGGACGGCAATCAGCGTAAAAAACATCACCACTGCCCGATTCGTAGAGTACGGTCCAAACTTCCAACCCCTCTCCGAGTTTCCAGCAGCGGCCATGAAGCACCGCACCCCTGCGGTTGAGTTGCGTTGCCTCTCCCTGATCGCCAGCTTGCTCAGCGAGGTAGTTGAAAGCTTTCTCGCTGGGAACTTCCAATCCTATCGTCTCAAACGTCGGATTCATTTGTTACTACGTGCGACCACTAATCTTGCGCATTATTGCCCGGCGCGTTTTCTATGTCTACGTTCAATTGTACCGCCATCTGGTTCCCGACCGGGTGCCCTAGTTCGAAAACCTCGAATGATTCTTTCAGCGCCATGCGACGGACGCGTCCCCGAGCGTACCATTTCGGCAAAGAGATCGACATCGTAATCGACTTCTCGCGACATCTGCTCGCGAATCGCAAGGAGGGCTTCCAGAAACTTTGGCCGACGGTACATATATAAGCCTGGGAATTTGATCAATTAGTTGAGATCAGATTTAGCCGGCGTTTCTGTCGCCTCGGAAACCAGAAATTCCGGCGTCACAATCATTGGCACATAGAAACCTGCTGCTGTATTAAACAGCCGGATTCGCGCCTGACGACGAACGTTCGCAAGATGTCCAAAGTTCCATGTGACCAGGTAATCGATCTTGTGACAGGACGCTATTGCGACGTGCAGTGCATCAGCGATGTACTTCCGATGGAATATCCCACGGGAAATGTAACCATCAGCCAGGATGGCCGCTTCTTCGGTGAGCTCGACTTGTTCCAACTCGGCAATGAGCTTGAGGTAAGAAGTGCGGTGAGGTTCTGAGACGCGCTCCAGCTCTCGACTTACCAACGGTGAAATGACGCTGCGGTAATCGGGCATTTCATGTTCCCACCAACGGATGGTGAGATCGCGGCGAAAAGGCTCACCATTATCCAGGTAAGCACCGATGACAGAGGTTTCGAGGTACAGGCTTTGTTTCATAAATTACAACTGGTCTGGTTTCGCTTCGTCAGCTCGGGCAGTCTTGCTAATCGGATCGAGGCGAATTACGCCTCGATGAAAATCAAACGACACTCGAAACGACTTCAGAAAATTAGCTCCCAAGATTCCATCCTGGCTGAAACCTGCCGTTTCATTAACGGGCTCCAGATCCAAAATCGCAGCGTTGACGTACCGACGCGTGATCGTCCCCAGCATAACGGCTGGTAAGGTAAGGGTCTTCACGTCTTCGGCGATTCCGGCAGCTCCGTACACTCGCAATCGAGTCGGCTGAATGTGGGTGGCCACGGCTTCGTGGGCAGCAAGTTTTTCCGAAATAACCGAGATACTTGCTCCGGTGTCAATAATGAAGTTTTGGGGTTTGTCCACTCCTTCCAACATTACTTCCCCACTCAAGAAGCCACTGGATGTTGTACGCAGTGGAACCTCAACGCTTCCCGGCACCAATGATACTGTCTCAGTCTGAGCGGGTGCCGTTCGGTAGAGCGTTTGCCAAAGATCGAGGTGATCAACTGAGGTGCGACGCACGAGTGAAAACGTTCCATCGCTGTAATCTAATGAAGCCAAAAACTTAGAGATGATGGATAGACCAATGTATCCATCCACCGGTACAGCATCATCATAGAAGCGCCGAATGTAGACAGGAACATTGGACACCTTTACATCGCCAATCTCCAGCGATGACAGGAAACCATAAACGATCTGAAACTTGCCGCCGCCGCCGACCGCCCGGGCCAATCCGCCTTGGGCCACTGGGTTCAGGCCAAGAACCTTGGCGGTCTTATCAGATATGACGGACATGCCGGACCCGGTGTCCAGCACGAAACGGAACTCTCTTTTATTTCCATTTACTTGGACACGAAGGATTGGCCGTTGATCGACAGATTCAAAAGGAATGGTTGTTCTGGTTCCTCCGCCGGGAACGTAGAGCTGCGCCTGCTTACCAAGATAGCGCAGGAAGTCAATCAACCCCCGGATCCGTGCCCGCCGATCGGAATCCGTCTTTGGAGCAATCACCAGAAAGCGTTCGTAGGCATCTGCAGCCTCTCTGTAACGCTCGCTCCTAGCAGCAGCTTGTCCTAAGTTAAATATGTAATCTGGTTCATTTGGTTCCAGCGACGAGGCGCGCCGCAGACCGCGTACAGCTAAGTCGAGCCTGTTCTCATAAAAATCCACCATCGCGAGCCCCGCAACTGCAGGAGCATCATTTTCGTTGATACTAAGTGCGGTGCGGAACTCTTCCACAGAATTTCGAAAATCTCCCCCAGCCAGGATGGCAGATCCGAGCAATGAATGCGCTCGGGCTGAAAGTGGATCCACCATAACTACGCGCGCAGCGTGGTCGTACGCGTCCTGAAGATGTCTCCTTTTGAGCAGGGTCGAGCTGAGTCCTAAACGGGCTTGAGTGTCACGCGGGTCCTTGGCCAGAAGCTCGCGGTAGATCTTTTCGGCCGATTCGTAGTCGCCTTCGCGTAAGGCACGCTCAGCTCGTAAGCGCCCTTTGTCGGAGACCGCAGTCACTTCGAGTGCAGGCCCAAGACAAAACACAAAAGCGGCCGCTACCACGGCCGCCACACCACGTCCCGACGCCTTATTCAACAGGTACTGCATAATTACTGCCTTTCGAGTCGCCTTGGTCTTTAACCACTCATCCTACTTTAGTACTTCCCCGGTTTTCATCGACCAGAGAACTAAATCAAGTTCGTCGAAATCTATCCTCAACTCACTGGAGAATTCTTTTAGCTTTGACTCAACCGCCAGGTAAGCCTTCCTGGTTGATGGTGGTCGAGCATTGTCCAAAACGCGAACATCTGCAAGGCACCTCATGACATGTTTGTCGAGAATTGCGTATCCCCGAAAACCAACGTTGCGCAGAAAGTGGCTGGATTCCTTATAACCCAGTCCCTTGATACTAGCTTCCTTTGCCAGCCAGTCGCGACGTTCGATTGGATCCGGGAAACCAAGCAGCTTCTCACGCAGCTTCATGTCGCAATGGTCTCTCAAGAAGGCGCGCGTGGTCACGATATAACCGGGGCGTTCAACAGGAAAGCGATGAGCGCCAACTCGCCTTAGGGCTCGGGTCATCTGATCTCGCCGGCCATTCTTTAGCAAGGGCCGAATGGCATCTATGGATCTGAGGCCCATTCGCGCAGAAGCCCCGGCAGTGAAAATGCAGAATACCAGTTCTTCCCACCACCGCTCATCTGAGCCTGAAACCCAGAGGTTGCGAAACTCACTCAGTCTCGCTCGAATCTCCGCCCGGCGCTCTTTATGCGCTGCGCAAATGCTCTCGATGCTAACCGGTTCGCGATAGCTACTCACAATGGTTTGTCAATGGATCCGATTCTAGGTGCGAGCTTCTGGCGTTGTCAACGACATTGGTCTTGACTGGTAAACCATAGGCGCAGCTAATCATCGAGCATCTCAGACACAGTCGCTCGCATCGAATCGCCTCTCCTTACTAACTCTCCTCTATGGCCTTGCGACGTGGTATGATGAATCGTTTTGCGCCCAATTGGAGCGCACACCGAGGATGAAGACAAACAACAAAGCCCGATCTGTTATTGGACTGCTATTGCTAGTGGTGCTCGCAGCATTCACCAGCGTGGCGCAGTCACGCGACACTATAACAACGGAGGCTTCTAATCAGCAGGGAACACCAGCGGCGACAACGATGGTCGGACCGCAGGCACAAATAGTTTATGGCTCACAAGGAGTGCTAATAGAAACACTCGATCGCAGAACTGTCGCGTCCCAGTCTCCAGAGGTTCCTTTCAATCCAGCTTCAGCAGTCAAGCTCGCAACAGCACTGGTTGCCTTGCGGTCGCTTGGACCAGCACACCGCTTTAGTACTGGCGTCTGGACCAATGGAAGCTTTGACAAAACTACAGGCACGATTACCGGCAACCTCTACATCTCCGGAAGGGATCCTTCATTCCACGACGAGCATGGCATCATGATCGCCGAGCAGCTGAACAAGCTCGGAATTCGGACGGTAACAGGAGATTTGGTTGTCGCGCCGCTCTTTACAATGAACTTTCGGTGGTCCGCAAGACGTTCAGGTGAGCGCTTGTATGACACCCTGGACGCAACTTTGCGCTCTCCAGAGGCTTTAGCCGCATGGAACTATGTTCGCGCAGTACAGAGTGTTGAGGCGAACGCTGCAATTCCGAGTGTTGCCGTCATGGGTGAAGTTCTGGTGAAGCCGGTTGAAGCTAATGCCAGGCTTCTCATGACTAACCAATCAAGCAAGCTCACCGACGTCCTCAAGGTGCTGCTCTGTTACTCGAACAATTTCATGGCAGAGCGGCTAGGGGACAGCTTGGGAGGTGTCGGCGCGGTAGAGCGCGATTTGAACAAGTCTCTACCAATTCCCGCAGGTGAATTCAGATTAGCCTCGCTCAGTGGACTAGGCACAAATCGTGTGACACCCAGGGCAATGATGATTGTATTTCGTGCGCTGCGAGAGGAGTTGCGGAAGCATAAACTCTCAACCACCGACATAATGCCGGTAGCCGGGATAGATCCTGGGACGCTCCAGGAGAGGTTCACTGATCCTCTTTCGCGCGGCAGCGTTATCGCTAAGACAGGAACCTTAATCCGCACCGATGGTGGCGCGAGTTCTTTGGTTGGTCAGATGCGAACCGCTGGCGGTGAGATTCTGCTGTTTGTCATCCTCAACCAACGAGGTAGTGTTTTGAGGTTCCGCGACAATCAGGATTTCTTGGTCAAGCAGGTTCAGGCAAGCCGTGGAGGACCAAGGGCTTTTGCTTACACGCCACATCCACTGTCTATGAAGCTGGCAGATACGCGCAGCAGGCTCGCCGAGTCAGACGAGGAATACGAACCCGTAATCGCTAACGGATCTTCGCCGGAATAACTACGTCAGCATTCACCTCAGACCCCGGCCCACACAACTCATTCCCAGTTCAACCCGTACCGCCTTTTAATCTGCCAAAGATTAGCGCCTCAACGGCGCTAGTCCGTCAAGGCGCTTACGTCCACTGCAAGTGTGGCGTGCGGCACCACACGCGCGGGGACGATCCAAGACGAACTTTAAAGCGAATGAAAACTGACCGTCCTGGAGGGTACGTTCAGAGTAAAGGCATAAAGGCCTGAGGGTTCCCGAGCCAACGGGTGGGCCCGGGCTACGGGTCAGTGTGAAATGCTCTTCTTCTGGCGTTACTGATGGTGACACCTTTTTGCCTGGCCGGTCCGAGGGGATCCCCTTTTTCCCCAGCGTTTCTTCAATTCGAGCGCTGGCATAGAGCTTGCCCAACCAGGTGCGACGCAGTTTGAGGTCGCTCTTAGGAGCTTAAGGGTTTGGAGGAATAGATGGCTGCCGAAACTAAAAGAACGGAACGCAAAATCTCAAGTCAGAAGGGCCTTAGTCTCTTGCAGCTATTAATTGTCGTGGCCATAGTTGCAATTGTTTCAACGATGGCCGTCTTCGGTATCGCCGAGGCGAGACAGCGCATACGTCTGACGAATTCCGCACGGCTCTTAGCAAGTTACCTGGAAAAGACCAGGGTTGACTCGGTAAGGCGACACGCAGCTGATGCACCGCAAATGTCTGGCATCACGTTTATAGATAGTAAGACTTACCGGGTAACAATGGATTTTGATGGCGACGGCACGATGGAAACCAGGGATGTCACACTTGATGATGGCGTAGACATTGTCACAAATCCGCTGCCCGATCCGGTTCTCTTTGATTGGCGTGGTCGCCTGGTCGGAGCGATTGACCGTAAGGTCAGCATCACATTGCAATACGGCACTGACGAAGGAGATCAACGCAGTGTTGACGTTACAAAATCCGGAGACGTAACAATCGACAGCGATGTGTATCTGGATGACATTCCCAACGTCAATGTGAACGTCAATTCTTTGACCGGAGTAGACTCTGGTTCTACGATCAACAGCAACAACACCGCTACTCCAGAGCCAACGCCAGAACCCACTCCTAGTACAGATCCGACACCTGATCCGGGCCCTGATGCGACGCCTACTCCGACTCCGGTCGTTGATCCAACGCCGGATCCTGACCCAACGCCGATTGATCTGCCAACGCCGACACCGACACCGACACCAGAACCGACTCCAACTCCAACACCTATGCCATGCCTGGTGACCGTTAATCCTGGCTCACTATCAATCTCAAAGAACGGAGGCAGCGGAACGGTTAGTTTCTCTGTGACGATAGGAGGTTCGGTGAGTTTTGCCAGCGGTCCCAGCAATCTACAGGTTACAGAGACCTCCACGAATTTTTTCACTGTCTTATCACTTAACAATTCGCGCGGAGACTTCACGTTAGTGTTTGATTCACCATGCGGCACAACGAATGTGGTTGTGTCAGTTACGAACTAAGCCTCTAGGGAGCAAATCAATGTCAAAGTGTATTCTGCCAAAGCGGCGCCAAAAAGAGTCCGGCTTCACGCTGCTTGAAACTTCGGTGGCTATGGTCGTTATGATGATCGGGGGCTTAGGAATTGCCGCAGTTTTTACGTATGCGATTAAGAGCAATACCGGCGCTCGAGATCGAGCGGCATCCATAGCCGTTGCGCAGCAGGAACTGGAGCGTTTACGAAACCTGCCGTTCGACCATTCAGCACTGACTGCCACAGGCGGAGTCAACACGACGTCTGTCACCAGCGCCGGTCGCTCTTACCGTATGAGCACCAGAATTTTGGACACGACTTCAACGGTAAAGAGCATTCAGATCCAGGTGACGCCGGAGAATAGCAGCAACCCGTGGTCGCTGAGCACAGTAAATGTAATGGCAGAACGGGCACATTTCACGCTTGGTCCATATCAAGGTGGACCGTGAGGGCAAAATTAATGGAGCACAAAGTGCAGAACATTCATAAATCGGTTGCCGGCTTTTCGCTTCTAGAGCTAATCGTTGCAATGACGGTGACCCTGACCATTGCAGCAATCGCAAGTACGCTGCTCGCTTCTTCTTTTAGATTGCGCGCACGTGAGGACACTCGCTCTGATGCAGTCGCTGACGCCCAACGCGCCCTGAACATCGTCTCCAGGGAGATTGCGAGCTCAGGGTTTGGTCTGATTGACAATGGCGTCGTTCCCGGCGACACGGGACCATCTTCAATTAGATTACGCTCAAACCTGAACGCGTATACAAGGGATGCAGTCACTGGCCTGCCTGTTCCTGGCAGTGGAACAGTCAGCGAACAAGACGAAGACATCAAGTACTCCATGTACAACGACGAAGCGGCGAACCGCCACTATTTAGTTCGCTATGACGTCGTGCTGGGGGCCGTAGACCCACGAGACGGCACCACAGTGCTGGCCAACCGAATCGACTCTTTTCAACTCCAGTACCTCGATGCCAACGGAAACGCTTTGGACGTGGTTACAGATCCAAATGCCGTCATCAACGCGTGGAGGGTCAGAATCACGGTGGGAGTGAATCTTCCCGCTGAAGGGGCTCCCGGTTCTCCGGGATATCAGCCACCAACCACAATCCAACTTGTTTCAGACGTTGTGCTTAGGAACACCAGTCAAAGCACGTTCTAAGTTGCCAGCTAGCGAAAGAGGATGACACATGAGCAACACGAGACTTACAGAAGCCTATTTTGAACGGGTGAACGAACGCGGGGCAGCGCTGATCACCAGCATCTTGATCTCAATGTTGCTGCTTACGGTAGCCGGAACGGTTATTCTGACCAGCGCCATGTCTGCCACAACTGCAGTCGAATCGACTTCGGAAGTACAGGCCTACTACGGTGCTGAGTCGGGATTGGAAGCGGCGTTGAACGTCCTGAGAGGAAATGTCGAACCTCGAACTGGAATGCCCACAGGTACAAAAATCGGCTTTCGTAACGCCGTAGATCTGACAACCTCGAACCTGGTCGGTGATACCACCACCGTGGCCAGACTCTCTGGCTGGCTACCTTACGCGAACGACAGGATCACCCCAAGCGGGGCGAACTATGCTTACAGCGTGACCGTCAATGATCCAGACGATCCTAACGGGATTCTGCGTACAAGTGATGGGACCTACAGGCCATCTCGGCTGGTAGTTCAATCGACCGGCTACGGTCCACGAGGCTCAATCAAGCGCATGGAGATGGTGGTAGAGCGAACTCAGTTTGAGTTTGATCCTAGCTGTACAGTCTGTGGCATTAGCTCCGAGGATGGAAGCAAAGGCACCTGGGCTGTTGGGTCAAGTAACGCGAAGTTCTACACCGGACACGACACTTCTGGGGGCGATGACCTGCCAACCTTTGGTGTTACTTCACCAAACGACGTAGATGCTATAAATGATGCCATAACAAAGCCGGATACGGTCGAAGACGAAAAAGTAGCTCAGTTAGACTCCAGCACCCTTCCCGAGTGGCTACAGTCAGCGGATAAGGCCCGAGAGTTTCTGAACTACATGCAGGGTGTTGCGCGTAGCGTAGGCCGTTACTACACGTCTTTCAGCGGCGACGCAGGAAGCGCGGCTAGCCCCCAATTTACTTTTGTTAATGGCGACTGCACACTTGACGGAGGGGCTGGACTACTGATTGTAACTGGCAAATTGATGCTGAATGGCAACAGGGACTTCACAGGTGTCGTTTTGGTGCTAGGTGAAGGCTATGTGGAACGACAAGGCGCCGGTAATGGCGACATTTTGGGATCAATGTACGTAGCAAAGTTCGCGCGTTCATGGCCCGCCAGTGAGAATGGGCTTCCGCATCCATTTCTTGCTGTTCACTTCAACACCGATGGTGGCGGTAACGGCGACATGATCTACGATTCTGCGGCGGTCGCTACTGCCAAGCAGGTGTTGGGCATGATTGTGCGAGACGTACGCGAGTTTTAGTTCTCCCACAAGGCCAAATCCAAGTCGCGCAAGCCTCGGGCATCCGAGGCTTGCGCTTTTTAGCGCCCAAACAAGGTTCTTGACACTTATACGGCTTCAATCGATGATGTCGTTCGTCGTCCGCGCATTTGTTTGCGCTGTTTCAGTTCAAATGCATCACCTGAATCCTTCCCTCTGAAATGCCTGACATCCTGCTTGTTGAAGACAAAGAGAGCTTGCGCAAGGTAATGCGGCTTACTCTGGAAGCGGCAGGGTATTCAGTAACGGAGGCTGCAGACGCTAAGTTGGCACTAAATGAGGTCGCCCGTGGCCCACATAAATTGGTGTTGACGGATCTCAGAATGCCAAACGGCTCCGGCCTCGATGTACTCCGTGCAGCCCGCGCCGCCGATGGCGAGGTCCCGGTTATCGTGATGACTGCATTTGGCTCAATTGATGAAGCAGTGCAGGCGATGAAGGATGGGGCGCACGACTTTCTACAAAAACCAGTCGACTCAAATCATCTCCTGCTCCTCGTTAAGCGGGCTTTGGAGCAATCTCGACTCAGGACAGAAAACATCCTCTTAAGAGAAGAGTGGGCCTCCCGTTACGGTTTTCCGCGAATCATTGGCGAGTCTGAAGTCATGAAACAAGCAGTAGCGGAAACCCAACGAGTGGCCCAGACAGAGACCACCGTCTTGTTGTTAGGTGGGTCAGGCACGGGAAAGGAGCTTTTTGCTCGTGCCGTGCACCACCTTTCAAATCGTCGCGACAAGCCTTTCGTAGCCATCAATTGCGCGGCAATCCCCGAAAGTCTGATTGAGAACGAACTGTTTGGACACGAACGGGGTTCGTTCACCGGAGCCAGTGATCGCAGACTGGGGAAATTCGAGTTGGCCTCCGGCGGAACCGTATTTCTGGATGAAATCGGTGAATTGCCTCTGGCGGCTCAAGGCAAACTGCTGCGCGTTATCGAGGAAAGAGTGGTTGATCGCATTGGAGGACGTGCTCCTGTCCCGGTCGATGTTCGAGTAGTTGCAGCAACTAACAAAGACCTGAAGTCAGGAGTGGACCGCGGTGAATTTCGCGGCGACTTGTATTTCCGGCTTGCCGTGTTTCCAATCTCGATTCCCGCGCTGCGAGAGCGTGGTGATGACGTAGTGCTTCTGGCTAAGCATTTTGCGACCGAGTTGGGCAAGGAGTTGAGAAAACGTCCTGCGACTTTGAGCGAAGCGAGCGTTGCCGCACTGAGACGTCACCTCTGGCCGGGGAATGTGCGAGAGTTAGCAAACGCCATTGAACGGGCATGTATCCTCTCAGACAACATGATCCTCGAACCTCGGGATTTGGGAATTGGCAATGACGAACATGGGCACCATCTGTCCGGCATTGATTTTTCGGGAACCCTGTCCGATGTTGCACACCGTGTACTGCGTCGAGTTGAGTACAGCAAGATCGCTCAAGCCCTGAAGCTGAACCAGGGCAACAAGAGCAAGACCGCGGAGGAGTTGGGAATAAGTTACAAGACCCTGCTCACAAAGATACGGGAGTACAAACTCTAATCCGACGATGAACGACTCAGAGTTCGAGGAATCCGCGAAGGTTCCAGCAAGTCATCGTCGGCACGGGCAGGACAGTAAAAGTTCGACTGATTCCAACCAAAGCACTTCAGAGCAAGGCCCAACGCAACCTCAAATCATCTCCAGCAACGAGGCCAGCGTCATCGCAGGCGAAACGCTCGAACAGGTGGGCAGCAGCCCTCCTCTTAGAACTTCCGAAAGCAATACTGGCAAGCACGCATTCCTGGTTGGTTCCGGCATTCTGCTCAGCCGAATCATCGGCTTGGTACGCCAGCGAGTTTTCGCTCACTATTTTGGCCTCTCCGATGCGGCCGATGCGTTTAATGCCGCCTTTCGTATTCCAAATCTGTTACAGAACGTCTTTGGAGAAGGGGCACTCTCTGCCTCTTTCATACCTGTCTATGCAAAACTTCTAACTCATCATGATGAGGAAGAGGCAAGCCGTGTCGCTGTTTCGATCCTGAGCATCCTTGCTCTCGCAACATCAGTCATCGTGTTGATTGGAGTATTAACCACTCCTCTCTTAATTGACTTGGTGGCCCCGGGATTCACTGGTGAGAAACGCGAGTTGACAATTCGACTGGTGCGGATCTTCTTCCCAGGGGCGGGGCTACTCGTCCTATCTGCCTGGTGCTTGGGTGTCCTAAACAGTCACCGTCGTTTCTTCCTTTCATATACTGCTCCAGTTATCTGGAATGTGACCATTATCGCTGCGCTTCTGGGGTTCGGAGGCAGAGTCGACCAGTTCAGACTCGCAGAGATAGTAGCGTGGGGTTCGGTTGTCGGAAGTGCTCTTCAGTTCGCGGTACAGGTTCCTACCGTGCTGAAGCTTCTAGGACGTCTGAAGCTTGCTCTAGACCCTTACTCTGCTGAAGTTCGCCAAGTTCTGCGCAATTTCTTTCCAGTGTTTTTCAGCCGCGGCGTGATTCAGATCAGCGCATTTGTGGATGCCTGGCTGGCAAGTTGGCTAGGCACAGGTGCTGTTGGCGCACTCTCATATACGCAAAGCATCTATACGCTTCCTGTGAGTCTGTTCGGCATGTCAGTTTCGGCGGCCGAACTACCGACAATGTCGAGCGCCACTGGTACTTCGGAAGAAGTGGCCGAAAATCTCAGGACACGCCTGAACCAAGGAATTCGGAGAATAGCCTTTCTCGTTGTTCCCTCGGCAATGGCGTTTTTCGCTCTTGGTGATGTGATTGCCGCCGTTCTGTATCAGACCGGCCAGTTTACCTCGCAGGATTCCAGGTACATTTGGGGAATCCTGGCAGGCTCAGGCGTCGGATTGCTGGCAGCTACTGTCGGCCGACTTTACTCTTCAACCTATTACGCCCTGCGCGACACGCGAACTCCTCTCCTATTCGCCATTGTTCACGTAGCGCTCGCCGCTGCTTTGGGCTACATAACCTCAATCCATCTACCTCCCCTGCTTAATTTGGAGTCCAAATGGGGTGCGGTAGGTCTGACAGCCTCTGCCAGCTTTGCAGCCTGGATCGAATTGCTCCTCCTAAGACGAGGCCTCTATAGGCGGATTGGTGCCACAGGGTTACCAATGAAGATTTCCTTAAAGCTCTGGACGGCGGCGGCAATCAGTGCCGGTATCGCCTGGGGCGGGCGGTTCGCGCTGGGTCCCATCCACCCAATTCCAATGGCAATCGTAGTCCTTGGCACATATGGGGTTGTTTACTTCGGAGTCACGACACTATTGGCGATTCAGGAATCCCGGATGGTGACGTCCAGAATACTGGGCATTCTTGGACTAAACAGGGGATAAAAACCCGGCAAAACTTTTTCTGAACTTTTTCCTGCGGTTTCTGGAGAGCCCACTCCATTCGTTCTTTAACTGTTACATCCTGGAAAAAACGGACGATGGTGCAGCGGCGGTCGGCGGGGTCGGCAGAGGCCGCGCTTTTGTTTTTCTAGGGCCCAAAACTCCTACCTCTTCGCAAATCCGCGAAACAGTTGGATAATCAGATCCCCGCTGGGTTCAACTCAGCGCCTGGCGTATGAAACCAGTACTAACTGCTAACCAAGTCAGGGAGATCGACCGCCTGACTGTCGACCAGTATAACGTTCCGTCGCTGGTCCTCATGGAATCTGCCGCGGAAGCCTGTGTCCGCGCGGTCGCCTCGCGGGTCGAGGATCAACTCGAGGGAAAAACGGCACAGGTGCTCTGCGGCCCGGGTAATAACGGGGGAGATGGAGCCGCACTGGCGCGCATCCTCGCCAACTTGGGTATGCATGTGGATGTCATCCTCTTCGGCAATACGAAGAACCTGCGTGGCGATGCAAAAACAAATTTTGATGCTCTAAATGCGTTGGCGAGCTTTACGGCAGGCTCAAGGGCGAAACCAGCACCCTTGGTTTTGACGGAGTGCGAAAACGTGGCCGCGTGGGAAGAGATCGCGCGGCCACGGAGGTTTTATGACGTTATTGTGGATGCCCTGTTCGGAACAGGGCTATCCCGCCCACTCGAAGGCCTGTTTCCACAGGTAGTAGAACATTTGCGGATGATCAAAACCGCCCGCGAGATTGCAAGGGGGATTCGCCCCCTGATCCTATCGATTGATATACCGTCTGGTCTCAACGCCGATCTCTCCAACCCGATAGGAGCCGCAGTCGAATCAGATGTGACGGTGACGTTCACGGCGGCGAAGGCCGCGAATGTTTTACCTCCCGCCTCACAGTTCTGCGGGGAGGTTATCGTCGCTAACATCGGTTCGCCAACCTCCTTGGTTGAAGCAGCGAACCCACGATTGTTTCTAACCGAAGCGAGCGACGCATCAGAATGGTTAAAGCTCACACGCTACCAACCCGATTCCCACAAGAATTCACACGGGCATGTGCTGGTAATCGCCGGCTCGAGTGGATACACCGGTGCGGCGGCTCTTTGCGCAAACGCTGCAATGCGATCTGGAGCGGGACTCGTGACAGCCGCAGTTCCTTCGTCAGCTCAAGTCGCCATTGCTTCACGTTTGATGCCCGAGGTTATGACGATCGCTTTGGCTGATACGGATCGCGGGGCCATTAGCGATGTTGCCGTTGACCACGCGGTGTCACTTGCGGCTGATGCTACAGCAACTGCTATCGGCCCCGGCCTTGCATCTTCGGACGAACGAACCAGAAAGTTCGTCTACGAAGTTGTGTCGCGCCGAAGCAAGCCAGTGGTAATTGACGCTGACGCACTGAACTGTCTGGCGCCATGGCCTAAGGACCTGCGAGGCTCAGACGAAGCGCCTTTAATCTTGACGCCTCATGTCGGGGAATTAGCTCGACTTGTCGGCTCCGACAAAGAAGTGATTCTGAAGGATCGAATTGAAACAATCCGACAGTTTGCAACTTCAGGCCAGCTTTATGTAGTTCTCAAGGGTGCTCGTGCATTGATGGCAATGCCTGACGGCCGGATCTTCATCAATCCTACTGGCAATGCTGGCCTCGGAACCGCGGGTGCAGGTGATACATTGACAGGATTGATTGTTGGCTTTGTGGCTCAAGCATTTGCCACAGCGGAACTCAAAGCAGACACCGCAGCCACAACAGCGGCGGCCTTGTTTGTGGCGGGCCGCGCTGGTGACTTAGCAGCTTCAAAATACGGTATGAGATGCATGGTGGCCTCTGATGTTCGAGAGATGTTTTGCGCCGCCGTTCAGTCGCTTGACAGTGAGGGCGAGCAACCGAATTGAATCCCATGTTTGCCGGTCACTTGAAGCGTGGCATTTGGTCCTCCCGCTCACCTGAGGAAACCTTCGAAGTCGGCAAAAGGATTGGTGTACAGCTGATGGGTGGAGAGATTCTCTTAATCGATGGGCCTTTAGGCGCCGGGAAGACTGTCTTCGTCAAGGGCGTAGCGGAAGGTTTAGAGATTGATCCAGAGGAAGTGACCAGCCCTTCCTTTACGCTAGTTAACCCACACACGGGTCGACGGCGCCTCTATCACATTGATCTCTACCGCTTGAGTTCAGGTGCCTCAGCAGCTCATGCAGTAGACCTGGATGAACTGCTGCGAGACGATGAGGCGATCATTGTGATCGAATGGGCGGAACGGATTAAGGGTTACCCGTTGCCTTGCAATACGTGGCAGGTGAGAATAGACGGTGATGGAGATTCTGAACGAATAATTGAGCTTGCGGAAACAGGAGAACGTAAAGATGCCTTACCCTGAAATAATGATCCAGCCGATGCGCGAAGAACTGGTGCGACTGGGCTTCCAGGAGCTTCGAGATCCCGATCAAGTCGATGCTGCCCTAACCGGGGCCGAAGGAACGGCGTTGGTTGTGGTCAATTCGATTTGTGGCTGTGCTGCAGGGAAAGCGCGTCCAGGTGTGGCTCTAGCACTGCAACATGAAAGTCGCCCCGAACGACTGTTTACAGTATTTGCCGGAGGCGACATTGAAGCCACCGAGCGAGCTCGTAGCTATTTCGTGGGGTATCCCCCCTCTTCACCATCAATAGCGTTACTTAAGGACGGCAAGTTGGTCCACATGATGGAGCGGCACCACATAGAGAATCGAGACGCTCAACAGATCGCGCAGGAACTGGTTCAGGCGTTCAACAACTACTGCCCCCGTTCCGAAGCTACATCGGCTTAGGCGAGGGTGTCAGTGGATTTTAGTGGCTCTGTTGCCAAGCAGTTTCACTACGTTTGAGTGGGCCAGGATCACGTCTGGTGAGTTTTGTAATGCTTCAAAGTAATTCCGCTGAAAGTTGTCGCCCGTTTCGTCGGGAACCATCAAAAACCGGGCCTGCTCAATCAAACTTCCGGCATCATCCTCAGAGGGCGTGGATTCAGCGGCGAGGAGTTCATCTACCTGCACCACCAATTCTGAGAGATAGTGTAACCAGGCGAAGCTCTGGTCGTGCATCAGCAAGTTCAGGAATTCGTAACTGGTTTCAATTCGGCGATTCGCGCGCTCCCACAAAAAGCGTTGATGATTGATTAGAACCTTGTGCAAACGCAGTAAAGCGTCACGAATTGCCTGCAATCTTTCGATCGTATCTGTTGTAGCAGTCCTTTCCATTCTTATTCCGACGGCATCGAGGTACGCGTTACAGCTTCCAGCAATTTATCGGGTTCTTTATGTTTGGTGTGAAACACCGCTGATGGTGACTTTAGGTTGTTGAGCCGAATTCGCTGGTTCAGCTCGATAACTTTTTCTTTGAACTCACGGAGAGTCCTCTCCCATTCGGGATGCGATGATGATCCTCCAAATAAGGTCCAAGCTCTTCCCAACCTCGTCTTACACTCTTCAAACTCCCTGGCAATGTCTTTCCTCTCTTCGAGCCATGCAGGGGCGAACCCTGCGTTTCGCAGGAGTCTGTGAACGGTTCGGAGGTCTGGATCCTCAAAAGGATTTTCAGACAAGTCAAGCGGCTCACCTTTACCTGCCAGATTGTCGAATGCGCCCTCCTCCATGGCCTCGCGTATTCGCTTCTCAACGAGTGTTTCGTGTCGCTTCATTCGGATCTAGGCTAGCTCCAAACCTACCGGAAACGGAAGTCAAGAATGCAGTTTTGAACGATCGCCACTTCTCGGGGTCACGCAACAATCTGCGTATCTCGGCTTCAAGACCGTAAGCCAGACCGCCGCTTAGCTACGAGATGCCCTGTGTTATGATCCGGACTTCATGCCATCCTCCCTCAGCCTGGACACACCGGTTAGCCACCTTTACAAGTACCGCATTGGGCGGCTGGGCCAAGTGTTGTCTCAAAAACTCGCCGTTGCGTTAGCCGCGCAACTGCCCAACAAGAACGCCAGTCAAGTAACCGTCGGCAACCTTCTCGAATACCTCCCGATGCGGTACGAGGACCGTTCGCGCCCTGCGGGAATTCGCGATCTTCAGGCCGGGAGAGAAGCATCACTTGAACTTATAACAAAGCTTGCTGGCGGCTATCAGGTCAGGAATAGGCGGGGATTCAGCAGGTCACTTTACATATTTGAAATTAGCGCAGAAGACCCGGAAAAGTCTGGTCGCCCAGTAGTGGTCTGGTGGTTTGTATCCGGGGGACATGCGCAGGACATCATCAGGTACTACACAAAGAAGTTCAATAGAGGGGCACGGTTCGTCACCTTTGGTCGCTGGGAATGGGACGCAAGGCGGGGCACTTTCTCGTTACATCTAAACAAACCAGCGGATGAACTTGAGATGTTACCCGGCAGCATAGCTGACGCTGGAACGATAACCACAGCAACCAGACGAAACGGCGAAGAGCAAAGAATAAACGCCATACACGTAGGTCGTCCCGTGCCAGTTTATCGCAAGCTGGGTGAGTTTCAGTCGCAACGAGTTCGCGAGATCCTCTACGGTGTCTTGGATCAGTTGCCCAGTAAGAGTATTCCAGAGTCGTTGCCACCTGACTTGTTGAAACGTCAGAATCTCATTTCACGTGAACGAGCACTGCGCGAGATTCACTTCCCACCTGCAGAAGCTGATCTGAGCACGTACGAGAATTTTCGGAGTGCTGCCCACGTTAGATTCATCTTCGAGGACTTTTTCTGGCTCGCATTTGCATTGATGCTCAAGCGGGGGCACCGCCGCAAGGAAAGCAAGGGCCGAAGCGTTCGGATTGACTCTGACGTGAAGAATGCCATCGCAGCCATCCTCCCCTTCAAACTGACGGCGGCGCAAAGGCGAGTTGTAAAAGAGATCTTTTTAGATCTCAAATCTGACGCGCCCATGAACCGACTTCTACAGGGCGATGTCGGTAGCGGGAAAACGGTTGTTGCACTGATCACAATGATGGCCGCCATGGAGAACAGCCTGCAGTCCGCGCTAATGGTTCCCACCGAAATCCTGGCGGAACAGCACGCCCGAAACATAAAACGCCTACTTGCAAAGACACCGTATCGGGTAGAACTGCTTACCGGCTCAATGCGCAGCGCGGAAAAGAAAAGACTTCACGCCGACATAGCCGCTGGCGAGATTCATGCATGCATCGGGACACACGCACTGATCCAGGAAGCGGTAAAGTTCAATCGGTTAGGGTTGGTGGTGATTGACGAGCAGCATCGCTTTGGCGTGGTCCAACGCGCTGAGCTGCGCGCCCGTGGCCTGAATCCCGACGTGCTCGTAATGACGGCGACTCCAATTCCGCGGTCATTGGCTATGACAGTCTACGGCGACCTTGATGTCTCGGTGATAGATGAGCTCCCGCCAGGCCGAACACCTATCCAAACAGTTGTTTTTGGCGAAGATCAGCGTCGCGAAGTTAAGCAACTCATTGCAAGCGAGATCAGCGCTGGACATCAGGCGTACGTCGTATACCCGCTGGTCGAAGAATCAGAAAAAATGGATCTGAAGGATGCGACAAAGAGATACGAATACCTCCGCGACCGAGTGTTTCCAAAATTCTCCGTAGGGCTGATTCATGGCCGCTTGAAACCTGCTGAGAAGGAGGAAATCATGCGCCGATTTGTGGCGGGAGAAATTCAAATACTCGTATCGACTACGGTAATAGAAGTAGGTGTCGATGTCCCAAATGCGTCTGTGATGATCGTGGAACACGCAGAACGCTTCGGATTGTCTCAATTGCACCAGCTCCGCGGACGTGTTGGACGAGGCGCCGATAAGAGTTACTGCTTGTTGCTTACGTCCGACAAGAAGACGACTGTGGCTGAAGAGCGCTTGGGTATCATGTCCAAAACGAATGACGGATTTGTTATCGCTGAGAAGGATCTTGAAATTCGCGGTGCGGGCGAACTTATGGGAACCAGACAATCGGGCATACCCGAGTTTCGAGTGGGAAATCTGGTTCGCGATCAGCGAATACTCGAGAGAGCTCGGAAGGAAGCAGAGAGGTACCTTAACAAGGGGGACGAGTCCGCCGAAGCCGTTCAGATGATGCAGAGAGCACGCCAGGATCCCCGTTTCGACCTGGCTGCCGTGGGGTAAGATTTTCGTTGAGAATAATTGCTGGTCAGTACCGCGGGCGCAAGATAAAGAGCCCACCTTTGCTCAAGGTGCGCCCTACGTCAGACCGCCTCCGCGAAACTCTTTTTAACGTGGTCGCCCCTAGAGTTATTGGTGCAAGAGTTCTCGACCTTTGTTCAGGATCCGGTGCCATCGGTATTGAGGCATTATCGCGGGATGCTGCCAAAGTAACATTCGTCGATCGGTCGCGAAAGATGTGCGGGCTGATTGAGGCAAATCTTGACTTGGTTCGCGCGCCTGAGGAGCAAACCACAGTAGTTCACGCAGATGCGGCGGACTTTCTCCGGCACTCAATGCGCGACAGCACCGTGCAGCCCTGGGACCTCATTTTCTTTGATCCGCCCTATGACAGCGATTACAGTCGGGTTCTTGAGTTGATAGGGAGCAATGTGTCTTTGCTGTTATCTGACGGCGCGTTAGTGGTGGCCGAGCACCATCACAAAACCGAGCTTCCGAACCAAACCGGCCAAATCTCACGAAAACGAATCCTCAAGCAAGGTGATTCCGCTCTTAGCTTTTACGAGAAGATTTGACAGGCTGCAAGATGTAACAGGATTAATAAAACAGGATTGCGGAGAGCAGAGCATCGAGCGTTTGGTAGACGGTATCTTGTCAATCCCGTCCCGGCCCTCAAGGGGAACTTGTAACAATACTAATGAGCACGATTGCAGGAGCGGAGCGCTGGAGCCTGAAGTTTCGAAGACTTGGTCGCCACTGTTAGAATTATCATATGTACGTGTTAGGAATTGAGACATCCTGCGACGAGACTGCCGCTGCAATCGTTTGCGACGGCCGCAAAATACTCTCCTCGGTTATCGCTTCTCAAATAGAAACTCATAAGCGTTTCGGCGGCGTAGTTCCCGAACTGGCCTCCCGGGAACACCTGGATAAGATTGTGCCGATAGTCGCGGAAGCCTTCGCCCGCGCCGACATCAGCCAAGAGGAGGTCGATGGAATCGCTGTAACCGTTGGGCCCGGACTCGTCGGTTCACTGCTAGTCGGAGTCTCATATGCGAAGGCGATGGCCTTTGCCTTACAGAAGCCCATTGTCGGCGTAAACCATATCGAGGGTCATATCTACTCGGTGGTTTTTGAGAATCCACCCGTTCAATACCCGGCGCTGGCCCTAATCGTTTCCGGCGGTCATACCAACCTTTTCCACATACCCAAACCCGGAAAATATAAGGTGATCGCCCGGACGCGTGACGACGCTGCTGGAGAAGCTTTTGACAAAGTTGCCAAGATGCTGGGTCTTGGGTATCCGGGAGGGCCAGTAATAGAAAGGTTGGCGAGGGATGGAAATCCGCGCGCCGTCAAGTTCTCTCTGCCGAGGATGGGTGACGGATCACCGGATTTTAGCTTTAGTGGACTCAAGACCGCTGTAAGTAAGTTCGTTCGCGAGTCTGGTCTGAAGCCGGTCATAAATGGTGAACCACCGTCGGCACAAATCAAGGACCTCGTTGCGAGCTTTCAACACGTGGTCGTGCGTTCCCTGGTGAACACAACCGAACGAGTGGCGGAAGACTATCGACCGCAAACGATCATCGTAGCCGGCGGAGTAGCGTGTAATGGAGTACTACGAGAGGCGGCACGATCAATGGCGGCGCGAATTGGCGCACCGGTGTTTTTCCCTTCTCCACATCTTTCCACCGACAACGCGGCAATGATCGCTGCCGCCGGAGCGGTGAAACTAGTCGCAGGCGAACGGGGCGACTTAGACATGAACGCCGATGTGACGCTGCGATTGCAGAATATCGATTTGGAAGAAGAGGCTCGAAAGCGGGCAGGGGCTCGCTACCGTCTTTAAAGAAAAACTAAGGAATCAGAATCAGCTTACCACTTGTCTTTCTTCCCTCAAGGTCTCGATGCGCTAGTTCCGCTTCACTGAGTGAATAGGTCTTGTGAATTCGCAAGCGTAACGCATCGCTAACAATCATCTGAATTAGATCGTTTGCTCGCCACTCAAGCTCTTCACGGGTGAGCGTGTAATGTGCCAATGTGGGCCGCGTTATGAAAAGTGAGCCTTTTTGCGAGAGCTTTATCAAGTCAAAAGGCGGTACAGCCCCGCTTGAGCCGCCAAAGAGCACCAGATACCCACGCGGGCGCAATACGTTCAGGTCTTTTTCGAATGTGCTCTTCCCCACACCGTCGTAAACAACGTCGACGCCTCTTCCAGCGGTCAGCTGCAAGGTCTCAGTTTCGAAGTCGGCCTCAGTGTAAATGATGACTTCGTCGGCGCCCGCCGTTTTCGCAAGGTCTGCCTTTTCAAGCGAACCAACTGTTGCTAAGACGCGTGCGCCAATGTTTTTGGCCATTTGCACAAGCAAAAGTCCAACACCACCTGCTGCGGCGTGAATCAGGGCGGTCTCGCCCGCCTTCAAAGGGAACGCACTGCGACACAGGTAGTGAGCGGTCATTCCTTGAAGCATCGCTGCGGCAGCTTGCTCGAACCCAAGTTCGTCCGGAATTCGAATCAGACGGCTGGCTGGTACCACGGCGTATTCGGCATAGCTACCCACCTGACCAACATAAGCAACACGATCACCCACCTTCACGACGGTAACTTCTTCGCCGAGCTTTGTGACAACTCCCGCACCTTCCTGTCCGTTTACAAATGGCAGTGGGACCGGGTATCGCCCTTCACGGAAATAAACGTCAATGAAATTAACCCCAGCAGCGTGCAGTCGAACAAGCGCCTCACCCGCTTTCGGCTCGGGCACAGGGAGGTCAACAACTGTTAATACTTCTGGACCACCCGTCTGCGCGACCTGTATTGCTCTCATGAATCTAGAACCCCAAACAGCTTTTTCCTACGTTGAATAGAGCCACTGCGTTTAAGTGGCGTTTAGCAAGACCCTCACATGTGGCAACATCTCTTTCCTATCACCATAAGTTAAAAACCGCCCAAACTAAAGGAGAGTTTGAGCGGTGGTCTGTAGTTTCATGGAGGATGAATAGTTAACCGAAAATATCTCGAACTTTGTCCACAAGTCCTTTGTCCTCGAGATCTTTGTTCTCAATTGCGGCAAGTTGCTCCAGCAGTCTTCGCTGCTCTCTAGTCAGCGAGGTCGGTGTAACGACGCTTACTGAGACAAAAAGATCACCGCGGCCACGGCCACCCAAGACCGGCATGCCCTTTCCCTTTAAGCGAAAAACAGTGCCAGTTTGCGTTCCCATCGGTATCTTGAGCTTCTCATCATCTTCCAGAGTTTGTACAGATATATCTGCACCCAGCGCCGCCTGGGCAAACGTGATCGGTACGGAAGCGTAGAGGTTGCTTCCCTGACGTTCGAATTGCTCGTGTTCTGCAATGTGAATGACGACGTAAAGGTCACCTGCAGGTCCCCCCTGTGTTCCCGATTCACCTTCACCTTGCACACGTAACCGTGACCCGGTCTCAACACCCGCGGGAATCTTGACTTCCATTTGCTTCTCGCGCTCGACCCGCCCGACGCCGCCGCACTCCCGGCAAGGATCCTTAATTACGCGACCGGCTCCGCGACAGGCGTGGCATGTGCGCGCAACCGAAAAGAACCCTTGCTGATATCGAACTTGACCAGTGCCTCCACAGGTATTACAAGTCTCTGGCTGCGTACCCGCGGCTGCTCCGCTGCCCGAACAACGTTCACATGTCTCCAGCCGGGGTATCCTCAGTTGCGCCGTCATACCCTGGTAAGCATCTTCCAGGGAGATCTCGAGGTCGTATCGGAGATCCGCACCGCGCTGCGCGGCGCTCCGGCGAGCTTGGCCCCTTCCGCTCCCGAACACATCTCCAAACCCAAACAGATCACCCAGAATATCTTCAATCCCACCAAACCCGGGGGCTCCCCAATTTGCACTTCCGGCACTGGAAACCCCGGCGTGCCCGAAGTGATCGTAACGACGACGCTGATCGGGATCTGACAGTACGCCGTAGGCTTCAGCAGCCTCCTTAAACCTCTCTTCTGCGGTTGGATCGTCGGGATTCTTGTCTGGGTGGTATCGAACTGCGAGTCGCCGATAAGCGCTCTTTAGTTCCTGATCCGATGCTGTACGACTGACACCTAATATCTCGTAATAATCTCTCTTCTTCATTAACTCTGAAACGTGATCCTTCTTATTTTGTCTATATGGAATCGGCGTTCTGTGACGTTTCCTCGTCCAGAGGTTGCATCATCGCCGTGGTCAATTGCGTAGCAATACGTTCCACTCCGGTTAGCGCGGCATCGATGTCTTCGATATTGTCCGTCTCTACCGCAGCTTCAGCTTCAAGGAAAATTCTTTCCGCGATTTCCTGATCGTTTTCCGACAATATACCTCCGAATTGCGTGAATGACTTCTGCGTGTTCCTCAACAACGACTCCAGCTTGTTGCGTAAAACCAGCTTTTGTTTGGCTTCGCGATCGCTCTCTGCAGACTCCTCGGCCTCCTTGAGCAACTGATCGATTTCGTCCGGGGTCAGACCCGAAGTTGGAGTGATGCGCATCTGCTGTTCCTGACCGGTCGCCTTGTCCTGCGCCGACACTGAGACGATGCCGTTAGCGTCAACTTCAAATGAGACTTCAATCTGGGGAACGCCACGAGGGCAGGGCGGGATGCCTACCAACTCGAACTTGCCCAACGATCGGTTTCCCTCGGCTACCTCTCTTTCCCCCTGCAGAATGTGGATTTCAACTGAGGATTGATTGTCAACCACAGTAGTGAACGTAAGACTGTTACGCAGAGGAATCGTAGAATTCCGATCGATGATCTTGGTAAAGAGGCCACCGCGGGTCTCTAAACCCAGACTCAGTGGCAAGACATCCAGCAAAACTATGTCCTTCACTTCACCTGTCAGTACGCCACCCTGAATCGCGGCACCCATCGCTACGACCTCATCGGGATTTATTTCAGCAGACGCACGCTTTCCAAAAATCCTTTCAACTGTTCTTTCCACAATTGGCGAGCGTGTCTGGCCACCTACCAAAATTACTTTGTCAATATCGCTTGCTTGGAGCTTGGCATCCTGCAAAGCCTTGTGGCACGGCTCGACTGTCTGTTCGATTAAATCGCTGACTAGATTCTCAAACTCCGATCGGGTCAAAGTCTTATTGAAGTGCTTAGGCCCGGTAGCATCAGCCGCAATAAACGGCAGGTTGATATTGGTTTCGCTTGCCGAAGACAGTTCGCACTTGGCACGTTCAGCAACTTCTTTCAGTCGCTGAAGTGCCAGACGGTCCTGCCTCAAGTCAATTCCTGTGTCCGAGACGAACTGATCTGCCATCCAGTTCATGATGCGCTCGTCGAAATCCTCGCCACCAAGAAAAGTGTTTCCGGACGTCGAGAGAACTTCGAAAACGCCGTCATTCATCTCGAGGATGGAGATATCAAACGTACCACCACCTAGATCATAGACAGCAATTCTCTCAACCCCGGTTCGTCCTAGGCCATAAGCCAGAGCGGCGGCGGTGGGTTCGTTGATGATCCGTTCGATCGTTAAGCCTGCGATTTTCCCAGCGTCCTTGGTGGCTTGCCGCTGCGTGTCATCAAAATAAGCAGGTACAGTGATAATCGCGTTGGTCACTGCTTCCCCTAGAAAGTCCTCAGCGGCGGCCTTTAGTCGCTGTAACACTATTCCGGATAGCTCCGGCGGACTGTAACTCCGCCCTTGCACCCTGACGCGCGCATCACCATTCGGCGAATCGATGATCTCAAACGCAGACGCTTCACGCATGCGCTGCACCTCAGGCGAGCTGAACTTTCTGCCAATCAGCCGCTTGACGGCATAAACGGTATTTGCGGCATTTGTAACGGCCTGACGTTTAGCGATCTGACCAACCAAACGTTCGCCCTTGTCTGTAAAGCCCACTACGCTAGGGGTTGTTCTTCCGCCCTCTTTGTTGGGAATAATTTGCACCGCGCCGCCTTCAAGGACTGAAACGCAGCAGTTGGTGGTTCCCAGGTCTATTCCAATCGCTTTTCCCATGCGAACTCTTCTAGAAGTGGTTTATAACTACTTTTTCACCGCAACTTTCACTAGTGACGGGCGAATGAGCTTGTCACCCATGCGGTATCCGCGGACTATTTCTTGCACAATCGTATCAGGCTCGTATTCGTCAGTGGCTTCTGTCACGACGGCTTCGTGGAAGTGTGGATTGAATGGCTCACCGACGGCAGGAACAGGTTTGACACCCAATGCGTCAATGACACCGTCAAGCTGTTTGTAAATTAGGTCCACGCCACTTAGGAAATGTCTGAATTCGTCAGATTCAGTACTTTCAACCGAAGCTTCCGTATCGAGCGCCCGCCTAAGGTTGTCCAATACCGGAAGAAGTTTTGAAGCGATGTCAGCAACGGCGCGATTGTATGTCTCAGTTCGCTCCCGTTCAATTCGTTTTCGAAAATTCTCGAAGTCTGCTTGCCTGCGCGCCAGACGGTCCTTTAATTCGCCGGTCTCCTTCTCGACGCGCTTAAGCTCGGCACGCGTCGCTACCAGTTCTGCCACCTCAGGGCCGCCACCTTCAGGCGCGACTGATGGGTGGGAACCCTCGACAGAATCCTCATACTGATCGCCGACGATTTCCTGATCGTCGGTTTCAGCTGCGAAATTATCTTCTTTTAGAGCCATCTCTTCCGTCTGCTCGATGTCCTCGCCCCCATCCAGAGCTGTTTCGGAGTTTTGAGACTCCTGAACATCCTGATCCGGGGCAAGGTCAGAACCCTGCTTGTCCAGGAATCTGATCGGAATTCGATTCCACTTCTTTTTCGTTTTTTCGGAGGGCATCGAGTGCAGTCTTGATCGCCAGGGACAATGTTAGGGACCGATCGATCACGCCCGAGGAACTTCTTCATTGAGCCGCCGCTCAATCAGACGCGCCATGTAGTTTACCATAGCCATCACCCGTGAATACTCAATCCTCATCGGCCCCACTACGCCCAGTGTTCCAACCGTTTCGCTGGATCCCAGACGATATGGTGCCGTGATCAAAGCACAATGGCGCATCGATGAAGTGGGGTGCTCCCGTCCAATCAAGACGTGAATGTCATTAGAGGTTGCGTACTCTTCTCGCGACACGCACTCATTGAGAATCTTGATGAGACGAGATTTTACTTCAAAAGTCTTAAACAGCTCCCTCATCCGATCGATATCTACAAACTCGGGTTTTGAGAGAATATTTGATGTGCCCTCTACGTAAACGTCTCCTGTCGAAGTTTCATCCCCCTCCAGACTCATATCGCATAGCAGTATCGCGTTTCTCAACAGTCGATCGTAAAGAGCCTTCTCTTCCCTCATCAGCTCAAGGATTTCGGCTCGGATAGCAAGCAACGTTTTTCCAGAAAACTCGGTGTTGAGGTATCGCGCAGTCCTCTCCAGCTCGTCCTGAGTGAGAACGTCCTCAATTCTGATGATCTTGTTGTGAACGTTGTTGGCGCCAGTTACTAGCACCACCAGGATGCGCTTGTCAGAAAGGAGCAGAAACTCGATATGTTTGAGTTGATTACCAGCTAGCGAGGGTGACACCACAATTCCGACGTTCTCAGATAGTTCCGAAAGCGCCCGAGATGCTTGCTCCATGATTCGTTCGGAACTAAGAGAAGTTGGTTCGTCGGACGGGAATAGGCGTTCCAGAGCATTAAGGTCGGCGCGAGAAAGTCGCTTCTCGCCGAGCATGTTGTCTACATAATAGCGATAGCCTTTGTCTGTGGGGATACGACCAGCGGAGGTATGCGGCTGCTCCACCAAACCCGCCGCTTCCAAGTCCGCCATAACATTTCGGATAGTTGCGGAACTCCAACCCTGTGCATTTTTGAAACGCTGAGACAGGATCTTAGAGCCTACAGCCTCACCTGAAGCTAAGTGTTCCTTGATAACGGCCGCCAATACGGCCTGACCCCTTGCGTCAGGTGTCTCAGCATTTGAGGGCGTGGTTTTTCGGCGACGGGGCATTGCGGTAAATCTTCCATTCAGAGCGACTTAACGGGAATGAGTGCCTGAACGAACGGCACCGTCGGCAGTATAAGGAATGTTTTAAACCCCTGCAAATAGGGCTGACCGAAAATTTCTCCTAATATCGTACTCACTGTCACCATTTATCTGGCCGCGTCGTATTCTGTCCGTTAACTACTGCAAACAAACCGCTTAAGCCATGCTCTAACTGGCCTTGGCTAAATGTTCACTTCGACTTTCAATTTTTTCGCAGTTTTCCTGAGCTTTTTTGTGACCTCCCAGCTTCAATTGACGCCCGCACCACCCCGTACTTAAGATGTCTGCACATTCGGTTCAGTCCCCCCGGACCGCAACTCGGATCCTGGTAAGCAATCCGGCGCTCGCTTTACACTTCGCGCCTGCGCTCGCTTGAACAACATTGTAGCCGTGAACGATCTAAGTAAATACTTCGCCGATGCGTTTCGTCATCTGGGAGGGAATCGCAACATTCCCGCAATCGAAGTACGCTTTTACCCCTATGCCGGGCTACATCACACCATCCGAGTTCGTTCGGGACGGGTATACGTTCGCCTCTCCGACATATGCAACACCGGTTCTCAGGACGTGCTTCGAGCGTTGGCCTTTGTGCTGGTGGCGAGACTTTTAGGCAAGAGGGTGCCCGACGTCCACGACCGAGTCTACCGAGATTACTCGTTGACACCGGAAGTGAGGCGTGCTGCCGATATCGCACGCAGACGCCGTGGCAGAAAGCGAATCTCTTCAGCGCAAGGGGTAACCTATGAGTTAGATCGACTGTTTAGTCGACTCAACAAGAAATTCTTTGATGGCGTCCTCGAAAAACCGACCTTGACTTGGTCCCAACGGAAGACTCGAACAATTCTTGGTCATCACGACCGCGTGTACGAGACGATTACAATCAGCAAGACCCTCGATTCCCCGGAAGTCCCTGAATGGTTTGTAGAATACATCCTCTACCACGAAATGCTGCACATGAAACATGCCGCTCGCTTTATCAATGGCCGGCGGTACTACCACACTGCAGCCTTTCGGCAAGATGAACGACGTTTTCCACAATACAACGAAGCTCAGCGTTGGCTTGAACGATTTGCCCGCCGCCGCCGCATGCCGCGAGCCGCGTAATTGTTAGTGGAACCTTTTACGAATTCCGACGTTATTAAGGGTTGAGGTAGGTGGGCTCCTCAGGAAAGGCGGCTTATCCGGGATGTTTTTCAGTCCCGGGTTTGGTCGCCTTTTTGCCTTCCTACACGTGCATGCTAGACTACGCGGTTTGCAAAACACGGGCTTTGTTCCTCGCCTGGAACCAAGGTTACAGTTCACTTCTGATACGGAGAATTAACTCTACACATGGCAATACCCGCTACTCACATACGGCGCGGCATGGTGATTCTGTTTGAAGGAGAGCCGTGCAAAGTGATTGAATTCCGCCATCACACCCCTGGAAATCTGCGCGCTATGGTGCAGACGAAATTACGTAACATCCGAACCGGTTCTTCCTTTGAACATCGATTCCGCTCAGCGGACACCGTCGAACGCGCAAGCCTTGAGCAGCATGAGATGGAATACCTGTACTCCGATGGCTCCCATCACCACTTCATGAACACTCAAAATTACGAGCAGGTTGCGCTAAGCGAAAAAGACTTGGGAGACGCAGCTCAATGGCTGGCGCCCGGACTTAAGCTTCAGGCGGAGTTTTATGATGGCGCGCCAATTGGTATTGATCTGCCGCCATCGCTGGAGCTTACCGTGACTCGGACTGAGCCTACGATGAAGGGGGCGACCGTCTCTAACGTGAACAAGCCTGCAACCCTGGAAAACGGCGTCACTATAAGTGTTCCTCCATTTGTGAATGAAGGCGACCGTATTCGCGTTGATCCTTCTGAAGGCCGCTACATAGAACGGGCCAAATGAACGTTGACCGAGGGAACGACGAGCTACCATCCCGTACCGAGAGTACCGATCGGAGCGTCCACCCATGTACGTCATTTATAGTTTTTTGCTGACGTTCGGCTTCGTCCTACTACTTCCCTTCTTTCTCCTGGATCTCATTCGGCATGGCAAGTACCGCGCCGGTCTCCGTCAACGTCTGGGGCAAATCGACCAACTTACTGGAACTGAATCACCGATTTGGCTGCATTGCGTTTCAGTGGGCGAGACACAAGCAGCACGACCGCTAGCCAAACGACTGCGCCAGGAGTATCCAAACCACCCCTTAGTGATATCCACCATTACTTCTACGGGTCAAAGGTGGGCCAGCGAAGTCTTCAAAGGCGTGGCGCGGCAAGTCATCTATTTCCCTTTTGACTGGTCCTTCAGCGTTCGGCGCAGCCTGACTCAAATCAACCCTGCGGTGGTGTTGCTAATGGAGACAGAGATATGGCCAAACTTTCTCCGGGTTTGCGAAAAGCGGCGCATTCCCGTGGTCATTGTGAACGGTCGCATTTCAGAGCGTTCTTGCCGTCGCTATCGCGTTGCAAAGCCTTTTATGCGACAAGTTCTGCGGACTGTCGATCTCGCAATTATGCAATCAGAAGAAGACGCTCAGCGACTATTGCGGCTTGGTGTTCCCAAAGAGAGGATATTCACTTCGGGCAACCTAAAATTTGACGCAGGAATCGGGGAGATCCCCTCCGAACTCACGAGTCAGATCGCTAGCACCTTCCAACTAAATAAAAGGCCGCTAATTGTCGCCGCAAGCACCCATTCTCCAGAAGAGAAGATTCTAATAGAGGCATTTGCAAGGATTCACTCCACCCCCGCGGCAACGAAGCCGCGATTATTGATCGCACCCCGCCATCCTGAGCGTTTTGGTGAAGTGGCTGAGATGATGAAGGCTTCAGGGTTCACATGGACCCGCAGAACCTCACCAACGGATCAAGAAGCTGATTTGATGTTGCTGGACACGATCGGCGAGCTCGCTGCGACTTATTCGTTAGCATCGATCGTTTTTGTGGGCGGGAGCATCGTGAAAGCTGGCGGTCACAACATACTGGAACCAGCGGCCGTCGGAGCTTGTATCGTAACGGGCGCACATACCTTCAATTTTGCTGCGATAACAAGAGAGTTCTTGCTTCACCAAGCGATGGTGCAGTTATCCCCTTTTACGAATTCTCAAGCGGTTGAAGAATTAGCTCTAGTCTTCTCAAAACTGCTCGCTGATTCCGAACTTAGAGCGAGTCTACGGCGACGGGCTGGCGATTTGGTGGAACAGAATCTTGGTGCTACGGAAAGAACGATGAAGTTTCTAAAGCCGTTATTTCGTTACCATAAGCTCGCCCCAGCTCCGGGGGCAAACCTGCCACGTGAAAAGGCCCATACAGCATGAGGGGTTCGCCAATGCTTCATCCCGTAAGTGCTATCTACGGCGCTGCGGTGCGTGCAAGATTGTCTGCGTACTCTAAAGGCCTGCTCTCACCTTTCTCGCTCGGGGTTCCGACGATTAGCGTGGGAAACATTACGGCTGGTGGCACCGGCAAAACTCCAATGGTGGAATGGCTGTGTCGCAAGTTGTCTCAAGAGGGCCGAAAAGTTGGAGTACTTACGCGGGGATATAGACGAGACTCGCCGCAAAGTCGTGTCCTGGTCTCCGACGGGATTTCCGTATACGCCAACGCTTGGGAGGCGGGGGATGAAGCATTCCTTCTTGCTGAAAGATTGGTCGGCGTTGCGGCGGTAATAAGCGATGCGAACAGGACGGCAGCGGGTCGGTGGGCACGTGACGAGCTGGGGTTGAATGCATTCGTCCTGGACGACGGATTTCAGCATCTACAATTGAGTCGCGATCTGGATCTTCTGCTCATCGACGCAACTGATCCGTGGGGCGGAAACAGTCTGTTGCCATTGGGTCGCCTGCGTGAACCCGTGTCCGGCTTACGTCGAGCGGATTGTATAGTCATTACCAGGGCCGAAGAACCAACAACAGTCAACGACCTCATAACCGAAATAAAGGCAATTAGCGACGCGCCACGGGTGCTCAGTTCACGAATGCGCGTTCGCGGCGTCGAGCTGTTGAATGAGATTGGTGGATTAGAAGATCCGAGAGGCAAGCCTATGGCGGCCTTCTGCGGGATCGGTAATCCTAATGCTTTCTTCAACCAACTACGCCGTGACAACTACAACGTCGTGCTGACGCGGGCATTCCCCGACCACCATCGATACAACCAGGCCGATATCGAGGCAGTTGTGCGAGAGGGTCGTTTGCGCGGTGCTCAATCCGTGGTCACGACCGCCAAAGACGCCGTAAAGCTGCGCGAACTCAAGTTCAGCGTGCCTTGTTACGTACTGGAAATCGAGGTCGAAATGGAGCAAGAGGCCACACTCGTCGATCTTATCCGAAGCTTACTGTCGAGCAGCGAATAGTTTAAGGAGTTGGCGCGGGGACGGTCGGCGAAGGTAACGTGGGATTGGGAGACGGTTTAGAGCTGGGTGCCGGCTCTGGTGTCGTGTTCGCATTCACGGATTTGGGAGGGGACGGCAGCGGCAGAACCGGGGCAGTTCGGTTGCTGTTCACATTCACGTTGGCGTCTGGTTCGAAGTTGGCATTCGGATCCAAGGCATTCTGATCGTCCGCGGGCGATGGGGAGGCGTTCGAATTACTAACGGTTGAGTTTGTGGTGTTGCCTACGGGAATCATCGATTCGTCCCTTCCCGTGGGTGGAGAAACCGTCTCGACAGGCTGGCTGTTTGGATCCGACACCAGGGAAGGCTCTGTTGGAGCAAGCGTGCTCCGTTCTGGTCCTCTGGTGAAGGCATAGATCACCCCAAATATGATCAAGAGTCCGACCACCGATGGTATGAGCACCTTCCAGGGATTGAAGCTGCTGACTAAAGTGGGCGCGGGCGCGACCGGTGCGCCAGTCGGAACAACCACTCCACGAGCTCGCACTAACGTTTCCTCATCACTTTGATCTGCGGGTGCCATTGTTTCACCGACTCTATGTTGGCCACCCTCGGACGCGGGAACACTGTGCTCCGCCGCCATGGTTAGATCTTCAACCATTTCAGACACTTTTTGGTAACGATTCTCAGGTAATTTGGCCATCGCCCGCTTGATAATCATTCCCATGACCTCAGGCAGATCCGGTCGTTCATCATGAACCGACGGCGCGGCTTCCTGAAGCTGCTTCATCATGATTGCGGTAGGCGAGGGACCCGTAAAAGGAAGATGGCCTACCAGCATTTCATAGAGGATTATTCCCAGTGAGTAGATATCTGAGCGCGCATCGATATCTTGTGACTGTGAGCATTGCTCGGGAGACATGTATTGCGGTGTCCCAATGACTAAATCGGGAGCTGTGAGCGCCGCATCGTAACCATCATCGGGCTCTTTTATCTTCGCAATCCCAAAGTCCAACACTTTAGCGTAGTCCCCCGAGTTCGTTGTCAGGAGCATTACGTTGTCGCTCTTTAAATCTCTATGCACCACGCCCTGTTCATGGGCAGCGTCGAGCGCACCACCCACCTGCTTAATGATCTCAACGGCACGCTTCAGAGGCATTGGCCCATCTTCGCGAACAACTTCTTTTAAGGTTCGGCCACTCAGATATTCCATCACGAGAAAGACGACGCCTGCTTCGTCTTCTCCGAAGTCGGTGACGCTTAAGGCATGCGGGTGTGAAATCCTCGAAGCAGCGCGGGCCTCCCGTGAGAAACGAGCTACGATCTTCTCATCGGCCGCCAGTGAAGGGTGGAGGACTTTAATAGCTACGGTTTTATCCATCAACACATGGGTGCCACGATACACGCCCCCCATTCCGCCTTCACTGATTTTCTCCTCAATGCGGTACTTTCCGGCGAGTGTCTTACCCACCAGCGAATCCCCGGTGCGCTCAAGTGCATTGCCGTCGGCAGGACACAGCGTAGTCGTATCCGGGTACTCTGTTCCGCATTTCGGACATATTTTCATCTAAGAGTTTTAGCCTCGCTTCGGTTTTGCGCGGAAAGAATGTGAGCCTATCACAACGAGATCAAAGATACGAAACGCTCATGCATTGAAAACCCCAGGCTAAAACAAATTGCGAGCGCGGCCTGAAGCTCGCGCTCGCAAGGACGTGTCCTAGTGCAAAGCTTAAAGGGTGAATACAACTAGAAGCGCAAACAGCACCAGCGATTCGATCAGTGCCAGACCAAGGATCATCATCGTTTGAATTTTTCCCGATGCTCCTGGGTTTCGCGCGGCACCCTCGCAAGCCGCAGCTCCGATACGTGACTGGCCCAATGCTCCACCAAAGACGGCGATAGCGAATCCGATGCCCGCACCAATGTATCTCAAACCGCTGGTCTGGGTGGCTGCAGCCGTCTCCTGCGCCTGCGCGAGTGCCGGCATCGCCGTCGCCAGCACTCCCATCACAGCAAACATAAGCATGCTGAGTTTTTTCATTTGTTTGTCTCCATGTGAAGTTACAGCTTGAAATTGATGCTGAAAGAGCCGCAAAAGATAAGCTACTGCATTGAGTTGTTATGATTTCGCCTGCATCCGGTATCCACCGCCCCTCGATCAACGGCGCTCCAGCGAGACAGACACTACGTTAAAACTCGAACGATAATCTGCAACGACAGTTGCTACTTCGTCTGCGTTTCATCAGCGCTGGCGCGGCAACGTGCTCGGGCACATGCGCTCGGGCCGCTCGCCGCGCATATATACAAAACTCATGCGGTCGCAGGTGCGACATGTTCACCCCTATGATCATGAACCGTTTCAACTGCACTGTGCGTCTCCTCGGCATGATCATCGTGTGCGTGCGCCACCTCACTCAAGTAGAGCTGCGACAAAAGGACGAATACGAAGGTCTGAATTAATGCTACGAACACACCAAGTGGCATTAAGAGAATTGGTATTCCGAAATAAGTCCAGGGTGCGGCTAACCCGGAAACTGTGACTGCGACCTGCTCATCTGCGAACATATTGCCGAAGAGACGAATGCCGAGCGAGAACGGCCGGATAAAATTGCTAATCGCCTCGATTGGAAAGATGAGGGGCGCTATCCACCAAACAGGGCCAGCCCAATGCTTCAGGTGAGCCAATAATCCGTTTTCTTTTATGCCGATGTAGTTGTAATAGAGAAATGAGCTCAGTCCCAGGGCAAATGTCACACTGACCGCTGCCGTAGGTGCCATAAAGAGCGGAAAGAGTCCCATCAGATTTGATACGAGGATCAGCACCGCGAAGGTCATCACCACAGGAAAGTACTTCAGTCCATGTGGGCCAACGATATCTGCAAGCATTCCGCGGATCGCCAGCACGGCGAGCTCCAACGTCTGTTGCCCGTGACCCGGATCTTCTGTTGAGAGTCTGCCTTTCAAGATCCAAATGATTGTGACACTCAGAATACAAGCAATCACAAACATGACGGTGTACCAGGGGATTGCCGTCTCGGGTGTGTATGGACCAAAGACCGCTTCCGGCGTCGTGTGAAACTTAGCAAAGAACGATTTCCACAATGGATAGGTGTACTGCATCTGCAGGTGATGGACTGGCTCACCGAGATAGTGGTTTACAAGTTCAACAATAATGGGCGTGTGATGTGCCGATTGACCCGCGTGCTCAGATGCCCCTGCAGTTTCAGACCAAAACATCAACGAATTTCCTCTCGTCTAACAAATGAAAAATAGAACTCCCTGCCCGCCTCGAGAAACAACGCCGCCACAAAGCTACACAAACCCACAACAGTAGCCGGCAATGAAATAAGGTCTAACCTATACGCGACAAGAACTGTCAGACCGATGACAACGTATCGCAGAACAAACTTGATCAGCCCTAGCTGTGGACGCGTACCTGGACTGAACGCGGCGAACGCCGAGGCAACAGAATTTCTCATCCAGTGAAAATTCAGTACAGAAAGAACTCCGCCGAGTAGCAGTCCCGCAGAAGCGCGCCAGTTAAGAAACACCAACGAACCCAGCACTGCCAGCCCGATAGCCACAACCATAGTGGAAAAAACACGACTGTTTATTGAGGATTTTGGATAGGGCGTACCCGGAGGGTCACTGGGTATATGGCCGAGTTTCTTCATCAGCAAAGCTGGTGATTTTACTGGGGAAGGAGGATATTGTCGAGCAGGCGAGACTCTATTTCACTATTACTCTTTTCAACTCAAGATCTTTCTTCCAGAAGTGCTCATCGCGCACCGCTGCGGCCACTTCTTCAGTTGGGCCGCTTAAGCGAACTTCACCTTCGCCTCCTATCGATCTTCCTTTTAACTTTCCCTCCGTAACTGCAGCCTTTACCTTGTCCCGATCGAGTAACCATAACACGGCCTTGTCACCCTTCACTTCGTATCTCACAAGAATGTGGCCATCGTCAGTTGCAGTTTTCCCTTTCTCCAACAGCACAAGCCACAGATAGCGCCGCGCTCCCTCCTGTGCTGAATAAGCATTGAAGATAGGACCGCGACGCTCTTTTCGTTTGGTTATGAAAACATCAATGGTTTCGCCGGCTGCACGGCGGAACTCTACGATCCCGCCCTCTTCATCGAGGACCAGCCAGCCGCCGAGTAGGGCCTCATCCACCATAGCTTTGCTGATGTCAAACGGCGGATTGGTACAGGTAACCACGCAACCGACACTCAGGATTGCTGTTACCGCCAGCAGAACTAGATACGCGTAGAGGGTCTGCTTCAATCTAACCTCAACATGAATGATCTGAACGTGGCCACTAAAGATTTGCGTATAGAATTTGGGCGCGGATTATATCAACTCGGGTTAGGTTGATAATGACGATATTGAGCAGGCCAAATACTATCCCGAAGATCGATTTTCTGCTCGAATATGAACCTCGGGTGGTCCATTACGAGGTCGTGGGTCAGGCGTGGTCCAGTTCGCTGAAAGAATAGGTTTTTAGAGAGCGGCGTTTCGCGTTACCTACGTAAACTGTTCCCTAGTCCGACAGTTTTGAGGTGAGCTTAACGAACTCGTAGAAACCGGCGGCTGCTCCGAGTACCAGGCCTCCGACCATGAACCAGGGTGACGTCTCCAGCCACCGATCCACTAACCACCCAATCCCGCAAAGCGCCGCTACGGAAGCAAACAAAGTAAAGGCGGCGGCGTAGGCGATGCCGCTCTTTCGATTTGTCTCATCTGGCGGCGGATCAGCCATCGCAGCTACCAACTTTCACGATTCAGATAGTTCTTAGGAAGTTCGTACAATAGCGCCCTCTGCGAATGTCTCATCGAATCATGAATAAAGCAGACATGCGTGCACCAACACGAGTTGCCACCGTCGATCTGCTCAAGCTCGGTTAGGCGATGCTGGCTCGCCCAAAGCGCACCAAAGTCGTAATTGTAATCCTTCAGCGTCCCGAACTTCTGACGCAACTCGCACGCGCGCACATCACCGTTGTAATCAATCACCGCAGTTGTCTCGCCGGCAGTGCAGGGAAAGGGCCATGCACTGCGTTGCTGAAAATTTGCGTGTTGCGTCCGGTAATGAGTCGTAATTGCGCCAACGTACGCAAGGTTCTTCACAAAGCGTCTGCTGGCGTCGTCGCCCGCAAACATTCGATCCCCGTAGCGTTTAGTAAGCCTTGACGCGAATGCATAGATCCCGGGAAGCGCTGCAGGAGGTATCTGTTTGATGGCGTCGCCGACCAAGGTTTCGCCACGTACAATATTGAAATACTGGCCATCAAGGTGGAAGTTTGCCCACATAAATTCGCCAAGCTTCTCAACCTCGAGATAGTTTTCAGCGCAGACAACGGTGTTGACATTCAAACGAAACCGATCAGCGTACCTCTGCTTTAAAGGGTAAAGCGAAGTAATGCACTCCAGGGCTTTGTCCCAGTTTCCGGGCACACCTCTGATGCGGTCATGTGTTTCCCCGTATCCATCAAGCGCAATGTTCAAATAGAGATCCACATTGTGCTTGTCTAGTGCATGGTCGACGACAGCGAACACTCGATCTTTGATCAAGCCATTTGTGGGAATTATTAAACGGTCAACGCGATTGTTACTTATGAAAGCATCTATGATTTGATCTATATCACGGCGCAAGGTCGGCTCACCGCCCGACAACCAGAGGTCAGTTATCGACGGCATCGTCTCTGAAACGCTAACTAACTGGTCAAGACTTAGATCACCGGGCTGGTTCAGTTCTGCGTGATAAAAGCAGGTCTGGCAGAAAGCGTTACAGCGCGACGTCACAAATAGAATGACGGTACCTAATCGCTTGACTCGATTAGTCGAACGCAGGAGTTGCACAAGTTGTAATGCTTTGTTCGGCAATGACGTTTCCAGATTCACCGACTATTCGGATTGCGCGCGATGATGACAGCTTCATTCGGTGATTTCAATTCATACGTGATTCCCCGCCATTCAATTCGGTTCGAAACACCGGCAACGACGCAATTCACGAGAAACAAGAGCGAAGCAAGCGGCCACAGAAGCAGGTGAGCCAGTGTGGTTCGCATCAACTCGATTCTGTGGGCCTTAAGAACCAGGGCCACTCCCCGAAGCCGAACGTATGATTTGATTGCGCCAAGAGCGAAAATGATGAAAAGCAACGCAACCAACAGCCAGTCTGGTTCCCCGCGAATTCCACTGATCAAGGCGATAGCTAATCCGCCAAAGAACACGACGCTAAACAAGAAGCTGCCGAGCAGCAGAGGCTTCCACAAGTGCGGTGCATAGGTCCGGGTAATCTTCAGTTGACGATTGCTGAATTCAAGCAACTCAAAGAAGTTGCAACTATCGAAGGACGGAACAAGACATTCAGGAACAAACCGAATCGGGAGGTTGTTCTCCTGCAACACTGTTGTGAGGATGAAGTCATCCGAAACCGTGCCACGCCAACGCTCTTCGATCTTCAGGTCTACAAAGAGTTTCTTACGGATAGCTGTCGAGCCACCCCAGCAAAAGTTTCGATCTTCGCGTGCCCCCAGCGCAGAGGCGATGGATCCGTTCCAAACTGAGCGCAGATGTGAGGCGAACCCACCCGCAACCGGAATAAACCAACGATAACCAGTCGTCGCACCCAAACCATGATCAGATAAAGGGTCAACGAGCGAACGTAACCAATCGGGATCTGGCTGCGCATCTGTATCTACAAAAACCAGCACCTCGGTGTCTGGTGAGGTGGCTTGTGTTGCCAACCGGAGGTTATGCACCTTCTGTCCGCACCCAACTGTGTCCCCAGCAAAAATGAGCTGAGTTTGTCTACTCGGCTCTTCACGCATTACGTTCTCGATTTCGGCCACTGAAGGATCATCATCCCGATCCGTTACGAAGATTACTTCGAAGGCGGGATAGCGCTGATGAATCAAGGCACGAATGTTCATATCCAAGCCTTCATCGGCGCCACGGCACGGAGCGATCACGGAAACAAACGGTGTGAAGTCGTGCTGATCAAGTCTCTGCAGCGACGTAATGTAGCGATAGAATCGAAATCCACCACGTAGTGACAGCCCACCAATCCAGACCGCTACTGCGGCAAAGAAGTAGAAGACGATCATAAATAGAAAAGGCGCGCCTTAGGAGCGACGCCTGTTGGAGCGGGTGATTATTGAGTCTTATCTAAGTGCAATAGCACCAATAGCGGAGAGCGGCTCGATCAACTTCTCCGCAATGCTGATGAAGGGCTGCGGAAACACCCCGACAAGGATAATGCCGACAACGGATACTATCAACGCTGCTCGTAAGCCATTGGAAAGAGCTAGTGGCTTATCATCCGCAATGCGATCTCCGAGATACATCACTTTTATGAAGCGCACGTAGTAGTAGAACGACACAACAGTATTGATGATGGCCCAGAATGCCAGCCAGTAATACCAGTTACGACCCTCGGCACTGCCCCGTTGCAACAGACCGCCGAAGAGGAAGTACTTTCCAATGAAGCCACCGGTCATTGGCAAGCCACCAAGCGAGAGCATGAAAACGGTCATCATAGCTGCCATTCCGGGTGCTTTTTGGGCCAAACCCGTCAAATCGTCGACGTTGTCACCGATGATACCTCGCCGTCTGAGACTGATGATTACCCCGAACGCTCCCATATTCATAAGAGTGTAGACAAACAAGTAGATCAAGAGTCCCAAATATCCATAAACATTGCCTGCGACTAAACCGAGCAACAGGTATCCCGCATTTGAGATGGAAGAATAGGCGAGCAGTCGTTTGGAGTTCTCTTGAGTAACTGCTGCCCAGTTCCCAACCATGATTGTGACCGCTGCAACAAGACCGAGTAATGGCGCCCAATCCACACGCATTGCGGGAAACGCTTCGATGAAAATACGGGCATAGAGGGCGAAGCTCGCTGCCTTTGACCCAGTCGAAAGAAAAGCTGTCACTGAGGTTGGGGCTCCTTCGTAAACATCGGGGGCCCACATGTGAAACGGCACTGCGGCAATTTTGAAAAATAGCCCTGCAGCCAACGTGATCATCGCCAACAGGAGAATAGGCCTAAGTGAACCCTCGAGCGAGGCGGTGTCACGAGTTATGTTGCCAATTATCGCTCCCACCGAAGTGCCTATCTCACCCAGATTCGTCGAACCCGCGACTCCATAGAGCAGCGACATTCCATACAGCAACACACCCGATGAAAATGCGCCCAGCAAGAAGTACTTCATCGCGGCTTCATTTGAACGTCGCTCGCGCTTCGTAAATGCTACTAGGACGTAGAACGTAACGGCCATTAGCTCCAGCGCGATGTAAAGGGCAATTAGATCGTATCCACAGCCCAGAAACATCATTCCTACTGTGGCAAAGAGAACTAGTGCATAGAACTCGCCGTGTTGCTCACCTTCTATTTCAAGATAGCGAGTCGAAATGGCAATCGCCAGCCCGGCAGATACCAGGAAGATGCTCTTGAATAAAAGCGCAAAGCCGTCAATGCGCACCATGCCGTAGAAACCGTCGAGCGGCAGGATGTCGCGGCTATACCACCATTGAAGTCCCAGCGAGATGGCTGCCAAAGCAACTCCCACCAGAGCAAAGTGGGCGACTAGTCTGCTCTTCCGATAAGGCAACACCACTTCCATGACGAGTGCTACACATGCGCAGACGGTCAGGATAAGCTCGGGGGCGATCAGTTGTAGATCAGAGAGCTCGAAGAGTGCCGTGGTGTTGGCTTGCAATAGCATGAAGTAGACTTTGTTTCTGGTCTTTGTTCTTTGGCCTTCGATCTCTGATCTTTAACGGGTCAATCGAAGGTCAAAGACCGAAGATCAAAGCTCGTCACTCATTGCTCATTACTCATCATTCGTCATTTTTTGCGGCGCGCTCTGTTGCGGGTAGCGCGACCGGCATCCCGGGAATGGGATAGTCGGGTCGCACCTGACGCACCACGGCGTTTACCGGTCTCGCGATGTAATCAAGAAACGTCTTGGGATAAACGCCGATCCAAAGCGACATGATTACGAGTGGCGCCATATAGAGCCATTCTCGCTTGCTTAAGTCGGTAAGGTTTTCATTCTTCGGATTATCAATGTTCCCAAAGAACATTCGCTGATAAAGCCAGAGAATGTAGCCCGCATTCAGGATGATCCCCAATGCACCCCATGCCGCCCACATCGGGTTTGCCTCAAATGCACCTCGTAGTGAGAGGAACTCAGAAATGAAGACACATAGCAGCGGCAGACCGATAGCTGTCATCGCCATCGATAGAAAGACGGCCGCATAACCAGGCATGACATGAGAGAGTCCACCGAACTCTGCAATGTTTCGCGTGTGTCGTCTCTCGTAAATGATCCCAACCAAAAGGAACAATGCGCCCGAATAGATCCCGTGATTTACCATATGTAACACGGCTCCATTCACACCATTTGGGTTTAGCGCAAACAGTCCCAGCATCACAATGCCCATCGACGAGACGGACGAGTAAGCTACGAGCTTCTTAACATCGCCGTCCTTCTTAACCACGAAGTACATGGCTGCCAGTGCGCCGTAGATGATTCCCACAATGGCCAGAAAGACCATCACACTGCGTACACCGAACGTTCCAAATCCGGTAACCCAGCTACTTTCATCGCGCGAAGCTGCCGGGAACATCGGCAGATTGAAACGATAGAATCCGTACGTACCGAGCTTCAGCAAGATGCCTGCGAGAATGACTGATCCGGCGGTTGGCGCCTCAACGTGTGCGTCGGGAAGCCAGGTATGAAAGGGAAACATCGGGACCTTGATGGCGAACCCGAGCGCAAACGCAAAGAAAAGCAGAATCTGCATCGTTCCCATCGGCATAACGGAACCCAACGCCTGCATGTAGAGGATGTTGAAAGTGCCGGTGCCATTCTGGGCCGCAATCTGTATTGAGTTAGCCACGAGCTGCGCTGCCTGCTCGTTTCCAGCCAACATCGACACCGTGCCCTGCGTGATTTGAGACGTAAGCGTCGTGTCCTGTGTCAGGAAATACATCTTCAAGACACCCAGTAACATGATCACTGACCCAACTAACGTATAGAGAAAGAACTTGATGGCTGCATAAAGTCGATTCTCACCACCCCAGATCCCGATCAGGAAATACATCGGCACTAGGGATACTTCGAAGAACAAATAGAAGAGAAACAGATCCATCGACGCAAAGACGCCGACCACTGCCGTCTGCAGCAGCAGCAGTAACACGTAGTATTCCTTTTCGCGCTTCTGAATGTATTTCCATGAGGACAGCGCAGCAATCACCCCCAACAAGGTAGTGAGAACAATGAGTAGCACTGCGACACCGTCTGCGCCCATCTGATAGCGGGCGCCAATCACGGGGATCCATTGATGATCCTCGAGAAATTGCATTCCGCCGGTTTCACGGTTGTAGCCAAACAAGAGTAGTGAAGCGAGAAAGGTGAGGCCGAACCAGGCAGTCGTAAATTTTTTGATCAACTCGCCCTGGTCCTTCTTAAGGACGGCAAGAATGATGATTGCGCCGACTACCGGCAACCACGTAACGATTGAAAGAAGATGCGGCATAGTGCTCATTCCTTCGAGCCAAAATCGTTGGTCTTCAAAACCAATTCTTCAAGAGGTAACCCACCATCACAAACTGACAACGGCAAAAACAGAACGCAGAGCGCTCATAATGTCTGCTCCGAAAAAGATGGTTACAGCCACGACAAGCCCCAGGACCATTACCAGAGCGTAGTTCTGCGCCAACCCGGTCTGTGCTGCGCGAAACAGTGGTGACATCAGGCTAATGATAAAAGCCGCAATTGCATTAACGAGTCCATCAATTAAGTATTTGTCAGTACCACCCGTGATGCGGCTAAAGAGTCGTGTTACCCAGGCCGAACCATTGACCAAACCGTCAATAATCTTTGCGTCAAAAGCAAAAACAGCACGGGCGGCATCCATGACGCGCCTTGTCACAGTTGCCCCGTAAAACTCATCCACCCAGTACTTGTTGTAACTCGCGCGGTAGAGTGGTCCAAGACGCGCAGCCCACACATCAGCTAGTCGCGGGCTCTTCACATAGAACAATAGGCCAAGCCCAATCCCAGCTGCTGCAACCAACAATGAAATCAATATGAACAACCACTCAGCTGCGGTGTGACTCCCCAGCGCCGCCTCAGCAGAGTGCGCCAGATTGAATCCAGCGTGCGCAGGTTCTGAAGCAGCTTCATGCGGAACGGTTGTGGAAGCGGTTGGTGGATGACCCTCGGCAGCGACATGTGGCCTTTTGAACTCTCCCGTTTGAACATCCCAGATAATGGGGTTCAGCCAATTGACTATGTTCAGCTTGCCACCGATGTGGTGGCCGCCTGTAAACGCCGGGCTAATGCCGACAAACCCACCAATAGTTGCCAATACCGCCAGCACCACCAGCGGCACCCACATCGTGCGAGGCGATTCATGAGGTTCGTGTACAGCGTGGCCGTGGTGGCTTGCGACTGGGCCAACATGCTCACCCGGCTCATGGCGAGGGCGATCTCCAGCGGACTCCATTCGCGCATCATGTGGTTTCACACCTTCGTCGTAGCCGTGCACGTGCGCTTCATCTGCTTCCCCACCCGCTGGCGCTTCAAGGAATCGTTCCCGTCCCCAGAATGTCATGGCCACCAGTCGTGTCATATAGAACGCCGTGCAGGTTGCGGCAATCGTGCCTACCAACCAGACAAGCCAGCCCAAGGGGATTTGATCGGTCGATGCAGAACTCCAAAGGATTTCGTCCTTAGACCAGAATCCGCTGAACGGAATAATGCCGCAAATGGCCAACCAGCCGGCGAGGAAGGTCATATAGGTGTAGGGCATGTATTTCCTGAGATTGCCCATACGCCTCATGTCCTGCTCATGGTGCATGCCATGGATCACGCTGCCTGCGCCGAGGAACATGAGGGCTTTAAAGAAAGCATGCGTCATGACATGAAAAATGCCGATGACGAATGCGCCAACGCCGCAAGCCATGAACATGAACCCAAGCTGCGAGACGGTCGAGTACGCCAATACCTTCTTTATATCGTTCTGCGTGATACCAATTGTTGCAGCGAACAAAGCTGTGGCAGCCCCGACAAGAGCGACCACCAGCATCATTGATTGCGAGTGCTGGAAGATGACGTTTGTTCGCGTCACCATGTAAAGCCCAGCAGTAACCATCGTTGCCGCATGGATGAGAGCTGAAACCGGGGTCGGTCCCGCCATTGCATCGGGGAGCCACACGTGAAGTGGCAACTGCGCAGACTTCCCACACGCGCCCACGAAGAGACCCAACGCGATCCAGGAGAGCAGTCCCCAATGGCCGAGTGGTTCAAGTGGATAGTCTTTTGCCTGATTAAAAACGTCGAGGTATTGGCTGGTTCCAAAGGTAGCAATGATGCCAAAGATGGCGAGCGCGAATCCGAAATCGCCGATGCGATTGGTGATGAAAGCTTTCCGAGAGGCGTCAGCTGCTTCTTGGCGGCTAAAATAGTAGCCAATCAAAAGGTATGAACAGAGACCAACACCTTCCCAACCGACAAACATCATCAGGAAATTTGAACCCATCACCAGCACCAGCATCGAGAACATGAACAATCCCATGTAAGCGAAGAAGCGATAGAACCCTGGATCGCCATGCATGTAGCCGGTGGCAAATACGAAGATGCAGAGACCCACTCCGATTACTACCAGCATGAAGACTGCCGAGAGGGGATCTAACTGATAACTCCATTCGACGTTCAGAACTGAACTGCTTGGCGGTGGCGTTACGGCGACAAGTACTACCTGCGGTTCGTTTTGTTGTTCTGGTGACAGCGCCTGGTACTGCTTTTGCGCTTCTTGTAAGCCGGCAATCCTGGCTCGTTCGCTCGAGCCTAAAGTTTGGTTCACCGCACCGCCCGGAATCCAAGTGAAGTTGAAGGCTCCATCCTGACTCGTGACGTAAGTATTGGGCCAGATGGCATGGCTGCCGAATCCATATGAATAGACTGCTCCAACGGTCAATAAAAAGGAGAGCGCGATAGAGCCAACAGCTATGCCCCCAATCAGTTTTTCAGAGAAGCGAAAAAGGCGCCCGAAGATGCCGTTGACTGCGGCACCGAGTAGTGGCAGGAGGGGAACAAGCCAGATGAGTCTATGCATTATCCGTAGGTGGTTCGTGGTTTGTGGTTTGTGGTTTGTGGTTCCTTGCAAAGGCCGCAACTGAACCAGCCAAACGGACGAACGAACTAACAACGAACAACTAACAACCAACGAGAACCGCTACCATTTCAAGATATCAATCTCATCCACCCAGATTGTTTCTTTGTTGCGATACAGCGCAATTACTATTCCGAGGCCAATTGCTGCCTCAGCAGCGGCGACCACAATAACGAAAACGCTGAATACTTGACCGGCCACCGCGTTCAAGTTCCCGGTTTCCTGCAGGTACCTTGAGAACGCAATGAAATTCAGATTCGCCGCATTCAGGATCAACTCGATCGACATAAAGATGACGATGATGTTGCGCCGGGTTAGTACTCCAGCTACGCCGATCGTGAACAGAATGGCGCCAATCACAAGAAACTTGGACAGATCTGGATTACGGGCTGTCGCCTCCATCAACGCGAGGCGACCACTGTCCGCTTCTTGCAGGACAAGTGCGAGCAAAGGAACGGTAAAAGTCAACATATGTGTCTCTAGTTCTGCTCTGTCGCCGCGAGCTTCGCCAATTCGGGATCTGCCACCTTCTCCTCTTGAAGTACTTCAGGTGCAACGTCATCGGCAGACGCTTCCTGCCTCAAGGTGCGCGCCAGCATGACCGAACCGATGATCGCCACCAGCAGCAGCACGCTCGCGATCTCGAAGGGTAGCGACGCGAATCGGTAAAGGCTGTTTCCAACCTGTTCGGTGGCGTTTGTGATTCTGGCGGTTCCCGTTGCACCCGCCGGCAGTGCCTGCTCGCGCTGCTGACGCTGTTGTTGTGCAGCGGCGAGCGCCGCCTGGTCACGTTTCTGAAGACCGCGATAACCGGTATTCATCGCGAACAGCAATCCTGCAGCTAAAAGAAAGCAGAAAATCAAGCTCGCTATTACTTGGCGCGGTCGGTGGAACAACTCTTCGCTGCCTCGCTCTTCCGCACCTACATTCACCAACATGATAACGAACAGAAACAGCACCATCACGCCGCCGACGTAAACCAGAATCTGGACACCGGCAATGAATTCAGCTTGGAGCAAGATGAAGAGTGCAGCAACAGAAACGAGGGAGGAGATTAAAAACAGTGCGCTGTGCACGGCGTTGCGAGCCATTACGGTCAATAGACCGGCAAGTATCGCCGCGATTGAGAAAACCCAGAAGAAGACTGCTTCCCAGCCCGACAGAACCATTTTATTTAAGATTGAAGTCTGAAGATTTCGTGGTCCGCTTTTTCTCAGGATTCTGTTGACGCTGAGCGGAAATACGAGATCTCGCCATTATGTTCAACTCCTAGGACAGGTACTTCACCGTCTCGCGGCCTTGCTCGAGCATCTCTCGGTTCCAGACAAAGCCAGCCCGTGAGTAGGTGGCCAGCTCAAAGTCCTGCGTCAATTCAAGACACGATGTTGGACAAGCCTCCTGGCATAGAGCACAGAACATGCACCGAGACGTATCGAAGATGAACTCGTCCAGAACCTTCTTGCGGCGAGGCTTACCCGCCACCACGATCTCTACGTCCATTGCCAGAACGTCAATACAATCCTCAGGGCAAGCTAACGCACAAAGATTACACGCGATGCAGAGTGTCTCGTGCGTTTCCGGATCCATGTTAAGGCGCGGGGCGCCGTGAAATCTTGGCGCCACCTCGGGCCGGACCTTCGGGTACTGTTCAGTGTAAATCCCCTTGCCCGCAACTGAATCCCGGTCGGTCAGTGCTCCGATGTTGTACTTCAGCGTCAGCCCCAGACCCTTAAGGAGATCCGACAGGAAGAAACGCTTTACCTTATCGATGAATTTTGGCTTTGGGACTTTTACGAGAGGCATTATGTTATTTCCAATTGTCGATTGCCGATTGCGTCATGTTTAAAAAGTCAATGAGTGCAGACGCCAATTGGCAATCTTTATTCTCTTGCTGACGCCGTGCTTGCGACCGCTGGTTTGCCTTGCGGCACATTTACGAGTCGGATGTTTCGACGCTGTGACTTGAGATTAAAATCGCGAGAGCGCCAATTGATCTGGGACAACAGTAATCCTGTAATCACCAAACCCAACAGCCCGAAGAAGATCATCAATCCCTTGCCAGTGGCCGTCAGGTTTAGGCCGTTGCTCATTGACTCGATCGTGTTCATTCCCCGCCAGCCGTCGAGTCCCTGAACGATGACTATCGCGATCGCTGTCAGGCCTATATTGATCAAGGCGGACGGGATTAACCACTTCCACCCAATGTCCATCAACTGATCATAACGGAACCGCGGCAATGTCCAGCGTAACCAGAAGTACAGGTAAAGCACGCCCAGCAGCTTCGCGATGAAAATGAACAAACTGACTATAACATAGAGGTTGTGGTAGCCCCGGGCTTCAGTTAACCCATAAACAAATGGAAAGTACCATCCACCAAGGTACATCGTGACCGCAACCGCCGAGACGACCACCATCGCCGCATACTCTGCCATGAAGAAAAGCGACCAGCGGAAACCCGAATACTCTGTATGAAACCCTGCCACGAGTTCTGATTCGGCTTCAGGCAGATCAAACGGCGCCCGATTGTTCTCTGCAATGCCGCTCACCAGGAAGATGAGGAACCCGACGGGCTGATATAGAACAAACCAGATGGTATCTGTGGCCTGCGCATAAACCACGCCCGACAAAGAGAGGGTACGAGCAAACATGAGACCGCCTATCAGTGACAGACCCATTGCAACCTCGTACGAAACCATCTGAGCGCTTGAGCGTAGCCCACCCAGCAAAGCGTATTTCGAGTTCGAAGACCACCCGGCGAGGATCAGGGCCAGTACCCCGACGCTGGAAACGGCGAGAACAAAAAGCAATCCAATGTTCACATCCGTGATGACACCCCAGTCAGGAGCAAAGGGAATGACCACCATCACTACGAACGCTGCAGCAACAGCTATGTAAGGTGCGAAAAAGAAGATCCAACGGTCTGCCTTTTCCGGAATGAAGTCCTCTTTAGTAAGCAGCTTGATTCCGTCAGCGATTGGCTGCAGCAGTCCCCAGGGCCCCACTCGCATCGGTCCCAATCTCGCCTGCATGAATGCGGATATCTTTCGTTCCAAATACGTGGCATAGGCCACCCATCCTGCGGTGATCGTCACGACCAACCCAATCTGAATAAAGGGCCATACCACGTAATTGACCACGTCGCGGCTAAAGAACCGCAACAGCAGTTCATCAATAAAGTTGACTGGCGCAAAAAGGAGTATCAGAAGATGCATGACCTATCGGTCGATCTCTCCGAGAACAATATCCAAGGTGCCGATAATTGCGACCACGTCTGCGACCAGGTGTCCAACACACATCTGCCTCAAAGCCTGCAGGTTAACGAATGATGGTGGACGGACACGAACTCGCCAGGGATGCGCGGAGCCATCCGAAACAAGAAAACAACCAATTTCACCTTTAGGTCCTTCGATCGAGTGATAGTATTCGCCGACTGGAGGCTTCACGATTTTTGGCAGCTTCGCGTTGACCGGGCCGTCGGGGAGACTATTCAGCGCCTGGTCAATGATCCGTCGCGACTGACGCATCTCCTCCAACCTCACCAAGTATCGATCGTAGGTATCGCCGTTCTCGCCCAAGGGGATTTCAAAATCCATGTCCGCGTATGCGGCATACGGACGCGATTTGCGCACATCCCAGGCAACCCCAGACCCACGCAACGCAGGCCCGGACAAACCAATGGCCACCGCGTCTTCTGCCGAGATTACGCCAATGCCAACAGTCCGGCTTAACCAGATGCGGTTCTCAGAAAGCACTGTCTCGTATTCGTCGAGTCGCTTCGGAAAATTGCTGACGAACTGGCGCACGTCCGACTCAAACCCGTCATACGCATCGTTTGGCATGCCGCCGACACGCCACGCATGACACGTCAGCCGCGCACCAAACTGTCGTTCGAAAATCTTGAGGATCTCTTCTCGCTCGCGGAGTGCCCAAAGAAGCACTGTGATAGCGCCAATATCGAGGGCGTGGGTGGCTAACCACAGCAAGTGAGATGCGATCCGATTTAACTCCGTCAGGATTGTCCGCAGGTAATGAGCGCGTGGCGGTACAGGCAAGCTCATCATCTGCTCTACAGTTTCTACCCAAACCAATCCGTTGGAGACCGCAGCGATATAGTCGAGCCGATCCCAGTATGGAGCGATCATCGTGTACTGGCGGTTCTCAGAAATCTTCTCCATCCCGCGATGCAGATAACCAACGTCACAGTCGAGATCGATCACGGTTTCGCCGTCCAGCCGCAAGATTACTCGCAGCACCCCGTGTGTAGAAGGATGCTGCGGGCCCATGTTGAGCACCATCTCCGGGCTGTCTAATAGCGTCTCTTGAGTTGTGGCGATTTCTACCTGATGCATACAAAACTCATGCGGCCGCAGGTTCAGGGGATGCTGGCAAGTAACATCCGGTCACACTCCACGGTTCGATAATTAATCCGATTTCAGTCACTTCACCTTTTGCGCGAGCCTCGACTAATTTGGCGATAATCGCATGTGCAGCGCTCGCCTTGTTCCAGACGTTGCGCGGCTCAGCAGTCTCAGTCAACACAAACCCCGCCACTTTCGCCGCTTCCGGCGAGTCAAAGACCTTAGCATTGTATTGTGCTGCGATCTCCTTAGGCGTCATGACTCAGCCCAGGCTTTCACTCTTGGTTTTCGGTCTTCGACCTTTGGCCTTTGGTCTTAGATCTTAGATTCTTGTTTCAGTCTGCTGTGTAACCTGAGCTCAGAACAAAAGGATCCACGCTTCCCCTCTTTCCCTTTTCTCCTCTTCACTTTACGACCACACGCAAAGACCGAAGGTCGAAGGCCAAAGGCCAAAGGCCTATTTATCCTTAGGCATAACCTCTTTCCCCTGCTGCAGTATCACGCGCATCATCCGCTCTTCCGGAACCGAAAGGATCTCAAGCCCGTAAGCCCGACGTTGCTCTAACTGTTCGCGCTGTACGTCTGTCATCTCCGGTAGATGCTTTGCGGTCCACTCGTTCTCGACAAATTCAAGCGCATGATCCTTTCGCAGGGGATGTCCGCTCCAATCAGGTGGTAAGAGAATCCGCCGCAGATCTGGATGATTGTGGAAGGTGATGCCAAACAGATCATACACCTCGCGCTCCAGCCAGTTCGCTGCAGGCCAAACACTTGTCACGCTTTCTACACCTTCTATGTCAGTTGTCAGCACCTTCAGTCTCACGCGTTCATTTTTGTTAATTGAATAAAGATTGTAGACGATATCAAACGGTGCCTCGACTCGCGTGGGATAGTGAACACAAGTCAGATCCGAGAGGTAATTGAACTGCGTTTCGCTGTCGTCCCTGAGGAATCCACAAACCTGGACGATGTTTGACCGTGCAACAGTGACGGATAACTGACCCAGAAACTCTATAGCTTCACCAACCGCTTCCCCGAAGGCGTTGCGTAGCTTCTGAACCAACGCATGCCCTGACGCATCGACTGGCTTCGGCCCTTCCTCTTTCTTCTTTACGGGTGGCTTTGGAGTTCCAGGAGTTGCGGATTGTTGCTCTTTGACGGCGGCTACTCTGGTCTTTGCCTGTTCGACCATCGCCGCTTTTTCAGCATCGGCGTCGGCAACAACACCAGCTGGAGGAGTGGCTTCAGGTGGAGGTGTTCCAGACGCAGCATCCTTACGTTCGGGCTCGGGACGTCTTACTGACTGTGGCTCCTTGGGGTCTTCTGCCATAAGCTCGAATTTCGGCGCTCACACACCTGAAGCGCCTCGTTCCGACGTTCAAGTCAGCACGCAAGAATCGGAATGTAAATGTTAATGCTAAAACAGTAGGACGGCAAAACGGGATTTAAGCATGCGATGTATTTACTGTCAACCGAGTTTAATTGCACAGTACAGCCCGTAAACGCCAGTGGTATTGAGCTTAAATGCGCAGAATGGAAGAGCCTACTTTCTAGTTCAAGTACTCCCTCCTGTTTGACAATGCTGTCCTTGTTCCTGAACAAATCGATCTTAGAGAACTGAGATCATTATGCGCGAAGTGTCATGAAGGTTTTCCTTCCACTCAGATTGAACTGTCTATAATCTTAGTTGAACTTTTCATTTTGCCCTGTTAGCAGCGTCGCAAATTTTTCCCTGGTCAAGTTTTTTATTGACTTGAAAATGCATCGGGAGTAATTTTCGCGCGGTTCCCCCAGACCAGTTTTGGTGCGAGCTTCACATCTCGCGACATCTGGCAATAAGCCTCGCACCTTTTACAACGCTCAACATCGCCTTTCGAACTAGTTTTCCTTCACTGTTGGCCCATTAGCCAGGAGTCCTTACATGAAGTCCATTCCTCCCACACATCCTCTCCGGCGATGTATCCGTCTGCTCTGTTACGTCCTTTGCTGCTCGTTGCTCCTGAGTTCATTCATTCCCCTTGTGCTTAAAGATTTAGGTTGGACCAGTCGGGCGCAGGGAACTTCGCCAAGCGCACGGCCTCGTCCGCAGGCACCGGAAGGGAGCTTTCCCGATTTGGATGAAGTGCGCCGGAGGCCCAGTGAGGAGCCGCGCGCGCCGCAGGAGATTCATTCCACTATTCGCTCGCGGCACAATCCGGAAGCGCCACGCAATGGCCGCCGAGTGGGCGATCCGTTGCCCACGTCTGTCATGCAAGGCGATGAAGCTACCGCGAAGAGGTCAGCACGTGCGAGTAACGAAGGCGCCGTCCGCGGTAGCAAAGTAGCAAGTGCCAGCCTGAAGAAACTCGTACGCTCTCATCACAGCCGCAGGCCAGTTAACAGCGCCGCACCGCTGCCGCTGCTTGATGACCAGTACCTGGAGAACTTCTTCTACTGGGCCCTGGGTCGCTACTCAAATCCGACTGAAGCAACCTACTGGAAAGACATTCATCGCAGTGCTTATGCCAATGGTCAGGGCTCGATTGTGCTGACTGAGCGGGAGCTGGGAAAGACGCTGTTTGAATCCACCGAGTACGCCCTGCGGGGACGCAACGACCACTGGTTTGTCTACGATCTCTACAAGACCTACCTGATGCGTGACCCGGACCCGGGGGGGCTGGTCCTACTGGGAGAGTATGGTGCCTTCACAGGGACGGGAAGCCGTCCGGCGCGCCTTTGATGAAAGTGCGGAGTTCATTAATCTGGTCAGCACGATTACTCCGAATGGCGGTATCACCAGTGCTGTCTCATCGCTCGTGACGGCCCGGGTCGATCCGATCAATCAACCGGGCAACGGCTTACTCAGTCGCGATGTTTCCTGGAGCATCACTTTGCTCAGCCTGCGCGGTCGGGCCGGGCTGGACTTGGGATTGGGGCTTTCCTATTCATCACTGGTGTGGACGCGCTCCGGTCCTTACATCTATTTCGATGAAGACGCAGGCTATCCTAGTCCCGGCTTCCGACTGGGCTTCCCCACCATCCAGGAGCGCTACTTTGACGCACAGATGGGTGACAACGTCTATCTGCTCATCACCAGCAGTGGCCAGCGGGTGGAACTGCGACAGGTGGGCACCAGCAATGTCTATGAAGCGGGTGACTCATCGTATTTGCAGTTGACCGACAATGGCACCAGCCTTTTGGTGCGGTCTACAGATGGGACGCAGATGAGCTATGCGAAGTTCAACACGCAGTGGCGCTGCACCCAGATCAAAGACCGCAATGGCAACTACATTACAGCCAACTACAGCTGGCAAGGCAACCTCAGCAACGTTACTGACACCCTGGGACGGGTGGTCAACTTCAACTATGACGCCAACGCCAACCTGCTTTCGATTACCCAAACCTGGAATGGCGTCACGCACACGTGGGTGACGTTCGGCTGGGGCACGCACAACATGCAGTCCGGCTACCAGGAGTCGACAGTTAGGGTGGTGGGAGCGTCAAATGGTACGAACACTCCGGTAGTGACCCAGGTGGGGTTGCATGATGGCAGCCGCTTTAACTTCTGACAATACGCAGCGTGCCTATACTGCGTTTACCTATGATGGTGTGCTGACAAATGTGCAGCGGCTGAGCAACTCGCGGGTCTGGGCTGATAACTGGACCGGCATCAATGGCATACCCTATGAGGTTACAACCCAGTACAGCGTCCCAGGTGATGGTTCATGCCAACTGATTGCCCCTGACGGCACTGTTTATAAGGAGTTCTACGGCACGGGCTGGCAGAAGGGATTGACCACCCTCAGTGAAGTCTGGTCGGGTGGGGTGAAACAGAAGTGGACCACCACGGCCTGGACCCAGGACAACACTTCCTTGAACTACCACCTCAATCCGCGGCCAACAGAGACGAATGCTTACGATGCAGCGGGCAATCGGCGGCGTGTGACTGTCGAGTATCACTCGTCATTCGGCCTCCCCTGGCGCATCAGAGAGTATGCAGCTGACGCCGCCACCGTGCTGCGGATAACTGAACATCAGTACATCACAGCTTCAGACTATCTCAATCGTCGCGTCATTGGTCTGCCGGAAAGGACTTTGCTATATGACGGGAGCTGGGGTCTGCAGGCGAAGACGACTTACAGTTATGACTGGGGTGTATCTCTGGAAGCGTTGCCCAATGGCGCGACAGCGGTGCAACACGACAGTGCGAACTTTGGGCTCAGCTTTGTGGCCGGCAGAGGAAACGTAAGCCAGATAGTGCGCTGGGATGTGACCGACCCGGATAATTTCAGCAAGGCTATCGAGACGATGAAGTACGGGCATAACGTGACGGGCTCGGTGACCTTTACCCGTGATCCGCTCTGGCACCAGAACTTCTTCAGTTACACGGACTCTTTCTCGGACAATATCAATCGCAACACCTTTGCGTATCCGACAACCCTGACGGACGGTGACTGGCAAAACTCGTATGTGAAATACAACTTCGACTTTGGGGCCGTCACCCGCACGGAAGGGCCGCCGCCTGCCAATCAATCAGTGGGACGCATCCAAACCTCGACTTACGATGGTGCGGGGCGGCTGGACCGGGTTACCACGACCAACAACGGCGCCTACACACGCTTCGTCTACGGGACCCACTATGTGCAGAGTTATGCCACGGTGAACACCGTTGCCGATCAAGCCTACGCGGTTCAGACCTTTGACGGCCTGGGTCGGAATGTTGGTACTGCGAGCAAGCATCCGGGCAGTAGTGGCGGCTACAAGGCACAGTTGACGCAATACGATCAGATGGGCAGGGCCATGAAGAAATCCAATCCAGCGGAAATGAATGGCAGTTGGGTCCCGGCGGGTGACGATGTCGCCGGTTGGCTCTACACGCAGCAGAGCTATGACTGGAATGGACGGCCATTAGTCACCACCAATACCGATTTGACGACGAGAACTGCCAGTTACGGGGGCTGTGGTTGTGCCGGTGGTGAAGTGGTCACGCTCACTGATGAAGGAACTCTGGTTGGAGGAGTCACGAAGAAGCGGCAGCAAAAGATCTATTCAGACGTATTGGGGCGCACGCGCAAGACGGAGATTCTCAACTGGAACGGTGCCGGCCCTTATGGTACAGGCGGCACGGTCTATAGCGCCACGGTGAACACCTACAACGTCCGTGACCAAATAACGCTAATAAGGCAGTACGCGGATCCGGAAGGGAGCGGCACCTATCAGGACACGACGATGAGCTACGACGGCTTTGGCCGCTTGAAGACGCGCCATGTCCCGGAACAGAATGCCGGAAACGCAACCGAGTGGTTCTACAACGCTGACGACACGGTGCAGAAGATCACGGATGCGCGTGGTGCTTCACAAATCTTCAGCTACAACGGTCGCCACCTGGTTGAAGGGGTCACTTACTCCGCTCCGGGTGGCTCGGGCATCACCGTTCCGGCAGCGGTTGACTTCAATTACGACGGCGCCGGGAATTGCACCTCCATGACGGATGGTCTGGGTTCAGTAAACTACGGCTATAATCAACTGTCTCAATTGGGCTCAGAAGCGCGGAGTTTTACTGGTGTCGGGACCTTTAGCTTGACCTATAGTTACAACCTTGCCGGGCAATTATCGACGCTAACGGATCCCTTCGGCGCCCAGGTGTCCTACGGTCACGACACTGCCGGCCGCGTGAGTGCCATTACGGGTTCACCGTTCGCTGGAGTCACCACTTACTTGTCAAATCTACAATACCGCGCCTGGGGTGGGTTGAAATCAGCGAGTTACGGCAACTCGAAAACCGTCGCGCTCACATACGACAGTACCCTACGCGCGATCACTTACGAAGTGCCGGGCATCTTGAAGAAGAGTTATCAGTATTATGCGGATGGTCAGATCAAGTTTGCGCAGGACCAAATGTCGATCAACAGCAAGTTCGACCGCTGGTATGCCTACGATCACGCAGGCAGGGTGGTCACCGCGCTCAGCGGTGCTGAGGCGCGCGGCGGGGGGCCGACAGATGATCGGCCTTATAAGGAGTTTCTGGCCTATCAGGCATTCGATCATTTCCTACAGAAATACTGGGATGACAACTATCAATGGGTAGTCGAAAAGTCGCTCTATTACGTGCGCAGCAGTGTCCTCGGCGGTGCTATTGTCAGCGAGGTGACCGCGACTGGGAACAAGGAAAGGACCTTCGTCTATGGGGGCGATAGTGTGCTGGCGCTCCACAGTTATCTGGACTCCATTCCACGGGTGGACTGGCGGCACGTTGACCCCGGCAACATCAGTTCCAGATCCACCGATGCGGCTGGGCAATGGTCAGGTTTGAACACCGCTGAAATGGATCCCCTGGAGACCAATGCCGGATTAGCGAAGCCGTTTACGTGGCCGCCGCCGACCAGTACAGGCAAGGTGGTACCGTTTGGGACAATCCCTGAATTGCTTAGTCCCAGCGGGGGTTGTGTGCTCGATGGCGTACCGACGCCTTGTGAAATGGCAACTGTGGAAAATTCGGTTCAATGTACTGAGAACGACTGTAGCCCTCGGGCCTTCCGCGTGAGGACAGATGAAGGAGAGACAGTTAGTTTTCTCTTAACGCCCTTCATGGCAATGGCGAACGGCGTGTCGGGCAACTTTCTACCTGATGAGTTAGGTGGAACCGCGCAATCACAGGCCGACCTTTATCTCGCTCTCGCTCAGCTGGGGTCTGCGGGACTCTCGGCCAGCCAGATCGCTGGCAGAGACGTCAGATGGGGCCATAACTTTTTCCCCACTCTTGCCGCGTTCCCGCAGAATTCCAACACGGCCAGAAATCTCGAAAATGATCCGTGTGACTCCAGCGTTCATGGGGCTGCAATCCAAAGCGATTTAAGTGAAATAGCAAAAACCATCGGCGGCAAACTAGACGCGAAGTGGAATATACGGACGCCCAGGGGATTAACTGTTGAAACCGCAGTCGGACGATTAGAAGACTCTGCTTTCGCGCAGTTTCGCAGTTACAATCCCGAGCATCCTGGCATTAATTTACAAGGGCAGTTAAACGGACGTTGGTATCACGTGACAGTGAGTCCCGCGCCAACTCCAAATGCCGCTGTTAACGCCAACCAAAGCTTGTCAGGAGCAAATGCTGCAAGAAACTCCCCCAGTGACCACTCACCAAGTCGAATAAATAAAGTAACCGCGCATTGCGAGAAGAACAAACCTGACTCAGTCGCTCATTTTTGGGACTATGTGAAAAGTTTCTTTTGGTGAGCTTCCTCTGGAACTTTTGCCGAATGGAGGTTGAGTGTGGAATGAGCGTTAAACGAATGATATTTAAGCGAAACTTGGCGCGTTTGTTTGTCGGTAAGTGGAGCTTAATCGGAATAATTGTTCTCTTGGTGGCTGCTGCTTTTGTCTCTACGGCGTGTTACGAGGAAGATATGACGGTATCTATCGATCAACGTATCCCACCAACATTCACACTATCTGGAAGCGGCAACCTAGCCTTCTTCGGCGTTTGGGAAGTCGCGAGAGAGAATCAGAATCGGTTACCTTCCGAAAGAGATGGAGATAAGGACACTATTCTTTGGCAAATTTGGCCGAGTGGGCTGAGTCCTGACGAAAAGGTCGTAAGGCGCTTACCACCTATAAGCTATGGATCGGTTCCAGCAGGGTTTGTACAAAAGGTACCGCGGGACGGGGCCCCACCCGATTTGGTCGAAAACAAAATCTATGAAGCAGGTGGTCCCGCGTCTAACGCCAATGGTGGATTCGTATGGTTTACGATCAAAGGCGGTAAAGTTCTGAAAGTAGATGCGCCCGGAGGTAATTGAGCTGGGAACTTGCGCATGACGACGATTGGAGTTCGCGAGTGACCCGCAGAACCCCGGACAACTCACAATCAATAGAGCATTCGGCGATGCATCTACAGCGTTGTCCGCTCGACAGAGGAAATACAAGTCATGTATTGACTTTTTTACGCAAGGCCGATCGTTTGAAGAAGTGAGCAAGATCTTTGGCAATTTCTGGCGAACAGCAATTCATGACCCCGAGTTCGTAGATATTGCAGGAACCACAAACTCGGGCCAGGGAATGGCGGCAACGCTGCGTTTAGGGAACGCATTCTTCTCCGAAGGCCCACCTGTCTATCACTGGAGTCCAGTTAATAATAGGAATCTGGAAACAACAACCAATTTGACCCCGCGGCAGTATCGGGCTCTGACGATACTGCATGAGTTCGCCCACGCCTTGGGCATCATCCCCCGAGACGGTCCCGCAGCCGACCCCTCCGGAACGCAAAGTGAAAGGAACAATCAAACGATATACGAGAAGTGTGGTGCGATTATCGAAGCCGCCCATCCCGCTGGATTAGCGAGTAGAATCAAATGAAACATCGTTACACAATACTCACTCTGATCTATGCGGCGCTGCTTTCTTTAGCCAGTTGTACAATTCACGAACCGCAATTGAAGGATATAGAGGGTCCGCCCTCCTTTTCTTCTACGATTGCAAAAGCACCGACGGTCCAGTTTTGTGACTTAATTAGTGACCCAGACCGCTACAATGGACAAGTCGTTCGCACACGAGCGATATACTTCAGGAACATGGAAAATCAGAGGCTGGAGGAGCCAGCGTGCGGTAGCGAAGGTGCGTTCGTTTGGGTGGAGTTTAATCCTTCGTACGTTTACACAGATGAAGCGCTTAAGAAGAAACTGCAAGACGTCCTGTGTCCTAGCCAGCCCTGTCCAATCGGCAGGGCCAGAGTAACTGTGGTTGGGCGATTTCACGGTCCACGCGAAGGTCCATACGGGCACCTGGACGAGTACCACTTCCGATTTTCACTCCTTCGTCTAGAAAAGGTTGATCCGACCGAACCCCTAACGGGCCAGCGCTGATTCATTTCCGCAGAATACTGAAGAACCCATTTCGTGCGATAAGGTGGAATTGCTTGATAACGCTGGGGCTGGATTTCCATGGGGACCGCTCGATGTACCGCGACCAGCGAACGTGGTGGCGACCGGGACGAAGATGGAACAAGCTCCGTTTCCAAATACATACCGCCTAGAAGTAGATGGGGATAAGATCGACCCGAATGGAGTGCTTGCCATTAGAGTCACTCTTCGTTCCTCAAAAGGTGTAGAGCTCGATCCGCGATTGACAGCTGTCTCAACCGGCGAAGGGAAACTGCGGTGGAACCTGCTTAGCGAATATGTTGGCCGCTCCGCGACCCAGATAGAGGATGGACAAGTCACTTTCCGCGTGAAAGCCGGCTATCTAGGAGCCTGTCGGAATAAAAAGCCACGAGCAAGAGAAATTTGATTATAGTGCGAAGACATGAGCCGAATCTACATGAGCTACGATCCAGAGCAGCGGTTGTTGTTGCCGCCAGACTTGCGGGAATGGTTACCGGAAGACCACTTGGCGCTGTTTGTGAGCGACGTGGTGGAACAGTTGGACTTGAAAAAGATCCTTGATTGGTACGAGCGTGGCGACGGGCGTGGGCGGCCACCGTATCATCCGCTGATGATGGTGAAGCTGCTGGTCTACGGCTACTGCACGGGGCGAGTGTCGTCGCGCAAGATCGAGAGAGCGACGCATGAGGATGTCGCGTTTCGGGTGCTGGCGTGCAACCAGCATCCGGATCACGACAGCATCGCGGAGTTTCGCAAGCAACACTTGGAGGAGTTGGCTAAGTTGTTCGCGCAGGTGCTGAGATTATGCGAGCAGGCGGGGTTGGTGAAGTTGGGCCATGTGGCGATAGATGGGAGCAAGTTACGGGCGAACGCGTCGAAGCACAAGGCGATGAGTTACGACCGAATGTGCGCGAAAGAGGAGCAGTTGGCGGCGGAAGTAGCGCGGCTGTTGCAGGAAGCCGCGGCCACGGACGAAGCGGAGGATCGGGAGTTTGGCAAGGGGCGACGTGGCGATGAATTGCCGGCAGAGTTAGCGCGGCGCGAGAGCCGTTTGCAGAAGATTCGGGAAGCGAAGGCAGCTTTGGAGGCCGAAGCGAAAGAGAAAGCCAAGGCTGCGGCCGCCGTGGCCGAGGCCAGGATTGAAGCTCGTAAAAAGCGGGAAGCAGAGACTGGCAAGAAGACGCCGGGGCGAGTGCCGCAGGTCCCTGATGTGGAAGCTGCGAAGCCGGAAGCTAAAGCCCAACGGAACTTCACCGATCCCGAATCGCGGATCATGAAGGACAGTGCGACGGGCAGCTTCGAGCAATCATACAACGCGCAAATCGTCGTCGATTCAGCCGCGCAGATCATCGTCGCGGCCAGCTTGACGCAAGAAGTTAATGACAAGCAGCAGTTGGTGCCTATGCTGACGACGGTGAAAGATAATCTGGGCCAACTGCCGGAGAAGGCCACCGCCGCCGCCGGCTATTTCAGTGCCGCCGCCGTGAGTAACGAAGAGTTGAGCAGCGTCGATCTTTATGTGACGCCGGACAGTGGCAAGAAGACTGAAGCGGAAACTGAGTCGGTCTCAACGGCCAGCGCCGAGGACCAGGCAGTGATCGATGAGATGCGCGCGAAGTTGAAAACCGAAGCAGGTCGCGAGGTCTACAAGCAACGCAAGCTGATCGTCGAGCCCGTCTTTGGTCAGGTGAAGGAAGCGCGTGGCTTCCGCCGGTTCTCCTTCCGCGGCTTGCGGAAAAACCAAGCCGAGTGGGCCTTGATCTGTCTGACTCACAACCTGCTGAAGTTATTCCGACAGCAAACTTCATCTGCCCCCGGCACGAAAATGAATAAAGGCAGAAAAATGGGCCTTTCTTGCGCTCAAACCGTCGCTGTTCACTTCCAGGTTCTGGTCGCTTGGTTCCGATGCATCATTAAAATTGATCTCGAACCGTTCTTAACCGACTTATTACGGACAATGCACTATTTGTCAGTTTCACAACTGAATAAACCGACAGGCTCCTAGAAGCTCCGATTAATTCTATCGATGTTAAGGCTGGTGGCACGAGAGAACGGGGCTTTATGGACATTAATAATCCGAGGTTCCGCTCGACAGAATACGTAACGTGTCGCGTTCGGCTTTATAAAGTTAATTAAGGAGTGCAGTTATGCGCAAGCTTATTTGGCTGCTGATGGTTGCGTCGGGCACACTTGTTCTCGCGTTAGCGCAAACAGAACAATCAAAGTCTAATCAGTTTCGTTATCCAAATGAACTTCCCTCCCTTAAGCTTTACGAGAAGGCAAAATGGAAGTCTCTTACGCCTTATGTCTCCAACATAGACGATGTTGAGAAACTGCTTGGTCAGCCGGTGCCAATTTTTGACCGGCTGATCCGTGCTGATTTCGGCTTCCAATATGATCCTGATTGGACGATTGTTATAAATGTTCTCGGCAAAGACTCGGATTTGATGGATTCGGTGGCAGGTCGTGTATTACACGTCAACCTTTATCCAAAGAAGCGCGTCTCAATGGTGAATGCAGACTTTTCTGCTTTCAGAGCTTATACATACAGGGATTCCCGCTACCCTAACTTAGGCGGCATCGTCTATGCCGACAGCTTTGGCTTACGTTATTCCGTCTACGCTAAGGATACCGCGGATGGGCGCTTCCTCGCCGGAGACTTAGAGTCAATTATCTATGGACCTTCCAATGAGGAAACAGCAAAGTACAGGCGGAAGATGTCTACGACTCGGCAATGATGCAATCTACATGTACGACGGCTTGCGTTGCCTTTCTTGCCTAAGACCGCAGAATACCGCACCTGATCCCGACCAACTAAAGAAGACTTCTACAAGCTGTATCAGAAGAAACTTGCGCGGTGTATATGGGAAGTTTTCAGCACTGATCTGGACGGGCAGCCGATGAACACTTCCCAAGTCATGGAGCGCCAGACGCTGAGAAATGCGCCAAATGTGGATATGAGTCGGACCATGGCCCAGCTGGGTGGGCAGGGGGGAATAAATAAGCAGCTTAACTTGACGATGTCGGTTACCGACACCTATCATGGCTAGTTCGAGACCGGCCAAATTGGTCATCTATAGACAAGTGAACGAGAAACAAGGAACGAGATATGAAACCAGGAATTCACCCGGAATATAACGAAATTACTGTTACATGCGCTTGTGGCGAGACTTTTAAGACACGCTCAACGAAGAAAAGCGACCTTCACGTGGAAATCTGCTCAGCCTGCCACCCGTTCTTTACTGGCAAGCAGAAATTGGTAGATACTGCGGGGCGTGTAGACCGATTTAACAAACGTTACGGCAAGAAAACTCCAGAGCAGGCTGCTACGAACTAATTGTGACTACTCGACACTAGCAACGAACCAAATCAACGACGCCGGCGGAGAATCCGTCGGTCGCATTGGGTGCATCTAAGCACTCGCGACCGAAAGAAACGCCGGCGTTACTTTTTTGTTAGCCCATAGATCGAGACCAGGAGTACCTAGCTTGAGCACCAACGAAAGAGATCTGATTGTAGGCGGTCAGGCCGTCATTGAGGGCGTGATGATGCGTACGCCAAGCGCCTATGCGGTGGCAGTGCGAAAAGCAGACGGAACCATCGTCAATATTGCCGCTCGCCTGCCAAAGTGGAGCGATAAATATCCTATTTTGAAGCTCCCGATTTTGCGCGGTGGCGCAGTGTTGATCCAGTCTATGGGTCTCGGCATTAAAGCACTTAACTTCTCTGCAAATGAGGCTTTCGCCGACGCTGAGGAAGCGGAGGCAAAGAATGTCGAAGTTATGCTGACTCCTGCAGTAATCGAAGGTGAAGGTGATTTTGCGGGCGTCACAGGTGCAGTTCCCGGTCTATTTCCAGTCCCAACGAAGGAGCGCCCCAGAGACGAGCTCAAGGGGCGAGGGACTGCTGCCGCGGTTGGCTCAATCGCGTTTGCGTTGATCTTCAATATTCTGCTGTTCGTCGCGGCGCCACTGCTTTTGACCAACGCTCTTTTCATCGCCGCTGGCTGGGCGCCCACCCCCGCAGTGTCTGTTTCGGCTGATTCAACGAGCGCACCAATAGGGAACGATGCTGCAAGATCAAGCACTGGTACGACAGCAAATCAACCCTGGTATTCCCGCGCATGGGGGACTGTCCGCACCTACTTGCACCCAGTACGTCCTTCAGTGGGATTCAATTTGATCGACGGCCTGATTAGGATGGCGTTCTTTCTAACAATGATTGTGAGCTTCTCACTGATCAAGGACATTCGTCGCGTGTTTGAATATCACGGCGCGGAACACAAGACAGTCTTCACTTGGGAAGCAGGTCTTCCTTTAACTGTTGAGAACGCACGCCCTCAACCGAGACAACATCCACGTTGCGGAACCAGCTTTCTGATGGTAGTGATGCTGGTCGCAATCGTGCTGTTCTCAGTGATCAAGTTCGATTCGCTCGTCTACAACTTCCTGGTGCGCCTGGCGCTCGTACCGGTAATTGCCGGTATCTCGTATGAAATCATTCGGCTTTCCGCGAAGAAGGAGGGGGGTTGGATCTTCAAGTTGATCACGAGACCGGGCGTTTGGCTGCAGAACATTACAACCCAGGAACCTGACGACCAGCAACTGGAAGTGGCAATAGAGGCCTTGAAAGAGTCGCTGAAGCTGGAACCACAGCAAACGGAGCCCGCCCTGGCGCCACTATCTTAATGAGGAGTTCGAGCTCCCCCACAGAGCTCCGAAAGAAACACAATGCTAGAGAAACTGGAACAAATTGAAGCCCGCTATGAAGAGCTGACCGACGAGCTGTCGTCGCCGGAGTTGCTCTCCGATCAAACTGCTTACACCAAAGCTGCGAAACAGCACCGCTCGCTGGGTGAGATAGTAGAAAAATATCGGGGCTGGAAGTCGCTTAAGGCTGAACTCTCAGGCGCGCGCGAGCTCGTGGATGCGGCCGACGAAGAACTTCGCGCAATGGCCCGGTTTGAAGTTGAAACTCTGGAGCAGAAGTTAACTGCTGTTGAAGGAGAATTGAAACTCCTTTTAGTGCCCACTGATCCGAACGACGAAAAGAACGTTATTCTTGAGATTCGCGCGGGAACAGGCGGCGATGAGGCGACGCTGTTCGCAGCCGAAATGCTGCGAATGTATGGGAGGTACGCGGAACGACAGGGATGGCGTTTTGAAATCCTGGACGCTTCGGAATCCGGTATTGGGGGAATCAAGGAAGCGGTCGCGCTGATCGAGGGTGATCGAGTTTACTCGCGGCTAAAACATGAATCTGGAGTGCATCGCGTCCAGCGAGTGCCACAAACTGAAGCAAGCGGCCGAATCCATACCTCCGCGATTACGGTTGCGGTGCTTCCGGAAGCTGAAGAGGTTGACGTAAAGATCGATCCCAAGGATCTGAGAATCGATACCTTCTGTTCATCCGGACCGGGTGGACAATCCGTTAACACCACCTATTCGGCCGTACGAATCACCCACCTGCCGACCAACACGGTCGTATCCATGCAGGATGAGAAGTCCCAGATTAAGAATCGTGAGAAAGCGATGCGAGTCTTGAGAGCGCGCTTGCAGGAATTGGAAGAGCAGAAGCAGCACGAGGCGTTGGCCAGTGAACGTCGATCGATGGTGGGCTCCGGCGATCGCTCAGAGAAGATTCGTACCTACAACTTCAAAGAGAATCGCGTAACTGATCATCGCATCGGACTTACAATTCATCAGCTTGATCTGGTCATGCAGGGCTACATAGACGAACTGATTCAGGCGCTCACCACTCACTATCAAGCAGAAAAACTAAAAGCAGAAGTTGTCGCGGTTTAGCTGTCGAGTGGATATTGCAAATTGACGATTGACAATTGGCAATCGTTAATCACCAATTTACAATCCTCACATGGTCACTCACGTACTACTCATTCGTCACGGACAGTCGGAAGGAAACGCCTCAGGTCGCTTTGGCGGTCACACACCAACACCTTTGTCAGCTCGTGGTCGCCAGCAGGCCAAACAAACAGCTCGCGCACTCGCCACGGAATCGTTCGTCGCAATCTACTCAAGCGACCTGTTGCGCGCAGTGGAAACTGCAACGCCGCTTGCCGAAGCCACTGGAATCGAGCTGCAGATCACCGATGCCTTCCGCGAGCGCAATGTCGGTGTGATGGAAAAACTAAAATTTGAAGAGGCCGCAGAGGAACATCCAGAGCAATACGCGGCACTGTTACGTCGTGACTTGGACCACGTACTTTTGGGTGGTGAAAGTTATCGGCAGATGCTCGACCGCTCCTCAAGGAAGCTTGACGAGGCAATAAAGGAGTTTAAGGGTGGGCGGATCGCAATTTTTACTCACACAGGAACTATCTCAATCCTGGCATTGCACCTGATTGGAGCCCTCGATGCTCCCGAACTAAAACCAGTTTGGTTGGCGACCGCGAATTGTGGCATCTCCCGGTTCGAACTTCGGGATGATGGGTTTATCCGCGTTGCGTGCCTCAATGATACTCGTCACCTGGTCGACGTTTAGTGGTCTCTACCTTCCGACTCCGATCGGGCTTTCAAAGACTTTCGCTGCGAGTTCGCCCAATCGCATAGCACCTTGACGTCATCGCCAGATAGTTTCGCTTTGCGGTGAATCAAAGTGTAGGATGAGAGCGGCATGTTACCGGATTTCACCTCTTTGCAGATGTGCTCCAGAATTTCCTCGCTTTCCTCAGAGTTGTAGCGTCCCCATTCTGAGAAATTGAGGTGCTGCCGTCCATGATTTACGTGGTCAATTACAAACCATGAGACCGGAGCGACGCTGCTGTACCATGGCCAGCGCGTTTTGTTCGAGTGACAATCTCCGCAGGATCTCGTCAGGATCTCTCTAACTTCGGGAGTAATTTGAATACTGGCTGTAAAGTCATGCGCTGGCGGCGCCATTGGATTACTTCTGGCTGGGCCGACGAACTGCACGACCACGATCGCGGCCAGAAGGACCATAAACGCGATTTGCAGGCTTCTCTTTAATCTCTTCATGTCTGCCGTCTCCTACCATCTTTCAGTTTCCAGTGCAGTTATTCGTGCATCGTTCTATGCGAATATCGCGAGCGCCTCGCAGAACGCCATCGGCGCCGCGCTGAAGTTTAAGAATTGGGCTGAAACTACACAGTGTCGCGTTTCTACTGCGTTGTTCTTCTTTAATGAAGCGATCGTCATCAAACAGATACTCATCGATCCAATACTCGGGGTAGCCCGGACCAGACACATAGGCATGAATATGCGCCGGCTCGCGTCCGTTCGGATATGGGGTCGGTTTAACGGTCCGAAACTCATAACGTCCGCGAGCGTCGGTGCGCATAAGCCCATGGATGCGAGTAAGACGGTTGTTCCCACCGGTTGTGGAGTAGTGACCGGTTGCATCAGTCTGATAAACATAGAGATTGACGCCCTCTAGCGGAGTCCGTCCATCAGGCGAATAAATCGTTCCTGAAACGATCAATGGCTCTCCAGGCTCATCAGGCTTGGACGGTTGTAATTCTCCACGGCCCTTCTCCCTCAGAAGTTGAGGTCGCTGGTTTTGCCTGGTAGGTGCAACTGACAAACCCCAGAACCAGTACAGGAACAAAAGCAGCTGCAAGACTAGCCTGCTTCAAAAACAGTCGGCGAGAGAATCGATCGCTCATCATTTCTTACCCTCCCCACCTTTTATTTTCCCGAGTCCTTTGGTCCACACCTTTATCCACTTCTTTCGTAAGAAGGACTCATCGGTCCAAACATTCGTCAGCGCGTCTTTCCAGAATTCCAACATGTATTCGTCGAGCCGTAGCACCCGTTCGCGCTCAAGTGCGGCGGGAGCAGGAACCAAAGCAACCATGCGGTCATACACACGTTCCCGGTCTTTTCCCTCAACTCGCGAGAGCAGATGCCAAAGAGTGAGTGTGTCGCGCGGCCTCGCTTCCGCAAGCATCAAGTCCAACGAAGGAATCTTTGACCAATCAGAGTCTGCGGGTTCAAAGTCGAACTTTGTGATCGCCTGCCGAAAGAGCGGTGATGCATCCTCAAAGTAAGGAGTGCCCGGACCAATTCCGGGTCGAGTTGCACATGCGGCTCCTGCAGGCACCATCGATTCACGATCCCTCAGTTCCAGTGCAACCCAACCTGCGGTGACCCGCAAAAGTGCGCTGCCTTCGTCATCGACTTCGAGCGTGTAGGCACATCCCAGATCTGCCGCCACGGCTGAGGGCGTGTCGACAAAAAACAGCCTTGGCGGGGCCCAGATGTACGCACTCATTCGGCCTCGGAGTAACTCGAGACGATGTTCAGTGGGTTTGGTTTCGAGCAGACGCACGCGAGTGTTCGGATCTATCTCGACTTGTCCAATGCTGGCTACATCGATTTTGGCTCTAGAGCTTGCGTCAGTTTCCAGCCACTCACCTACAGGTAATCTTCCATCCTTGGTAATTACTTCCCTACCGATGCGAGGTGTTCCATCGATTCGCGCCACTTGCCAAAAAGGCCTCGACTCACGCGTGTATAACCACAGAGCTGCCAACCCAACAACCACAAGGATCGATGCTGCCACTGCAGCGAACTGCCGCTGCCAACCCCAAGCCTTCCCGTGACGCATTGGCGGGATTTTGGTTCGGCCTGACTCAATAGCAGACCAAAGACTTTCAGGGGCTTGTATAAGAGGTAGGCGTTCTGCAACTGACACCCCGAACCGCACAACTTCGTGCTCCGAGCGACAGCGCCGACAACGGATCAAATGTTCAGCGACACGACTGGACTCTTCAGGCGATAATTCACCGTTGCAATAGGCGGATAACTCTCGGGTTACGTGGTGCGAAAACATCTCTACTCTCCGGCAATAACTTGATCTCGGAGATGGCCCAGGCGACGAGCTAACTCCTTGTGGCCTCGGTTCAATCGCGAAGCAACCGTACCTTTAGAACAGCTGAGGACGTCAGCAATCTCTTCGTACGAGAGGCCTTCGACATACTTGAGAAGAATCGGCATGCGCAATTTCGGTCTCAGTTCGGCTATGGCTGCCTGCACACAGCCGGCAAGCTCGATGCGCGCAAACCGCTTCTCCTGTGACTTGCGGTCCGTCATTCTCGTCCTCGATTCCAACTCTCCGAACGGAAGAAAGCGCCGACGCCGCCGTCTTTCATCGATGCAAGCGTTAACCACCATTCGGTAAAGCCAGGTAGTAAACGAGGAATCTCCCCGAAACTGGTTGATGCTTGTCATCAATTTGAGAAAAACCTGTTGTGCTATGTCGCCAGCTGCCCCTTCATCTCCATTAAAAGTGTAAACGGCTATGGAAAAAACTCGGTCCTTGTAAGTTTCGAACAGCAACCGGAAAGCCTCACGGTCACCATTGCGGCATGCTTCGATAACGCGCTCGTCAACGTTTGTTTCGTTCATTACTGCGCGCTGCCCCATCCCGCTCCTCCGATTCCGTGACCGAACACAACTTTAGACGGCGGAACGCACGACTTTCTTCCATAAATTTCTGCGGGCAAAATAAGAAGGCGCGAACGATCAGACCGAGGAATGTCCGTCTTCCCAGATCCGCATTCGCGCCGTCTAGTAAACCGAGGCCAGGTGCTTAGCGGGTTACATGCACCAGCATCTCCGTTCCTGCCTCAAGCTTAAGTTCCTTACTACCCTGAACAGCCAATGATCCAGCACCACCGGCGCCACCGATGATCAATCCGATAGCAGCTCCCTTACCGCCACCAGCTATGCCGCCGACGATTGCGCCGGCTACTGCTCCGATTCCGCCTCGCTTAATCGCCTGGTTCGTGCGGCTTCCGGATTCCACGCCTCCTTCATCATCGGCCCGTCCAGCATCATCGCCGTAGACACGGGAAACATAGCCGTGCACAACTCCGGTTCGACCGTCGGTCAGCCTAATGGAGTCGAAAGCGAGGTTCATTGAGGTTCGACCTTTGACCTTACCTGACTTTTGGATCGAGCTGATGCGGCCATAGAGCGTTCCTTCCTCAAAGCGGCTGGGGTTAAGTACGGTAGCAGTAAACTTGTCGCCAACCCGTGAATCCTTACTGGACAGTGTCTCGTTAAGACGAACTTTCAAGTCAGTACCCACCGGAACGATAGCGACCCTCGTGGTTCTGCGGGCCGTCGTCCGGCGCGGCTTCCGTCGTACCTGCGCAGTGGTCGTGCTGGATAGGCCAGTCTCAGTCCCTAGCGCAGTCTGTGCTTGAAGGATGGTTGGACAAGCGAGGAGTAGAGCAAGAAGTAAGAGCGGAGATCTTCTGATTCTGGTGTTCGTTTTCATGGCATCTCTCCAAATCTGTAAGCGCGACTCAGTTAGTCAAATTGGCGGGACCGGCGCCTTCTGAACGCCAGTTAGGTGGGGGTGGTGGCAACCTCTCGCCTTTAACCAGTTGTATATGCCGGCGAAGCTTTGCGGAAATGTACATGCCCACGGCAAACATCCCAATGAGCCCTACGCCCCCATCGACGAAACGTGCTGTCAAAGCCGATAACAGCAGCAGCAACCCGAGGAGCTTACCGGAAACCACGTGCACCCGTCCACGTTGATTTAGATAGTCTGACAAATGTGTAGGCCAGCGAAAGATCCAAACGAAGTTGTAGAAGGGAATCAAATGCTTTCCGACGGCTTCGCCCGCACCAACCGGGTACTGATTACGCGACATCTCGATGAGTATCTTGTGAAATCGAAAAACGCAGAACAGCCAGTAGATCCAGCCCGCAAGCCCAATCAGAATGAGCGTCAAGTTAGTTACTGCTTCCTCGAACTCGAGCAGGACAGCCAAGGTCTCCTGAAAGAGAAACGCGGCCGCAAAAATGAACCCAAGCCAAACCCAGGCTGGCGAGCTTTTAGCTGGTACTTCTTCGAGTGAATCGGGAGTGTTCAAGAAGAGAGTAGCTATGAGGGGACCCTCCTTCCGATGTTCGTCCAGGAGTTAACTGAGCTCAGCAGATCTGTTTGCGTCAATCAGTTCGGATGAAAGCGCAAGGTTCTCGTCGCCTTCAAGGGCTCTCTGGCGGTGCACAGTGCCGTCCGAGTCAAATATGTAGGCCGAGGGGGCTTCGCGCATGATGATGTCTTGCAGTCGCATCAATCCATAGAGCAGGGCCTCGGGCCGTGGTGGACAACCAGGAATGTACACATCGACAGGGATGCAGCGATCAACGCCCTGCATGGTTGAGTAAGAATCGAATGGTCCGCCGGTAGATGCGCAGGCTCCCATAGCAATGGCCCATTTTGGCTCGGGCATTTGCTCGTAAACACGACGGACTACAGGTCCCATCTTGAGTGTCACGGTGCCGGCAATAATGATCAGGTCACTCTGCCGAGGACTGGGCCTGAACACTCCGGCACCAAACCGATCTATATCAAACCGTCCCGCCCCGGTCGCGATCATCTCGATGGCACAGCAAGCAAGTCCGAAGGTCATCGGCCACAGCGCGGACTTGCGGGCCCAGTTCACAACTGGGGCGCCCAGATCGAGGGCCTTGGCGCCGACCGTCTTGCGGATCGCATTCATCAGCGAATCAAATGTAGTTAGAACGAAGCCTTCTTTGTGTTCAGACATGAGTCATTGAAGATTTACGATTGACGATTGCCAATTGCCGGCATTTCCCCGAGTCAATATTACGTCGCGCAATTGGCAATTGGAAAATCGGCAATTGGCAATTCGTTTAGGCCCACTCCAATGCGCCCTTTCGCCAGGCGTAGTAATAACCGACGACGAGAATACCAAGAAAGACGAACATCTCAATAAGAGCAAATTTCGTAAATGAGAAGTCTTCCCCCATGAAGATGATTGCCCAGGGGAGTAGGAAAATCGTTTCTACATCAAAAATCAAGAACAGCATGGCGACGATGTAGTACCGCACCGTGAAACGATCATGAGCATCAGTCGTGGGGTCGATACCGCACTCGTATGGCCGCATTTTGCCCTTCAGGTACTTGCTGGGTCGCAGAAAACGCCCCAGGATGATCGGCAAGACGGGGAATACGATTGCAACGACAAAGAAGATCATCACGGGCCAGTAAGCCGTGATCGGACCACCCACGTCGGGTATCGTCGCAGTCGTGGCTTCCTGCAGGAGCATGTTGTTGAAACGTTTCTGTGTCCGAAGAATTTGTCGGAGAACGAGAAAATATTAAGCGTCGTAGTAGAGCATTGTCAACGAACCGACTTTTTTACCAACTGTTATGTGTCGGATACCTTGTCTCCAAACCACCGACTTCATCTCGGTGGTTCTTTTAACTTCCATCCAGCCGTGCGGTCCGATATCTACTGATCGTGGCGAGTTCTACCTGCCAAAAGATCCACCGCATGGTTGAGGACAGGTTTAATCACCAAAAAACTTTCCCGTACGGCTTTTGGCGAGCCGGGCAAATTTACAATCAAAGTGTCACAGCAGATCCCACAGACACCACGCGAGATCATCGCCATGGGAGTTACCTTACGACTTTCCGCCCTGATAGCCTCTGCTATGCCCGGAACATCTCTTTCTACGACTGCGCGCGTGGCTTCGGGTGTGTTGTCGCGCGGCCCTAATCCCGTTCCACCCGTTGTAATAATCAGATTAATGTCACTTCTGGCAGCGAAACGTCGGAGCGTTTCGATCAGCGGCTCTGGATCGTCAGACAGGATTTCGCTGTCGACCACCACTGCGCCTACGTCAACGAGCAGTTGCCTGAGAACTTCACCGGATTCGTCAGGTCTCAACCCGCGTGCGCAAGCATCGCTGGCCGTGATCACCACTGCGCGGATCTGAGTTCCCATTAAAAACTCGTACAGGTCAGAAGTTAATTGACCGAGGCTGGCGTGACCGCCGAATGGAGTTCTTGAAGTGATCGAACGATCATCGGCCTTCCAGATGCCGTGGCACTAATGGCCTCAACCAGTGCTTGTGCTCCTGTCATCGTAGTTACACAGGGCACGTTATATTGCAGGGCCGCACGCCTGATTGCTTGTTCATCAAAATGTGAGGCGCGACCCAACGGCGTGTTGATCACTAATGCTACTTCGCCGCGTTTAATATGGTCCACGATGTTAGGCCGGCCTTCATTCACTTTGAAGACAGTTTCCACTTCCATTCCGACTTCTCGCAAGCGTGCTGAGGTACCTAGCGTGGCCATGATCTCGAATCCAAGCCTTGCCAACTTCCGTGCGATCAAGACCGCTGCACCCTTATCTCCGTCATTCACACTCAGGAACGCTGTTCCACTTCCTGGCAGCTTCACTCCGGCCCCCATCATCGCCTTGGCGTAAGCTTCACCAAAACTGTCCCCGACACCCATTACCTCGCCGGTGGAATGCATTTCGGGACTGAGAATTGGATCAACTCCAGGAAACTTCACAAAAGGGAAGACTGGCGACTTGATAAAAAAGCGATTGACACCCAGACCCTCTGGCAAGTCGAATTCGGCGAGCGATTTGCCAGCCATGACCAGTGCAGCAATGCGCGCGATCGGCACTCCTGTGGCTTTCGACACGAAAGGCACAGTTCGTGACGCTCTGGGATTTACCTCCAGGACGTAGACTCGATCGTTTTTGATTGCGAACTGGATATTCATCAGTCCGCGAACAGAGAGCGCCTTCGCCAATTTGCGCGTGTAATGACGCATCGTTTCCAGGTGTTCCGGATCAATCCGCCAAGGCGGTAAGACACACGAAGAGTCGCCCGAATGTATACCCGCTTCCTCAATGTGCTCCTGAATGCCGGCTATGACGCAAGCCGTTTCATCACATAACGCATCGACATCAAACTCTGCTGCTTGCTCGAGAAACTTGTCGATCAGTACGGGCCGGTCAGGAGTGAAGCCGACTGCCGTACGCACGTATTTGTCGAGGCTCTCTTCGTCATAAACAATTGCCATTGCGCGGCCCCCCAACACGTAGCTGGGACGCACAAGAACAGGGTAACCGATATCTGAGGCTACCTTTCTAGCCTCTTCTGCCGTTGCCGCCATACCGTTTTCAGGCTGCGGAATTCCGAGGTTGCGCAACAACGCGCCAAAACGCTTTCGATCCTCCGCGAGATCAATCGAATCTGGGGCCGTTCCAATAATCGGCACGCCTGCCTTATGCAGTCGCATTGCCAGATTTAGCGGCGTCTGTCCTCCGAACTGCACAATCACCCCTTCAGGCTTTTCGACGTCGATGATGTTCATTACATCTTCAAACGTCAGTGGCTCAAAATATAGCCGGTCCGAGGTGTCGTAGTCGGTGGAAACTGTCTCCGGATTGCAATTGACCATGATCGTCTCAAAGCCGGCGTCGTGCAGCGCGAAAGATGCATGACAACAGCAGTAATCAAACTCAATCCCCTGCCCTATTCGGTTCGGACCGGAACCGAGAATCATTATCTTCCGGCGATTTGTGGGTTGGGCTTCGTCCTCCTGCTCGTAGGTCGAATAGAGGTATGGCGTATATGACTCGAACTCAGCCCCACACGTATCGACCCTCTTGTAAACAGGTATCAACCCTAAACTCTTTCGATATGCACGTACTTCATCCTCAGATCTCCCGGTGAGATAAGCGAGCCTGCGATCTGAAAGCGCTGCTTCTTTAAACGTACGTAGCAAGTCGGGTGGTATGTCCTCTAGTTCACAGCCCTCAATCTCCCGCTGGATCTCCATAACTTGTTGAATCTGCTCCAGGAACCAGGGGTCGATTCGAGACAATCGATATATCTCGCTGATTGGTACGCCGTGCTGCAGGGCATAAGTAATGTAGGAAAACCGCTGAGAATTTGGCCGTGCGAGCTTACGTTGCAATTCGTCGTCAGGTACATCTTCCAGACGCAAGGGTTTTACGGATTCCAGCGAGCGTAACCCTTTGAACAGCGCCTCCTTGAAGGTGCGACCAATCGCCATCACTTCGCCCACGGACTTCATCTGCGTGCCGAGCACGTCTTCGGCTTCTTGAAACTTCTCAAAATCCCATTTTGGAATCTTTACGACAACATAGTCGATCGTGGGTTCAAAGGATGCGGGTGTCTTGCGCGTAATGTCATTTGGAATTTCGTCGAGCGTGTAACCAACTGCCAGCTTGGCTGCAATCTTTGCGATCGGAAAACCTGTTGCTTTCGAGGCCAATGCAGACGAGCGAGATACCCTGGGATTCATCTCTATTACGCAGATATCGCCGTTGGTGGGATTGACGCCGAACTGAATATTGGACCCTCCCGTCTCAACTCCGACCTTGCGTATGACCGCGATGGCCATGTCGCGAAGCTTCTGGTATTCAACATCCGTTAGTGTTTGGACGGGAGCTACCGTGATCGAGTCTCCCGTGTGTACGCCCATTGGATCGAAGTTTTCGATTGAGCAGATAATGACGACGTTATCCGCCAGATCACGCATGACTTCGAGCTCAAACTCTTTCCAGCCGAGGATTGACTCCTCGATCAAGACTTCATTTATGGGCGAAGCTGCGAGTCCCGCGCGTACGATCTCTTCAAACTCCTCCGGATTGTAGGCAGTGCCGCCACCCGTACCGCCAAGCGTAAACGAAGGCCGAACAATGGCAGGATAACCGGTCTCCAGAACTATCTGTTGCGCATCGTCCCATGAACGTGCAAACCCACCACGTGGCATCGGCAGACCCGCTTCATCCATGGCTTGCTTGAAGAGCTGTCTGTCCTCGGCGATTTTGACCGCTTCACGCGTTGCACCGATCAACTCAACACCGCATTCGGCAAGGACACCGACGTCAGCAAGTGCGATAGCTAGATTTAGGGCCGTTTGACCTCCGACGGTGGGTAGCAAGGCGTCGGGTCTTTCGCGGCGGATGATCGCGGCCACGGATTCGACAGTGAGGGGTTCAATGTAAGTCACATTTGCAGTGTCAGGATCGGTCATGATCGTGGCTGGATTTGAATTCACCAACACGACGTCGTAACCCTCCTGGCGCAACGCTTTGCAGGCTTGAGTTCCTGAGTAATCGAATTCACACGCTTGCCCGATTACGATTGGACCAGAACCGATTATTAGAATCTTATGGATATCAGTGCGTTTCGGCATTGAGGCAGACAATTACGGTGACTAGCTCTGGATCCTTTCGCGCGGATTTAGTTATTCAGATCTGATTAAAGTCGAGCGTTTTGTTTTGCATTTTCCGGAAATCAGGAGCGGTGATCTCCACCTTGGTACACATCTCATACAACCTGCTCCGCAGTGGCACGCCGATGCGCTCGTCAAGAGTGTAGGCTGTCGACGGTTGTACTCTTTTGCCACTCCGCTTCATTCCGTCCGGCTCCACGATAGGTGGTCGTTCATCCAGGAAGTTGGTGGTGAAGATTGTAAGTTTTCGATCATTGTAGCGGGTGTTAATGATCTGATACATCGTGTCACGCACCCAATCCGTAGGCACGCTGGCTCCCAACTCGTCCAGGACGAGAACTTCTGCCTGGTAGACCGGCGCCAGAACCCGCATTTCGGATGTTTGCGAAACTGAGTTATAGGAGTCTTGAATCTGCTTCAACAGGGCGCCAAATTCATAGAACAGACCCTGAACCCCTTTCTCGATTAGTCCCTTCAGAATCGCGACGGCCAGATGAGTCTTGCCGACGCCGGCAGGCCCCATCAAAAGCAATCCCTTGTCAACCGCCGGGTAATCCTGCACCAAACGACACGCAAATTGAAATGCGATGTCCGCGGGAGTGTTAGCAGAGCATCTATAGTTTTCAAGCGAACATGCTGCGTAACGTGAAGGAATGCGGGCTGCCTTTAGCAATCTTCCCCGAGACTGTCTCGACCGACACGTGCAAGGCCTCGCTCCCTTGCCCTCGATGATCTCCATGCCTGTGCCGAAACAGATTGTGCACACATGGTCCACCCCCGATGACGCTTCTCTGTTTTGAGCGTCCCAGGATGATGATGACGGTGTAACGATGTCTAATTGTTTCTTGTGTGAATTATCGAAGGACATCGACTGGACTGCAGTGGGCCTCTTCCTGAATTGATTCCCAGTGTCGTTCATTATACATTCGCAATCGGATCAACGTCACTTGCTATGAGTAATATTTCGATGATCTGAGCGCAGTTATCCAACACCCGCGTTTTCCGCCAGCCTGTGCTATATTTTCGACATCCACGATAGCCTCATCTTCCAATCCTTGATGCTGATTTGGCAATCGCTAAATAGATATTAGGTAACATGACGCTTATCCGGTCATTATTAACAAGGTTGGGACTGCGCAACGAGACGGCTGAGCGCCATCCAATCCGCGTGTTCCTTTTGGACGACGATGTGCGGCGCCACCAGTGGTTTGCACTCCGGTTTAAGGGTGACCTTATTGACGTGGCGGAAACAGTAGGGCAAGCGCAGCAACTACTCGAAAAGAACGCTTACGATGCACTGTTTTTGGATCACGATCTACATCCGGAACACTACAACTCGACCACACCGGATGATGAACGTACAGGATATGCTGTTGCCTGCTGGTTGGCGTCAAACCCGCAGTATCAGCGTGCCTCGACGATTCTGGTGCACACACGTAACGCCGACGGCGCGATGCGAATGGTCGAAGAGTTAAGGCGGGCGGGCCGCTCGGCGGAATACGTCCCCTTCCCGCTTTTGGCGGAGAGGATTAAGCGTTATTGGAGTAGGTAAAGGGTGCAAAAAAAGCTGTGCCAGCTCGAAGGTAGCGACTGCGGGGGGCGCGATCGGCGGCCGAGCTGGCACTGGCGGGCACTATCAATTTTGAATCGGATGTTGTTTTTCAACTGGGCTAACGTTTGGGCGCCAACCCCATCCTCAACGGGACGGATTATACACCCTGAACTTTATCAGTCAACGACTTTTTGTGACGAATCTGACAAATACGGGTGAGTCTTAGGCCTTTGAGGGCCAAAGGGATGTAAGTTGACAGTTCTTTTAGCCGATCCATATACTACGCGTTCTTTTCCCGAAAGAGCGCTGGCCAGGTAGCTCAGTTGGTAGAGCGCGGCCCTGAAAAGGCCGGCGTCGGCGGTTCGATTCCGTCCCTGGCCACCAACCTTTCAACAAGTTAGCCCCAGCCAAAAAGCGTGTAAGAATTTCTCGCTCCAACAAGGAAAATCGTGTCTTCAACGGAAGCCTATTACTTTCTGGTTGATAAGAGCCTTATTAAACCCACAACTGACGGAACCCTGGTTATCTCTCGCATATTAATCGCACGTTCAGAAACCAAAGAAGGTTTAATCGCAAAAGAAAAGGACTTTACTCAAATATCCAGAATTGTCGGAGTTGCAAAGGCCAAACAGGTCTCACACGAGCTTTCACTGAGTGAGGTCAACTGCGAAGCCTTCAGAATTCGAGACTTGCGGATTTGGCTTTATGATGACGGAGGGAATAGTATTTTTGAATTCCCAACTGATTTCTTGCGAAAGTGGTCTAACGCAGCGCGAGAGCGACGGCGAAGAGACCACGCCAACCCTCACAGGCCATAGAAGGTTATTATCGATCGTCGATGTTTATGGGAAAAGGATCATCAACTGATGATTTTCTGAACGTTGGCGCAACTCTGTTTACCACACTCGAACCTTGCCCTATGTGCGCAAGTTCATTACTTGTTTGTCGGATGAAGCGTATTGTCTTCTTAATCCCCGATCAGAAATATGGTGGAGCCTGGCAAATCCTGAAAACAAAGTTCTACGCGTCCGATGAGTCTCAGTATTTGCAGTTGGCCATTACCGGAAAGGGAACCGAGTTTGCGGAGAGAGTTGGCGCGCTCTATTCGCGCATGATGGCCAAGATTGATGAGCTACGAAAGCAAAACGTTCGCGATACCCATTTTCTCGATTTTTGTCGTGACGAACTGGATGAGGCCTTTCAACTCCTGCTCAATACGAAGGTCAGCGACTTGTCTTCTGTTTCCGCCGGAGAATCCAGAAATGCGACGACTCTCGCAGGGCTGCAGAGAGCGCTAAATATGCCCTATTCAATCTGACCTCAGATGTGGGCTCCCGCTGCTCACGTCAAGCTAAAAGAAATGCGGCACATTGATTTGGCGTCCCTTGCAAAACTCGATGGTGCGTGTAACGACATTCAGCTTTTCAGCTCCGAAATCATCGGCTACCCATTTCTTCAAAGCCGCGCCATCTCGCAGTTGTATAATTGATGACTCCTTCCGAGCTTGATGTTCGGCGTCACTCGTAAATGAAGTATTTGTGATTAGGAGTCCCAGATTGAAGTGATAACCATGCATGGCGCCCATGAGCTTCTGTACATCCTCCGAACCCGTTTTTCTATCTTCCGTCCGATGGTGCTTGACCTGAACCGCCCCCAGTATGGGAAGCGCGTCGCGGGTCCAGAAGATGATGTCAATTCCACCGTCCTTTTGATTAGCCGGTCCCAAGCGAAATGGCTGCAAATCCATCGCTAACAGGCGATCCAAAACGAGTTCCTCAAACTCTTCCGCCGTCAGACCGTAGATGTTGTTCCAGTCGCTAATGAGCTTCGGAATAATTTCCCGTCTAATGTCGAGTGCTTCAGATCGGACATATGTGATCGCAGAACCATCAATTGCCGGCTCGCTGATCAGGTTTCTTGTGTTGAGCGGGATATGTCCTCGACAGATCGCAAAGAGATCCCGATCTGATTCGTCAAACACGCGCCAGAAAAGCTCGCCTGGACCGATTGTCTCCCGACAAAAAGGACAGAGAAGTGACTGATCGGCCATCGCTTTCGTTAAGTTTAGCGTCCTCATTTGGATTGCCTGCGCTGCTATCCGCCGAGGGCACTATTCGTGCTTCGCTTCAACTCGTGCAGCACCGGATCGTTGATGCGGGCCTCAAGTTCCTTCAACGATTCAATAATTTCTTCTAGTGTCGGGACCTCGCCAAAAAACATTCTGTCACGCTGCATCTTTTCGTAGTCTCGGCGCAAAGCTGCAAGTCGTGCTTCCACAGGTACCATATGAAGATGACCTTGGAGCGCCTCGTCATAGTTATCGCTTCCACGGGCAAAGAATATCTTCTTGTGTTCAACGACATGGCTCAACAACTCGAGTTGGGCCAGTGACCGCTCCGCGACTTCTGATTTGGCAAGTTTATGAAGATCGTAGTAATGACGTGACATACGATCGGCGGTTGCTTTCTCCTCAGGTCGGTGATACTCGGAATGCAAGAGAGTTGCTTTCTCCCAGAATGTCCGTTCGGCTGCGAGAACCTTGAGCCGGTGACTAGGTTCCTCGAAGTACTGGGGAAAGTCCTCGGCAGCATACGGTGTAATCGGATATTCTTCGGCGGGCCAATGATCCGCACGCGCCCCAAACTCAATTAGCACGCTCGGCTTTACGTACGGGTTTTCTTCAACAACCCCTTCCTCCACGTCGGTCGGATATGCAAATACCAGCGACTGACCATCGGGATCTCTTTCGTAAGGAGTAATGTTCCAGAGTTGTTGTTGTCCATTCATCCGTGGGCCAAGTACTTTTTCTGCCGTCGCAATTAACTGCGGAAGGACTTCTTCATTCACCTTGGTGCTGCAGACGTCTCTTAGTTGGTTGATTGTTTTTTTCTGTTTTGAACGACTCTCAATATTCTCCGGATCTTTTTCTCCTTCGAAGCCAAGGTAAGCACGGTCAATCGATATATCGATGTCCTCTGAGAACCGCTCGATCGCGTGAAAGATCTTGGATAGTGAAGTTCCTCCCTTGAAGATCAAATGGGCGCCAAGATCCGGCAGTTGAAAGAGTCGCTTCAGAGTCCAGCAGACCCAGAAATCCTTTTCAATTATTTGGCGTCTAAGGCCCCGCTGGTTAGCCGACTCTTGAAAGAGTTCTATACGTTCTGCGGTAAGTAGGGCGGCAACGGTGTCCATTAGTTGAGTGTAGCGATCTCGGCAATGTAGGGACGTAACCAGTCAGGAACGCTGTCCATGTCTTTCTTAAGAGCTCGCTTGTCATTCGCGGACAATGTCCGTTTCAACTTATCGATCGTTCTTACGTCAATATTATCCGATCCGAGATACTTAAGCGCTTGGATGATCGTTCCGATGGGAGTACCAGCGCCGGCCATGCTTCGGGGTGCAGCATGCCTTAGTTCTATTGTTTGGTTGCCAAGGCGAAACCTCATAGATTTTCCGCTGGTCAAATACACAACGTGCGCTGGAACTTGAGTGGTTAACCCGAGTGCATTAGCAGCATGGGCACCGGTAATCTGCAATTGGCTGTTCGTTCGATCTGCTAATGTCCTAGCCAGCGCTTGGGGAGATGGGCTCAACGGTCCCAATTTTGTGCTGATCTTCGGATAGTCATAGATTCCGCGGGTAAGCCGTCTGATCAGGCCTCGTTGCACTAATCGGGAAAGGGCCTGATCCACCGCTGAGCGGCTCCCCAAGTCCAAAAAGTCCTTCGGCGTATATACCAAACCACGTCCCTTTGCCCGAATACGTTTAATTATTGTCTCCGTTAAGTTTGCCATCAATTTGACACGCTCTTTCTGTCAGAAAAAGTAGCATCTTTTCCTGACAGCAACAAGGCGATATTTTGACAGACGTTCTCCCGGGATACTGAGGTATGTATACCTCGGTATCCCGCGTAAATTGCAGGATAATGAAGAGTGAGCATCTGTGGTATATATACCTCAGATGCTCACTATTGATCAGATTCTTACCCAACAACTAAAGAAGCAAAACCAAAAATTGAGTCGACTTTCGATTCTCAAAGAATTGCAGCGACTGGAGTTCGGCAACTACAAATGCTGCTGCAAAAGAATCGCCCAAATTGGGAGCTATCTCCGGACTTGTATTTTACGAAGTTTGTGAACTTTATGCTGAAACACACCAAGTTGCGCGAATTCACGCTCAAGTCGGCTGACTATGGCAGTCAGACTCGATACGTTTGGCGTAACCCCTCGGTTCATGCCGTCGCACTTTCGCTAAAGAATAATTCTTATCTTTCACACAAAACCGCCTTGATCCTACATGGTCTAATAGATGGCCCAGCCGAGTCCATCTACGTTAACCGCGAACAGAGTCCAAAGCCAAAAGGTAGTGGGCTTTCGCAGGAGAGCCTGACCAAAGCATTCGCCAACAAACAGAGAGAATCTAAGCTGACGTATGCGTATAGGAAATCGCACATAGTAATGCTAAATGGCATGTTTACTAATCGGCTCGGAGTCGAGAAAATACGGTCGGCAAACGGGGAATTGCTAGATGTGACCAACCTGGAGCGCACGTTGATTGACGTCACCGTTCGTCCTAACTATGCCGGAGGGGCTAAGGCAGTTTTAAGCGCCTATCGAAAGGCGCGGGGCCGCGTGTCACTAGATACGCTCCTAACATTTCTGAACCGTTTCGAATATGTCTATCCCTACCATCAAGCGATTGGGTTCTATTTAGAAAAGGCCTCTTATCCCCAAAGTGATTGGGCTTCTTTCATGAAGTTAGGAGTCTCGTTCGAGTTTTACCTAACGCATGCTCTTCCACTCAAGCGCGAATACGACGCGAACTGGCGGCTCTATTATCCACGCGATCTACTTGTATCTACCTAGGGTAACTAGCTATTGGTCTCGCCCTGGTTCGAACGATCAGCACGCTTGTATCCATCACCTTAGGCCGTGGATTCGAGGTACGATCCAGATTGTCGTATATTCAGGTCAATGTTAGCCGCGAGCCTGGAGAAAGTGTATGGCAGATTTCACATTTAACGATTCAGTAGATTTCGAAACGAACCTCAACGCATTCCTTGATCACATGGAAGGCGAAGATGCTGAGCTGGGCGGGCTTCTGCGGGCGCACATATCCAAACTTAAAGGCTCGTCAGATGATCTCAGGCGTCGCTCCAGCCGAAGCGCATTTAACACCGTCGTCAAAACTGATCTCGACGGAAAGCCCGAAATCTAAAATCAGAAGGAGCAGGCATGACGCGCTATTTTCTGTCCCGGATTAAGATCGAAGGCTTTCGCGGAATTAATAATGAGGGTGAGCCGTTAGACCTGCGGTTTAAGCCTGAGGCAGTCAATTCGGTCTTCGCGATCAATGCTGCTGGCAAGAGTTCAATTTTCGAGGCCCTCAGTTACGCAATAAAAGGAACTATTCCAAAGCTGGAGGAGCTTCAGGTTCAGGAAAAAGCCGGTGATTATTTTTGTAACCGATTCCATTCCAAATCCAGCGCGACGATTGAAATGGAGTTTTCTTCAGACGATGGCACGCCAGACGTGGTTATTGTTGTTATGCGAGACGATGCAGGCAACCGCACAGTAACAAGCCCGTCGGGTCATACGCAGCCAGAAGACTTTCTCCAGAGTCTCAATCAAGATTTCACCCTGCTCGATCACAAGACCTTCAGTCACTTCATCGACAGCTCGCCTCTTGAAAGAGGCAGATCATTTTCGGCTTTGCTCGGACTATCAACCTATTCAGACCTCCGGCAAATGCTGCAGTCAGTATCGGATTCCCGTGTTCTGAACACGGATCTAAGTGTTACTACTCTGCGTGCCGAGGTGAAGGCCGCTGAGGAAGCTGCCCAAGCGGCGTTTCGCAGAGCCAAATCCACGTACGAAGGACTCACTGGTAAGACTCTCGCGGATGTCTCACGGCTTGATGATTGCGCCATCGAAGTGGTTTCAGCGCTCTCGGGAATCGAGCTAATCAAAAAGACCGTTGAGGGCCAGACTCTTGCAGAGATTGATTTTCGGGCTGTTAAGGATGTGATTCGCTCGACCGAGGGCGGCAACGATCGGAGAGAGTTAGAGAAAACGATCGAAAGACTTGTCGAGCTCGAGGCTTTGGGAGTGGATGACTGGTCGTTAATTCAACGCGAGCAAGCCGAGTTGCTTGCCTTGCTGCAGGAGCGGGACGAGCTCTTGGAGAAGACGCGCGGTGACTTGTTCAAAAAGTTATACGAGGCGGCGAAAGCAGTTCTCGAAAGCAGCAATTGGGCAGGAACAAACACATGTCCGTTGTGTGAGAGTGGAACAACCCAAGCTATGACGGACATTGTACAAAATCAACTCGATCAGTATGGTCTGGTCGCCACCAAATCGCTGGAGATAACAGCGCTCTGGGACTCATCGCGGTGGTAGCGACGACTGAGTAAGCTCGAGGCGGCGAAGCCATTTGAAGTTGATGAAACTCAATCTATCTTCGCCGCAGTGAGCCGAAAGGTTGCGAACGGAGATCTGGGCACCGCAGATGCGGGAGCCGCTACTAAGCAGTTAGAGAATTTGGAAAAGAAACGCGAGGATGCAATTGCTTCAGCAAAGGCTCGAAAAGAGGAGTTGGAAAGGGAACTTCCACCATCCTTGGTACGGCTCACTGAGCAAGTGGAGTTCGCTCGGCAATTTCGCGACGCCCTCGCTGATTATCGACAACAGAGAACTAACGACAGTGTGGCCAAAGACAAGCTAGCACGCCGAGAACGGTGGCAACGTTTCATAGAGCAGGCTGCTGAAACCTTCGCGGCTGCTGAAGCCGAGCTTTCACGTCAGAAGATCGCCGCGATTGATGCTGAATACAAATCTATGTTCACTGAGATTATGGCTGTTAATGATGTCGTTCCTGATCTTGAGCGATCAGCTGCGCGCGAAGACTTGCATGTACAACTGAGCGATTTCCACGGTCAAAGTGGACTGTCAGCTAGAGCGCTTTTGTCGGAGAGTTATCGCAACGCTCTAGCGATTTCGGTATTTCTAAGCGCCGCTCTTCGTCAAACTGGCGCTCCCCGGTTTGTTGTCTTGGACGATGTGACGTCCAGTTTTGATTCCGGTCATCAGTGGCGCCTCATGGAGATTATTCGACGCAGGCTTCAATATCCAAAAAACTCAGACGGTTTACAATTTGTCATTCTCAGTCATGATGGTTTCCTAGAAAAGTATTTTGACAAGCTCGGGAATACAGTCGATTGGCATCATCAAAGATTGCAAGGTTGGCCACCTCTAGGCGCAGTAATGAGCCAGGTTCAAGACGCGACACGCCTTCGGACAACGGCACTGAATCTTCTTGACGCCGGACAAGTGAAAGAAGCTGAGCCGCTCATCCGGCAGTATCTAGAGTTCAAATTAATTACGATAATTAGGAAAGTATCTATTCCCGTGCCCTTGGATTTTGCCATTAAGGACCACATGAAGATGGTCTCTAATTGCTTGGATGCTATCAGCACAGCGATTGAGCTTCATAAGAAAGCGGTTACTCTAGTGCTTGAAGCCGCGCAGATAAATGATCTCGACTCGGTCCACGTACCTGCATTAGTTGGCAACTGGGTAAGCCACTATGAGACCGCAACCGGAGGCAGTGTTTCGCCGCCGGTGTTGAAAGGCGTAATCCAAACTATTGACGACTTTTCAGAATGTTTCAGGTTCGATGATACTTCGAGCGGTACTACTCAGAGAAGGTGGTACAAGTCACTATCAAGCAAGACGTGATGAGCAAGGAAATCGAACTGACGGCTACAATGTACCACTGAGCATCAGAATCTGGAATCGTTTAGACCTTAGTGTTAAGGTCTCCCGCAAATGTCCCGCAACAACGCGATTTTTTGAAAGCAATTTTGTAAGTGCTGACAGCGAACGCACTCCACGGCTGGTCATCGGTTTGAATTGTCCGCCCCTAAACACCTAACGATTCGGCGGTAAACAAAGAATGTCGGTTACGAGGCCGGAGGAACTTGGTGCTGTCCTGAGGACGAAAGAAACAATTCCGCATGATCAGAATTCTTTTGGTACAAGAGCAATGTCCCTCGATCCAAAGAGTCACGAAGGCGAGAATGTTAGTGTCGCTGCGCTGCGGGAAAGGTACGCTAGAAAACTAGTTTCCAGTTTTTACCGCGGGGACTGATGCGAGAGGCACTTCGGCGATCGCGCGCGCACAATACGCGCACATCGATAACCCTACAACGGCTCAATCCATCCCACACCATCCTAAATCACTTATGGCATAAGCTCTTTATCCTTAGTGACATCCGTTGATTTCAACCACTTCGGCGATTCGGTACGGCTGAAAAGGCCGGCGGCGGCGGTTCGATTCCGTCCCTGGCCACCATTCTTATCAACAACTTAGCGATAGCAAAAAACGGTGCAACTCGGTCGCGCGTACAATACGCGTACTACGGTTTACCTTACTTTCACTTTTGGCGTCGCTCGTTCAAATACCTTCCACAATTCCTGCGGACTGCTACTAGCGATGTGCTACAGCGCCAACTTCGCAGGGCGCTCCGTCATCTTTATTTTCGAGTGGGCCAGGGACTTCACCAACTGAGAAACCGCCGTCATCATTACTTGAATCAGCTGCTTCGATGTTCGTTCATGCGCATCCAGACATAGATAATCAGAGTTGGCGGTTAGTGCGCCCTCAACATTGAACAAAAAATGAGCGGCGCGCCTCGGCACCGCTCGCTTTGCTAACAATGAAAAATGATTGAAGGTTGCGCTAAGGAAGAATGGGAACGCTGACGACACGTCCCGTGCCCAACTCCGTGATGTAGAGCGTGTCAGTCTTCTCGTCGAGCGTCATGGACGTCGGCGTGATGAGGCAGTCGGCCACGATGGTCGGCGTGCTGGTAGGCGTTTCAAATCGCAGCAGACTCCCCGGATTACCGGCCAACATGTCGGTGCTGAATTGGAGCACCAGGTAGTCCGTGTCGCCCTTACTCCGGAAGGAGAGCACGTCGATGGCCGACGACAGGCCGGTGATGAACGGTGCCTGAGCTCCCGTCTCCGGGTCAACCGCACGCACCTCCGACGCGCCCGGCGGGAACGGGAAGCCGCGGAACAGCGTCACCAGGAGCTGGCCGTCGGAGTAGGCAATGCCTGTCGGGACGGCGTCGATGAAGGGCGGGCCGAAGGGCAGCGGGTTCGCGAGCGGCGGGAAGGCCGCGAGCACGGAGAACGCGCCCGAATTGACGTCAACCTGCCAGACCAGGTTCCGACCCCCATCTGTGACGTAGAGCTGGTTGCCGACGGCAACTAGGTCGTACGGGTTCGAGAGGCGGATGTTATCCGCGAAGAACGGGAGCGGGTTGGAGATGAAGTTGGGGAAATTAACGACCAGCTCGATAGTAATTTTGTCTCCGCCGACGTTCGACAGCGTCACCTTCTGGCCGCTGGCGAGCGCCTGCTCGTCGGCGGTCGTAAGCGTAAACCCCGCCGTGGTCTTCTCGACGTGGGCGCTGAAGTGGATGGCCAGAACCGAGCTAAAGAGTGGCGAGGACGGGCCCCCCGGGTTCGGTACCGTCGTCCCCGGAACAGGGCCTTCCATCCCCACATCGCCCACACCGATGGCGACGTAGAGCGTGTGCCCGCTTGGGAAGAGGCCGGCCGGGCCGGAGGGGTCGCCGACATCGTTGATTCCCGACGGGAGGCCGTCCAAAAGCGTCTGGCGGTTGCCGCCTAGCCCGGATTATTCATGAAGAGACTTGAGCGTGCAAGAATCAGAGCAAGAGATTGAAA